>Ga0307981_1000073_pt1 | contig 101797 bp, 95 predicted proteins | sample OrgLakmetagen987_FD_201849 | JGI IMG/M metagenome (GOLD analysis project Ga0307981, IMG submission 201849) | Saline water microbial communities from Organic Lake, Antarctica - #987 | ecosystem: Environmental > Aquatic > Non-marine Saline and Alkaline > Saline | place: Antarctica: Organic Lake... | reverse complement strand
GCCTGCCGCCAGCGTTCGTTCTGAGCCAGGATCAAACTCTCAAGTTGAAATGATCTTACGATCATATCCTTGACGTCGAACCTCTGCACATCGTCCTGCACTACTTACTGAATAGTACAGGCGTTTTCTCCGTTTGATGTACTAAAGCTACCAAAGTAGCGAGTAGTCCGTCAAACAGTGAAGCTGACACTCCATCATCGGGCATAAACCCTAAGAGCGCGATATACAGACGTTGATCCATCGAAATAGACCAAACCGCCCACATATCTCTTCAGATATCTAATTTTCAAATAACGTAGAGACAAAAATAGCCAAAGTGCGCTGTATAACTCTAACGCGCCCCGCCACCAATACCTCTGAATTTCTCTTCGCTTCCAGTAACCAACGTCTCCGCTTCGTCCTTCCGCTGCCCCGTAGTGCATCGCTGCGCCTCCGGTAAAGGGGGTTCTAGAGTTAGTTCAGGCAGGCCGCAAGCGCTTTTTGCAAGGAAACTGACCGGAAGGTCGATTTTTCCCTGCACATGCCTGTCGCCTGCTCTGATCCTCCATGTTTTTATGGGTTTCACATTCACATCTGCCAAGATATTTTTACGCTAATGGCAATGTTTTCCCTAACAATCAGTGCTCGAGGCCAGAATTTGTGCAGGCTCCCGCCGTGAATCACAGCGCTGCCACCCGACTCGCACCCCTTCCATAGGAATCAATCGTCGGATCTCTTGGTTGCAGTCCCCATGTAGAGGACTGTTTTGAGAGGCAGCCGCCCAAAAACCAGATCGCCACGTCGGTTTATGCCTCTGGGCCCCAACCCAGTGAATGGGCCCGCCACAAATCCCGCCCGCGCCAGCGCTTCGAGCACTTCGGCAGGTTTGATGAACATTGCCGGATCATGCGTCCCCTTGGGCAGGACACGTAATATGTCCTCCGCCACCGTGATCGCAGCGAGCCGTGCAATGGGATTTCGATTTATCGTATCGAACAAGAACGTGCCCCCGGGCTTCAAAACCCGCGCCACCTCGTGCAGCACCTTCTCCAGATCCTGCACGTGTTCCAACACATCGACACAGACTACGGCATCATACTGCGCATCAGGATAAGGAAGCGCCTCGCCCACCCCTACATCATACGAAATGTCACGTCCCTCCGCATGCGCACGCGCGGCGGAAATCGCTTCGGCCGCCGGATCAATGCCCGTGACAAGCGCACCCCGGTCATCCAGCGCCTCGGCCATGAATCCGCCCGCGCAGCCCAGATCAAGAACCGTCTTTCCGCGCCAGTCGATCACAGTATCGAAATAGCTCAGGCGTCCCGGCACCATGTTCTTAAGCGTGCGCACCCAGCGGATATCGTCCGACCACCATTGGCCCGCCACGTCGTCGTAGATCTTCAGGTTATTGCGCTGGGTTTGTGTCATCAGGGAGCCTCGCTTTGCAGAATTCTCTTTCAAAGCAGATAGAGCGCACCCCGCGCAGAGCGATGATTAATCGTTGCGGCGCACACGCGCGGCGGATTTATCAGCGAAGGCGGCAAGCCGCGCGCGGGCATCGGGCTGGGTGTTGACCACCCCCGCCACCACAGCCTCGGCATAGGCGGCATCCATCGCCGACATATTTTGCATGTGGCTCACGGCCGAGCAGATCGCGAAATTAGACAGTGGCAGGTTCTGTGCCGACTTGCGCGCCAGATCCAAGGCGGCGTCAAAGCTGGAGCCCTCCACAATGTACTGTGCGAGCCCTAGATCGACCGCCTCTTGTCCTTGATAAACCCGGCCCGTCAGCATCATGTCGATCATCCGCGATTTGCCGACAAGATCAGTGACGCGGATCGTAGCGCCGCCGCCGGTGAACAGACCGCGCTGCCCCTCCGGCAAGGCAAAATAGGCGGTCTGGTCCATAACGCGGATATGCGCTGAGCTCGCAAGCTCGAGGCCCCCGCCCACCACGGCACCATGCAACGCGGCGATGACCGGAACGCCGCCATATTCCATCTTGTTGAACGCTTCATGCCAACGCAGGCAGACGTGCATGAAGTCAGCAGGGCTACGATCCTGGTCGTGATGCTCGATCAAGTCGAGCCCGGCACAGAAATGATCGCCAGCGCCAGCCAGCACCACGGCCCGCACACCGGCGCGAGGCGCCACCGAGAAGAAATCAACAAGCTCCTCAATGGTGTCGATGTCGAGCGCGTTGCGCTTCGCAGGTCGGTTGAGCGTGACGACCCATACTCCGTCGTCATGGCCCTCTACGGCCAGATTGACAAAGCGGGCGGGATCGATCGTCGGGGCCATATCGGTGTCCTTGGATAGGTGCGCTGTCCCTCGCGGACAGTAATTTCACAGGTAGGCTACCCTCGGCCCTTCAGGACTTCAATTGCGTTTGCAGCGGGGTAGCCTCGCAAATCTCAGCAGTACCGCTCAGGCCCCGTCCATTGCACGGCTGAATATCTGTCGCCATGGGCCCAACCAACAGGCAGGATGCGCTCTATAGCTGTCAGTTCTTCCGGCGTCAGCGCGCGCTCCGCCGCTTCGAGGAGCTGTTCAAAATGCACGATAGAGCGGGTCCCCGGAATCGGGATCACGTGTTCGCCCTGCGCCAGCACCCAGGCGATGGCCAACCCTGCGGTCGATATCCCCATCTCCGCCGCCAGCGCCTGAAAAGGTGCAACGGCAGTGATATTGGCGCTGTAGTTCGGCTCCATGAATCGCGGATTATTGGCGAGAAATGGCAGATCCTGTGCGGCAGCATGGCTCAGGGGCGTATCGGTCAGGAACGAGCGGCCAACGGGGGAGAAAGCCACCAGCGCCACGCCCAACTCCGCGCAGGTCTGCACCAACCCCAATTCCGGCGCGCGCGTGCTCAGCGAATACTCCGATTGTACAGCAGCAACGGGATGCACGGCATGGGCACGGCGCAGGGTGCTTGGCGCGATCTCGGAAAAGCCGATGGATTTCGCCTTTCCTGCCTTCACGAATGCCGCCATCGTCTCGCTGACTTCCTCGATCGGCACCGCAGGATCGCGGCGGTGTATATAGTAGAGGTCGACCGCCTCGATCCCAAGACGCGTCAGGCTGCCATCAAGCTCGGCCTGCAAATGCGCCACAGAATTGTTGAAAACATTGCCCGGTCCATCAGGGTTGCGGGTAATCGCCCCTTTGGTCGCGATGGTAAAGTGGTCTTTGGCCTCGGGGTGCGCCCGCAGATAAGTTCCGATAACCGTCTCGGACGTGCCCATGCCGTACACATTCGCCGTATCGATGTGGGTCACCCCAGCGGCCATCGCAGCATCCAAAATCGCGTGGCTCGCGGCCTCGTCTGTGGGCCCGTAGAAATTCGAGAACGACATCGCTCCGATCCCGATCGGATGGACCAGAGGCCCGTGTTTTCCCAATGAGCGGTGCTGCATAATGGCGATCCTGACGTGTTGTTTTTGTTCGCCGTACCATTTCAACGATCCCCCTGCTTGTCCACGGTTTCCACCAAGCTGCATGAACCATTGGACATCCTCTCCAAGATATCGCCAAAATGGCGAACCATCAGGAGAGATAATCATGGCACTGACTGCAATCATCGAAGCCCACGGCGGACCCGAGCAATTCAAGCTAGTCGACCGCGAAATCGGCGAGCCCGGCGCGGGCGAGGTCCGCATCGCGCACAGGGCCGTCGGGCTAAACTATATCGACGTCTACCAACGCACCGGCCTCTACCCGATGCAGTTGCCGCAAGCGATGGGCATGGAGGCCGCTGGCGTGATCGAGGCCGTGGGCGCGGGCGTGACACACCTCAAAGTCGGCGACCGCGCAGCTTATGCGTCGAATCCGCCCGGCGCCTATTCGGAGGCGCGCGTGATGCCCGCCGCTCAGGTCTGCCCCCTGCCCGAGGGCATCTCCTTCGAGGAAGGTGCCGCCATGATGCTCAAGGGCATGACCGTGGAATACCTCTTTCACCGCACGACGCCGCTAAAGCGCGGAGATACCGTGTTGTTCCATGCTGCTGCCGGTGGCGTGGGGCTGCTGGCCTGCCAATGGGCACGCTCCGAAGGCATAACTCTGATCGGCACTGCGGGTACTAACGAAAAATGCAAGCTCGCTCTCGATCACGGGGCCGACCACTGCCTGAACTACCGCGATACAGATTGGGTGGAAGGCGTCCGTGAACTCACGGACGGCAAAGGTGTGGATGTTGTCATGGACGCAGTCGGCAAAGATACATTCGAAGGATCGCTCAGCTCGCTCAAACCGCTGGGAATGATGATCACGTTCGGCAATGCCTCAGGCCCGGTCCCGCCATTCGAGATTGGACGATTGGGCAAAATGGGATCGCTGAAAATCACCCGCCCCACACTCTTTACCCATATCGGTGATCACGAAACCTGTCAGGCCATGGCGCAACATCTGGCCGACAAGGTGCTGTCAGGGGATGTGAAGATCAACATCGGGCAGCGGTTTGCTCTCGCCGATGTTGCAAAAGCGCACGAGGCGCTTGAGGCGCGTACGACGACAGGCTCAACAGTTCTGGAAATCTAACTCCACAAGGACGTCGGGGATTCGCAGGGACGCTCAGTGCGTCCAAGCACCCCGGCGGCCCGTTGCGAAGTTCTCGCCGTAGCCGCCATTGCGGATTACGGGCTTACGGCGGTTAGGATCCTGAACCTGCACCTCAATGCCATGCTCGGCCGCGTAATCGACCGCATCCTGCTTTGTGGTGAATTGCAGCTTCACCTGGCTTTGCGTATCGGCGGAGGACGTCCAGCCCATCAAAGGATCGACCTCGCGCGCGGTATCGGGCGCAAATTCCAAAACCCACTGCTTGGTCTTTGCCGTGCCCGATGACATAGCAGTACGGGCTGGCTGGTAGATTCTCGCGCGCATCGGACTCTCCATGATTGGCTGAAGTTGATATGGCATGGGAGGCATTTTGGATCAAGGCCGCGCGGGCCTGCCCGTTTGTGACATGAGCGCACAGCACACACCTTGATCCCCGGCCAAAACATGACACCTATAGAGGAACTCATCCGGAGACGTTCCCCCATGCCCTATGCCCAAACCGATAGAAGCGAAGTGACTGAAGCCTACCTCGCTAATCCAGCCGAGGACGTGCGCACCCGAGCCAAGTTGGAAGGCGGGAAAACGTTTGTGCTCAAAACCGAGTTCGAGCCCGCGGGCGACCAGCCGACCGCGATCAAGGACCTCTCGGAGGGCATCCGCAATGGGGAGCGCGACCAAGTGCTGCTGGGCGCCACAGGTACGGGCAAAACCTTCACCATGGCCAAGATGATCGAGGAGACCCAGCGCCCCGCTATTATCCTTGCACCCAACAAAACGCTCGCAGCGCAGCTATATGGGGAATTCAAGGGTTTCTTCCCCGATAACGCGGTCGAATATTTCGTCAGCTACTACGATTATTACCAACCCGAAGCCTACGTCGCGCGCTCCGATACCTTCATCGAGAAGGAAAGCCAGATCAATGAACAGATCGACCGCATGCGCCACTCCGCCACCCGCGCGCTGCTCGAGCGTGACGATGTGATCATCGTGGCGTCGGTCTCGTGCATCTACGGCATCGGTTCGGTCGAAACCTACGGCGCCATGACGCAGGATCTGAGCGTCGGCACCTCCTACGACCAACGGCAAGTGATCGCCGATCTGGTTGCACAAGCCTACAAGCGCAACGATGCAGGCTTCCAGCGCGGCTGTTTCCGCGTGCGTGGTGATAGTCTAGAGATCTTTCCTGCCCACCTCGACGACCGAGCATGGCGGCTGAGCTTTTTCGGTGAGGAGCTGGAAAGCATCACCGAATTCGATCCGCTCACGGGCGAGAAGACCGATACATTCGAGAAAGTGCGCGTCTACGCAAACTCCCATTACGTCACCCCCAAGCCCACGATGAATCAGGCCGTCATCGGCATCAAGAAAGAGCTGCGAATGCGGCTCGATCAATTGGTCGCCGACGGCAAGCTGCTCGAAGCTCAGCGGCTCGAACAGCGCACGAACTTCGATCTGGAAATGTTGGAGGCCACCGGCGTATGCAACGGAATCGAGAATTATTCGCGTTACCTCACGGGGCGCGCACCCGGCGAGCCGCCCCCGACCCTGTTCGAGTTCATCCCCGACAACGCGATCGTTTTCGCGGACGAAAGTCACGTGAGCGTGCCCCAGATCGGCGGCATGTATAAGGGAGACTTCCGGCGCAAGATGACCTTGGCCGAGCACGGCTTCCGCCTGCCCTCCTGCATGGACAATCGCCCGCTCAAGTTCGAGGAATGGGACGCCATGCGCCCGCAATCCGTGTTCGTCTCGGCGACGCCCGCCGCATGGGAGCTCGAGCAGACTGGCGGAGTGTTTACCGAACAAATCATCCGACCCACCGGCCTCATTGATCCCCAGATCGAGATCCGCCCGGTTGATATGCAGGTCGACGATCTACTCGACGAAGTGCGCAAGGTCGCCGCCCAAGGAATGCGCACGCTCTGCACGACCCTCACAAAACGCATGGCCGAGGATCTCACCGAATACATGCACGAACAGGGTATCCGCGTGCGCTACATGCACTCGGACATCGACACGATCGAACGGATCGAGATCCTGCGCGATCTACGCCTCGGCGCCTTCGACGTGCTAATCGGTATCAACCTTCTGCGCGAGGGTCTCGATATTCCCGAATGTGGTCTGGTTGCGATTCTCGACGCTGATAAGGAAGGCTTTCTGCGCTCCGAAACGTCCCTGATCCAGACGATCGGCCGCGCCGCGCGAAACGCCGATGGCCGCGTCATTATGTACGCTGACCGCATCACCGGCTCGATGGAACGCGCCATGGGCGAGACGGAGCGCCGCCGCGTCAAACAGCTCGCCTACAACGAGCTGCACGGGATTACGCCGACCACGGTGAAAAAGAACGTCGAGGACATCCTTGCGGGCCTCTACAAAGGCGATACAGACCAGAGCCGTGTCACGGCGAAGATCGACAATCCACTGGCGGGTGGAAACCTGCAAACTGTGTTGGAAGGCCTGCGGCTGGATATGCGCAAGGCGGCCGAAAATCTGGAATTCGAGGAGGCAGCACGTCTGCGCGACGAGGTGAAGCGGCTGGAGGCGGTTGATCTCACCATCGCGGACGATCCGATGGCACGGCAATATGCAGTCGATAAGGCTGTCGATGATGCAAAGCTTAAATCCGGACGCAGCACCATGGGTCGCGGCGGCATGCGTGGCGGCGTCAAACGGCGCGGGCGCTAAAGGGGGCGGTTGGATCAAACAGCCGCGTGTCTGAGCTTTTTTGAAAAGCTCACCCGCCCGCCTTTCCCGACACGCCCGGTGACCAGCCACTCCCGGCGCAACCGCGGATGCGCAGGCCGCCATTCCGAAAAGCGGTCCCCGCTGACAATTTGGAGCCGCCCCCGATCACAGGCTTCTAATAACAGTTTATCCGCCGGTGTCCCGCGCGGCGCCACATTTACCCGCGCCAAGGCGCCCAGCGCATTCAAGGCGGCCTCTCCCAAATGGCGGTGGATGCTATGATCAAAGATAATCACTGGCGAAAACCGCCGCGAGATCAGCGCCCGGACAACCATCATCGGCACCTCCCTGTCGAGCCGCCCCGCACGCCAGAAAACCACATTTGAGCCATCGATAAGAATTTCAGCTTCATCCATCTTGATCCTGTTCACGGAACAATCCGCGCCTTCATACGTTGGATAATCAGAAAACATGTCACCACTTGGAGAAATACAATGGAATATGGCCTATTCGGAGCACTGGTACTGGTCGCAGATATATATGCGATTTTTCAGGTCTTTTCTTCCCGCGCTTCGGGCATCGCGAAAATTCTTTGGGCACTGCTTATCGTTTTGCTGCCGGTCGTGGGCTTTATCATCTGGTTGATCGCTGGTCCACGCGGCAACACCGCACGCGTCTGACAAACCACCTCAAACAACTTGAAAGCCCCGCAAATTAGTGGGGCTTTTTCATTTGAAGAACCTAGTAACTGTTTGTTAACCGACCTTAACCAATAGTGAGTGCAGGAGTTTCCTGCCTGTGCTTTACCGTCTGATCCCCATCCTCGTAGCCGTCACTCTCGGACAGAGCGTTCAAGCAGGGCCTTGGCTGCGAGAAAAAGGATCTACGTTCAACGCGGTTTCGTTCTCAAGTTCATACTATCTCGAAACCGCCAGCCAGATTTATCTGGAATACGGCCTGACCGAAACTACGACTCTGATCGGCGATCTCAGTATGGCCAGATCGCAGGTCTTGCCCGCGAAAGGCACCGCCACAGTATCCATCCGACGCGCCCTTGTCGGTCCCGAGGCAAAGTCAAAATGGGCCTATGAGTTGGGTGTGGGCGTCGGCTGGATCGGGGAGCAGGTCCTACCGCATGTGCGCACTGCACTGAGTTGGGGAAAGGGCATCACGTGGGCTGAAAAGTCTGGCTGGATGACGTTGGATGCCGCTGTTCTGTGGGACACCACCCAATCCCTGCACGTTGGCAAGGTCGATACGACCCTCGGGATGAAGCTCACCGACGTGACAACCGGGATGCTCCAGTTCTATTCGGTATTCGCCGCCGGAGATCAGTTTTTCACAATTGCCCCTTCGCTTGTCTTCCAGCCAAAAAACGCGAAGTTCCGGCTTCAGGTCAGCTCCGAAAGCGAGATCGGCAATCTGGGTAATACGGCGCTAAAGATCGGCCTCTGGCGAGAGTTCTGAAAGGGCCCCAACAACAGATTGCCGGAGCCCTATTACTTATACCACGTCGTTGTCCATGCGCGCCGTGACCGCAATCTTGCCTCTCACAGGCTCGGACCAGACGACATGCACCTGATCCGCGTCAGGACCTTGCTGCGCGCGCACGAAGGGGTTGTCAAAATTGAGCTGATTGGCCGCGTTGCGTACACCGCCCCGTACGATCACCGCATCCACACTCAGGGACCGCGCCTCGAAGGGCAGGCCCGGCCCCGTCTCGACAACCCAAGTCTGCTGATCGGTGGCTTGTGTCATCTCAATCAGATTCGGATTGGCGACAGGGCTGCTGATCCCGTGGAATGAATTGCCCTCGAACCGCACATTGCGCATCCGGGTGAAGTTCAGATCGGCATAGCTCGTATCTACCCTTTCAGCACGTTCGACGAACCCGTTGATGCTCCGGAACCTGTTGCCCGCCACATTCAGGCCGTTGACAAAATGCCCCTCCCCGAACGGCTTGATGATGAAAAAGCTGAACGCAGTCGACACGTCACCGGACAGAAAGATGTTGCTGGTGACATCCAGAGAGCTGAACGAAAAACCACCGGCAAATGCGGGGCTGGGATCACGCTCGTTCGTCCACTCCAGAAACGCGTTATCGACGTAGTTGTTGGTGAATACGCAAGAGGCATAAGCCTCCGCGATCACGACCCCCGCCGAACGGATGCCGCCATTGATCGCATCCCCCTGAAAAAAGTGGTTGCCGATGATCAGGTGGTTCTGGCCAGTCATCACCGCGAAGTGGCGAAACCGCTCTGCACGACAATTGCGCAACTTCACATCGTTGGCATTCACGTTGAGCGCGATCGTCGTGCGCTGTGAGACAGGCAAATCGTTTTCCGCCGACAGGAATTGGCAGCGCTCGATGAACATCCCCTGACAGCCACCTCCCATCGACGTAATCCCGCGGTCCTTCGGCGTTGTGATGAAGCAATCGCGGACCGTGAAAATAGTCCCCGCATTCGCCAGCATGATCCCGCTGCACAGCTCCGAACACTGGAACTCGATGTTGTGCAGCACGAATTTTGCAAGCACGTCGAAGCCGCTGAAATCCAGGAGATATTTGAACCGGCGGAAAGTGAAGTTCTGCGTGCCCGCCGCATCGTGCAGCGGCCCGTTCAGCGTCAGCTCGTGGCGGGCCTCGTTCTTGGCACGCACATAGATCTCGCGCCCCACGCCCGAACCGGTGACATGGCTCCCAATGGGTATATTGGCGATGTTTGCCACATTGGTGAGGGTTCGCGAATTTGTCGGGCTATAGGTCGCGCGGGCCACTACAGTCGTGGTATCCCAATCGCCACCCGTCAGCGCGATAAGCTGACCATTGTGAATCGCGCGCCGTGTTTCGTAACGGGTGCGGTCCGGCACGGCTGCCTTCATGTCGACCGGCCCCGTCAGGGCGACCTTGCGCCCCCCCAGATCGAGGGATTCGTGATCCGAATTGTTCAAGAGAGCCTGAAAAGCCTTGCGGAACGCGAGCTCCTCATTGTCAAAGGCCTGAATATAGTTAGGCAAGTCGAAATTCTGGCGCAGCAGCAGCACGGCCTCGGTCGGCATCGTCACCGTTCCCACGAATTTAGTCGGGGTGTCGAACGTCACGTTGCCGTTGAGCCGAAAAGTCCCGGCGGGGATCAGCACAGTCCGACCATCCGCCGCGGCATTTGCCGCCTCAAAAGCCGCCGTATCATCGGTGACTCCATTGCCCAGGGCACCGTAATCGCGCACATCGACCGTCGCGATCAGATCGCCGAGGAAAAGTCCGGAGGCGTCGGTGATCTCGATATCATCCACCCGCACGATGCCGCCATTCTGCCCCAGAAGGTCGATACCGAAATGGCCGTAATCCGCGCTGGGGCCCCAGACCATATCCACACCGCTGCGGTTTCCGATGCCCACGATCGCGCTGACTTCGACAACCTGACCGTAGGTGGTCAGCGCTACGGTCGCACCCGTCGTCACAACGCCGGGGATCGCACTGCCGTTGGCTTGCGCCGCGTAGGCCGCGATTCGCACGGAGGGCATGTTACCGCTGATCGCTTTCACCCGCACTTTGACCTGAACATAACATCCCGGTTCGATCTGTGTCTGGCCTTTATATCGCAGGCGCTGGGTGCTGCTGGTTTTCAGGATTTCCAGGGCGCCGCCAAAATCCTGATCCGCCGGCACGAAGGTGCCAGTGCCCGAGGTGGCATAGCTTGGCGATCCCAGCGTGCCATCTCCGTTCGAATAGGCGGCCAGCCCGTCTGAGTAGGGGGCAGGTGTGAGTGGTCCCGTTGTCATAAAGATATCCCTTTCGCGCTTCTCCGGCGCAGCTGCCGGACACAGCTCAGGGAAATATCAACAAGGGCTTAATTCACCGCTATAGCACCGTCACGATGCCGTTGCCCGCGTATTCACACGGATGCACCTGGCGCATCGAGGATCTGCACACCGCTGATCCGCCAGCCCTCATCAGTCTGCTCCATACGGTATTCCAGATAATGCAGGCTGCCCTTCTGGTCTTTGATCTGGACCTTTTGCCAGTACGTGCCCCCCTCCTCGCGCAGTTCGAGGTAGGTCACGTCCGCAGGACGCCAGACCATGGGATACCCTTGGGTGACCATCCGGCCAAAATTGTCGGAAGTCCCAAAGAGTGTCTGCAAATCAGGGCTCGCAAACGTGAAGGCGGTCGCAAAATCGTCGGCCTTGAAGGCTTCGAACTGCTGCGTGATCGTACCGCGAATTTCTTCTTCCTGCGCCTGCGCGCCAAAGGCACCCGCCACCGCAAAAGCCGCCGCCAATATCACCGTTTTCATCATATCTCTCCCTTTGACCCGCGTTTAAAAACTAAATCACGCGGGCCAAAGGGCAAGAGTTTCACGCGTTGGCCAGTTTTCCTGCAAGGGCGTCGTCGATCAGCGCGATTGTCTCATCCACACCGTAGAGCGCGATAAACCCGCCAAACCGGGGCCCCTGCGACGCGCCCAACAACACTTCATAGAGCGCTGTAAACCAGTCACGCAGGGGATCGAAGCGATCCTTGCCCACTGCAAACACCATGGTCTGCAACGCTTCCGCATCCAGCCCGCCATCCCATGCAGCCAAGTGCCCGCGCAGGTCGGCCAGAGCTTCATGCTCCAAATCGCTGGGCGCCCGGAATACCCGTGTGGGCTTCACGAAGTCATTGTAATAGCGCACCGCATATCCAGCTGCAGCATCCATGCCGGGGTTGCTATCCGGCGTCGCCTCCGGCGCATACCGCTTGATAAAGCCCCAAAGCTGCCCCTTGTCCTCTGCAGAAGAAACAGAAGCCAGATTGAGCAGCATCGAGAACGGCACGATCATATCGGATTTCGGGACGTCGCCGCCATGAATGTGCCAGACGGGATTGTTCAGCTGCCCTTTGATGTCCTGCGTCTCATAGGCGCGTAGCTGCTGGTGGTATTCATCCACAGCCTTGGGGATCACGTCAAAATACATACGCTTGGCCGTCTTCGGCTTGAGATACATAAAATACGATAGCGACTCCGCACTGGCATAGGTCAACCATTCGTCGATCGTCAGGCCATTGCCGGAGGATTTCGAAATCTTGTGCCCGTCCTGATCCAGAAACAGCTCGTAGGTAAAGTGCTCCGGCGCGCGCGCGCCGAGGATGCGGCAGATCGCATCATAGATCGGCGTGTTGGTGGAGTGGTCCTTGCCGTACATTTCGAAATCAACGCCAAGTGCTGCCCAGCGCGCCCCGAAATCGGGCTTCCATTGCAGCTTCACGTTGCCACCGGTCACCGGCAAGGTCATCTCCTCGCCCTCCTCGGTATCAAAGGTGATCGTACCCGCCTTCGCATCCACCTTCTTCATCGGTACATACAAAACCCGCCCGGTTTCGGGATGAATCGGCAGGAAAATCGAGTAGGTTTGCCGCCTTTCCTCGCGCAGGCTCTTGAGCATCACTTCCATGATCTCGTCGTATTTCTCCGCTGCGCGCAGCAGGATCTCGTCAAACTGCCCAGACGCGTAGAAATCTGTCGCGGAATAGAATTCGTATTCAAATCCGAAGGTATCCAGAAACCGTCGCAGCATGGCGTTGTTGTGGTGGCCAAAGCTCTCGAATTCGCCGAACGGGTCCGGCACGGAAGTCAGCGGCAGCTGCAAGTGCTCAGCCAGCGCCTCGGGGTCGGGGACATTGCTCGGCACCTTACGCATCCCGTCCAGATCGTCGGAAAAACAGATGAGCCGCGTCGGAATATCGCTGATCGCCTCGAACGCACGGCGGACCATCGTAGTGCGTGCCACCTCGCCGAAGGTCCCGATATGCGGCAGGCCAGAGGGGCCGTAACCGGTCTCAAACAGCACATACCCCTTTTCAGGCATCTTGCCCTGATAGCGTTTGAGCACGCGGCGCGCTTCTTCAAAAGGCCACGCTTTGCTCTGCATCGCTGCATCCCGCATCTCAGACATATCAGACTTCCCGAATACTATCAGCAGCGCCCTATCGCGCGGCTACGGCTTCATCTATTGCGCAAGGTCCGTGGCGTCAATAATCTGCGCCACAACCAAAGCGCGCAAAGGAACGAGCAAATGCCCAATAATCCCTCCCTGACGCTCACCGCGCAGGATTGCCTCGTGGCGGTGATGATCGCCGTTTCCGCCTCCGACGAAGATATCGGAACGACCGAACTCATCAAGATCCAGGCCGCCGTCAATCTGCTGCCGATCTTCGTCGATTTCGATGTCGACCGGATCAAGCCGGTTAGCCAGATGGTGTTTGACCTGTTTGAGCAGGAGGACGGCCTTGACGCGCTCTTTGGTCTGATCCGCGAGGCCCTGCCCGATCGCCTAAACGAGACAGCCTATGCGCTGGCCTGCGATGTCGCCGCAGCCGACGGCACGCTCGAGGAATCTGAGCTTCGTATCCTCGAAGAGATCCGCTACGAACTGAACATCGACCGCCTGCACGCCGCAGCGATCGAGCGTGGCGCCCGCGCCCGTCATCTCAGCTAATACTTCACGCTCCGTAAAGAACGCCCCACCGCTCGATCAGCTGCTGCTGCATCCGCTTTGCGCGGGTGTTCCAGCTGGCCCCGCCCGGAGGGCCCTCCCGCTCCGCACGGCTCAAAGTGGCACGGATACTCTCGTCCGCCGCGAAAATAGCAAACGCCATCTCGGTGCCGTCATGCCCCGTGATGTATCCCGCAAGGCACGATACGAAATTGAGCGTACCCGTTTTCGCATCCACCTTCAGCGGATGATCAGCCACTGCCCTGCGCTGCGCGTCGTGCAACACGACTGGTTTGAGGATCGCGCGCAGCCCCGAGCCATGCACCTTTACCAGCGCCGCAACCATATCGTTTGCGGTCACCCGGCTGTCATCGCCAAGTCCGGAATGATCCACCAGCGCCGCCGATTGCATCCCCAGAGCCTCACGCGCCCACAGGTTCATCTGCTGCGCCGACGCCTTCAACCCCTCGGGCTTTTGCCCCCGTGCCGCACTCGCGGAAAGGCCTACCATTTCGGCCGTCAGATTGTTGGACCATTTCAGCATATCGCGCAGGATGGTCCGCAAATCCTCGCTGGTCTGGCGAACAAGCACCTCGCCTTGCGGCACGGCCTCTATCATCTGCGGCTTGCCAAGCCGAATCCCGTAAGAGCCCGCAAGGCTCTGGAACACTTCGCCCGCATAAAGCCCCGGCTTGCGTACAGGCAACCAACGTGCGCCGTTGTTTCCTAGGGCAGTGCGTGCGACGGTCCAAGAGTCAACGCCCGCCCTGCTCTCGTAAGTGTACACCGGCGTCGCCCGGTCCTCGATCCGCATAACGGCCATCTGCACGGCAGGACGGTAGGCATTCGTCCTCCCCTCCATCGTGACCGTGTAACTTCCGCTCACCCGCTTCCATTCGAAATGCACACGATTGTAATTGAGCGCGAGACCCGACACGCCTGGATTATAACCCACCTGATCGGGCTGTTCGGGATCGATGCGGTCCAGAACAGGCAAACCTGCCTCATATACTTTGAACGCGCCTTTGACGCCAATGATCCCTGCCGCTTTCAGATTGGCCGCCATCCGGGCCAGCGTATCTGTATCCAGCGTCGGATCGCCACCACCGACCAAAACCAGATCGCCCGCAATCTCGCCATCGACAATACCACCCGTGGCCAAAAGCTGCGTCTCGAAGCAGTGATCGGCACCCAGCGCATCCAGTGCATAAAGCGCTGTTATCGCCTTGGCCACACTGGCTGGCGGTCGTGCAGTTGTGGCGTCCTGCATCTCGAGGCCCAAACCGGTCTTCGCATCCACAACCGCAAAAGAGACGTGCCCCGCCAGCTTTGCCTCCGCCAGAATCTCCTCGATACTGCGGGCGCTGCGCTTGAAAAGATCTTCTCCGCGCAGCACCGGGCGGAGCGACGCTGTGGGCGGCCCTGCCTGAGCTTCCCGTGCCCCGAAAGCCGCCACAGCAGCGACCGATCCCAGAAAATGCCGTCGTGAAATCATGCGTGTCATGCGCCAGAGTTAACCCGACTGGCCATGCCCCCACAAGCACCGATGAATCACATTCCCTCTACCATGACGCACGTGATAGCGATGCTGTATGCAGCGCGCCGTCTTCATCATGTTTCTCGCCATGTCCCTGATCCCCGCGGGGGACAGCGCCGCCAAATTGCTCAGCGGCACCTATAGCACTGCCCCGATTTTCGTCGCTTGGTCGCGGTTCACGATGGGCGCTTTGCTCATCTCCCCGTTCATCCCACGCTCTGCCTGGGCTCTTCTGCGCAACTGGCGGATCTGGCTGCGTGCCATAATTCTGGCGGTTGGGATCAGCTCGATCCAACAGGCTCTCAAGATCGAAGAGATCGCAACCGTGTTTGCGGCCTTCTTCATCGGCCCGCTCGTGAGCTATGTCCTGGCCGTAGTTTTCTTGCGCGAACCTGTAACCAAAATCCGCTCGGCACTTATCTTGCTCGGGTTTATCGGTGTTCTCATCGTGGTGCGTCCGGGTATGGGCGCCAGCACAGGGGTCTTGTGGGCCTTGGCCGCGGGTACCTGCTACGGCGTTTTTCTCACCATGTCGCGCTGGCTTGGGCCGCTCGGCACACCTCTGGCGATGACGTTCACGCAGCTTTTCATCGCTGCATTGGTGTTACTCCCGTTCGGCGTCGCATCCCTGCCAGACTTTACCGGCACCATCGCCGCCCTGACCCTCGCCTCCGCCTTGTGCTCCATGCTGGGCAATCTGCTGCTGCTCTACGCCTACCAACTCGCTTCCGCTACACGGGTGGCTCCGCTGGTCTATTTCCAGCTCGTCGCCGCAGTGGGGCTCGGGTGGCTCATTTTCGGTGATCTGCCTGATCAATGGACATGGATGGGCCTTATCGTAATCATCACCGCCGGGCTTGCATCCGCGCGCCTACGCTGACCACGCCCCGGATGCGCGGATTGCCGTCGACGATACATCCATCATCGGAACGTTGACAAAACACCAAGCTGGGGCATGCGCGCGTGCCAGGTGCTGGCTGTAGCGCCCCGGAATACGGAACGGCGCGTAAAGCGATGCAGTCCGGCTCATCCGCGCCGATATCCGCTCTCCGGGTCGCGCAAGGATCCCCAAAGGCACGCGATCGGCGATCGCGCGCCAATCCTGCCACAGATGGAACTGCGCAAGATTATCTGCGCCCATTAGCCAGACGAACCGCTGCCGGGGATAGAGCTTTTGCAGCGCCTGCAGCGTCTGCGCGGTGTAACGGGTGCCAAGGTGCTGTTCGATATCCGTCACGCACACCCGTGGGTGATCCATCACCGCACGCGCTTGCGCGATGCGCTGCGCCATCGGTGCCGGTCCGCGTGCCTTGAGCGGGTTACCGGGGCTTACCAGCCACCAGACCTGATCCAACCCAAACCGCTTGAGCGCCTCACGGGTGATGTGCGCGTGTCCAGCGTGCGCAGGATCGAAAGATCCGCCCAATAGCCCGATCACCTGACCTGGCGCCGCATATGGAATGTCATGGCGTAGAATGTGAACGGCCCCCGAGGTTCCTCAGGGGCCGAAGGGAGGGTATGACCCGCCGTTTGTCAACAAAGCTCAGTGCTCGTGCTTTACGATCTCGCCCGATTTCAGACGCCCAAAGTAGCTGTTCATCTCTCGTTTGACGATCGGCATCAGGCAATAGAGCGCCGTGATGTTGACCACCGCCATCGCGAAGATCATCGCATCGGAGAAGTCGATAACCGCACCCAGCTGTGCAGCAGCACCCACGATGATGAAGAAGCAAAAGATGAGCTTGAAGATCAGCTCGGTCGTCTTGCCTTCACCAAAGAGATAGGTCCAGGCCTTCAGCCCGTAATAGGACCACGAGATCATGGTCGAGAAGGCAAACAGGATCACCGCAACCGCCAGCACGTAGGGAAACCAACTGAAGCCCGTCGCAAAGGCCGCCGATGTCAGCGCGACGCCGGAAGAGCCATCAACGGTCTGGATCGCCGTGCCTGCCTCATTGAGCACAAAGTTGCCCGTCGCAGGATCCACCACCAGAACACCGGAAATCGTGATCACGAGCGCCGTCATGGTACAGATGACGACCGTGTCGATGAACGGCTCCAGCAGAGAGACAACGCCCTCGGTCACCGGCTCTTTGGTGCGTACGGCCGAGTGCGCGATCGCAGCCGAGCCGACGCCCGCCTCGTTCGAGAAGGCAGCCCGCTTGAAACCCTGGATGAGCGCACCCACGAAACCGCCCGCAACACCGAGCCCGGTAAACGCTCCCTCAAAGATCTGGCCAAAGGCCCAACCAATCTTGTCGGCCTCCACGATCAGGATCAGCAAAGCGGCAATCACATAGAGGATCCCCATGAACGGCACGACCTTCTCCGTCACTTTCGCGATGGATTTGATCCCCCCCACGATCACCGCAAACACCACGGCGGCAAAGATAACTCCCGTGATCAGGCCACTGAAATCGCCCGTGATTTGCGTGATCTGAGCATGAGCCTGATTGGCCTGAAACATATTCCCGCCGCCCAACGCGCCACCGATAGTAAAGATCGCAAACACGATCGCGAGAAAGCGACCGCCCGGCAGGCCGCGCTCCTTGAAACCTTTTGTCATGTAATACATCGGACCACCGGAGACGGTGCCGTCTGGATACTCATTGCGGTATTTTACGCCCAGCGTACATTCGGTGAACTTCGATGCCATGCCCAAAAGGCCGGCAACGATCATCCAGAACGTGGCGCCCGGCCCGCCAATCCCCACAGCCACCGCGACGCCCGCGATATTGCCAAGGCCCACAGTGCCCGACAAGGCCGTCGTCAACGCTTGGAAGTGACTGACCTCGCCTGCGTCGTTTGGATCGGAATAATCCCCTTTGACAAGGCTGATGGCATGGCCGAATGCCTTGATCTGGATAAAACCGAAATAGATCGTGAAGATCGACGCAGCCACAACCAGCCACAAAACGATCCACGGAAAATTCGTCCCCGGCAGGTTCATGAAGATCAAGTTGACGAACCATCCGGTCGAACCGGCGAAGATGTCGTTTACCCTTTGGTCCATCGTGACCGCTTGTTGCGCTGCGGCGAGGGTCGGAAGGCTCAGCGCTGTCGCGGTGGCCCCCAGTGCAAATAGTCTTTTCATATCTCTCTCCGCTCTATGGAATGATTGTGATGGGCACGCTCGATGCTGCCACAAGGCGACCGGTCACACCGCCGAACAGCCGCTCTTTCAGGCCCCGCTGGCCGACGCGGCCCACGATGATCTGGGAGGCCTCATGCTTTTTGGCGAGGCCTTCCAGAATATCGGCCACATCCCCGTGCTTCACGATTCCCTCGACCGTCAAGCCTTCGGTCTTCGCTGCCTCGAGCGCAGGCGTAAGTATCCGCTCACGCGCCAGGTCCATCTCCTCTTCGCGCCGCACGTGGCGCTTTTCATTCTCCTCGGCAGTCTGAAAACTGAACGGCGACCATTCGATCACATAGACAAGCAAGATCAGGCAATCACCTATCAGCTTGGCGCGGGCCTTGGCAAAATCGAGCGCGCGTTTCCCCGCGTCCGATCCGTCCAGCCCAACGATAAGGGTTGTTTGAGACATTGAAGTTCCCCTGTTCTCGACCGCATTTACCTGCAGTCTGGTTAGCCCTTGGTGCTACTGCGTGGCGGCTCCAAGCGGATAATGCCAGCCTACTGGAATTGGTTGCGACAATTTGCCTTATTATCTAATGTATTTAATCCTTTGACCTGAATTTGACGTTTTTGCAGATTAAATGCTGCGAAAACACGCATGAAAATAATAATACGGCCTGCTACCGAAGCGGCGAATCACCCCAAAATCCGCCACATACCCCCTGATAGAACTCCCACCCAAACTGCAATTGCACGGCCAGGCCCACCTTGTCCGAAGGCGGAAGTTGATCTCGGCGCATACCCCAGATATTGCAGGGCCAATCCAGACACGCACGAGGAGTCGCACCATGGCCGCTTATCAATACGTCTATCACATGCAAGGGGTCTCCAAGACCTATCCCGGCGGTAAGAAATGCTTTGAAAACATTCACCTGAACTTCCTTCCGGGGGTCAAGATCGGTGTCGTCGGTGTCAACGGCGCAGGTAAATCAACGCTCATGAAAATCATGGCGGGCATCGACAAGGATTTCACCGGCGAGGCATGGGTGGCTGAGGGCGCGAAAGTAGGCTACCTGCCACAGGAGCCCAAGCTCGACGAAAGCCTCAGCGTCCGCGAGAACGTCATGTTGGGCGTTGCCAGAAAAAAGGCAGTGCTCGATCGCTACAATGAGCTGGCGATGAACTATTCGGACGAGACAGCCGACGAAATGGCCGCCTTGCAAGACCAGATCGACGCCGAGAACCTCTGGGATCTCGACAGCCAGATAGACGTTTCGATGGAAGCGCTGCGCTGCCCCCCCGACGATGCCGACATCTCCAAGCTCTCAGGCGGGGAACTACGCCGCGTTGCCCTTTGCAAGCTGTTGCTGGAGCAGCCCGAAATGCTTCTCCTCGACGAGCCGACCAACCACCTCGACGCCGAAACCATCGCCTGGCTCCAGCAACACCTGATGGCCTACAAGGGCACGATCCTGATCGTCACCCACGACCGCTACTTCCTTGACGACATTACCACTTGGATCCTCGAGCTCGACCGCGGCCGCGGGATTCCGAACGAGGGGAACTATTCCGACTGGCTGGAATCAAAAGCAAAACGTCTGTCGCAGGAGTCGCGTGAAGACAAATCGCGCCAAAAGACTCTCGAGCGCGAGCTCGAATGGATGCGCCAGGGCGCCAAAGCGCGCCAATCCAAATCGAAAGCCCGGATCAAGTCCTACAACGAGATGGCAGACCAGTCTGAGCGCGAGAAACTCGCCACCGCCCAGATCGTCATTCCCAGCGGCCAGCGCCTCGGCAACAAAGTGATCGAGGTCGAAGGCCTGACAAAAGCCATGGGTGACAAACTTTTGGTCGAAAACCTCAGCTTCTCGCTGCCGCCCGGTGGCATCGTCGGCGTGATCGGACCCAACGGTGCCGGCAAATCCACGCTATTCAAGATGCTCACCGGTCAGGAAAAACCTGACGCAGGCACCATCGAAGTCGGCAATACAGTCGATCTCTCGTACGTCGACCAGTCCCGCGATGACCTGGCCGCCGATGACAACGTATGGCAGGCGATCACCGGTGGCGCCGAGCTGATCACGCTGGGCGATGCGGAGGTAAACTCCCGTGCCTACTGCTCGTCCTTCAACTTCAAAGGCGGCGATCAGCAGAAGAAAGTGGGTCTGCTGTCGGGCGGGGAGCGCAACCGCGTCCACATGGCGCGCCTGCTGAAATCAGGCGGCAACGTGCTACTCCTCGACGAGCCGACCAACGATCTCGACGTCGAAACCCTGCGCGCCCTCGAGGATGCACTGGTCGATTTCGCAGGCTGCGCCGTAGTCATCTCGCACGACCGCTTCTTCCTTGACCGGATCTGCACTCACATTCTCGCCTTCGAGGGCGAGGCGCACGTGGAATGGTTCGAAGGCAACTTCGAAGATTATGAGGAAGACAAGAAGCGCAGGCTCGGCGCCGATGCGCTGGAGCCCAAGCGCCTCAAGCACAAGAAATTCGTGCGCTGACGCGAAACGACACAGGGGCGATCTTCGGATCGCCCCTGTGCTTTGGGCGGCCTTGCCCACTCACCGCGCTGAAATGCGCACCGACAACCTCTCAAACAAACCATCGACCTCAATGGGCGCCGCCTGCACAGTGAGGTCAGCGCGGCCCTGAAAATTACGCATCGCGTCCGCCGCCGCCTTGCCCGACCACAGCTTTGGTCCCTCAATCCGCTTGATGTTGAGCGTCGGCGCTGCATAATCTCCGTCGACGATCGCCTCCCACCCCTGCTTCAGAAGCGTATTCGCGCTCCGTTGCAGCTCCTCCAGATCGGGCGGTGATACAGCGTGTGCCACACAAATCATCGCGCCCCGCCCCGCATAGGCAAAACGCGTCGTATCCGTATCCATCCTGTGGCTCAGGACCCGGCTCACGGCCTCCACACTGGCGCGAAACTGCGCGGGTCCGCTACCACGATACAGCCCCAACGCATTTTCGATCTGTGCGCTGAACAGCGTCATGTCAAACAGGTCATCCGCCCGCCGCAGCAGCTCGTTTTCAAGTGCCAGATAGCCTTTGACGCCCGGCGCCTTTTTCAGATCAAACCGCTCGTCGAAGGAGACATCTGCCATCCGCCCCATATCCGCCAGCACTGCCGAATTCATCCGTTCGCGCGAAAGACTATCGTTGAGCATCGCCGCCAGCCTGATCCGCGTCACCAGCTCGAGCGCGTCGAACGGCTTGTTCACAAAATCGGTAGCACCCGCTTCAAACGCGCGGCTCATCAGTCCGCGCGCCCGGCTACCGGTAATCATTAAAACGGGCGTTGCGCGGTAGCGCTCCATCGTGCGCAGCCTGCGGCACACCTCGATCCCGCTGATTTCAGGCAGCATCACATCCAGCAGGAACACATCATACGGCAAGCGCGCCACCTCGATCAGTTCCAGCGCATCCTCAGCCGAGGCCGCAAATGTAATATCGTTAAATCCGCTTTTCTCAAGCGCCGTGCCCAAGACGTCAAGCATCACCGGATCATCATCAACCGCCAGAATACGCATCTGGTCACCCCTTACTCTACACAGCCTGCACACGCGCGCGACAGGTGGATCCGCCATGGATCGTTGCCATGTGTCCTCTCCAATCGCGGCACAGCTGCGGCATCAACGTGTCAGATCAGCGAAACGCCGCGCATTTTTGAACTAAATGCGTCAGGCAGACAGATTCGCACAACTGGCGCATCTGCATCCGCGCCAAACCGGCGCATGCCTCCGTGCGCGGAAATCCACCAATTCCAAAAAGCGCATCATGCTGCGCACATATTGCGGCCGATGGCCAATATATAGCCCTTTTCGCACCCTAAACGGCCTTTTCTTAGTAGCATGAATTTTGATCACCCACTTCTCACTTGGGGCAAAACTCTTGAAATTTAGCGTCTGTTATGATATTTCTTCTCTTGCAAACGTTATCTTTATCCAGACCACTGTCTCCGCTACCGCGTTCAGTCTCTCGATTACAGACCGACCAAGCCGGGCCATCGCACAGTGCGGATGGCATACACTGAGGAGATTACGGAATGGCTACTGGCACCGTAAAATGGTTCAACACAACAAAGGGCTTCGGCTTTATCGCACCCGATGGTGGCAGCAAAGATGTGTTTGTGCACATTTCCGCTGTTGAGCGCGCAGGCCTTACAGGTCTTGCTGACAACCAGAAAGTGACCTTCGATATCGAAGCAGGCCGTGACGGCCGCGAATCCGCGACAAACATCGCCCTCGCTTGACGGTCACGCCCGGCGGCGGGCCTTGCCTGCGCCGTTGCATCACATTAATTTGGCCGACCATTTTGCAAAGAATGGTCGGTTTTTATGTTCTAAGCTTGAAAAATGACGGTTTTCGGTAAATGCTAGGCAAAGCCATTTCGCATAAGGACCGATACATGCGCCGCCGTACATTCATCGCAAGCTCTTTCGCCGCTGCCGCCCTGCCCCAAGTCGTTTCAGCCCAGACAGCCGCATTTGATCCGACACCGCAGATGGTGCGCGTCAAGAAAAACTTCAGCACGGGCGAGATGCTGATCCTCCCGCGCAGCTATTATCTGTATTTCGTGACAGCCCCCGGACAGGCCATGCGGTACGGTGTCGGCGTAGGCCGCGCGGGCCTCGAATTTACCGGCTCCGCCACTATCGACGTCAAAAAAGAATGGCCCACATGGCGCCCGACAGAAGAGATGATCGAACGGGACCCGAGGGCATATGCCCGTTTCGTCGGGAACACGGATGCCCAGCCAGGCGGCCCCGGCAACCCCCTTGGCTCACGCGCGCTTTATCTGTTCCAAGGCGGTAAGGATACGTACTTCCGCATCCATGGAACGACCGAGCCGCAATCTATCGGGCGCTCCGTCTCGAATGGCTGTATCCGAATGCTAAACGACCATGTTCAGGATCTCTATACCCGCGTGCCGATCGGAACCAAGGTCACAGTCGTCTAAGCGCGCTCCTTGCGCAAAATAAAAGGGCCGGTGATATCATGACGCATTCCGCCCTGTGGGACATAGCCACAAATAAGCCTGTCGCAGAAACGCGGCAGGCTATTGATTTAATATAATATTTTAGTGTCGTCTAAGATGCCGCAAGCAAATCCGGCGGGATAAAATAGTCTCGAACGCATCCGGCATAACCCTGCCCAAAGAAAAACGAGCCGTTTCGACGTTTTTTCCTTCTGATTCAAGTATCATAGGGCCAACATCCTTGTCCTGGAAGCTTGACTGTCATCTCCGGCGGACACGCAGAGATTTCCGCATTCTGAGGCTCCTAACCCCTCGGAAAATCTATTCTTTGCTCAGAAAAAGGACCCAACGCAGCACCGCGAAAGACGAGGTTCTGCATGGCAGGTCTGGCAACACTCAATTTAAAGCTCTCCCAGCTCTACCCAGGTGGGGGCGGATACCATTTAAGCACTTGCGCCATCCTGACTGCTCCACTTTCGGGCAGCCCCCCACGGATTCAGCAGGGCGACGGAAGACCTGGGAAAAAACCGCCCAGACCTCACGCCAGACCAGATGGAGGTCTTCGCCGAACACGGTGCCCACGCGCATACAAGCTCTCGGATGCGGACAAGAAGCATCGACGGGTCAGCTGCGCGCCCAGTAGAAGTAAGCCCCTCATATATGGGCAGACCAGCGCACTATGCGTTGTCAGGTGCATGACCGCGGCGGAAAAGGTCTGCAATAGCGCCTTCTCCCTCGTATCGCCTGCGCATCTCAATAATGACCTAGAGCGGCCTCGAAATCATAGTGGAGTCCTGAACGGCCCTGCCTGTTGCAGGTGCTTTCTTGCGGCTAGGGACGAGTTTTCGCTGAATGGCGCACATCAGCAGACCCGCAACAGCAAAGGCAAGGCCACGAAGAAGAAGGCAATACCAAAGGCCGTCCGCGTGCTTCACAAGCCCTGCAAGGGTAAAAAGGGGTGCGCGTTTTTCGATCTCGCTCCCGCATGCGGGGGCAAAAAAACCACCGCGGACAACCTGCGTATTTCGGAGCCGTACTGAACAGCGCTGGCATCACCGACATACAGCGCATGCCGGGCACCGAGGCAATAGGCGAGACGATCGGGTTCTCTCAAATCTACGACCGTATTGCTTGGCTGGAAGAGGTATTCCGTGCCTATGAGCGTGAGATGCTCCGCTGATGGCGAAGCATAGGGTTGAACGGAGTGGCCAGCCCATGAAGCACTGCTCTAGCCACGACGATATGGTTCTGACTGTAAACTGGGAAACGGCTACTGATCAGCGGAACACGCAGCTCAACTGCGCCATTACGGCGGACGCGAAGAGCGGGTATGTGTATCGCATGGATGTCGACTTCGACCCACGAGTCAAAACGCTCAATTTTTTCAACAATACCTACACTGACGGCGAAGGAACCCCGGAGAACCTGCTCCAGGGGGACCCAGTAAGAAAGTTCGGATCTGCGCCAAAATTCTTCTGGCAGAGACCAACCGGTCGCTCACATGAACCTCAGTTCTTCGCGGCGTGCTTCAATGAGTTGGATGCCTTCCGCCTGAGAGCAAGGCGCCGAATGCCAAAGAAACTATAGTCCAACGCCAAGGCTAGAAACGATCAAACCGTCCGCCTAAACGGACTGAAAGAAGATATTCGCCTCATTGCCGAAGACTGGTTCGGCTGTCCTGCCGACACCGATGCGGAACGCGGCTCTTACAAGGAAATGACCATAAACGGCTTCTACACGAAGGTCGCCCACTTCATTCTTCTCAAAGAGATGCTGCCGAAGGGACGGGTTGTTCTGACGACGGAACAGGAAGCCACGCTCCCAAATATCCTTCCGTACGTATTCGAAGAAGAAATTTTGGCGGACCGCTTCGTTTGGCCGGCGATGAAAATCAAGAAGAAGACAACAAAGCCGGAAAAGCTCGGAAAGGTGAAGGCATACAAGAAGTCGCGCCGTCAGTTCCAGAACGACGACATGTATGCCGGTCGCTTCTCTCCGGAAACTGATGCTCGCACCGTCACAGAAGCCTACACCGCGGACAATATGGCGCCCGCAATGCGCGGGACCCGGCCGTATCCCGGATCGAACTACCAGATCCCCACCTTTCCAAAGCTCTGGATTTCTGCACCCACGCAGGCAAGCGGAGAGCGCGACAAGGTTGTCGGATTCCCGATCCTGCCGGGGTAATTGCGTCGAGAGTTGAAGGACATCCCGTTCAATGATCCGCTCAACACCGTTAACCGTGAGGAGCTGGCATCATGGGTCTAGAAGGCGACCCTGCCACCGGTGAGCATTTTTATGAACTCGCTACGAGAACGCCTAAGCCCGGCGGACAGGGCCGCCAGTGGAGGGGCCCGGATTGGAGGTTCCTATGTTCAGGGGGCTATCTTCAATCCTGCGATATTGATCTCGTTGATCAACATTTTCCGGATCAACTACAACTCTTACGAGCCGAGGGTCTAGACGGCGCCATAGAAGAAATCGACGACTTCGGGAAAGCGGCGCAACTGATGCCGCGTTCCCTTCGCATCCCAGCGACAGGCGCGTTTATCCAGCTACAAACTCGCGGGCGTCGCTCACCGCAGAAGCGCACGCCAGCACTGCGCCACGGTCTGGACGCGCGCAAGCGTCGGAATGGCGGAGGAGAAGATGTGCCTGATCTCTACCGGCACGAAAGTGGGCGCCAAGCTGGACTGGTGTTAGAAAGCTCCAGCAAGCAAAGCGGAACTCCGATCGACGGCCTAGTCGAAAATCGTCGCACCAAACGCGCAAGTCGTAGCGATTCCTGATATTTTGAGCGTGCCGCCCGACTTGAAGCCCGATGAGGAGCCGGGGACGAGTCAAACCTAGCCCTGCCAGAAATTACTATTTTATATGGCGCGAATTTCGCACCATAACAAATGGACGCGATCATCCTCATCGCGGCCATTCTTTGCAAAGGCGGCTCTCTATGAGGCCTGTCCCACCTAGCGGAATGCGTCAGTGATATCAACGGCCTTTTTTGTTGCCACGCCAGACATCAAGCTATGAAGTCGCAGCCCGATATCCGCGTGGCAGGTCGTCCACCGCTCGCTCAGGCTTGCGAATGCACAGACGCAGCAACGGCGGCACGGTCAGCAGTGTCAGAAACGCCGACATCGACAGCCCCCCGACCACAACAGCGCCAAGCCCCCGATACAGCTCCGATCCCTCGCCGGGAAAAACGATCAGCGGCATCATTCCCATTACGCTGGTCAGTGTCGACATGAAGATCGGTCTGATCCGGTTGCGCGTCGCTTCCTCGATGGCAGGGATCGGGTCCATCCCTTCCTCTCGCAGGTGATAAAGTGTCTGGTGCACGATCAAGATCGCGTTGTTGACCACGATCCCGATCAGAATGATGAACCCCAGTAGCGTCAGCATATCCAGCGGCTGCGTCTGGTAGGTGTTGAGCAAGGCGAGACCGCCCACACCGCCCGCCGCCGCCACCGGCACAGCAATCATAATCACCAGCGGCAGCACGAAACTCTCGAACAGGATCGCCATCACCAGAAACACGATCACCAAGGCCACCACGAGATTGATCTGGATTGCCGACCATGTCTGGCTCAGCTGATCCGCCGTCCCCGAAACGGTAATCCGGATATCCTCCGGTATCCCCTGTTCCTGCAACACGGCCACCACCTCGCGCTCCAGCAGGTCCACTGCTTCCTCAAGCGGTAGCGCGTCTGAGGGTCGGATCTCCAGCGTGACGGTCCGCAAGCGGTCGCGGTGCCGGATCTCCGTCGGACCCGCCGTCAGCACCACATCGGCCAGCGCCGAGACCGGCACGATCTGCCCGCCAGGTGTAACCACCGGATAGTTCCCCACATCCTGCGTGCGAACCGCGTCGCCGATGGTCGGGTCACCCTTGAGCACCAGATCGACCCGCTCGGACCCGACAGTGATCTGCGCCACGCGCAGCCCGTCGTTGAACGCATCAACCGTCGCCGCCAAGCCAGAACTATCGAGCCCGGCATCGGCCAGCCGCAGCCGGTCCGGGATCAGTCGAACCTCGGGCGCACCCAACTCCAGCCCCGGAATGGGCCTGAATTGATGCCCCTCAGACCGCGGCAAGATCTGCGAGACGATGCCAGCAGACCGCCCCGCCACGGTGAGGATCTCGTTCAGGTCCTGCCCGGAAATATTGAGCTCGATCGCGCGCCCTCCACCCACGCCGCGACCGAAAAGTGAGGGCTGCGTCATGAAACCGAACGTGCCCGGCTCCGAGAAGATCGGCCGCGACAGCACCGGGATCAGCTCAGCGGCGCGCTGGCTGTCCATCGCCCCTGCCCCCACGAACGAGTTGCCCGGCGTGGCCACGAAAAAGAAATTCTCGATTGTTGGCGTCCCATCCTCCATCTGCATCTCGGGGGCGCCTTCCCACAAGGGTCGCGCCACGCCTTCGATCCGTTGCGCGATGGTCTGGGTCGTTTCCAGATTATAGCCCGGCGGCGGAATGATCAGCCCGAACACGAGATTGCGGTTCCCCTCCGGCAGATATTCGAGCTTTGGCAAAAACACCCAGCTGGCGAAGCCCGCACCGCCCGCAATCACCACGACCATAGCAATGCCTACGGTCCTGAACCGCACGGTCAGCCGCACATAGGCCATCACAATCTCGCGAAAACCGATTGCAATATGATCAAGGCCCCAGATCCGTACCGGCTTCTGGTCCTTTGTGCTCAGAAGGCGGCTCGCCAGCGCAGGGATCACCGTGACCGCAACCACGAGCGACAGCAGCACCGACACGGAAATCGCCACCGCGATGTCCCGGAATAGCTGTCCCGCCTCCAGCTGCATGATCAGAATCGGTACAAACACCAGCACCGTGGTCAGCGCGGAGACCAAAATCGCCCCCCAGACTTGGCTCGCCCCCATATAGGCCGCCTCTTGCCGCGATTTGCCCTCTTCGCGCAGGCGGAAAATATTCTCCAGCACCACAATTGCCGCATCCACGATCATCCCCACCGCAAAGGCGATCCCCGCGAGCGAGATCACGTTCAGCGTGCGCCCCGTGATCGCCATCACCACGAATGTCGCCACAATCGAGACCGGGATCGACAGCGACACCACCAGCGTCGCGCGCGGCGAGCGCAGGAACAGCATCAGGATGATCGCCGCCAGCACGCCCCCGATCCAGATGTTCTGCGTAACCAGCGAGATTGCCCCGTTGATGTAAATCGTCTCGTCGTACACCTGCTGTACGTTCAGGCCCGCCGCAGTAATCGGCCCAGCTTCCAGCTCCGCCAGGGTGAGGCGCAGCTCCTCCATCACCCGGATGACATTTGCGCCCGATTCGCGCACGATGTTGAAAGCGAGCCCCGGCTCGCCCTTGTAACGCAGTCGGCTCGTCGGCTCCTTGTAGGCAAATGCCACATCCGCCACATCGCTAACCCGCACGCGCCCCGTGCCGCCACTCATCGCAGCCGAGCGCAACACCACATTGCGGATCGCCTCCTCGGTGTTGAGGTTGCCTTCGGTGCGCACGATATAGCGCCGCTTTCCCTCATCCACGTCACCGGCGGAGATCGAGATATTCTCGGAGCGCAGGATCCGCACCACCTCCGGCACCGTGAGGCCAAACCGCGAGAGCCGACGGGGATCTACCACAACCTGCAATTCCCGCGTCACTCCGCCGAAGATGTTGACCGCCGACACCCCCTCGATCCGCTCCAGGCGGTCCTTGATCACGTCCTCGACGAAATCACCATAGGTCGGCATTTCGCGCGTGTTACCCTCCTGCGCGGTCAGCAGCACCCAGGCAATCGGGCTGTCGTCCGCACCGGAGGTATTGAGCGAGGGCTCGTCAGCCTCTTCGGGATAACCGCTCACCCGGTCGAGCCGGTTCGACACCAAAAGGAGCGATTGGGTCATATCCGTACCCACACCGAATTCCAGCGTCACCTCCGCCTGTCCCGTCTGCGAGCGCGAGGTCATGATCTCGAGTCCCTCAAGGCCCCGCAGTGCTTCCTCCTGTGGGTTTACGATCTCACGCTCCACCTCCGAAGGGGCCGCTCCCGGCCAGTTCGTCTGGATCACCACAATCGGCTTGCGTACATCCGGCGCCAGCTGGATCGGGATCCGCGACAGCGAGATCAGTCCGAACAGCACCGCCATCGCTACCGCAGCTACCACGGCTACCGGCCTGTCGATCGCAAAGCGGATAATGTCCATCAGTTGGTCTCCTGTATGGTCGCCGCGATATCCTGACCGGGTCGCAGACGCTCGTTGCCGCGCACCACCACCTGATCGCCCTCGGCCAATCCGCTGAGCACCTCATACTGATTGCCCAGCGCCACGCCTATTTCCACGGTACGCGGCTGGGCCTTTCCCTCATCGGCCACAAAAACGGACCAGCCGCCCCGCGCTTGGACCAGCGCGTCCTTGGGCACCGAGAGCACATCGCGTGCGGCTCCCACCGGGATCCGCACCGTTACCGATTGCCCCACCGCCGTATTGGCGATCGCGCCCATCCCCGGGGCCGCAAACCGCACCGAGCGCGTACGTGTCGCGGTATTCTCCACCGGGAGGATTGCCCGCACTTCGACCATCAATTCCTCGTCGGCCTCGAGCGTAGCCAGCATCTGCTGGCCAGTCTCGAGCGAAGCCACGAGCCGCGCGGGCACGCTTGCCTGTACTTCAAAAGATTCGGTATCGAGCAGCCGCACAACGGGTGTGCCCGCCTGAATGAACGCCCCCGGAATTGTATTCACCTCGATCACCACGCCCGCAAAAGGCGCCACGATCTGGCTGCGCTCGAGCTGGTATCGTGCCTCAGCCACCCGCGCCTCGATGCTCTTTTCGCGCGCCTGCGCCTCCGTCAGCTGCGAACGCGCCTCCAGCAGATCAGCCTCCGCCTCGTCAAACCGCCCTTGGCTGAATGCACTGGAATCGCGCAACCCGTCGATCCTGGTAAACACATTGGTCGTCCTGTCGACGCGCAGCTCCGCTGTGGCGATGGAGGCCACGGCTTCGGCCATCTGCGCATCCGCCTGCGCCAGCAAAATCTGCAACAGCTCGGTATCGAGCTCAACCAGCAAATCTCCTTGCACAACCCGCGATCCCGCCAGCACGTCGATCCTGTTCACTGTGCCCGATACACGGCTGGCCACAGCTCCATCGCGCGCGGTCACGATCTCGGCAAAAACAGGCACAGTCTCCGACAGCGCACGCATCTCTACGGCTTGCACTCCCACAGCAGCGGGCCCGCCCTGCGCTTTGCCGCTCCCTGCCGAGAGGACAATCGCGGTGATCGCAAGCATGAGGATCTGTGGAATAACAGGCATGGTGAAAACTCCAAACAATACAGGGCAAATAGCACAGTTTACCAAAGGTCAAAGAGACCAATTCCCTTCGCCGGGCACAACAACCCGTGAACGCAGGCTTTTTGACACAGTCGGCAGCATTCCTGCTCCCTCCCTATGCGATATGACGTACCGGAATTCTGGACACACGCACCCCAAGCCCCTAGCGCAGAGCCATCCCTCGCCAAAGCGCACCCGACAGAGCAGCCCATGACCACTGAAACCTACCCGAGCCCCGACCCGCGCCACCGGGCTGCCGATCTGATCGTGCATGCCGTGGGCCTTGTACTGATCCTGACTGCCGGCGGCTCGCTCATCGCCGGGGTCGCGACGTCACACCCGCCCAAGCTGCTGGTCGCGGTCACGATCTACGTGCTCTGCGCGCTGGGCTCCAATATCGCCTCCTGCCTCTATCATTTCTCGCAGCTGCACAGCCGCCGCATCTTGTTGCGCCGGATTGATCACGCCGCCATCTATCCCAGCATCACAGGCACCTTCACCCCGTTTTTCGTCGTTGCAAACACACCCTGGACCCTCACGCTCCTCGGCCTGTGCTGGGCGCTGACACTGCTGGCCGTCTGGAATAAGATCACCAACGCAACAGTGCAATCACGCTGGTCCACAGCCTCCTACCTCGCGCTCGGCGCGTTGGGTCTTAGTGCGGTGCCCGATCTCGGAGATTTGCCCGTCAACACCCTATGGTGCATCCTCGCCGGTGCCGCCTGCTATGTCACCGGCACCGTGTTCTACACCCGCCGCGCGATGCCCTACCGCTATGCAGTCTGGCACATTTGGGTAAATATCGGCGGCATCGCTATGTTCGCAGGCATCTGGATCGCCCTTCTGTAAGGCGCCACAAAAAAGGGGCCAGCGCAGGCGCCAGCCCCCTGTTCTCGATACCGGCGACCGTTCAGTTCAGTGCGGCATCCGTGATCACGCTGGTCCAAGCGCCCTCGGGTTGCTTGGAGATCACCGGATCGGAGCCACCCGCCAGCAGCGTATCTACGGTACGCTGGAAATCGGCCTCGGCCAACGCGCCGTTAGAGCCAGCGGTGAGCTTGGCCACTTCCTTCATCATCCTCACCTGTGCCTCTTCGGACTGTGCACCGGTCTCGTCATTCTCGATGATGATAGCACCTGCTTCCTCGGGGTTCTCCTCCGCGTACTTCCACCCCTTCATGGAGGCGCGCACAAACCGGGTCATCTTGTCGACGAACACTTCGTCTTGCAGATTATCCTCGAGCACCCAAATACCATCCTCAAGCGTCGCGACGCCCTGATCCTCGTATTTGAACGTTATCAACTCGTCGGGATTCACGCCCGCATCCAGCACCTGACCGTATTCGTTGTAGGTCATCGTGGAGATGCAATCCGCCTCGCGCTGCAACAACGGATCCACGTTGAAACCCTGCTTGAGCACGGTCACACCATCTTCACCACCATCTGTGCTGATCCCCTCCTGCGACATCCAGCTGAGGAACGGATATTCATTGCCGAAAAACCACACGCCGATCGTCTTGCCCTTGAAGTCAGCGACCGAGGTGATCCCGGTATCTTTCCAGCAGGTCAGCATGAGGCCGGACGTCTTGAACGGCTGCGCGATGTTCACCACTGGCAGCCCCTTTTCGCGCGCGGCCAGCGCCGACGGCATCCAGTTTAGCATCGCATCAGCGCCGCCCCCGGCCAGAACCTGCGGCGGAGCGATATCGGGCCCGCCGGGCAGGATCGTCACATCAAGACCTTCCTCCTCATAATAGCCCTTGTCCTGCGCCACGTAATAGCCCGCAAACTGCGATTGCGTGACCCACTGCAATTGCAGGGACACCGTATTCGCATGACCATCCGCAAAGGCCGGAGCCCCTGTCACCGTTGCGGCACATGCTGCCACCATCATCATCTTTTTCATCGTTCGACCTCCAAGTCGGTTGGTTAATACATCTGCCCCGCTTGCCGGGGTCGTGGTTATCTTTGCGAGGGGTGCCAAAACGTCACCCGCTTTTCGATCACTGTCACGAGGCCATAGAACGCGCTTCCCGCTACGGCCGCCACCACAATCTCGGCCCAGACCATATCGAGCGCAAGCTGCCCGAAACTTGTCGAGATGCGAAAGCCCATCCCCACCGTGGGAGAGCCGAAAAATTCAGCAACAATCGCCCCGATCAGCGCCAGCGTGGTGCCGATCTTGAGACCGTTGAAAATGAACGGCGCAGCACTCGGCAGCCGCAGCTTGAACAGCGTCGCCCAATAGCCCGCCGCATAGGTCCGCATCAGATCGCGCTGCATCGCGTTCGTGTCCTTCAGGCCCGCTACCGTGTTCACCAGGATCGGAAAAAACACCATGACCGCGACCACGGCTGCTTTCGATTCCCAATCACTGCCCAGCCATTTGACCAAAATAGGCGCGGTCCCCACAATCGGCAAAGCGGCCATAAAGCTGCCCACCGGCAAAATCCCCCGTGTCAGAAAATCGGAGCGGTCCGCCAGCACTGCCACACCAAAGGCCGCAGCCATACCGACCAGATAACCCACAAGCGCGCCCTTGAGCACTGTCTGCCTGAAATCCGCCCACAGCAAAGCCGCATCCTGCGCCAGCCGTTCCAGCACCGAGGATGGTGCAGGCAGGATCACCGGATTGACCTCGAACCCCCGCACCATCAGCTCCCAGACAATGATAAGCGTCAGCCCGAAAATCGCGGGCACCGCCAGCCGCACGGCCATGGCATCCGATGCCGCCCCGTTCGACAGCCGCACATTAATCCACCATCCCAGCCCCCAGATCATGAGGCCCAACACCACATACATCATGCCGCTGCCATGCCCATCCGCCGGAGGGTCGCCCGTTCAACTGCACTAAACACCCCGACCAGCGCGGCCGCCGTCAGAGCCGCCGCAAAAAGCGCCGCCCAGCTCACCAGCGGTTGGCCATACTGATCACCCACCAGCATCCGCGCTCCAAATCCGGCACGCGCGCCCGTGGGCAACTCTGCCACGATCGTCCCCACCAGCGAGGCGGATACCCCGATCTTGAGTGACGCGAAAAGATAGGGCAGCGAGGCGGGCAAGCGCAGCGACCAAAAGCCCTGTGAAGACGACGCATGATAAGTTCGTAGCAGATCAAGCTGCATCTGCGAGGGGCTGCGCAGCCCCTTCACCATCCCCACAACCACCGGAAAGAAGGACAGATACGCCGCAATCAGCGACTTCGGAAACAGCCCCTGCACCCCCATGGAGCCCAGTACCACGATCACCATCGGCGCCAGTGCCAAAATTGGGATCGTCTGGCTCACGATGGCCCAGGGCATCACCGATCGGTCCATCACCCGGCTGTACACGATCCCCACCGCCAGCAGGATTCCAAGCCCCGTGCCGATCACAAAGCCCAGTAGCGTAGGCGCAAGCGTTACCCAGCCGTGGTATACAAGCGAACGGCGCGAGGTGACATTCTGCTCGAAAATCGTCGCATACATCTCTCCCGCCACCTGTTGCGGGCTGGGCAGTCGCGGTCGCTGGAATTCATACGTCAGCGGGATCAGCGCCACGTTCCTGACGGCCAGCCCAGCACCGCTTAGTTCTTGCCGCTCGCGCGGAGTCTCGGGCACGACCACCGCCCCGTCTCTCTGCGCCTGATCCGCTACCAGATGCATGTTCATCGGTATGACGGCCAGAAGCCATATCCCGAGGATCGCCAGCACAACTGTCAGGACAGGCAAGATATTTCTCACACGGCCACCCGCTTCATTCGGCCGAATAAACTCAAACCCAACGCGTCAAACGCCACGGTTCGCGCCCACTTTTCCATCAAGAAAAGGCCACAAAGCGTCTCTACAAGCAACCACAGCACAGCGTCACTCATCCGAATGCCCCGCCCGCAGCCCTTCACGGACCCGGTGCGCAATCGCCAAAAATTCCGCACTTTCACGGATCTCCAGAGGCCGCTCGCGCGGCAGCGTGCTCTCGATCACGTCCGTAATCCGCCCCGGTCGCGGGCTCATCACCACGATCTTCGAACTCAGATACACCGCCTCAGGGATGGAATGGGTCACGAACGCAATCGTCTTGCTCGTCCGCTCCCACAGATGCAAAAGCTGCTCGTTGAGCGTGTCCCTGATGATCTCATCAAGCGCGCCAAACGGCTCGTCCATCAAAAGCAGATCCGCGTCAAACGACAGTGCACGCGCAATGCTCGCCCGCTGCTGCATCCCGCCGCTCAACTGCCAGGGAAACTTATTCTCGAAGCCTGCAAGCTCCACCATCTCCAACACACGGGCGACCCGCGCGGCATGCTCCGCCTTCGGCACGCCCATGATCTCCAGCGGCAGCCGAATGTTCCCGCCGATCGTACGCCATGGATACAGCCCCGCCGCCTGAAAGACGTACCCATAGGCCCGCGCCCGTCGCGCCTCCTCTGGCGAGACCCCGTTGACCGTAATCCTGCCCCCTGTCGGCTGCTCCAGATCCGCCATCACACGCAGGAATGTCGTCTTGCCACAGCCCGATGGCCCAATGAAGCTGACAAAATCACCCCGTTCGATGTCGAGATCGACACCTTTCAGCGCATGAACGGGACCGTCGTTAGTCTGGAAAGTAAGGTCGAGGTTCCGCGCACTTATTACGCTTTCCGTTTCAGTCACAAATACACGTCCGTTCACAAAAACTCATCAAATCCCCGCCGGAATATTCAACGGATCGCGCTTGATCATCTTCGGCGCATTCAGCTCTTTCCACTTGCTCAGCGCCACATTCGCACTCGGGAAAGCAGGCCGCGGCACAAAGCGCCCGCGCCCCGGATTGGGCTGAGAGTTCTGCCCCCAGGCCCAAATCACCTCTCCCCGACTCAGGGTAAACCGCGACTGCGCGCGGACTTCAAAGCCCTCAAACACATTATAATCCAGAACCGAATGGTGGTTCGCAGGCGAGATCGTCTTGGTGATCTTCGGATCCCACACCACGATATCCGCGTCAGCCCCTTCCACCAGCGCCCCCTTACGCGGATAGATGTTCAAAATCTTCGCGACGTTAGTCGAGGTCGCAGCGACAAACTCGTTCATCGTCAAACGCCCCGTCTCGACCCCTTCGGTCCACAGCACGGCCAACCGCTCCTCCAGCCCGTTGGACCCGTTCGGAATAATCCGGAAATCATCCCGCCCGGCCCGTTTTTGATCGGTCGAGAACGCCGCATGATCCGTCGCCACTACCTGCAACGATCCCGCCTGCAAGCCGGCCCACAGGCTGTCCTGGTGGTCCTTGGAACGGAACGGCGGGGACATCACCCGCCGCGCCGCGTGGTCCCAATCTTTGTTGAAATACTCGCTCTCATCGAGGGTCAAAAACTGGATCAACGGCTCGCCGTAAACCCGCATCCCCTTTTGCCGCGCACGGCGAATGGCCTCATGGGTCTGCTCACACGACACATGTACGATGTACAAAGGCACCCCCGCCGTATCGGCAATCGTGATCGCACGGTTGGCGGCTTCCCCCTCCAATTCGGGCGGGCGAGAATACGCATGCCCCTCCGGCCCCGTAATCCCCTCGTCAAAATACTTCTGCTGCAACTCCGCCACCAGATCGCCGTTCTCCGCGTGCACCATCGGCAGCGCGCCCAGCTCGGCACAGCGCTTGAAAGACGCGAACATCTCGTCGTCCTCGATCATCAACGCGCCTTTATAGGCCATGAAATGCTTGAACGAATTGACGCCCATGTCCACGGCGTCTTTCATCTCGTTAAAGACATTCTCGTTCCAGCCCGTAATGGCCATGTGATAGCCAACGTCCGAGCATATCTGCGGCGCGCTTTTGCGGTGCCATTCATTGATCGCGTTCTTGATGCTGCCATCCGCCCCCGGCAAACAGAAATCCACAATCATCGTGGTCCCGCCGCACGCCGCCGCCCAAGTGCCACTCTCAAACGTCTCCGCCGCCGTGGTCCCCATAAACGGCATCTCCAAATGCGTATGCGGATCAATCCCGCCGGGGATCACATAAGCCCCCGTCGCATCAATATATTCATCGCCCTTGAGGTCGGTCCCGATCTGCTTGATCGTCTCCCCCTCAATCAAAACATCCGCGACCCAAGTCCGGTCCGCCGTGACGACCGTGCCGCCTTTGATTACTTTGGTCATTGGTTTTCCTTCCTAACAGTCGAAGCTAACTCTTGCAGCTAAACCGGTTTCCGTTTGCACGAGCCTTTCAAATAGCACGTGACATTCCGCCATACTCTGAGGAGTAAGTGCGTGCCCCGGAGAAACAAGCTCAGTCGTACCATCGACAGTTATGCTTATTTTATCGCTAAAGGTATCGACCATACCTATGACCGCGCGTGTCCGGTAGATGTGGCAAGTAGAAATTGCAGTTCCTAATTCAACTAAAGCAGATGCTCCTATTCCCAAACATTCTGGCGTGGTCAACGATATCACTCCACCTGATAAAGCCTCGGCCGCTTTTTTCGAATCCCCAGCATTCAGTGCCTCTGCTGCCAATTTGACAGATTCATTAGTCTTGGCTGGCAGAGCATTTTGTACCTCTGGAGTTCTTATAATAGCCAAAAGCTTAGCAAATGTTTCGTCACGGTATTCAGCACTCTCTGTTTTGACTTGGATTTCTCGAACTCCTTCAGCGTAGCCATTTAAGCGAGCTTGGGACAATTCAAGATCAGAAACGGACTGGCCAAGTGCATATCCGCCCAAGAGAGCACCCATAAGAGACCCTCCACCACCAATTACTGCGCCAAAGTACTTCCAGAAAGACATTGCCTCACTCACCCCACAATCCCCGCCGTCTCCACCACCGCATGGAGCAGCACATCCGCCCCCGCCATGGCCCATTCCTTGGTAATCTCTTCCGCCTCATTATGCGACAACCCGTCCACACACGGACACATCACCATCGCCGTCGGCGCCACGCGGTTGATCCAGCAGGCATCATGCCCCGCGCCCGAAATCAGGTTCATGTGGGAATATCCCAGCCGCTCCGCCGCATTGCGCACTGCCGAGACACAGCCCTCGTCGAAGGCGACCGGATCAAACCCGCCAACCTTCTCGAATTCAATCCCCAACCCCATATCATCTGCAATTTTCTGCGCCTCGACGCGCAGCCGCGCTTCCATATCCTCGATCACAGCAAGGTTGGGCGAGCGGAAATCGACCGTGAACACCACACGTCCGGGGATCACGTTGCGCGAGTTCGGGTAGACATCGATATGCCCCGCCGCCCCCACCGCATGGGGCGCATGGCTCAGCGCGATCTCTTCGACCTTTTCCAAAATCCGCGCCATTCCCAAGCCAGCATTCTTGCGCAAAGGCATCGGGGTCGAACCGGTATGCGCGTCCGTGCCCGTCACCGTCACCTGAACCCAGGCCAGCCCCTGACCATGCGTGACCACGCCGATATTCTTGCCCTCGGCTTCCAGAATGGGCCCCTGTTCGATGTGCAGCTCAAAAAACGCATGCATCTTGCGCGCACCGACTTCCTCATCGCCGCGCCAGCCGATCCGGCTCAGCTCGTCGCCGAAGGTCTTGCCCTCTGCGTCGGTCTTGGCATATGCCCAATCCTGCGTGTGCACACCCGCAAAGACACCCGAGGACAGCATCGCAGGCGCGAACCGCGTCCCTTCCTCGTTGGTGAAATTCGTGACCACAATCGGATGCTTCGTGCGGATCCCCAGATCGTTGAGCGTACGCAGCATTTCAAGCCCGCCCAAAACACCGAGTACGCCGTCGTATTTTCCACCCGTCGGCTGCGTGTCCAAATGGCTGCCCACATACACGGGCAGCGCCTCCGGATCGGTCCCCTCGCGGCGGGCAAACATGTTGCCCATCTGGTCGAGCCCCATCGTGCAGCCCGCCTCCTCACACCATTTCTGAAACAGCGCGCGCCCTTCGGCGTCCGCATCCGTGAGCGTCTGGCGGTTGCTGCCCCCCGCCACGCCGGGCCCGATCTTCGCCATCTCCTCCAAGGTGTTCCACAAACGGTCGGGGTTGATCTTGAGGTTCTCTCCGGGCGCTGACATGGGCTGGCTCCTGTTCGGATGATGGGCTTGGGGTAAAATTTTTACCAATTGGTCAATGGACGATTGCCCCTGCCTTCCTGTCTGTCAAGTTCTGCTTTAGAAAGACCCGCAGCACATTTTGCATTCTGCCCATTTTCCCAGCACCCGGTGACCCCTCCGTGACACAGATCCCCGACAAGAAGCCGAGCCGCATACAGACCCGCAACCGCCGCCTGATACTCGATGCAGCGCTCGAGGTGTTCTCCACCGATGGCTACGGCGGCGCGACACTGGACGCGATCGCAAAAGGGGCGGGCCTCAGCAAGCCCAATCTTCTCTACTATTTTGACGGCAAGACTGAAATTTATGTGACCCTGCTGAGCCAACTTTTGGAGACATGGCTCGATCCTCTGATCGAGCTCAACCCCGAGGGCGATCCCGTCGAAGAACTGCTCGGATACGTCCGCAACAAGCTTGATATGGCGCTGGAATTGCCCTCCGAAAGCAAGCTTTTCGCCGGAGAAATCCTGCAAGGTGCGCCGCGCATCACCGATCATCTCAAACACGAGCTCAAGCCCCTGTTCGACAGCAAATGCCGCGTCATACAGGATTGGATCGACGCAGGACGCCTCGCCCCCGTCGACCCGGTGCATCTGATTTTCTCGATCTGGGCCACCACCCAGCATTACGCCGATTTCGGCGCGCAGATCTCAGTCTTGCTCGACGACCAGGACCCCGCCCCGCGCGCCGCAAAGCACCTCGAGCAGATGTTCCGCAGCCTGCTTGAACCCGTTAACCACTAGGTAGGTTTTCGGGCGAAGGTTTATGCTTTGTTAAGATTTGACAGCGCAATGTCAGCTTGGGTGGCGGGCTTCTTTGCATCGGAAAAGAGGCAACAATGGCATTGAACATTCCAATAAATCTGATGAGCGTAGCGGCATCGCCCGCCCAGCACACGACATATCGGGCGGATCCGATCACAGGCACAGGGGCGAGCGGCGCAATCCAGCCTGCCGCGTCAAGTGCGGGCGCACGCGGCGCTTCGACCGACGGTAGCAATGGGTATGGTCAGGGCCCCGCAGGCCAGCAGGCGCTGGCCGCAAAGAACCGCCAGCACATGAAGGCGGCTGAGGACAAGCCTCCGCCAGACAGGGCTGAGCCAAAATCCATCGTCACCGCACAGCTTGAAAATCTGCCCGGGGCGACTCTCGTAGCCTTTGGCGCGGACACTGAGCGGGATCAACCGGAGAAAAGTCCTGAGATCGCCTCTGATATTGTAGCTCCGGAAGCCGCCCCGCGGCGCCAATCCGAGCTTGACCGCTTCGCGCCCCCCGACCCTCTGCCGACTGCCCCAATTCTCTTGGCCGCCGAATCCTACAAGTCTGCCTCCAAAGCTGCCTGATCTTTCACTCCGCCGCCGTGGCCGCAGGGTTGTTCGGATGTGTCGTCCAGTTGGCGTACCCGCCCTGAACAATCTTGCCAGTCCGCGGATCTGTACTGCCCGCCGCCATCGGCACCATGGTTATGCAATCCTCGACCGGACAGACCTCCACGCACAGGTTGCACGCCACACATTCTGCGTCGATCACGCTGAACACGCGGTCGGGCGACATGGCGATCGCCTGATGCGAGGTGTCCTCGCAGGCCGCGAAACAGCGCCCGCAGCTGATGCAATCGTCCTGGTTGATCGAGGCTTTGGCGACGTAGTTGAGGTTGAGATACTGCCAATCGGTGGTGTTGGGCACGGCAGCACCCATGAAATCCGTGATCGAAGTGTGTCCCTTCTCGTCCATCCATTCCGAGAGCCCGCTGATCATCTCCTGCACGATCTTGAAGCCATAGGTCATCGCCGCCGTGCACACCTGCACGTTGCCACACCCCATCGTAATGTACTCCGCCGCATCGCGCCAGGTGGTGACCCCGCCGATCCCGCTGATCGGCATGCCGGCCGTCGCGGGCGCGCGTGCAATCTCACTCACCATGCTCAGCGCGATAGGCTTGACCGCTGGCCCGCAATAGCCGCCGTGGCTGCCCTTGCCGTCGATGCTCGGCTCCGGGCTCATCGTATCGAGGTTGACCGAAACGATTGAATTAATCGTATTGATCAAGCTCACCGCATCCGCCCCGCCGCGACGTGCTGCCTCCGCAGGGATCCGGATATCCGTGATGTTGGGCGTCAGTTTCACGATAACCGGCTTGGAATAATACTGCTTGCACCAGCGTGTGACCATCTCGATGTATTCCGGCACCTGCCCCACAGCGGCGCCCATGCCCCTCTCTGACATGCCATGCGGACAGCCAAAATTAAGCTCAATCCCGTCCGCGCCAGTGGCTTCCACTTTAGGCAGGATGTCCTTCCACGCCTGCTCCTCGCAGGGCACCATGATGCTCACGATCATCGCGCGGTCGGGGTAGTCCGCCTTCACGCGGGTAATCTCGTCAAGATTGGTCTGTAAATCGCGGTCGGTGATGAGCTCGATGTTATTGAGACCGAGCACGCGGCGGTCCGCCCCGTGCACCACACCGTAGCGCGGCCCGTTTACGTTCACCACGGGCGGCCCTTCGGAGCCCAGTGTTTTCCACACGACGCCCCCCCAACCCGCCTCGAACGCGCGGCGCACGTTGTATTCCTTGTCCGTCGGCGGCGCGGAGGCGAGCCAGAACGGATTGGGGGATTTGATCCCCAGGAAGTCGGTTGTCAGATCAGCCATTTTAAGTCTCCTCTAGGGATCACAGGCGCGCCCTGGGGACGCGAAAAAATAAGGAACGGTGCCGACATTAGGCCGCCACTTGATGGGCGGGGCAGTAATACGAGGTGCGCCCGCCCACGGTTTTCTTGGTAATCTCGCCCGCGCAACGCGTGCAGGGCACTCCAGCCTCGCGGTTGTGAATCAGCCAGTCACGGGGCAGCTTGGCGTAGTCGGCGCCCGTGTCCACGACGTCTTGCAAAATCTCACGTACGGCGGAGTGCAGGCCCCCGATGCGCACTGCGTCCAGATCACAGGCCCGAACCGCCGGATCAATGCCCACGCGGTAGAGCGCTTCATCCGCCCAAAGATTGCCCACGCCCGCGAGCTTTTTCTGGCTCAGCAGGGCCGATTTTACCGCCCCCCGCGTTCCGCCCACAGCTTGCGCAAAAGCGTTGCCGCCGATGCTAAGCGCATCCGGCCCCAGCCCCTTGTCAGCGATGAAAGAGTCTACATCCGAGACCATCCGGACATACCCAAACTTGCGTGGATCGCGGAAATGCAGACGCGTGCCGCCGTCGAACACCACGCTCAGCCGCGCGTATTTCGGGGTATCCTCCCCCGCTTGCGTCACCCGGATAGAACCTGCCATGCCCAAATGGATATGCAGCCAGGGTCCATCTGCCGACCCCACAAAAATATACTTCCCATGCCGATGCGTGCGCGTGAATTGTGTGCCGGTCAGCCCCGCGCGCTCGGCTTCGCTCGGCAGTTCCACGTGGCTAACCTCGCCCAGCGCGAAGCTTTGGATCGTCCGGTTGAGCACGCCGTCCGCGATGCGTCGCCGCGCCGCTTCCGCTTCGGGAAGCTCAGGCATTCGCACTCAGCACTGCATGGATATCCATCGCCGCATCGCGCCCCTCGGCCACAGCTGTCACGGTCAGATCATCACCGCCGGTGGCGCAATCGCCCCCCGCCCAGACCCGGTCCAGAGACGTGCGACCCTGTGCATCCACAGCAATCCGCCCGCCAGCTAGATCCGGTAGTCCTTCTCCCTCCAGCGTCTGCCCGATCGCCCTGAATACCTGATCCGCCGTCAGCCGCAGGGTCTGGCCCGTGGGCGCCAAATCGTCCCCGACGTACTCGAATTCAATCTCACGCACCGCGCCGTTGCCGATCACCGCTTTGGGTACGGCATGCGTCACGATCCGCACCCCCTTGGAGGCCGCCAGATCCTGCTCAAAAACACTGGCGTTCATCCGTTCGCGCCCGCGGCGATACACGAGCGTGACGTTGAGAGCGCCAAGCAACTTCGACTGCACCGCCGCATCCACCGCCGTCATGCCGCCCCCGATCACAACCACATCGCGGCCCACGGGCACGCTGCCCATATCGCCCGCCTGCCGTAGATCAGCGATGAAATCCACCGCATCCAGCACGCCGTCCTTATCCGCACCCTCGACGCCCAGATCGTTCACGCCGCCCAGACCCATGCCCAGAAACACCGCATCAAATTCCGCGCGTAGCCCTTCAAGGCTCAGATCAGGACCCAGCGCGCGGCCCGTCTCAACCGTGATCCCACCGATCTTCAGCAACCAGTCAACTTCGCCCTGCGCAAATCCATCGGGCGTCTTGTAGGCCGCGATGCCGTATTCATTGAGACCACCCGCCTTGGGCTGCGCATCATAAACCTTTACATCATGCCCCAGCATCGCCAGCCGATGCGCTGCCGAAAGGCCCGCAGGTCCGGCCCCCACGACCGCGACGCGCTTGCCCGTGGGCTCCGCACGCACGAAGGGATGCACGCCCTGTTCCTGCAGATGATCAGTGGCATAGCGCTGCAACTGCCCGATCAGCACGGGCTTGCCCTCGGCTTCCTCGCGCACGCAGGCCTGCTCACACAGCTGCTCCGTGGGGCAGACGCGAGCGCACATGCCGCCCATGATGTTCTGGCTCAGGATCGTTTTCGCCGCCGCATCGGGCGTACCCGTAGCGATCTGGCGGATGAACAGCGGGATATCGATGTCGGTGGGGCATGCCGTAATGCAAGGTGCGTCATGACAGAAGTAACAGCGATCCGCCGCCACCAGCGCCTCATGCGCGCCGAGCGGCGGATGCAGATCGGAAAAAAGCTCCGCATAAGCCTCGGGCGCAAGGCGCCCCGCTACTACACCCGCCTCGAAAACCTTGTCCACCATCTGTAGATCCTCTGCCAAATCACGTCGTTGAAAGAACGCTGGCACAGGTCTATTTTTTTATCAACTGGTAAAAATTAACCGGAGCTGCAAGAATCGTATCACCGCCCAAATTTAAGGCATGCGGTCAGTCTGCCACTGCAATGGCCTCCACCAGCTCCAACACCTTCGGCCCCACCGCACCCACGATCCGGGTGACCCCGTCGCGGTTGGGATGGATGCCGTCCGCCTGAAACCATTTGCGCGCCAATACAGGATCCATGGAGGCGCCATCCTCGCTCAGCCCCGCAAAAAAGCTCTCGAGATAGACCGCGCCGTACTCCGCCGCCAGTTCCGGATAGATCGCATCGAACTCCGCCTTGTAATCCGGCCCAAAGTTCCCCGGCGCTTCCAACCCGATCAGCAGCACCTCCACTTCCGCCGCCTGAGCCGCCTGCAAGATCCCTTCGATATTGCTGCGTGCCTGCGCCGGATCGAGGCCCCGCAACAGGTCGTTGCCGCCCAGCGCCACGATCATCCCCTGCACCTCCGGCTCCAGCGTCCAGCCGACCCGGCTCAGCCCGCCCGCGGTGGTATCGCCCGATACGCCCGCATTGATCAGCCGAACATCTGCGCCCTCCGCTTCCAGCCAGCCCTCCAGCTGCGGCACAAAACCGTCCGATTGCATCAGGCCGTAGCCTTGCGTCAGACTGTCGCCCAGCGCCGCAATCACGACCTCCTCCGCTTGGGCGACGCTCGCCCAAACCACAAGAATCCCCGCCAAAGCCTTGCGCATCATCATATTCCCTCCATATCCCCTAAGGACGCCACCGAAGGGGCCCCCATGAGCAATCCAATTTTCTCACTTAAAGATGCAGCGCTGCGCCTGAATGGCAATGCAGGGCCAGTCGATATCCTGCACGGCATTTCGCTTGAGGTCATGGCTGGAGAGAGCATCGGCCTGATCGGGCCCTCCGGTTCGGGCAAATCCTCGCTCCTGATGGTCATGGGCGGTCTGGAGCAGGCGACGGGCGGCACCGTGCAGGCCATGGGAGAGGATCTGACGTCGATGGACGAGGATCAGCTCGCTCGCTTCCGCCGCGATCGCATGGGCATCGTGTTTCAGTCTTTTCATCTCATCCCTACCATGACGGCGCTTGAGAATGTCGCTACTCCGCTGGAGCTTGCAGGCCACGCGGATGCGTTCGAGCGGGCGGCGGAGGCTCTTGAGGTAGTGGGCCTCGGTCCCCGTTCAGGCCACTATCCCGCGCAAATGTCGGGCGGCGAACAGCAGCGCGTGGCTCTCGCCCGCGCCACGGCTCCCCGCCCCGCGATCCTGCTGGCGGACGAGCCAACCGGCAATCTCGACAGCGCCAACGGCGAGGCGATCATGGATCTGCTGTTCAATCTGCGTGACCAGTTCGGCTCGACGCTGGTGCTGGTCACCCACTCCGACGCCCTTGCCGCACGGTGCGATCGCATCATCACCCTGCGCGATGGTCGGATTGAAAACGCGCAAGGATCTCTTTCTGAAACCACCCCCAAGAAAGGCGCCACCGCGTGAGCCTTGCCCTCGCCACCAAATTCGCCCGACGTGAGCTGCGAGGAGGCCTGCGCGGCTTTCGTCTGTTTCTCGCCTGCCTCGCCCTCGGCGTGGCCGCCATCGCCGCCGTGGGCTCCGTACGCTCTGGCATCGAAGCCGGACTGGAGCGTGAAGGCGCGTCGATCCTCGGAGGCGACGCCGAACTGGAACTGACCTACAGGTTCGCCTCCGAAGCCGAGCGCGCCTGGATGCAGACGCAAGCCGCAGCCGTCTCCGAGATTGCCGATTTCCGCTCCATGGCCGTGGTCGGAGAGGATCGTGCGCTCACGCAGGTCAAAGCAGTCGATGATCTCTATCCCCTCATCGGCGCCGTCACGCTTGACCCGCAGATGCCGCTGGCCGCAGCGCTCGCGGTGCAAGACGGCCTTCCCGGCGCCGTGATGGAACGCGCCCTGATCGATAGGCTGGGCCTCGCCCCCGGCGATACATTCGCGCTCGGCACCAGCACCTTCACCCTACGCGCTGAGCTGCGCCGCGAGCCTGATGGTGCCGCAGCAGGCTTCGCGCTAGGCCCCCGCACGATCGTGCTGCGCGAAAGCTTGGAGGGCTCCGGCTTGTTATCCTCCGGCTCGCTCTTCAACTCAAAGTACCGCCTCACCCTGCCCGAGGGCATCGATATCGACGCGCTGGAAGCCCAAGCCAGAGCGCAATTCACCGACAGCGGCCTGCGCTGGCGCGATGCCCGCAACGGCGCGCCACAAGTTTCGCGATTCGTCGAGCGGCTTTCCGCGTTCCTGATCCTCGTGGGCCTCTCCGGCCTAGCGGTCGGTGGCGTCGGCGTCTCGGCTGCCGTGCGCAGCTATCTGGCGCGCAAAACCGAAGTCATCGCGACCCTGCGCGCCCTCGGCGCAGACCGCGCCACCATCTTCCAGACCTACTTCATCCAGATCGGCATCCTCTCACTGCTCGGTGTGGCCATCGGCCTTGTGCTCGGCGCGCTGCTGCCGCTCGTGGCCGCGCCCATCCTCGAAGCACGCCTGCCGATCCCCACAGCCTTCCGCGTCTATCCCGCACCGCTGATCGAAGCAGGACTCTATGGCCTGCTCACCGCCTTCATCTTCACGCTCTGGCCGCTCGCCCGCACCGACCGCGTGCGCGCCGCAACCCTTTTTCGTGACGCATGGGACGGGGCAAGCCGCCTGCCCGCACTGCCTTTCATCCTCGCGACAGCACTCGCCATTGCTGCCCTTGTCGGCATGGCAGGCTGGTTTAACGGAAGCTGGTTTCTCACGCTCTGGACACTGGGCGGTATTGCCGGCGCGCTGGCCCTGCTGACCCTCGCCGCTTTCGGGATCCGAATTGCAGCCCGCGCCCTAAGCCACCGGCTGCGCGGCCGCCCGCGCTGGCGCTGGGCCATGGCCGCGATCGGCGGTACGGGCGAGGGAGCGGGTGCCGTTGTCCTCTCGCTGGGCCTTGGCCTCTCGGTACTCGCTGCCGTGGGCCAGATCGACGGCAACCTCCGGCAAGCCATCTCCGGCAATCTGCCCGACATCGCACCCAGCTACTTCTTTGTCGACATCCAGAAAGACCAGATCGACGGCTACACCGACCGGCTCGAGAACGATCCCGCCGTGACCCGCATCGACAGCGCCCCCATGCTGCGCGGCGTCGTGACCCAGATCAACGGGCGCCCCGCACGCGAGGTCGCGGGTGATCACTGGGTCGTCTCCGGCGATCGCGGAGTGACCTATGCCGCTGCGCCCAAAGACGGCGCGATCATCACCGCAGGCGAATGGTGGGCACCCGACTACACAGGCCCGCCCCAGATCAGCTTCGCCGCCGAGGAGGCCGAGGAAATGGGCCTTGAGCTCGAAGATACCATAACCATCAACGTGCTGGGACGCGACATCACAGGCACCATCACCAGCTTCCAAGAGGTTGATTTCTCCACCGCAGGCATCGGTTTCATTCTCACGATGAACCCCGCCGCCCTCGCAGGTGCGCCACACACGTTTATCTCGACGGTCTATGCCGCACCGGAGGCCGAGACTCAAATCCTGCGCGACCTGGCCAGCGCCTATCCCAACATCACCGCGATCCGTGTGAAGGACGCGATCGACCGCGTGGCGGGTGTGCTCGCCGGTTTGGCCGCCGCCACGTCCTATGGCGCTGCGGCCACATTGCTCACCGGCTTCCTCGTGCTCATTGGGGCGGCTGCCGCGGGAGCGGATGCGCGGACGTATGAGGCCGCGATGCTCAAGACCATGGGCGCCTCCCGCCGCATGATCGCGGCCAGTTTCATCCTGCGCGCCGCATTGCTGGGCTTTGCCGCCGGTGCCGTGGCGCTGCTGGCGGGCGCGTTGGGCGGCTGGGCGGTCAGCACCTTCGTGATGGAGACCGACTACACCGTGATCTGGTCCTCCGCGCTGCTGATCATCGCGGGCGGTATCCTGGCCACCGTGCTCGCAGGCTTGGGCTTTGCCCGCCGTGCGCTTCAAGCCCGCCCCGCCCGCGTGCTGCGCGCGCGCGAATAATCCCGACGGCAGGCTTATGTTCCACTTTGCCTGCCCCTGCCCCATCGCGTATTTATTCTCCAAAAGGAGCGCCAAATGACTGACCCGAGCACCGAATCCTCTGCCGATCAGAGCCTGCCCGTGCCCCTGGCGCCGGCCATCACGCCCGCCCAGCGCACCCAGATCATCAACATCGTGCGCCGCGCCGCCAAAGCCGAGATCATGCCCCGCTTCCGTCGCCTGTCGGACGGAGATATCCGCACGAAATCGAACGCCTCCGATCTGGTCACTGATGCCGACACCAAGGCCGAAGCAATGATCGCCCGCGCCTTGCAGATCGCCTTCCCCTCCGCGCTGGTGATCGGTGAGGAAGCGGTCGCGGCCAAGCCTTCCCTACTCGACGGCATCGCAGATGCGCAGCTGGCCTTTCACATCGATCCGGTCGACGGCACGTGGAACTTTGCCCACGGTCTACCCCTTTTCGGCGTCATCATCGCGGCCACACAATACGGCAAGCCGGTGTTCGGGCTAATCTATGATCCCACGGGCGACGACTGGGTGATCGCTGACACGCAGATGACCCCGCAGCTCCAGCGCCCTTTCGGCGCCACTCGCGTACTGGAAGTGGCCGAAGCCAAGCCGCTTGAAGAGCTGTCAGGCCTCATTCCTCTGCATTTGTTCCCGAAGGAAAAACAAGCTCAACTCGCCGCCACTTTCTCAGACTTCGCCCGCATCTCGAGCCTGCGCTGCTCGGCGCATGAATACCGGATGATCGCGCAGGGCCACATTGATTTCAGCCTCACCGCGATGTTGCACCCTTGGGATCATGCCGCCGGCGCGCTCATTGCCGCCCGCGCCGGCGCCCATGTAGAGATGCTCGACGGAGGCGACTATACCGCCGCACGCCAAAGCGGCCACCTGCTCATCGCGCCGGACAAGGCCACGTGGGGCAAGCTCCGCAAGATGTTCAGCTTTCTGGTGGAAGAGCCCAAGGATGCTAAAGCCGGCTAGGACCTAGCGGATGTACTTCTGGTAGGTCGCTTCATCCATGAATTCCTCCAGCGCGTCCGGATCGTCGATGCTCATCTTGAATAACCATCCGTCGCCCAGCGGATCCTCCGAGATGACCTCTGGCGCGTTTGCCAACCGGGTGTTCACTTCGGTGATTTCGCCGTCGAGCGGGGCCAGAATGTCCACCGCATCGTCATCGGCCTCGATGACGACCACCGGATCATCAGCGGCGATCACATCGCCTTCCTCCGGCAGTTCAATAAAACTGGCCTCGCCAAGCTGCTCCGCCCCGTAGGCGCTCAGCCCCACGGTGATCTCGTCCTCACCGTCCTCAATGCGCAACCACAAGTGTTCTTCGGTATATTTCATGGCACAGGCCCTCCGTGATTCCGTTCTGCCAAAGCGCTGCCACTTTTTCAATCCACCATCTGCACGGTTGCCCCGACCTGCGCCACGGGTCTAGTGTGCCCGAAACCAAACGACGCAAAGGCGCCCCATGCATCCTTGTTTTTTCGGCTATGGCAGCCTCGTGAACCGCAATACCCATGTCTACGAAAATGCCGCCCGCGTAAGGCTCGTCGGCTGGCGGCGTGCATGGGTGTTCACGCAGACGCGCGGGCAGGCGTTTCTGAGCGTGATCCCCGATCCAGACACCACAATTGACGGGCTGATCGCCGAGGTTCCCCATGGCGATTGGGAAGCGCTGGATGCCCGTGAGCACGGATATGCCCGCATCGCCTCCGGCCTTGCCGTGGAGCATCCGCGCATCCCTGCACCCGAGATATCGCATTATGCGGTGCCCCGCGAGATTTGGCTGGAAAGCACGGCAAATCACATTCTGCTGAGCTATCTCGATGTCGTCGTGCAGGGCTATCTGCGCGAGTTCGGCGCAGCAGGCGTGGCGCAGTTTTTTGCCACAACCGATGGCTGGGATACGCCCGTCCTCAATGATCGCACGGCCCCTCTCTATCCGCGCGCCCAAACGCTCAGCTCTCAGGAAACAGCGCTGGTGGACCAGCAGCTGGCCCTGCGCAATGCTACCGTGATCGCGGCCTAGCCGCGCGCCTTGATCACCTGCAGCAGCGGTAGCACCGCAGACATGTCCGGCCCGTGCGCCTGCCCTGTCAGCGCAAGACGCAGCGGCATGAATAGCTGCTTGCCCTTGCGGCCAGTCGCCTCCTTCACGGCAGTCGTGAAGTTGCCCCATGCCTCGGCATCGTGATCGCCTTCGGGCAGCAGCGTCATCGCTTGAGCGATAAATTCGCGGTCCTCATCGGCGATCACCGGCTCTGCACCCTTGCTGAACATCTCCCACCACGGCGCGAGATCGTGCAGTGTCGTGATATTTTCGCGGGTCACAGCCCAGAATTGCGCGGCCTTGTCGTCCGGCACGCCCAGCGCCGCGATATCATCCGCCACAGCACTCAGCGGCAGCGTTTGCAGATATTTTGCTGTCAGCGGCTTGAGATCCTCGGCGTCAAATTTCGTCGGCGCAGAGCCGAAGCGCGAAATGTCGAAGCCCTCGATGAAATCGGCCATGTCCGAGCGCATCTCGACAGGATCGCTCGATCCCAGCCGCGACATCAGGCTCAGCAGCGCTTGCGGGGCGATCCCCGCCTCCCGCAGATCGCGCAGCGCCAGTGTGCCGAGCCGCTTGCTAAGCGCCTCGCCCTGCGGGCCTGTCAGCAGCGAGTGATGCGCGAAGGTCGGCACGCTGCCGCCCAGCGCCTGCATGATCTGGATCTGCGTGCCGGTGTTGGTCACATGGTCCGCGCCGCGCACCACATGGGTCACACCCATTTCCGTATCATCCACCACACTCGCCAGAGTATAGAGAATTTGCCCGTCGCCCCGGATCAGCACCGGATCGGAGACCGACGCACCGTCGATGCTCACATCGCCCAAAATCCCATCGGTCCAGACGATCCGCTCCTGCAAGAGCTTGAACCGCCAGACCCCGTCGCCCCGCTCCGCGCGCAGCGCCATCTTGTCATCGTCAGACAGCTTCAGCGCCGCGCGGTCATAGACAGGCGGCTTGCCCATGTTGAGCTGTTTCTTGCGCTTGAGGTCCAGCTCCGTCGGCGTCTCGAATGCCTCGTAAAAACGCCCCATCTCCCGCAGTTTTTCGGCCGCCTCATGGTATTTTTCCAAGCGTAGCGATTGCCGCTCGACCCGGTCCCAGTGGAGGCCGAGCCAATCCAGATCCCTCTTGATCCCGTCGACGTATTCTTCCTTCGAGCGGACTGGATCGGTATCGTCGATGCGCAGGATGAATTCGCCCCCGGCCTTGCGTGCGATCATGAAGTTCATCAGCGCCGAGCGCAGGTTGCCGATGTGGATCCAGCCGGTGGGCGACGGCGCGAAGCGGGTAACGGTTCTGTCAGACATGGGGGAGCCTCCTGTTCGTGCGCTTGCTTGCACAGCAGGGGCAGTTTGTCCAGTTGGGGCCGCGCGCCAAACCGCTGCGGCTCAACGAAAGCGTGACCGGCAATTTCCTCGACAATGACCAAAGCGGCGCTGTTTCCGGCAGATCAACAACAAGGAGAAGCTCATGTCCAACTCGCCCCTGATCACCCGCCGCAATGCCCTAGTCGGCGCTGCGGCCCTCCCGCTCGCCACAGCCGCCACTGGCGTGCGCGCCGCAGCACCCCTGATGGATGCGGGCTTTGCCCCCTATCAACGCGTCAAGCTGGGTGGATTTGATGTCACCACGCTGCTCGCCGGCACCGCCGCGCGCCCCGATCCGCAAACGATCTTCGGCCTCAACGTGGACAAAGAGACGTTCGATGAAGTCTCCGCCGCAGCCAATATTCCCACGGATGCGGCACAGTTCTTCTTCACCCCGACAATCGTCAACACCGGCGCCGAGCTTGTACTGTTCGATACCGGCCTCAACGGTGCGGGCACCACGGCCGCGCTTGCCGCTGCGGGCTATACCCCCGATCAGGTCGACATCGTCGTGATCACGCACATGCACGGCGATCACATCGGCGGCCTGTCCACCGATGGCACGCCCACCTTCCCAAATGCCCGCTATATTGCCGGCACCACGGAATTCGACGCATGGTCCGGTACTGGCAACGAAGGCTTCGATGGCAAGGTGATGCCGCTGGCAGAACAGATGACCATGATCGAGGATGGCGGCTCCGTCGCGTCCGGCATCACGGCCATGGCCGCTTTCGGCCATACGCCCGGCCACATGGCCTACATGATCGAATCGGATGGGCAACAGCTCGTGCTGGGCGCCGATTTCGCCAATCACTACGTCTGGTCGCTGGCAAACCCCGATTGGGAAGTCAGCTTCGACATGGACAAGGCCGCAGCAGCCGCGTCGCGCCGCAAACTGCTGGACATGCTATCCGCCGACAAGATCCCCTTCGTCGGCTACCACATGCCCTGGCCCGCTGTCGGCTATGTGGAGACAAGCGGCGATAACTTTGCCTACGTGCCCCACAGCTACCAGCTACTGCTGTAACGCGCTGATTTCAGAAAAACAGATTCGGGGCAGCGATTAAAGTTGCCCCGCATCCTTCAACCGTTCGATCGCATGTTGCAGAAACTCCGTGCGAAACGAATGGCCGCCCTCGAAGAGACAGAAATCCAGAATATCGCCGCTCCGCGCCGCCCGCTCCGTGCAGGCCAGACCGCCTGCATCTCGCTTCTGCGCAGGCCCGAAATTTCCGAACGTCCCATACATCGTAAGCGAATCCGAGACCTTACCCTGACGCGTTTCACCGATCGGCCTCCCGTCCAGGGGCACAGTCTCGTCGCGGTCTCCGTGGATGTGCACGATGCTGGCCACGGGCTGCGCGCAGGTCGCGGGCGGCTCAAGCCAATAGGTGCCGGACACGGGCACGAAACCCGCAAAAAGTGCGGGCCGCGCGCAGGCGAGGTTCCACACCATCATACCGCCCGCACTGAATCCTGCCGCCACCACACGGTCCGGATCTATCCCATGCCGTGCCACTGCATCGGCGATCACAGCCTCAAAGTAAGCAAATTCCGCAGCGCCGGTGCTGTCCATCGTGCGCGGCCCATTGGGCAGATCCCACGTACCCTCCACGCCCTGCGCGGCGATAAAGGCCAGCCCCTGCTCGTGCGCCATGCGCCGCAGGCTCCCGTTGCGCATCGCACCCTCCGCAGAGCCACGATAGCCATGCGCCCAGATCAGCGCACCCACTGGCCCCTCCGCGCTCTCGGGCAGCGAAATCCGGTAGCTCCGGTCGCCCAGCACACAATCGCTGTCAGCCCCGCAAGCCTGTGCCACCGACGCTGACAGACCCAATGCCACAGCACAGTAAAACGCCCCCATGCGCCAGCTACGCCCGAACATTCCCACGCTCCTCACGATGGGTCCCGCCAACGGTTGGCGATGGGGTAACGCCGGTCAAGCCAGAACGCGCCTTTAGTCAGCCGCGGGCCCGGCGCAGACTGGAAGCGTTTGTATTCAGATATGTAGACCAGATGCTCGATTTTCTTCGCAACCTCCCGGTCAAACCCTGCCGCCACGCAATCGGCAATTGAACCGTCGCGGTCCACCAAAATCTCCAGCATCGCATCCAGTTCAGGATAATCGGGCAGGCTGTCGCTGTCCTTCTGGTCATCGCGCAACTCGGCGGAAGGTGCCTTGGTGATGATATTCTCGGGGATCACGCGATCCTCCGGCCCCATCATCCAGTCGGCATGATTTGCATTACGCCAGCGGCACGTCTCGAACACACGCATTTTGTACAGATCCTTGATCGGATTATAGCCACCGGCCATATCACCATAGATCGTGGCATATCCCACCGCGACCTCGGATTTATTGCCAGTCGTCAGCAGCATCTCGCCAAATTTGTTGCTCAGCGCCATCAACAGCAGACCGCGTAGACGGCTCTGGATGTTCTCCTCCGTCAAATCCGGCGTGGTGCCCTCAAAGAGCGGCGCCAGCGTTTGCGTGATTGCATCCCGCCCCGCCGTGATCGGCACATAATCATAGCGCGCGCCCAGCGCCTTCGCGCAATCCTCCGCGTCCTTGAGTGAGGCTTCGGAGGTATACTCCGACGGCAGCATCACACAGCGCACGTTTTCCGGCCCCAGTGCGTCCACCGCAATCGTCGCCACCAGCGCCGAATCAATCCCGCCAGACATGCCCAGCAGCACCTTTTTGAACCCCGTCTTGCGCATGTAGTCGCGCAAGCCCTGCACCATCACCCGGTAATCCTGCGCGTAGGGATCGGCATGCACCGCTCTCTCTCCCTCCAAGATCCGCCAGCCCTCCGGCCCGCGCTCCAGATCGATGTGCCGCGTCACTGCATTGAAGGCGGGCAACTGGAACGCGAGCTTGCCACCGGGGTTGAGGCCAAAGCTCGCTCCGTCAAAAATCTGGTCGTCCTGACCGCCCACCATGTTGAGATAGATGAGCGGCAGATCCGTTTCGACAACCCGCGCCACCATATGGCTCAGCCGCGTGTCGAACTTGCCGCGGTAGTAGGGCGAGCCGTTGGGCACCAGCAGGAACTCGGCTCCGGTCTCCGCGAGCGTCTCCGCCACATCCTCGTGCCAGGCGTCCTCGCAAATCGGGCTGCCGATGCGCGTGTTGCCCACAGAATAGGGGCCGCCTAATGGTCCAGAATCAAAGATCCGCACTTCGTCAAACACTGTCTCGTTGGGCAAATGATGCTTAAGCACGCGGCTCGCGATCTTGCCGCCCTTGAGGATTAGATAGGCGTTGAAAAGCTGCGCGCCTTCTACCAGCGGCGCCCCGATCGCCAGCGCGGGACCGTCTGCACATTCCGCCGCCAGCGCCTCGATATGGGTCATAACATCGATCTGGAACGCAGGTTTCATCACCAGATCCTGCGCATTGTAGCCCGCGATGAACATCTCCGGCAGCGCAACCAGATCTGCCCCCGCATCGCGCCCCTCGGCCCAGGCCGCAGTTGCCTGCGCCGCATTTCCAGCCAGATCTCCGACCGTCGGGTTCAGTTGCCCTAGTGTGATGCGAAACCGCTCTGCCATGCCCCGTCCCTCTCGCTCGTGTTGCAATCGATGTAGCAGATCACCGCTCAAGGGAAAGCCCGCAAACTGCCGCGCCGGGAAAAGGTCGTTGCCCCTCGCGCCCGGCGGCTTTAGTCTGTGTGCCAACAACGGGCTCGCCTGCCCGGCCCATATGACAGGACCGACATGACACTCCGCACCCTGATGCTCGCCGCCGCTCTGACGCCCTTGATGTTTGCCGCAGCTTTTGCGCAAAACACTCAAGTGCTGAGCAAGCAGTACGACGACGGCGGCGTCTACGAGGGTACGTTCAAGGACGGCCTCCAGCACGGCACCGGCACATATACGCTGCCCAACGGCTACCAGTACGCGGGCCAATGGATCGACGGGGAGATCCGCGGCACCGGCATCGCGCGCTTCCCCAACGGCTCCGTCTACGAGGGGGAATTCGCCAAGGGCAAGCCCGAGGGCATAGGCAAGATCACCATGTCCGACGGCGGCACCTACGAGGGCGAATGGCAGGCAGGCACCATCATGGGGCAAGGCATCGCGATCCATGCCAACGGCGAGCGCTACGAGGGTGGCTTTCGCAACGGCAAGCGCAACGGCAAGGGTGTCCTGCTGATGCCCTCGGGCTACGAATATCAGGGCGACTGGGTCGACGGCAAAGCCACGGGCCAAGCCGTCATCAAGGACGCGGAAGGTGCTGTCTACGAAGGCACAGTCGTTGACGGTGCCCGCTCCGGCACCGGCACTCTGGTGCATCCGGAAGGCTTCACGCTGCAAGGTACATGGTCGAACGGCCAGCTCAACGGCACCGGCAAGATCATTCAGGCCAATGGCGACACATACCAAGGCGATCTGGTCGGCGGCCGCCGCGAGGGTATGGGCAAATCCACCACTACTGCGGGCGACACCTACGAGGGCAGCTACCTCAACGATGCGCGCCACGGCATGGGTACGTTCACAGGCTCGGACGGCTACAAATACGAGGGCATCTGGGTCGAGGGCCGCGCGGAGGGCGCAGGCACGGTGACCTACCCCGATGGCTCCGTCCAGACCGGCACCTTCACCGACAATCTCGCAGAGGGGACAGGGTCCATCACCTATCCCGATGGCTCGACCTACGAAGGACAATGGCAGGCCGGGGTGATCGAGGGGCAAGGCCGCGCGACCTATCCCAACGGGATGGTCTACGAGGGTGGCTTCGTGAACGCCCGCAACGAGGGCCAGGGCACGTTGACCTACGGCGATGGCCGGTCCTACACCGGCATGTGGAAAGCGGGCCTACGCGACGGCACCGGCACCGCCACCTACCCTGACGGTAGCGTCTATGTCGGGGGATTCCGCGAGGGCAAACGCGCGGGCACGGGCAAGATCACCATGGCCAGTGGCTTTGTCTACGAGGGCGAATGGGCCAATGGAGAGATCGACGGTACCGGCACCGCGACCTACGCAAACGGCGACGTCTACGTAGGCGCCTTCAAAGAGGGCAAGCGCCACGGCACCGGCACCATGACCTACGCAAGCGGCGAGCAGGCCTCCGGAGACTGGGACAATGGCTCGCTTGCCGTACCGCCCTCCGCCGGGACCGATGCGGAGCCCGTTTCGGACACGGCTCCATCCACCGCACCCGCCGACTGACCCGACAGCCTCACGTCACCCCAGATAGATTTGCCCGGCCGGATACCGGACCCGCGGCACACTGCGCGTGGCAAGGAAAAACCCGATCGCCAGCGGGCCGACCCGCCCGATGAACATGATTGCGATGATCACGGCACGGCCCACCCCGTCCAACTCTGCGGTCGTGCCCCGCGACAGACCCACTGTGCCGAAGGCGGAGGTGACCTCGAAAGCCAGATCGAGGAAATCCCCGTCGTGGCTGATCGAGACCACGAAGATCCCCGTCAGCACCAGCAACATAGAGATCGTCGTCAGCGCCAGCACCTTCATGACCTCGTCTACGCCAAGCGACCGCCCGAAGGCATGCAGCGTCTTTTGCCGCCTGAAAAATGCAACCGTCGCCAGCAGCAGCACGCACAGCGTCGTCACCTTGATGCCCCCCGCCGTCGAGGTGCTCCCGCCCCCCACGAGCATCAGGGTCATCGTCAGCATGGTGGTGCTGTCGTGCATCCCGCCCGTATCGATTGTGTTAAAGCCCGCCGTGCGCGGCGTGACGCCCTGAAACCAGCTCGCCCAGAGCTTCTCGCCCGTGCCCAGCGGCCCCAGCGTCTCGGGGTTGCTCCATTCCAGCAGGCCGAACATCACCGTCCCCCACATGATCAGCACCGCCGTCCCGACAAGCATCAGTTTGGAGTGCAGCGTGAGCGTCCGCCATTTTCGCTTTTGGTAGATGTCGCCGACCACGATGAACCCCAGCCCGCCCAGGATGAACAGCAGCGTGATGACTATGTTGACCACCGGATCCCCAACCCAGCCCGACAGGCTATCGGGATGCAGCGCAAATCCTGCGTTGTTGAACGCCGAGACCGAATGAAACAGCGCCTGCCAGACCCCGTTCCATCCATATTCCGGCACGAACACAATGCCCAGAAACACCGCGCCCACCACCTCGCACACGAGGGCGATCACCAGAATGATCCGCGCCAGATAGGTCAGGTTGGACAGCGACGTCTGGTTGAGATCCTCACGCAAGATCATACGCTGCGGCATCCCCACAGGCACCCCCAGCGCACCCAGCAACAGCACTGCGAACGTCATCAGACCGAGGCCGCCCAGCTGGATCAGTACCGCAATTACAGCTTGCCCAAAGCCGGTAAAGGCAGCACCCGTATCCGCCAGCACCAGCCCCGTGACCGTCACAGCCGAAGTCGAGGTAAACAGCGCCTCACTCAGCCTGATATCTCCGTGATGCGAAATCGGCAGCCGAAGCAGCAACGCCCCGGCGAGAATAAAGGCGATGTAGAAGATCACGAGCACGGCGGGCGCCGGAAAGCGGAACTCGCGGAGCCGCTTCAGAGCACGCTTGTAGAATCCCCTCACCGGCAAAGCTGCTGTCATAAGCTCGACGCAAAGCGGCGCAGATCCTTGCGCTTTCCCAGCAACAGCAGCAGATCATCCCGCTCTAGACTGCATGCAACACCGTCCTGGCCCACAAATTCAGTCCCCCGCATCACACCGATACAGCGTAGATCGAATTTCTCGTTATGCGGCAAATCTCCAAGGCTCTTGCCCTCAAGGCTTTCGGGGATCTGAAAGTTAACCACGTGAAACCCGTTTCCGAGGCTCACGTAATCGCGCACCAGCGGATTGTGCAGCACCTGCGCGATATGCTGACCCACCTCCACCTCCGGATGGATGATCCTGTCCACGCTCAATCTGCTCAGGATGCGGTGGTGCGTCTTGGTGGTGGCCTTCGCCCAGACGACCGACACCCCGATCAGCTTCAGATTCATCGCCGTCAGAATACTCGCTTCAAGGTCCGATCCCATCGCGACCAAAGCGACCTCGCATTCCTCGAAACCCGCCTCGCGCAGTGCCATTTCATCACGCGCATCCACGATCATCGCCTGCGACAGGCTTTCGGCATGCTGCGCCACGCGCTGCTCGGAGATATCGACCCCGATCACATGGTTCCCGAACCGCTGCAATTCAGTCGCGACCGTACTGCCGAAGTTCCCGAGCCCCACAACGCCGAATGTGCGATTAGCTTTGCGTCCCATGTCTCATCCCTGCCTGCGGAAGTTCCACGATCAATGCATCATTGCGGTGCTTTTGCCCAGCCCCTGGAGTCGGCAGTTGCCGTCCCGCCCGTTAGCTCGCCAAATAGGTGTACGGGTGCTGCGTTTAGAGTGACAGCGTGAAAATCCAGTCCGGTGCGATCGTCACCCTTGTCTCTGAAGCGGTCGGCTTACACCACCTCGCCCGCGTCCAGTTTCGCCAGAACCGCATCCGCATCCGAGATCACCGTTGCGCGCTTGTCCGCATCCATCCGGTCCCATGTCCCATACATGTTTCCCATCCGCGGATTTCCCGAAAACCGGTCCCTGTGCCGGTCCAGAAAATGCCAGTAGAGCGTGTTGAACGGGCAGGCCCCCTCGCCCGTTTTCTGGCTCACCTTGTAGCTACAACCCTTGCAATAGTCCGACATCTTGTTGATGTAAGCCCCTGATGAGACGTAAGGTTTCGAGGCGATGACACCCCCGTCCGCAAACTGGCTCATGCCCACCACGTTGGGCGCCTCGACCCACTCGTAGGCATCCGCATAAACCTCCAGATACCAATCCGCGACCTGACCCGGATCAATGCCCGCCAGCAGCGCGAAGTTGCCCGTCACCATTAGCCGCTGGATATGGTGTGCGTAAGCCTCGCGCCGGGTCTGGTCCACAGCGGCTCCTATGCAGGCCATACGGGTCTCGCCGCCCCAATACATCGCGGGTAAATCGCGCTTTTGTTTCAATGCGTTGCGCGATGCATATTCCGGCCCCTCAAGGAAATAGATACCTCGCACATATTCCCGCCAACCGATGATCTGCCGGATGAACCCCTCGACGGCGTTGATCGGCGCATCGCCCTTTTCATACGCTTTTTCAGCCGCTTGGCAGACTTCAAGCGGCCCCAACAGCCCGATATTGAGATAGGGCGAGATCACCGCGTGAAACAGAAAGTCCTCTCCGCGCAGCATTGCATCCTGGAAGTCACCGAACGTGGGCAGCGCATGAGCGATGAAATGATCAAGCGACTCCAGCGCCTGCGCGCGGGTAGTGGCAAACCAGAAAGGCCGCAATTCCCCGAAATGGCTTCCAAACTCCGTCTCGACCAGCGCCAGCACATCGCCCGTGATATTGTCCGGCTCGAACCTGAGCGGGCCCTGCGGATCAATATCACCCGGCGCCGGTTTGCGGTTGTCATGGTCAAAGTTCCACTGCCCGCCCGCAGGCTTGTCGCCGTCCATCAATAGCCCCGTCTTGCGGCGCATATCGCGGTAAAAGTATTCCATTCTCAAGGCCTTGCGCCCCTCGGCCCAATCCTCGAACTCCTTGTGCGAGGCCAGAAAGCGATCGTCTCCGAGGATTGTCGTCTTGATCGGTGCATGCGTCAGCTTGCTAATGAGCCGCCACTCGCCGGGCTCGGTACAGATGACTTCCTGCGCGCCGGTCTGCTCCGCCCGACGCAGCAACTCTCCCACGATCGAACCCGCGTTGTCTGTATCATCGAGCTGGCTGTAGGCGACGGTCCAACCATCTTCCTCAAGCCGCGCCGCAAATTTGCGCATTGCACTGAAGATCAACGCAATCTTCTTGGGATGGTGCTTCACATAGGTCGCCTCCTCGGCCACCTCCGCCATGACCACGGTGTCGGTTTCCCGGTTCCCCTCGCGGAGCGCGCTCAGCTCTTCGGAAAGCTGATCCCCCAGCACGAGAACAAGGCGGCTCACCATACGACCTCTTCACCCGCCCAGTCGTAAAATCCGCCGGACTGTTCAGGCGTCAGGCCACTCATCACACTTAATAAATTCTCCGCAGCCTCAGATGCTGGTACCGCCGGATGACGCCCCAGATACTTCTCTGTAAACGGCGTTTTCACAGTCCCCGGATGCAGCGCTACGCAAATCATTTCGGGGTGCGTCCGCCCAAGTTCGATCGACGTCGTATGCACGATCTGATTCGCCGCAGCTTTCGCCGCACGGTAACTCGTCCAGCCACCGATCCGGTTGTCCCCGATCGATCCCACCCGCGCAGTCAACACGGCACAAACCGTGCGCCCTTCGCGCGGCAGCAGCCGTGCGGCATGCCGCAGAACCAGCGCGGGCCCGATGGCATTGACCGCAAACTGGTCCGCCATCGCCCGCGCACTGATTGCCCGGATTGTTTTCTCGGGCTCCGCTCCGTCGATCTCCAACGCACCCGTCGCCACTATGATGCCATCAAACGGGCCGTCCAGCGCACCCAGATGCGCCTCTACGCTGGCCTCGTCGGTGATGTCCAGACCGTTGCCCGAGCGTGAAAGCCCAACCACTTCAGTGCCTTGATCGCGCAATGCGTCGGCCAGTGCCATGCCGATTCCGCCCGAAACACCTATAATCAATACTCTATCCATGAGGGCGGAAATAGCGCAGCCCCCGTACCATTCAACACCAAGCCATGCTTCATTTCTCCTTTGACCTCATCTTGAGTGGCCGGGGGCAATCATTCACACCTTGCCAAAAAAGCCCCCTTCCCATCTGAAAATCCCCCGTTATAAAAGAGCAGATGAACACATCTGCACATAGCCCCCACAGCGCTCGAAACATTGCGCCACTGCTGCGTGTCCTTCTGCTGCTAGCCCGCCTCTGAGCGTGCCAAACAGGCGCGCCCGCTCAGAGGGATGTGCCGCGCGCCACGAAAAGCAAAAGCAGATAAAAGAAAGCCAATCACATGACGACCAGTACACAAGACAGCGTCTTGATTTTCGACACGACATTGCGTGACGGAGAGCAATCCCCCGGCGCCACCATGACACACGCAGAGAAGCTCGAAATCGCGGGCCTGCTCGACGAAATGGGCGTAGACGTGATCGAGGCAGGTTTTCCGATCGCCTCCGAGGGCGATTTCAACGCCGTCTCCGAGATCGCCCGACAGGCGAAGACCGCGCAGATCTGCGGCCTTGCCCGGGCGCAATTCGGCGATATCGACCGCTGCTGGGAAGCTGTCAAACACGCAAAACGCCCCCGGATCCATACCTTTATCGGCACCTCGCCGCTGCACCGCGCCATTCCCAATCTCGATATGGACCAGATGGCCCAGCGCATCCACGAGACGGTTACACACGCGCGGAACCTGTGCGATAATGTGCAGTGGTCTCCGATGGACGCCACCCGCACGGAGGCCGATTACCTGTGCCGCACCGTCGAGATCGCGATAAAGGCGGGCGCCACCACGATCAACATTCCCGACACGGTCGGTTACACCGCGCCGGTTGAGAGCGCCGCGCTGATCCGCATGCTGCTCGAGCGTGTGCCGGGCGCGGATGAGGTGATCTTTGCCACACACTGCCACAATGATCTGGGCATGGCGACCGCCAACAGCCTTGCCGCGGTGGAAGCGGGCGCGCGCCAGATCGAGTGTACCATCAATGGTCTGGGCGAGCGGGCGGGCAATACCGCGCTGGAAGAGGTCGTGATGGCGCTGCGCGTGCGCAACGATATCATGCCTTACCAGACCCGCGTGGACAGCACCAAGCTGATGAACATCTCGCGCCGTGTGGCCGCCGTGTCCGGATTTGCCGTGCAGTACAACAAGGCCATCGTTGGCAAGAACGCCTTTGCCCATGAGAGCGGGATCCACCAGGACGGCATGCTCAAGAACGCCGAGACCTTCGAGATCATGCGGCCGGAGGATGTGGGCCTGACCGAGACGAACATCGTCATGGGCAAACACTCGGGGCGTGCAGCGCTGCGCTCCAAGCTCGAAAACCTCGGCTATGAGTTGGGCGATAACCAGCTCAAGGATGTTTTCGTACGGTTCAAGGAACTCGCCGACCGCAAGAAGGAGATCTACGACGAGGATCTTATCGCCCTGATGCGCATCGCCACCGATCCTGAATCCGACCGTATCAAGCTCAAATCAATGCATGTGGTCTGCGGAACCGACGGGCCGAACCACGCCAAGATGAGCTTGATCGTAGACGGCACCGAGCACAGCACGGAGCAGGACGGCGACGGCCCCGTTGACGCGTCTTTCAAGTGCATCAAGGCACTCGTGGAGCATTCCGCCCGCCTGCAACTCTATCAAGTGGCCGCTGTGACCGAGGGCACCGACGCGCAGGCGACCGTGTCGGTGCGGCTCGAAGAAGAGGGGCGTATCGTGACTGGCCAGTCGGCTGATACCGATACCGTCGTCGCGTCCGCCCGCGCCTATATCCACGCGCTCAACCGTTTGCTGGTGCGCCGCGAGAAGGGCGGCACGGACAAGCGCGAGATCAACTACAAGGATGTGAGCTAGCTAGAACGCCAGCTTTAAATGCAAAAGGCCCCGCACAAGTGCGGGGCCTTTTTGTCAGTCCAGACCGATCAGAAGTCTGTCAGGCCCAACGAGCCGTTGGCGATTGTGCCAAAGACATTGCTGAGTGTACGGCGCTTCGATGTCCGCTTGCCGAATTCGTAGTTCACGCCAAGCGACAGGCGATCCACGTTATCGGCGCCGTCCAGATTGAGCCGCCCGACGGCCAGTTCGACCTTCGCACCCGGCACGAACTCATAGGCCCCGCCGAACGAGATCGCAGTCAGACCATCACCGTCCAGATCCACACTCGACAGGCTGCCCAGCAGGGAAAAGTTGTTGCCCAGATCGTAAGATCCCGAAATCGCGAACAGCTCGACATCGTCTTGCACAATGGCATCGGCTTGCAGGCTGTAGCTCTCCAGATCGTAGACCGCGTAGGCCGCAAGCAGGGTATCACCCTCGACACGGATTACATCAGCGCCCACCGTACCGCTGGGCGACACATCCCACGCGCCGAACACGCTATATGTCGTATCGGAAAGATCCGAGGAGTCACCCGCCGACAAACCCAGCGTATAGCTGCCGAACGTATAGAACGCATAGCCTGAGAGGACTTCTACGTTGGCGATATCAATATCGAGCCCGCTGTAGTCCAGCCCCAGGGTCACGCCGTTTGGCAGAGCGTAGCCAACGCCGATGGAGCCGAAATCGAGCGCCCCACCATCACCATCAATGCGGTTGATCTCTCCCGATATCGTAAACTGGTTCAGCCGAAACTCGGCGCCGCCGCCGAAAGTGTTCAAATCCCCAATGGCACTGCCATTGTCAAAGTTGTGGCGGTTCGCAAAGGCGGACCCGTAGGTCAGCTCCGCAGCCGCTCCTGTTGCAGCGCAACACAGCGCTGTTGTGATCATAAGTTTTTTCATGCCTCGGTGCCTCGTTTTTATCTTGTTATCATTGCTGCCTCTCTAAACGAACAGTGGCAGCTTTCAATACAACTCAACGTTACACCCTCGGGGCATCTGCGGCTTGTGGCAGGCGAACAACAGTAAGGCGCAGCTGCCTCATCCGTACGGGTTTTTTGGTGTCCTGTCCGCGGATAATGATCCTTGCGACCGCTCCACGATCATGACAGCCGCATCCGCCAGATGCTCGCGTCCGATCGCCTTGTCGCCGCGTGCCACACGTAATTTGTGAGCCTCCAGCATCACTTCGGCGTGGCTGCTGCCGCGCGGCGGAATAAAAGTATAGCAGGCCAGTTCGATCAGCAGGCCCAGCGGATCCTTGAAATAGATCGAGTGCATGAAACCGCGATCTTTTACCCCGGAATTGCCGATGCCGCGCGCCTTGAGCCGCTCCAGCACCTGATCGAACATCGCACGGTCCAACTCGAACGCGATATGGTGCACACAGCCTGCGTCCGTAGGCGTGCGGCCGTGCACGGCGCTGCGCGCCTCGTTTGTGAAGATCGTGATCAGCCGGCCGTCGCCGGGATCGAAATAGAGATGCCCCTCGTTCTCGTCATCCAGATTGGGCTGGTCGAACAGGAAAGGCATCCCCAGAACGCCCTCCCAGAAATCGATGCTGGTCTGGCGGTCCGCCCCCATGATCGTAATGTGATGAACGCCAAGCGTCTGTATTTTCTTCATATCCGCACCCTTCTACTGTTGCTGCCCAAGATGGGCCTGAGGCGGTGGCCGTCAAGCGGCGCAAACATGCCTAATCCGGCGCCGCCCCCCCTTTAACCCAGCGCTATGCGGCCCTATAAGGTCGCAACTTGCCTGCCGGAGAGTCGCGGGCCAATACGTATTTTGCAAGGTGCTATATCTCATGTCGATCTTTGGAAACCTGCGCGGCCTGTGGTCATCCGATATGGCGATCGATCTTGGGACCGCAAACACATTGATTTACGTGAAGGGCAAGGGGATCGTGCTGAGCGAACCCTCGGTTGTGGCCTATCACATCAAGGACGGGGTCAAAAAGGTGCTGGCCGTGGGCGAGGATGCCAAGTTGATGCTGGGCCGCACGCCGGGCAGCATTCAGGCAATTCGCCCCATGCGCGAGGGCGTGATCGCCGATTTCGACACCGCCGAAGAGATGATCAAGCATTTCATCCGTAAGGTGCACAAGCGCTCGACCTTCTCGAAGCCAAAGATCATCGTCTGCGTGCCCCACGGTGCCACACCCGTCGAGAAACGCGCCATCCGCCAATCGGTGCTGAGCGCCGGTGCCCGCCGCGCTGGCCTTATCGCGGAACCGATCGCCGCCGCCATCGGGGCCGGTATGCCGATCACAGATCCCACCGGCAACATGGTCGTCGACATCGGCGGCGGTACAACCGAGGTTGCGGTGCTGTCGCTGGGCGACATCGTTTACGCCCGTTCGGTGCGCGTGGGTGGGGACCGGATGGACGAGGCGATCATCAGCTATCTGCGCCGCCAACAGAACCTTCTTGTGGGCGAGACTACAGCCGAGCGGATCAAGACCTCCATCGGCACCGCGCGAATGCCCGATGACGGGCGCGGCACCTCAATGCAAATCCGCGGGCGCGACTTGCTCAACGGCGTGCCGAAGGAAATCGAAGTGACGCAGGCGCAGATTGCCGAAGCGTTGGCTGAACCCGTGCAGCAAATTTGCGAAGCGGTGATGACCGCGCTCGAAACCACGCCGCCCGATCTCGCCGCAGACATTGTCGACCGTGGCGTGATGCTGACAGGGGGCGGCGCGCTGCTGGGCGATCTGGATCTGGCGCTGCGCGAGCAGACGGGCCTTGCCATTTCCGTGGCCGACGAACCGCTTAATTGCGTTGCACTCGGCACGGGCAAAGCCCTTGAGTACGAGAAGCAGTTGCGCCACGCTATCGACTACGACAGCTAAGCGCCGCACCCGGCGCCGCACAGCGCACACCAGGGGGAGCTTTGCGCCGCCATGGCCAAAGACCGATCACAGCCGAACGAATATACCGGCCCGCTTCGGCGGTTGATCACGGCTGTTCTGGTGGTGGTGCTGGGGGCAGTGTTTTTGCTATGGCGGATCGACAGCCCGCGCGTGGAGCGGTTTCGCGCGCAGGTGACCGACGCGGTTGTGCCAAACCTCGATTGGGCTATGGCGCCCGTGACGGGCGCAGTTAACCTGCTGCGTGATTTCCAGAGCTATCAGCGCCTGTCCGAGCAAAATCAGGAGCTCCGCTCGGAGCTGCGCCGGATGCAGACGTGGAAGGAAGCGGCCTTGCAGCTGGAACAGGAAAACGCCCGCTTGCTCGATCTCAACAACGTGCGCCTTGATCCGCGCCTGACCTATGTGACAGGTGTGGTGCTTGCGGATTCCGGTTCGCCGTTCCGGCAATCGGTCCTGCTCAACGTGGGCGCCCGCGACGGCGTGGTGGAAGGCTGGGCCACGATGGACGGCATCGGCCTTGTTGGCCGCATCTCCGGCGTGGGCGAGAATACTGCGCGGGTGATCCTGCTTACAGATTCGAGCAGCCGTATTCCGGCGGTGATCCAGCCCTCTGGCCAGCGCGCGATGATTTCGGGCGACAATTCCGCCGCCCCGCCGCTCGATTTTCTTGAAAACCCCGAACTGGTCCGCCCCGGAGACCGCGTGATCAGCTCCGGCGACGGCGGTGTGTTTCCCGCAGGCCTCCTGATCGGGCAGATCGCGGCAGATCCCGGAGGGCGTCTGCGCGTCCGCCTGGCTGCTGATTTCGAGCGGTTGGAGTTCTTGCGGGTCCTGCGCCATCACGGCACCGATACGGTGATCAACGCACCCACCATCGTCTCCGATGCGGTGCCTGTGGCGGAGGAGCGGCCCGTGGACGTTCCCGCCGTGACGGAATAGCGCACCATGGATGAGCTTTCCCCCCTTCGCCTTTTTATTATGCGCAGCGCATTCGTAGCCCTTGCCTTGCTGATCCTGTTTTTTCATCTGCTGCCGATCGATACCCAGCCGGTCACCCTTTTCGCACCCGAACTGCTGCCGCCGCTGGAGCAGATCGATCCGGCGGAAGCGCGTCTGCGCGCGTTGCTGGACCAAGGGACCAATCGGCATCTGGTTGGGCCGGACCTGCTCATCGCCTTTGCATTTGCCTGGTCGCTACGGCGGCCTGAATATGTGCCCACGCTGCTGCTCGCGGTCGTCTTTCTGATGTCCGATCTGATGCTGCAAAGGCCGCCGGGCCTTTGGGCGCTGCTGGCGCTGCTGGCCTGCGAAAATCTCAAGGGCCGCAGCCGCATCCTGCGCGATTCCACGTTCGGAGCCGAATGGGTGGCCGTGGCGATCCTGCTCACGGGAATTTTGCTCGCCAACAGGATCGTGCTCTTTATAATGCTCGTACCAGCGCCCCAGCTACGGCTCGGCCTGCTCGAGCTCGGCATCACGGTTCTGATCTATCCGGCGGTCGTGTTCATCACGCGCTCCGTGATGGGCATACGCCGCGCCGCTCCCGGAGAACTGGACGCCCTCGGCGGGCGCGCATGAGACAACAATGAGGCAAACCGCATGAGACGCAGCAGAGCCGAAACAGACGCAAGCCATGTCAAACTGAGCCGCCGCGCAGCGCTGCTGGGCGGGGTACAGCTGCTGTTCATGGGCGGGCTGGCCGCGCGCATGCAGTATTTGCAGGTTGATCAGGCCGATCAATTCCGGCTTCTCGCGGAGGAAAACCGGATCAACATTCGCCTGATCCCACCCGTGCGCGGCGAAATCTTCGACCGCAACGGCATGAAGCTGGCCCAGAATGTGCCGAGCTACCGCATCGTTATGGTGCGCGAGGACGCGGGCAACGTAGAGGAAGTGATCGGGCGGCTGGCCGACCTGATCGATCTTACGCCAGAGCAGATCGAGAACGCGCTGGCGGAGCCCAAACGCTCCGAGCGCTTCCTGCCCGTTACCATCGCCGAGGACGTCAGCTGGGAAGTGGTGAGTGCCGTCTCCGTCAATGCGCCCGCTTTGCCGGGCATCACGCCGGAAGTAGGCAGCACCCGCGTCTATCCGCGCGGCTCGGATTTCGCCCATGTGGTGGGTCGTGTGGGCAGCGTGAGCGAGAAAGACCTCGAAGCGCTGGAAGATCCCGATGCCGTGCTGCGCATCCCGCGTTTCCAGATCGGCAAGATCAACGTGGAAGCCCGCGAGGAAGCACTGCTGCGCGGCGTGGCGGGCACCAAGCAGGTCGAGGTCAATGCCACGGGCCGAGTTATGCGCGAACTGGAAAGACGTGAGGGCACGGCCGGCGCTGATATACAGCTCACCGTGGATGCCAAGCTGCAAAACTACATTCAGGCGCGGCTGAGCGGCGAGAGCGCTGCCGTCGTGGTCATGGATTGTGAAAAGGGCGACATCCTCGCAAATTCCTCCGCGCCCTCCTACGATCCAAACCTGTTCATCGGCGGAATCCTGTCCAAAGATTATGATCCGCTGCTTGTCGATAAGTACCGTCCACTGGTCAACAAGACGGTCCAGGGCGCCTACCCCCCCGGCTCCACCTTCAAGATGATGACAGCAATGGCGGCGATCGAGGCGGGGATCATCGGACCGGACGAGACTGTATATTGTCCCGGTCATCTTGAGGTCGGCGGCCGCCGCTTTCATTGCTGGAAGCGCGGCGGGCATGGCTGGGTCGATCTGGAAAACTCGCTCAAACAATCCTGCGACGTCTACTATTACGATCTGGCACTCAAGGTCGGGATCGAGAAGATATCGGCCATGTCCAACCGCTTTGGTCTGGGGGTCCGCCACGATCTGGCGCTCAGCTCGGTCAACTCCGGCCTGACACCGACCAAGGAGTGGAAACTGGCCAATCGGGGGGCATCCTGGGTGATCGGGGATACGGTCAACGCGTCAATCGGCCAAGGCTTCATGCTGGCCTCGCCGCTTCAGCTCGCGGTGATGACCGCGCGGCTGGCCACCGGGCGCGATGTGCGGCCCCGGCTGGTCAAAACAGTCAACGGGATCGAGCAACCCATCGAGGGCAACGGCCCGCTCGACATGAACGAGAACAACCTGCGCAAGATGCGGAAATCCATGTACGCGGTCGTGAACGACAGGCGCGGCACAGCCTACCGCAGCCGCATCATTGCGGACGATATGCGCATGGCCGGCAAGACGGGGACCAGCCAGGTCCGCTCCGTCGTTGTCAACAATGCCGATGTGCCTTGGGAGCAGCGCGACCATGCGCTGTTCGTGGGATACGCGCCTTACGACAATCCGCGCTATGCCTGCGCCGTGCTGGTCGAGCATGGCGGCGGTGGCTCCGCTGCGGCGGCGCCCATCGCGCGCGATGCCCTGCTGCAAGCGCTTTATAATGGGGAGCCGCCACTGGAGGCCTATCCAGCTGCGGACCGCGACCGTATCGAGATCCAGCAGCGTGCCTTGCGGGACGTAAAGCCACAGGCGCGCGTGAAAAAAGGCAAAGACCAAGCATGAGCTATCTTGAATATACGGTCAAATCAGTCCCCACCGGGCTGCGCAAAGTGCTGTATCTCAATTGGCCTCTGGTGCTGCTGCTCACCGCAGTGGCGTGCACCGGATTTCTGATGCTCTATTCCGTGGCGGGCGGGCAATATAATCCTTGGGCAGAGCCACAGATCAAACGGTTTGGTCTTGGTCTGGCACTCATGATCATGATCGCCATGGTTCCGATCTGGATCTGGCGGAATCTGGCGGGTTTGGCCTTCGGCGTATCGGTAATGCTGCTGGTGGGGGTCGAGTTTTTCGGCTCGGTCGGCATGGGTGCGCAGCGGTGGATCGATCTGGGCGTCATCCGTTTGCAACCCTCGGAGCTGACCAAGATCACCATGGTGATGTTCCTCGCGGCCTATTACGACTGGCTGCCTACCAAGAAGGTATCGCGACCCTTCTGGGTGCTGCTGCCGGTCCTGTTCATCCTCGTGCCCACCATGCTGGTGCTCAAGCAGCCCGATCTGGGCACCGCGATCCTGCTGCTTGCCGCGGGCGGCGGGCTGATGTTTCTGGCGGGTGTGCATTGGGCCTATTTCGCCAGCGTCATCGCCGCGGGCATCGGTCTGGTGGCGGCGGTTTTCAAATCCCGTGGCACCGATTGGCAGATGCTCGAAAACTACCAGTTCCGCCGGATCGACACGTTCCTCGATCCCGCCTCGGATCCGCTCAACACCGGCTACCACATCGCACAATCCAAGATTGCTCTTGGCTCGGGCGGCTGGACCGGACGCGGCTTTATGCAAGGCACGCAATCGCGTCTCAATTTTCTTCCCGAAAAGCATACCGATTTCATCTTCACCACGCTTGCCGAGGAGTTCGGTTTTATCGGCGGGATCTCCCTGCTGGTGCTCTACGGGCTGATCATCGTGTTCTGCGTGGCCTCCGCGATCATGAACAAGGACCGTTTCGCCTCGCTGCTCACACTGGGCATCGCGCTCAACTTCTTTTTGTTCTTTGCGGTCAACATGTCGATGGTGATGGGGCTTGCACCCGTCGTGGGCGTGCCGCTACCTTTGGTGAGCTATGGCGGTTCGGCCATGCTGGTGCTGATGCTGGCGTTTGGCCTTGTGCAATCGGCCCATGTGCACAGGCCGCGGTAACGGTCTTTGCATGGGCGCGCTCCTGCGTTATCTCTTGGGCTGTTCTCAAGAATAAGGCTGCTGCATGTCCATCTTCCATTTCGCGTTCAACGTGACCGACCTTGACCAAACCCGCGCTTTCTACGGAGGCCTGCTGGGATGCACCGAGGGGCGGAGTACGGACACATGGGTCGATTTCGATTTCTTCGGGCATCAGCTCTCGTGCCACCTCGGGATGCCGATGGCGGTCGCCGCGACGGGCCTCGTTGGCGATCACAAGGTACCGATGCCGCATTTCGGCATCGTGCTGCCCTTCGCCGACTGGCGCGCTCTCGCGGACCATCTCATCGCACAGGGCGTTGATTTCATCCTTGAGCCGCAAACGCGTTTTGCCGGAGAGCCGGGAGAGCAATCAACCATGTTCTTCACTGATCCCTCCGGCAATCCAGTCGAGGTTAAAGGCTTGGCAAACATGGACGGAGCCTTCGCCCGATGATCAATGTCCTGTTCGCAGCCCGCCCCGAGCGTTGGAATACCTATGAAACCCCCTTGCGCGACGCCCTGTCGGCCGCTGGGATTGACGCGCACCTATCGCAGGAGATCGCGCCCGATCAGGTCGATTACATCGTCTATGCACCAAATAGCGATGTGCAGGATTTCGCTCCCTTCACGCGGGCAAAAGCCGTGTTGAACCTGTGGGCCGGGGTCGAGCGGATCACCGGCAACGAGACCCTAAAGATCCCGCTGGCGCGCATGGTCGATCCCGGCTTGACGAAGGGGATGGTCGAATGGGTGACGGGGCACGTGCTGCGGTATCATTTGGGAATGGACCGCCATATCGTCAATCCGGGCCATGAATGGGCCGTGCATACGGCACCGCTGGCTCAGGAGCGGGATGTGGTGATCCTCGGCCTTGGCGCTCTTGGCACAGCCTGCGCTGAGGTGCTCGTGGCCTTGGGCTTTCGCGTGACCGGATGGTCGCGTAGTGCCAAAGACGTGGCTGGTGTCAGCTGCCTGCACGGTGATGCGGGGCTGGCGGAGGCACTGGCTCGTGCAGAGATCGCCGTCACCCTGTTGCCAGATACGCCCGCCACGACCAATCTGATCAACGCGCATACGCTGGCTCAGATGCCGCGTGGGGCGTTCCTCATCAATCCGGGCCGCGGGCCGCTTATAGATGACGATGCGCTGATCTCAGCGCTTGATGCAGGCCAGATCGCCCATGCGACGCTGGATGTCTTCCGGACGGAGCCACTGCCGCAGGCGCACCCCTTCTGGGCGCACCCGCAGGTCACCGTGACACCCCACATCGCCGCCGAAACACGGGCCAGTACCGCCTCGCAGAGCATCGTCGAAAACATCCGGCGCGGCGAGGCAGGAGAGCCGTGGCTCAATCTGGTGGACCGCGATCTAGGCTACTAGACCGCGCCCTTTGAGCAGCGCCTCGACCCCCGGCAGACGGCCCCGGAACGCGATGTAGAGTTCTGCCGCGTCACGGCTGCCGCCGGTCGAGAGGATGTTTTCCTCCAAAGCCTTCGCGCGCTCTGGATCAAACGCACCGCCCGCCTCCTCGAAGGCCTCGAACGCATCCGCATCCATCACCTCGGACCACATATAGCTGTAGTACCCGCTGGAATATCCGTCACCGGCGAACACATGCGCGAAATGCGGGCTGGCGTGACGCATGGTGATCGCGGCCGGCATGCCCAGACCGTCCAAGACCTCGCGCTGCTTCGCCATCACATCGCCGGGCGCGTCACCTTCGTGAAATGCCAGATCGACCAGCGCAGAGGACACGTATTCCACCGTCTGGAACCCCATATCGAAGGTCGCGGCCCCCAGAACCTTGTCGAGCAGCGCTTTCGGCATCGCCTTGCCAGTTTTGGCGTGGGTCGCAAACTCGCCCAAGACCTCCGGCACTTCGAGCCAATGCTCGTAGAGCTGGCTGGGCAATTCAACGAAATCACGCGCCACGGAGGTGCCTGAGACGCTTTCATATGTCACGTCAGACAGCATCTGGTGCAGCGCATGGCCAAACTCGTGAAACAGCGTGCGCGCATCATCGTAGGACAGCAGCGCCGGATCGCCCTTCGCAAAGTTGCACACATTGATGACCACTGGCGCCTGAACCTTCGGGAATTTCGCTTGCGCGCGCATCGCCGAGCACCAAGCCCCCGACCGCTTGGACCCACGTGCGAAATAATCGCCGATGAAAACGGCGACATGCTCACCGTTTCGCGTGACCTCCCACGCGCGGCAATCGGCGTGATAGAGCGGAATATCCAGCGGCTTGAACTCCAGCCCGAACAGGCGGTTGGCGCAGGCAAAAGAGGCCTCGATCATCCGGTCGAGCTGGAAATAGGGCTTGAGCTCCGCCTCATCGAGATCATGTTCGGCGGCGCGGCGCTTCTCGGCGTAATAACGCCAGTCCCAGGGGGCCAGATCGCCGTTTACGCCATCCTCGTGCATCATCTGCGTGAGCTTTTCGGCATCTGCGTTGGCTTGCGCCTTTGCCGGCTCCCAGACCTGCATCAACAGATCGCGCACCGCCTCGGGTGTCTTGGCCATCTCCGTCTCAAGCTTGTAATCCGCAAAGCTGTCGTATCCCAACAGCGCCGCCCGCTCTTTTCGCAAGCCAAGCGTTTCGGCGGCGATGGCACGGTTGTCCGTCTCGCCGCCGTTCGCGCCGCGCGATTCCCACGCCCTGAACGCTCGCTCGCGCAGATCACGGCGCGGGCTGAACTGCAAAAATGGCGTGATGAGCGAGCGAGACAGCGTGACGACCGGCCCGCCCGCTTCCTTTTCGTCACCCGCCGCACGGGCAGTATCTATGACGAAATCGGGCAGGCCATCCAGATCGCCTTCACCGAGTTTCATGAACCAGCTGCGCTCATCCGCCAGCAGGTTTTGCGCAAATTGTGTGCCAAGCACGGCAAGGCGGTTCTTGATCTCCTTCATCCGCGCTTCTTGCGCCCCTGTCAGGGCGGCGCCCGCACGCACGAAACCGCGGTGCGTCAGCATCAGCACCCGAGCCTGCTCATCGGTAAGATCGAGCCCATCGCGGGTCTTCCAGACAGCATCAACCCGCGCAAACAGCGCCTTGTTCGCCGATATCTCCGAGAAATGCGCGGAGAGCTTTGGGGAAAAGTCCCGCTGCAAAGCCTCGCGCGCGGGATTACTGTCGGCGCCCACAACCGTGAAGAACACGCCCAAAACCTGATCCGGCAAATGACCCGCCACCTCCAGCGCCTCGATTGTATTGGCGAAAGTGGGTGGCTCGGGGTTGGCGGTAATCGCCTCGATCTCAGCGTTATGGGCGGCAAGCGCTTCGTCAAGCGCGGGCGCGAAATCATCGTCCTTGATGGTATCGAAAGGCGCGAGGCCGAAGGGTGTCGTCCAGTCTTGCAACAGCGGGTTCATGGCAGTCTCCTGTGCGCTGCGGGTCGCAGCGCGGGCTGAGGATGGAAATTCAAGCGCTCACATGCGCACATATCGGGCAATCGGCACGCGGCTTTATTCCAATGCGGCGGCTCTCGCCGTAAAGCGCATCATAGATGATCATCTGCCCGAGCAGCGGCGAACCGGCCTTGGTGATGAGTTTGACAGCCTCAACCGCCATCATCGCGCCCACCACACCGGGCAGCGGGCCGATCACGCCCGCCTCCGCACAACTCGGGGCGAGATTGGGCGCGGGAGCCTTGGGAAAAATACACTGGTAGCAGGGCGCACCTTGGGCGGGGGCGAACACGCTCAGTTGCCCCTCCCATTGGCTCAGGGCACCTGACACCAGAGGGATGCCCACCGCCACGCAGGTCGCGTTGACAAGATAGCGCGTCTCGAAGTTATCGGTGCCGTCCAGCACTAGATCGTACTCCGCAAAAAGCTCGGCCGCGATGCTTTCATCCAGCCGCCGATTGTAGGGGCGCACATCCACAAACGGGTTCTGCGCCTCCATTTCAGCCTGCGCCGAAAACACCTTTGGCATTCCGAGGGCGGCATCCTTGTGGATCACCTGCCGAGACAAATTTGAATTCTCGACCACGTCTCCATCGATTACCCCGATCCGGCCCACGCCGACCGCCGCGAGATATTGCAGCGCAGGCGCGCCAAGGCCCCCTGCACCGATCACCAGCACCTTTGCATTCTTGAGCGCCTTCTGCCCCGCACCCCCAACTTCGCGCAATGCGATATGGCGGGCATAGCGATTAAGCTCCGTCTCGGAAAAACTATCCGGCCTGCCTGCTGGCTGTCTTGCCAGTCTTTCGTCCACGCCCGTGCGGGTACGCAGGCCCCTGATGAAGCGTGAATAGATCCAGATCATTCCGGCCACGCCGGCCACGATCAGCCAGAGCGCCGCGCTGCCGCCAGTCGCTGCGCGCAAAGGATGACCTTCGGGAAAAACGAGCTGGATCCCGATCACACCGACCAGCAGCAGTCCGATCATAATCCAGCGCGCGGAGCGTGGCGTCCGCATGACCGCGCCGAGGCCCCAGATCACCGCTGCCAAAATCAATACCAGCAAAAGTCTACTCCGTTCCGGTGGAGCCAAAGCCCCCGTCACCGCGCGCTGTCTTGTCCAACGCTTCTACGTTGTGGAACCTAGCCTGCACCACAGGCGCGACAACCATCTGCGCGATGCGCATTCCGTGTGTAATGATGAACGGCGCATCGCCTGCGTTCATCAAGATCACTCCCAGTGGGCCGCGATAATCCGCGTCGATCGTGCCGGGACTGTTGGGCAGGGTAATCCCATGCTTGAGCGCAAGACCGGAGCGGGGCCGGATCTGGACCTCGTAGCCATACGGAATGGCGAGGCGCAGACCCGTGGGCACCAGCGCCCGCGCACCAGCAGCAAGCTCGACCGGCTCCCCCCCGGGCAGATTTGCGCGCAGATCGGCGCCGGCGGCACCCGGTGTTTCATAGCTTGGAAGACCGAGCGAACGGTCCGCTTTGGTCTCCCACATCATGGGGATGGCGATATCACTCATACCTTCATCGCATCGGCGATCCGCGTGGCCAGCTTTTGCGCGACGGCATATTTGCCCATGCGCGGCCATGCTTCCGCCCCCGCGTCCGTGATCAGCGTCACAGCATTCTCCGTACCGCCCATGATTCCTGTCGCGGGCGAGACGTCATTGGCCACGATCCAGTCACAGCCCTTGCGCAAACGCTTTGCAGTCGCGTTTTCGATCACGTCATCGGTCTCGGCTGCGAACCCCACGACAAGAGCCGGGCGACCTGCCGTCATCTGGCTAACCCCGTGCAAAATGTCAGGGTTTTCGGCAAATTCCAAAACGGGCAGACCACCCTTGGTTTTCTTCAGTTTGCGATCGGATGCGGTGGCGACGCGCCAATCTGCAACCGCCGCGGCGAAAACCGCTGCATCAACCGGAAGAGCCGCCTCCACAGCGGCTTTCATCTGCATCGCGGTCTGTACGCGGATCAACTCTACGCCGGAGGGCGGTAGCACATCTGCCGGACCAGACACGAAAACTACACGTGCACCCAGCGCGACAAGCGCCCGTGCAATCGCCGTGCCCTGCGCCCCGGAGGAGCGGTTGGCGATGTAGCGTACAGGATCTATTGGCTCGTGCGTGGGACCGGACGTGACCAGAACGCTGCGGCCTGCGAGCGGGCCAGCGGAGAAGGAGGCCGTAATTGCATTGACGATTTCCATCGGTTCGGACATGCGGCCGGGGCCATGCTCCCCACAAGCCATATCGCCATCATTGGGTCCAACCACGGCGATACCATCACCGCGCAGGGTTTCCAGATTGCGCTGCGTCGCCGCGTGTTCCCACATCCGCACATTCATCGCAGGCACGATCATCACAGGCGTATCGGTGGCGAGCAGAAGCGTCGATGCCAGATCATTCGCCAATCCTCCCGCCATCTTTGCCATCAGATCCGCCGTGGCAGGGGCCACCACCACCAGATCAGCCACGCGGCTCAGCTGGATATGGCCCATCTCGGCTTCATCGCCGAGATCGAACAAATCGCGGTAGACCTTGCTCCCGGCCAGTGCGGATACGGAAAGCGGGGTCACGAACTCCTCGCCTGCACGGGTCAGAACGGGAGTGACGGTAGCGCCGTGCTCCCGCAAACGACGGATCAGATCGAGCGATTTGAACGCTGCGATCCCACCGCCGATGATCAAAAGAATACGTTTACCTGCCAGCATGCTGCGCCCTTTGGTTCGCCGATTGCAGAGGCAACATAGGCCGCAGCTCGATACAGCGCCAGACCCCTACTACCTGAACGCCGCGCAGGGATCACCGCGCTCGGGCGCGGGCGCATCGAGCGTGAGGGAAAACGCACCCTGTACATCGGCCCCGGCCTCTCCCTGCGCCAGCGCAAAAACACGTACGTCGGGTGCCGCATAGGCGATATGGGCCGGAGCGCCCCAATCCGTGCGGGCGTGACCGTTGCCGGTGATCACCACAACAGGCCCGCCGATCCTTTCGAGCGCAATGAGCGCGGCATCGGCGAGCGCCACGTCCCGCAGTCGCTGGGCATTGACCATCATCGGCAGGATCTCCTCCGGCAGCGCGCCGCAATGCGCATCGGCCTGTAGCTTTTCGCGGGCGGCCTGCTCTGCCGGATCCACCGGGTCGTCGAGGCCAAAAACATCAGCAAGATAATAATCCGACAGCGGTTCCGCCAACGGGCCCCGCAGATCAGCGCGAGTCAGACCGGCGCCAAAGAGCGTTGCATCCGGCGCGGCGGCAAAAATGGGGAAATACATCTCGAAAGAAGGCCAATCGGTTTGCGACCAGCCGAGCAGGGCATCGAGTTCGGCCTGCGTTCGCCAAGGCTTCTGTGCATCGCGCAATTGCGCGGGTGTCAACATCTCGAACACCAGTGCCTTTGGCCGCAAGACCTCGACCCATCTGGCCTGTCTTGCGTGATGGTCGGGGTTGTCATGCTGCTCGCCCAGGATCACGATTTGGGCATCAAGGGCGGCCTGCGGCACTTCTGCGTTCGCCCCTGACGCAAAAAGCGCAGCCAAGAGGGCCGCGCTTAAGCTCATTTTTCTAGGAGAAAAAATCTTCATGTGAGGAAGTGGAAAACTTCCTGTGACTGCATCTCGAGCGACTTACGCATTTTCTGGAACGCCGCCGCTTCAAGCTGGCGTACCCGCTCCTTGCTCAAGCTCAGCTCTTGACCAAGACTTTCGAGTGTTCTGGGCGTATCGCGCAGCTTACGCTCGCGCACGATGAATTGTTCGCGCTCATTTAGAGCGGCCATCGATGTGAGAAGCCATTCGCGCAGCTGTTTTGTGTCGTGATTGTGCTCGACGTTTTCGGCCGCTTGGGCGCTGTCGTCCTCGAGCGCATCAATCCACTCACGCCCTTCATCTTCCGCCGATTGAGTAGCGTTCAGGGAATAATCGGAGCCGGACAGGCGCCCTTCCATCATCTCGACGTCGTGCAGCGGCACACCAATTTCGGTCGAGATCAACTGACGCAGCTGATGACGGTCGAGTGTCTCGCCCGCGGATGCAGCTTCGCGCTCCAGCCGCGCCTGAACGCGGCGCATGTTGAAAAACAGCGACTTCTGAGAGGACGTGGATCCGGTGCGCACCATTGACCAGTTGCGCATCACGTGATCTTGAATGGAGGCCTTGATCCACCAAACGGCATAGGTCGAGAAACGCACGCCGCGGTCAGGATCAAACTTGTCTGCAGCCTTCATCAGGCCGAGACCTGCTTCTTGGATCAGATCGTTCATCGGCGCGCCATAACGCTTGAATTTTGACGCCATCGAAATGGCCAAGCGCATGTATGCTGTGATCAGCCGGTGCAACGCAGCTTCGTCCCGCTCATCGCGCCACGCATAGGCTAGTTTCAGCTCCGTCTCGGCATCCAGCAGCTCTGCTTTCATCGCAGTGCGAGTGAGTGAAAAATCTTGCGCAGTTCCCATTGCCATATGTTCCGTCTCCCTGGTGTCAGCGGGTCACCTTGTGGTGACGCTTTGATAAGTTTACGCATCAAGGTGCACTTTGGTTCATAAAAGGTTTGTGAAAATGTTGCCTAAAGGGACATTTGTGTTAGGGGGCGCCGCATCGGGGAAATCGGAGTGGGCCGAAAGATTATTGTATTCCAGCAACTTGAACCTGCACTACTTGGCAACTGGCAGAATTTTAGACGACGAAATTAATTTCCGCGTAAAGGTCCACAAACAACGGCGTGATGCGCGCTGGAATACCTTGGAAGAACCGCTGAACCTCGGGCCAGTGCTGTCTAAACTCAGTGCAGATGACAGCGTTTTGATCGATTGTGCCACCATGTGGCTCAGCAACCAAATGATGGACGAAGCCGACCTCGATGTGGCAACCGGCGCACTGCTTTCAGCCTTGTGCGATTGTGCCGCGCCATGGGTGATCGTCTCGAACGAAGTGGGCCAAGGCATCGTCCCCGACAATAAGATATCGCGCACCTTCCGCGAGGCGCAAGGGCGCCTCAACATCGCGCTCGCGCGGCAGGCCGATCTGGCCGTGATGATCGTCGCGGGCCTTCCGCAAGTCCTCAAAGGAGCACTCCCATGACCACTTGGCACTGGGTCCGCCATGGACCGACACACGAAAAATCCTTTGTCGGATGGCGCGATGTGCCTGCCGATCTGTCGGACATCGCGCTCATCGACCGGGTGCGGGCGTATCTGCCTGCCGATGCGCTCATCGTGTCCTCAGATCTCATTCGCTCCGTGCATACGGCCGATGCCCTCACCGCCCAAGGTCACACCCGCCTGCCGCATGAGCCTGCGCTGCGCGAAATCAACTTCGGCGTCTGGGACGGCATGCGCTTTGATGCCGTGGCCGCGCGCGATCCGCAGCTGAGCCGCGATTTCTGGGAAAAGCCCGGCGATATCGTGGCGCCGGAGGGCGAAAGCTGGAACCAGACCATGGCACGGGTGAGCGCTGTGGTGGACCGCATAAACACGACACACGCTGGCGCTCATATCATCGCCGTGGCGCATTTCGGTGTTATTTTGACACAGGTCCAACGCGCGCTCGGTGTGTCGGCCTCTGCCGCGATGGCCCATAAAATCGACAACATTTCCGTCACCACAATCAAACATCGCGGGCCGGAGCACTGGGAAGTGGACCGGATCAATCATCTCCCGTGATGCATCTGTGAACAGGAATGAATTTGCGCGGTTCCACGTCCCCCGCTAAGCCTTTGGCCCATGACATACACACTCTTCATCGGTGATCGTACCTTCTCGAGCTGGTCTTTGCGCGGCTGGCTGATGCTGCACAAATTCGGACTGCCGTTCGAGGAGGCCGATATTGGCCTCTACGCAGGCACCATGGCGCAGGACATGGCATCACTCGCTCCCGTACGCCTCGTTCCGGCCCTGCGCACGCCCGAGGGCGACGTGGTGGGTGAGACGATGGCGATTGCCGAAACCTTGGCGGAGCGCCATCCGGATATCGCGATGTGGCCTGCGGATCCCTCTGCGCGCATCCGCGCTCGTTTCATCAGCGCCGAGATGACCACCAGCTTCAGCGCGTTGCGCGGCAGCTGCCCCATGCAGCTGGCTCATGTGGATGTTGGCTTCAAGCCCTCTGAGGCGGTCCTCGCTGACCTCAGGCGGGTAGAAACGCTGTGGGCCCATGCACGCGAGAAGTCCACGGGAGGTCCGTGGCTGTTCGGGGCCTATTCGCTCGCCGACGCGTTCTATGCCCCGGTCTGCGCCCGAATTGTCGGCTATGATCTGCCTGTCTCGGAAGCCGCGCGCACCTATTGCGAAACCGCACTGAGCGATCCCGCCTTTCGTCTGTGGCGCAGCGAGGGTCTCAAGCAAAGCTACGATCCTTTCCCCTATCCGCCCACTGGGTTGACGAAGCCATGGCCCTTCTAGGAAAGCCTGAAAGTACCAGGAAAGTTTGTCCGCCTCAGGCACGTTAACCATTCTTAAACGCTTGCCCCACTATCGTTAACCACTTGGTAGGGACGGGGTGAAAGCATGGTGGCACGCGCCTATAGCGTCGCATTTCAGGGGGTCGATGCGCGCATGGTTGAGGTGCAATGCGCCGTGACACCTGGGCTGCCCGCTTTCTCCATCGTGGGCCTGCCGGACAAGGCTGTATCGGAAGCGCGCGACCGTGTGCGCACGGCGCTCACCTCCATGGCAATCGCCCTGCCCTCGAAGCGCATCACAATCAATCTGAGCCCCGCGAACCTTCCAAAAGAAGGCAGCCATTTCGATCTACCCATCGCGCTGGCCCTGCTCGCGGCCTTGGATATTTTGCCCAAAGATGTAGTGGAAACCGTGGTCGCATTGGGGGAGCTCTCGCTCGACGGCTCGCTGGTGCCCGTGGTCGGCGCACTCCCTGCGGCGGTCGCCGCAGCACAGGAAGGGCGCAGCTTGCTGTGCCCCCACGGCTCTGGCGCGGAGGCGGCATGGGTCAACGCCTGTCAGGTCATCGCCGCACGAACGCTGGGCGACGTGGTCCGACACTACACAGGGCAAGTGCCGCTGCCCCCCGCAGAACCGGGCGAAGTGGCCGCTCTCGATTGCTCCCGCGATCTGCGCGAAGTGAAGGGGCAGGAACGCGCCAAGCGAGCGCTTGAGATCGCCGCTGCAGGGCGCCACCACCTGATGATGGTCGGCACCCCCGGCTCCGGCAAATCCATGCTGGCTGCGCGCCTGCCCGGCATCCTGCCGCCGCTGTCGGCAGCCGAAGCGCTCGATACCTCAATGATCCATTCGCTCGCAGGCCTGCTCGACGAAGGGGGCATCTCGCGCGCGCGTCCCTTTCGTGAGCCGCATCACACCGCCTCGATGGCCGCAATCATCGGCGGCGGGCGCAATGCCAAACCCGGTGAGGTTAGCCTCGCGCACAATGGCGTGCTTTTCATGGATGAGTTTCCCGAGTTTGCGCGGAACGTGCTCGAAACCCTGCGCCAGCCGATCGAGACGGGGGAGGTGATGATCAGCCGCGCAAACGCGCATGTGAAATATCCCTGCCGATTCATGCTAGTGGCCGCCGCGAACCCTTGCAAATGCGGCTATTTACCGGACCCGTCGCGCGCCTGCGCCCGCGTGCCGCACTGTGGCGAGGATTATCTGGGCCGCATCTCTGGCCCTTTGATGGACCGCTTCGATCTGCGTGTGGACGTGCCGCCCGTGGCCTATTCCGATCTCGATCTGCCACCGTCCGGCGACAGCTCGGCGGATGTGGCGGAGCGCGTGGCGCAGGCGCGGGTGATCCAGCAGAGCCGCTACGCCGCGCATCCTGCCATGCTATGCAATGCCGATGCGCAGGGGGATATCCTGACTGAAGTGACCGCGACGGACGGCGAAGGGCGCGACCTGCTGCTGCGTGCCGCAGAACGCTTCAGCCTCTCCGCGCGCGGCTATCACCGCGTATTGCGCGTCGCCCGCACCATCGCCGATCTTGATGGATCACCGTATGTGCGCAAACCCCATATCGCAGAGGCCGTCAGTTTCAGACTTCCCAGTTTTGCCGTTGCCTGATCCATCGCGACAGGGCGGCGAGGGTCTGGCGGGCTTCGGGCAGGATATTGTGCATCAGCGGCCATACATGCGGCAGATCGCGGGCGATGGTCAGCTCCGCTGGTACACCGTACCGGGACAATCGCGCGACCATCCGGCGCGAATCGTCGAGCAGGATTTCGGTATCACCCACCGTCATCCAGACCGGCGGCGCACCTTGGAAATCGGAAAAGAGAGGGCTGACGGCGGGATTTTCAGCAGCCTCCCCTTGCAGATACAGCTCGCCCAATTCGGCCGCGCGTTCCGCAACGAGGAGCACGTCATCCTCAGCGTTCGCAGCAAAACTGTCACCACTGTAGGTCAGATCAGTGAGGGGCGAAAATGCAAAGACAGCGCCGGGCAGCGCCCGTTTTTCCGCGCAAAGCGATGCGACCAGCCCAAAAACCAATGCTCCGCCTGCGCTGTCACCGCCCAGCACGACCTGCGCTGGATTGATCCCGTCCGCAAGCATCCCGTCCCACGCGGCTCGCACATCCCGCGATGCGGCGGGAAATGGGGCTTCGGGCGCGCGACGGTAGCGGGGCAGGATCGCGGTCGCGCCAATGCGTTGCGCCAGATTGGCTGCCATGGCGCTGTGTGTATCAGGGCTACCGAAAACAAAACCGCCCCCGTGAACATAAAACAGAACACGCCCCGGCAAGGTGCTCCGCGGCGTCAGCGTGAGGCAGGGGACACCGCCATGACTGCGCCACTGCTTCTTGGTCCCGCGCGGGGGATGGAAAAACAGACGGGCCTGCATTTCGAGCGCACGCCGCAGCGTAGCCGTGGTCCCGGCCCGCATCCGGCGCTTTTCAAACGTCCGCAGCCAGAGGTTAAGCGCCGGCCGCAGCAGGCTCACGCGCGCTTGGCTTCGATCACGTCCCAGATCTTGCCCGCGATGTTCACGCCATCAAACCGCTCAAGCTCCTGAATACCGGTCGGTGATGTCACGTTGATCTCTGTGAGAAAATCACCAATCACATCGATACCGACAAACACTTGGCCCTTCTCTTTCAGAACGCCGCCGATCCGGGCGCAAATTTCGCGGTCGCGGTCGGTCAGTCCGACTTTCTCCGGCCGTCCCCCCACGTGCATGTTGGACCGTGTCTCGCCTTCCGCAGGCACACGGTTGATGGCCCCGACGGGCTCCCCATCGACGAGAATCACACGCTTGTCGCCTTTAGCGACATCAGGCAGGAATTTCTGCACTATCAGTGGCTCGCGGGTGAAGCCGGAGAATAACTCGTGCAGCGAGCTGAGATTGCGATCATCCTGCGTGAGCTTGAAAACACCCGCCCCCCCGTTCCCGTAGAGGGGTTTGAGAATCACATCGCCGTGCTTTTCCTTGAATGCTCTGATCGTGACCAGATCCCGGGCGATCGTTGTCGGTGGGGTCAGATCAGGGAAATCAAGGACCAGAAGTTTTTCTGGATAGTTGCGGACCCAAAACGGATTGTTGACGACAAGCGTGGTGCCCGACAGGCGGTCGAGCAAATGCGTGGACGTGATGTAATGCATATCGAACGGCGGGTCCTGGCGCAGCCAGACCACATCGAACTCCGACAGATCGACTTCGCGCATCTCGCCCAGAATAGCGGGATCGCCTACGACACGTTGTACGGTCATGTCATGGCCGCGCGCCGTAATGCGCCCTTCCTGATACGCCAGATGGTCGGGCGTATAGAAAAATAGCGTGTGCCCCCGCGCCTGGGCTTCTTCCGCAAGCCGGAAGCTGCTGTCTGCATTTATGTTTACGGCCCCGATCGGGTCCATCTGAAAGGCGATTTTCATGGGTCTATCCTTATTGTTGCCATCTTGATGGCAAAGCAGGACGCCCGGCGCAATGGCTTCTGCGCGGCCTACACGCCGTACTCAGCTATGGCCAAACGCATTTTCGATAATTTGTGTCTCTCCGCGCCCGTTCACCAGCGCCACATCGAAGCGCATTTCAGTCAGGCTACCGCGCGGCTGCGTGCCCAGAAATTCCTCCGCGCTCCGGCAGATGCGGCGCATTTGCGCCGTGCTCAGCGCCGAGGCGGCACTCTCAAAGTCCCTGCTCTGCTTGACCTCGACAAAAATCAGACCGTCCCCGTCCCGAACGATCAGATCAATCTCACCGGATTTCCCGCGCCATCTTTGTCGTGCGATGATAAAGCCGCGGCGCTCGTAGTCCTGCGCGATCCGCCCTTCCGCAGCGATACCAGCATGAAACGCCATACTCCCTCTGTCGGCACGCCTTTGGGAGAGGGTCTCAGTCATCTGGATCAGCCTTTCTGCGAATTAAGATCAAGGGCAACCTGATACACTTGCCTGCGTGGCAGAGCGTGGGCCTTCGCGACCAAATCCACAGCATCACGCATCGAAAGTTCCTTCAAGGCGCCCTTGAGGCTCTCTTCTAGGTCACCCGAGTTAATGGTTGGTAAATCCCCACGGTCCACCAGAACGACGATCTCCCCCTTGGGGTTGGCCGTAACATACTGCTCGGCCAGTTCTTGCAGGGTGCCGCGCCTGATCTCCTCGAATTTTTTAGTTAGTTCTCGGCAAACAGCGGCCGGGCGCGTGCTGCCCAAAGCGGTCTCGGCATCGCGCAACATCGCCCCGAGCCGCTTTGGCGATTCGTAGAACACAAGGGTCGCGCGAACTTCCCGCAGCCCCTCCAGCACGCTCAGCCTTGCCGCCTTGGCGTTGGGCAGAAAGCCTGCGAAGTGAAAGGCATCCGTAGGCAGCCCGCCCAGCGCAAGTGCTGTCAGAACGGCGGAGGGACCGGGTGCACAGGTCAAGCCCACTCCGGCCAGCGCCGCCGCACGCGATAGCTCAAACCCCGGATCCGCAATAAGCGGCATCCCCGCTTCAGAGGCATAGGCAATGGATTTCCCTTCCTGCGCCGCCTTGATCAGCCGCTCCACCGCGCCCGCACTTGAGTGATCGTGCAGCGCCGAAATCTTGCGCCCGTCGAGCGGAATACCATGTATATCCATTAGCTTGAGCAAGCTGCGTGTATCTTCCGCAACCAAAATATCCGCACTGGCGAGCACATCGAGAGCGCGCAGCGTGATGTCGCGCGCGGTACCTATGGGAACCCCCACAAAGGTAATTCCGGGCGCTAACTTCTGCTTATGGATATTCAACGCTGGACCCTCCCCTTTGACACGATATGATTGCCGGAATTAAAGCGCAGGCCTGCGTCGGCGCCACTACTGGGGAGTACCGCTACCATGTTTGCCATCCGATCCACCATCCGAAAGCCCTTCCGGATGCTTATATTGCCTATTTTTGCCTTGTTGCTCGCCGCATGTGATCCGGCGATGATGAACGGCATAGGCTCTTCAACCGGGCCGAAGGTTGACGCGAGCGGCCCAGTGGCCGTGGCCTTGCTGGTTCCACGCGGTGGCTCTGCCTCGGATGATCTGCTTGCACGCAACCTTGAGAACGCAGCGCGGCTTGCCATCAGGGATCTGGATGGGGTGCAGATTGATCTGCGTGTATACGGCACCGCCGGGCAGGCCAGCATGGCCGCGACTGCCGCTGCGCAAGCTGTGTCCGACGGCGCCAAGATCATCATCGGGCCGGTCTACGGCGAGGCCGCGAATGCGGCCGGTGTGGCGGTCGCAGCATCGGGTGTGAACGTTCTGTCGTTCTCTAACAACACCACTGTGGCGGGCGGCAACGTCTTCGTGCTCGGGCCAACATTCGACACGGCGGCAAACCGTCTGGTCAGCTATGCAAAGCGCTCCGGAAAAGACAGGATCGTGGTTTTGCACGCCAATGACATCGGCGGACAACTTGCACGCAATGCGATCCAGCGCGCGATTTCAGCTAATGGCGCGACCCTCTCAGGGGATGTCGACTACGCATTGAGCCAAGAAGGTGTGCGTGCCGCAATTCCACGGGTGCGGGCCACCATTGAAGCGTCGGACGCGAATGCGCTCTTCCTGACAGCCAACTCTGCAACAGCTCTGCCGCTGCTCGCCGATATGTTGCCCAGCGCCGGCATCAGCAATGCCTCGACCCAATATTTAGGCCTGAGCCGGTGGGATATTCCCGCCCAGACCCTCGCGATCCCCGGAGTTCAGGGGGGATGGTTTGCCCTGCCGGATCCGGGCGCCAGTGCTGCTTTTGCGTCACGCTATACTGCCGCCTACGGTGACCGCCCACTCGACATCGCAGGGCTTGCGTTTGACGGCGTAGCTGCTGTGGCCTCTCTCGTGAAAAGCGGCAAAGCGAATGCGCTGACCGGCGCTTCATTGACGCAGGGTGCCGGGTTCCGCGGTGCGAGCGGTATCTTCCGCCTGCGCGCCGACGGCACCAACGAGCGGGGCCTCGCTGTCGCAACCATCCGCAACAATCAGGTCGTCCTGCTCGAGGCGGCGCCACAGGCCTTCGGCGGCGCGGGTTTCTGAGCAGCGCTGTGACAAACGCCGTTGAAACGCACACAGACGCGGTCCTTGCACCGCGTTTGTGTGCAGATGCGACCGACATATACGATGTAGAAACGATCGACCGCCAGATTGCCGAGGCGGCGGCGCGTGACAGTTCGGCCAACGGGCTGCGCGCGGCAACTGTAAAGATCTTGCGCGCAGCCCAGACAAAGGGGCGTAACACGATCGCAGCAGCGTTTGCCGCAGCACCCTTCGACGCGCAGGCCATGACCGCGTCTTACACCTATCTGACCGATGGCATTGTAAAGTCCGTCCTGCGGGTAACAACCATCCATCTGCATCCCACGCCGCAAAACGCCCCCGCGCTGAGCGTGATCGGCGTCGGCGGCTACGGGCGTGGTGAGATGGCGCCCTTCTCGGACGTGGATTTATTGTTTCTACTGCCTGCCAAGATCACCCCCTGGGCCAGCAGCGTGATCGAAGCGATGCTTTATATCCTGTGGGATCTCAAGCTGAAGGTCGGCCATTCTAGCCGGACAATCCGCGATTGCGTGCAACTGGGCAGCGAGGATTTCACGATCCAGACTGCGCTGCTGGAGCACCGCTACGTCGGCGGCGACAGAGCGCTCGCGGTACAGCTGGACACGGTTCTGAAACGCGACCTTTTCTCCAGCTCAGGCCGGGCCTTCATCGAGGCCAAACTGGCCGAACGTGACAGCCGCCACATCAAGCAAGGCCAACGCTACGTGGTCGAGCCGAACGTCAAGGAGGGCAAGGGCGGGTTGCGGGATCTGCAATCCCTGTTCTGGATCGCCAAATACATCCACGGGGTCGAGCATTCCGCCGATCTGGTCGCGGCGGGTGTGTTTCGCCCCGATGAATACCAGACCTTCAAGGAAGCCGAGAATTTCCTCTGGGCAGTGCGCGGCCATCTGCACCTCCTGACCAAGCGGGCCACCGAACAGCTTACGTTCGACATGCAAGTGAGCGTGGCCGATGCGATGAAGTACGAGGACCGCAACGGTCGCAGGGCGGTCGAGGTATTTATGCAGGCCTACTTCCGACATGCCACCGCCGTGGGCGATCTGACCCGCATCTTCCTGACCAAGCTCGAGGATATGCACGTCAAATCAGAGCCGTTGCTGGAGCGCCTCTTCCGCCGCAGACCCCGGATCAAGGACGGCTATACTGTGGTGCACAACCGCATCGCCATCGAGGACGAGGCGGCCTTTCTGGCCGATCCGCTCAACCTGCTGCGTCTGTTCGAGGAGGCGCTGCGCACCGGTATGCTGATCCACCCCGACGCCATGCGCCGGGTGAAGGCGAACCTGCACCTGATCGACGACACGCTGCGCAATGACCCCGAGGCCCAGCGCATCTTCCTCGATCTGCTGCTCAAACACGGCAACCCGGAGCGCGCGCTGCGCCGGATGAACGAATTGGGCGTTCTGGCCGCCTTCATCCCCGAGTTCGAGCCGATCGTGGCGATGATGCAATTCAACATGTACCACAGCTATACCGTCGACGAACACATCATCCAGACCATCGCCAACCTCGCCCGCATCGAGAAAAGCGAGCTGGAGGAAGAGCTGCCCGTCGCGTCTTCGATCCTCAAGCGCGGCGTGAATCGCAAGGTGCTTTATATTGCGCTGCTGCTGCATGACATCGCCAAGGGGCGGCCGGAGGATCATTCGGTTCTCGGTGCTCAGATCGCACGCAAGGTCGGCCCGCGTTTGGGGCTCAAGCAAGACGAAGTCGATACGGTGGAATGGCTGGTCCGCTACCATCTGCTGCTGTCGGACATGGCGCAGAAACGCGATATCGCCGATCCACGCACCGTGCGGGATTTTGCCAAAGCGGTGCAAACGGTCAAACGGCTCGATCTGCTGTGCGTACTCACGGTCTGCGACATTCGCGGCGTGGGGCCGACGACGTGGAACAACTGGAAGGCCGTTCTGATCCGCGCACTCTACCGGCAGACAAAGCGGGCGCTGGAGACCGGTCTGGAAGATCTCAACCGCACCAGCCGCGGCAAGGAGGCAAAAAAGGCCCTGCGTGCCGCCCTGCCGGAATGGCCCAAGAAGGCACTCAAAGTCGAGGCCGCCCGGCACTACGATCCCTATTGGCAAGGCCTGCATGTCACTGCCCATGTGACGTTTGCCAAGCTGCTGCGCGACATCGATCCGCCCGCCATCCAGATCGACCTGCACCCCGACGAGGACCGCGACGCGACCCGCGCCAGTTTCGTGATGCAAGACCACCACGGCATCTTTGCCCGCCTTGCCGGCGCGCTTGCACTTGTGGGAGCAAACGTGGTGGATGCCCGCAGCTACACCACCAAAGACGGGTACATCACAGATGCCTTCTGGATCCAGGACAGCGAAGGGAATGCCTATGAGGCGTCCAAATTGCCGCGCCTGCGCCAGATGATCGAAAAGACGCTGCGCGGCGAAATTGTGGCCCGCGATGCGCTCAAATCGCGGGACAAGGTCAAAAAGCGCGAAAAGGCCTTTCGCGTACCGACCTCCATCACGTTCGACAACGAGGGATCGGAGATCTACACAATCATCGAGGTCGACACCCGCGACCGCCCCGGCCTGCTCTACGATCTGGCACGCACGCTCGCTGGCGCGAACGTGTACATCGCCAACGCCGTCATCGCGACCTACGGCGAACAGGTCGTCGATACCTTCTATGTGAAGGACATGTTCGGCCTGAAATACTACACAGAGAGCAAACAGCGCAGCCTTGAGCGGCGGCTGCGCGAAGCGATCGAAGAGGGCGTGGCCCGCGCGGACAGTTGACGGCGCTGCACCGCACCATTTCCCTGATCCCGTGGTATCAGCTGCTCAACAGCCTGCTGTTCTGGCAGGCCGTCTGGTTTTTGTACTTTCAGGCCAACCTTTCGGGTGCGGAGGCGATCATCCTCTATTCGGTCTACGATGTGGCCACCACCGTGCTGGAAGTACCCTCTGGCTATTTCTCCGACCGCATCGGCAGACGACCGACGCTGATGCTGGCAGCCGTCTGTTCTGCCTTGGGCTGCCTTGCACTGGCGTTAGGCGGTAGCTTTGCCATCTTCGCGCTGGGGCAATGCCTCATCGGCGCGGGCGCCGCCTTTAAATCGGGGACGGATTCCGCCCTGCTCTATGAGGCGCTGGAGGCATCGGGGCGCGGCACGGAGATCGAGGTGCAGGAGCTGCGCGCGTGGCGTTTCTCGCTTGCAGGCTTTGCCATATCCGCCGTGATCGGTGGCGGCATGAGCCTGTGGGCACCGGCGCTCCCCTTCTACGCCACTGCAGCCGCTTTCGTACTGGCCATCGCCCTCGTCATCGGGATGGCCGAAGCCCCGCGCAAGCTCGATCAGATCATCACCCTGCGCAGCCAGCTTGGCGCACTCAGGATCGCGTTCCTTAATCCGGTCCTCACATGGCTCTTCGCACTCACGGTGCTTATGTACGCGTTCAGCCACCTGCCTTTCGTGTTCGGCCAGCCCTTCATCCTCGCAGCGCTGGAAAGCTGGGGACTGGCTGCCGAAGCTCCGTTTGTCAGCGGTCTCGTAACCAGCACGATGATGATCGTCTCCGCGCTGGCGTCGCTGGTGGCGCTGCAGATGCGTCGCGCACTGGGCCTTCCGCTGCTGCTGCTGTTTGCCTTTGCGCTACAAATCAGCCTTTCGGCGGCGCTCGCCCTCAGCACATCGACGCTCGTAATCGGCGTTTTGTTGCTGCGGATCGTACCAGATTCGCTGTCGTATCCTTTCATCCTCGCGCGGATCCAGCCACTGCTCGAGGATAGCACCCGGGCGACCTATCTTTCGCTCAAAAGTCTCGGGGGAAAGGTTTTCTTCGCCATCACGCTTCTGTTCGCCGCGACGACGGCAACGGGGGCGGGGCTGCTTCCTGTGGATGATCTGCAACGCATCTTAGGCTGGTACACGCTCGGTGGCCTGCTTTGTCTGTCTGCACTTGCCTTTACGGCGCGCTCAATTCCGATAGCACTGCCTCAGAATACCGAGTGATCGCCCAGCGCAACACTTCCATCTTTTGCAATGAGCTCTTCGTAGAAGGCGAAAAGCGTATCCGCCCCTGTCTCCGGCGTTGCATCTGCATCATAGGCGCCGCGCGCCGAATCCCAGACCAGCATCGATTCCGTCGCGTAATAGCGTCCGATCCCCGCCAGCTCCGCCTTCTCGGCCATCCGCGCGCTCACCAAGCCAAGCAGGTCAAGCCCCCCACGGATCGTTCCCAAAAGGGCGACCGGCACCCGCTTCACGGCGACAGGCTTGCCCAACAGCCCAAACAGCGCCTCCGCCTGATCCATAGGCGTGATCGCGGGACCGGGGCCGCCGATTGGGAGTATCCGATCGGCCCGCGCCGGATTATCGACACATCCCGCGATGAACACGCCCAGATCGCGGTCGCTGATCGGCTTGCACGCGGTCAGCGTCCCATCTCCAAACACTAGAAACGGCTTGCCCGCCCGCACCCGGTCAAGCTGGCCGGATAAGGATTTGAAGAACGCGGTCGGTCGCACGATCGAATAGGTCAACCCCGAGGCGATCAGCTCCGCTTCGAACGCGAGCTTGGCATGCTGAAATTCGAGCTTGGGCTTTTGCACGCAAATCGCGGACAACAGAATGAACTGAGGCACGCACGCCGCTTGCGCGGCGCGCAGCAGCGCCAGATTTGCGCCATGGTCCACCGCCCAGGCATCGCGCGGGGTGCCGCTGCGCGAGGCGATGCAGGAGACGACCGCATCGAAAGCCTCGCTGCGAAAGCCGTCACGCGCGAGTGACAGCTCGCTCGAAACATCGCCCAGCCTTACCTCACCGTCCAGATCAGCCCCCGCACGGGCAAAGCACACCACGTCATGACCAGCACCGCGGAGCGCCGCAAGTGTAGCGCGGCCTGCGGTTCCGGTCGCCCCGACAAGGAAGATGCGTTTGGCTTTCATAAACGGCACCATCGGGAAAAACCGCCCGTTCCGCAAGCGCCTGCAAAAGGCAATTGCGAAAGCCCGTTCCAATCGCTAGGCCAAGGCACACCCCACGAGAGGCCAAGTCCCCATGAAACCCATCCGCCTGATGTCCGGTTTTTTCACTGTCGGGATCTGGACGCTCCTGAGCCGGGTGCTGGGCTTTGTGCGCGATGTGATGATCGCGGCTTATCTAGGCTCCGGTCCGGTGGCGGAGGCCTTTCTGGTCGCCTTCTCGCTGCCCAATATGTTCCGCCGTTTCTTCGCCGAAGGGGCCTTCAACATGGCCTTCGTCCCGATGTTTTCCAAGCGGCTGGAAGCGGATGACGACCCACAGGGGTTTGCGCAGGATGCATTCGTCGGCATGGCCTTCATCCTGACCGTGTTCACCATCATCGGCATCATCGCGATGCCCGGTCTGGTCCTGCTGATGGCCTCTGGCTTCAAGGGCGACGAGCGCTTTGATCTCGCGGTGGAATACGGTCGGCTGGCGTTCCCCTACATCCTCTTCATCTCGCTTGCTGCCCTCGTCTCAGGCGTGCTCAACGCCACGGGCCGGTTCATGGCGGCAGCGGCAGCGCCCGTGGTGCTCAATGTGATCTTCGTGATCGCTGTACTGATCGGCGCTGCCCTCGGGCGCCCCTCGTCGGATGCGCTGGGGGTTGGTCTCGATCAGGCACTGGGGTTGCGCGTGGGCGATACGCTGGCGCTTTCGGTGCCGTTGGCGGGCGCGGCGCAGCTGGCGCTGGTGTGGTGGGCCGCGCGGCGCGCGGGGTTCACCCTGCGTTTGTGGAAACGCCCGCGCCTGACGCCCGACCTCAAGCGTCTCGCCATCATCGCCGCCCCAGCTGCCCTTGCGGGGGGCGTGGTGCAGATCAACCTTCTGGTGGGCCGTCAGGTTGCGAGTTTTTACGAGGGCGCGGTCGCCTGGCTCAGCTATGCCGACAGGCTCTACCAGCTCCCGCTTGGCGTTGTGGGCATCGCCATCGGCGTCGTGCTGCTGCCGGATCTGTCGCGCAGGCTCAAGGCGGGTGACACAGCAGGTTCGCAAACCACACTCAGCCGCGCCGCCGAAGTCTCTCTCGCGCTCACTATCCCCTCTGCCGTGGCGCTGGTGGTGATCCCTCTCACGCTGACCTCGGTGCTGTTCCAGCGCGGTGCCACCACGGTGGACGATGCCGCAGCAATCGCGACGGCCGTGATGATCTACGGCCTCGGCCTGCCCGCCTTCGTGCTGCAAAAGATCCTGCAACCGCTCTACTTCGCGCGCGAGGACACCAAGCGGCCGTTTTACTATGCGCTGGTGGCGCTGGTGGTGAATGCAGGTCTTGCCATCGGGCTTTCTCCCATTATCGGCTGGCTGGCACCCGCCGTTGCGGCCACGGCGGCGGGCTGGGCGATGTTTGCGCTGCTGGCACTCGGGGCGCGCGGCTATGGCGATGCCGCGAAATTCGATGCACGATTTCACAAGCGTATCTGGCGGATCATCGCGGCAAGCCTGATCATGGGGGCCGCCCTGTGGTTTTTTGAGTTACAACTGGGTGCGATGCTGGCGCAGCCGGGATGGCGCGCCCTGGGCCTGCTGATCCTGTTGGTGATCGGTGCCGTGGCCTATTTCGGGTCCGGGCAGCTGATCGGCGCGTTCCGGATGTCGGAGTTCAAATTCGCACTGCGCCGCAGCCCCAAAGCCTAGCCTTCAGCGCTGCCGCAATTTGCGCAGGATGCGCGCCCATTCGCCGGGCGCGCACAGAAAGCTAAGCGCGAAGCCGCATAAGAACCCTGAAAGCTCGGCCACCCAGCCATTGCCGACAGTACCGAACAGGCTCCAAAGCAATTGCAGACCCATCAGCATCGCGATGAGCGTGAACGCCTCACGCTGCCTGCCGCCCGTGGCCTCAAGCCGCCGCCACAAAAGAAAACTATAGCCGCCGATCAGCCCGTAAACCGATGGATAAGCACCCACGAGCCAAACCGGATCATCCAGCAAAAGCGCATAGGCCAGCGCTCCGCCGATGCCCGACAACACGAAGAGTGCCAGCATCGCCAATGGCCCCATCACCTCCGCCGCCATCTTGCCCAGCGCCAGCATCAGGACGATCGCAAGAAGCGCGTGCGTGAAACTGAGATGGATGAACGGATACGTCACGAAGCGCGCCAGATGTTCGGGCGGGAATTGTCTTTGCGCCAGCATTGCGTCGAATAGATCACCCGAAAACCCCCAATCGCGCACCAGCGCCAGCCGCCAGCCGATAGCCTCCGGCCCACCGACAAGCCCCGCCTCGCCGAGCGACAGCGCGGCCTCGACCCCTGCCATGATGAGAAACAGCACCACCACGACCACGGGCATCTTGTTGAACGGCGATTCCAGATCAGGATTGCGGTGGGGCGTGTCGTCGGAGTCTCGGTCGTTTGGCATGGGCTTCTCTCGGTCTGTTGACGGGAACCTGTGCCATGGGTAAGCCCAACGGGACAGCATATCCAGCCCCAACCGGAGCCCCCCATGACCCAGAGCAACTTCACCCCCCGCGTCTTTTCCGGCATCCAGCCCTCGGGGGGCCTCACGCTGGGAAATTATCTGGGCGCAATCAAGCGCTTTGTGGACATGCAGAACGTGGGCGATTTCCAGACCGTCTACTGTATGGTCGATCTGCACGCGATCACCGTCTGGCAGGACCCTGAGAAGCTGCGCCACAACACGCGGGAGTTGGCCGCGGGCTTCATCGCTTCGGGGATCAGTCCCGAAAAATCCATCCTGATCAACCAATCCGCGGTGCCGGAGCACGCGCAGCTGGCCTGGATTTTCAATTGCGTGGCGCGCATGGGCTGGATGGGCCGGATGACGCAGTTCAAGGACAAGGCCGGCAAGAACGCTGAGAACTCTTCACTGGGGCTCTTCGGCTATCCCGCGCTGATGGCCGCCGATATTCTGGTGTACCACGCGACCCACGTACCCGTGGGGGAGGACCAAAAGCAGCACCTCGAACTCACTCGGGACATCGCGACCAAGTTCAACCACGATTACGGCGTAGATTTCTTTCCCCTGACCGAGCCGGTGATCGAGGGTGCCGCGACCCGCGTGATGAGCCTGCGCGACGGGTCCAAGAAAATGTCGAAATCCGATCCCTCGGACGCCAGCCGCATCAACATGACCGACGACGCCGACACTATCGCCAAGAAGATCCGCAAGGCCAAGACAGACCCCGACGCGCTGCCTTCGGAAATCGAAGGCCTGAAGGACCGCCCCGAGGCGCGCAATCTGGTCAACATCTATGCGGGGCTTAACGACCAGACCGTCGAACAGGTTCTCGCGGACGTAGGCGGCCAGCAGTTCGGCACGTTCAAGCCGGCGCTGGCAGAACTCGCCGTAGCAAAGCTTGCTCCCATCTCAAGCGAGATGGCGCGCCTGATGGGCGATCCCGCCGAGATCGACAGGCTGCTGGCGAAGGGCGCGCTTCAGGCGCGCGAGATCACCGCGCCGATCCTGAAAAAGACCTATGAGATCGTAGGACTGGTCGGTAACTGAGGCGCGGCCCTGCGCCTGCGCACAGAGCATGCGCGGACATGGGGATCGCTCGTGAACCGACGCCTGCATAGGTTCACGTAGTAACTCAGAAAGGGCATCTCCGTGTCACATGCAAGCATCGGCCACATCCATCTGCGCGTCTCGAACCTAGAGCGGTCGATTGCGTTCTACCGAGATATTCTCGAATTCGACATCACAATGCAAATCGGCGACAGTGCCGCTTTCCTGGGGGCTGGCGGCTATCACCACCATATTGGGCTGAACACCTGGGAGAGCTTGGGTGCTACACCCCCACCGGCTGGCCATACCGGGCTCTACCACGGCGCCTATCTCTATCCCAATCGCGCCGCTTTGGGCCGCGTCGTGAAAAGGGTGCTTGCGGCAGGCATCCCTTTGGACGGTGCAGCGGATCATGGCGTGAGTGAAGCAGTCTATCTGCGCGATCCGGACGGTAATGGCGTCGAGATTTACTGCGACCGTCCCCGCAGCGCCTGGCCCGTAGATGCGGCAGGCGGACTCGCGATGGTAAACGCACATCTGGATGTCGCCGCGTTGATCCGCGAAGCCGGATAGGCGTGGACAATCCCAGCCCTCTTTGCCACCTTCACACCAGCAATAGGAGGCCCCGATGACAACAGGTTTTTTCTGGGACGAGCGCACGTTCTGGCACGCAGGTGGCAACTATGCCATGACACTCCCCTTAGGCGGTCTGGTGCAGCCCCTCGCCGCCGGGGGCCTCCCCGAGAGCCCCGAGACAAAGCGGCGTTTGAAAAACCTGATGGACGTGACCGGCATCACCCGCGATCTCGACATGCGCAGTGCAGACCAAGCAACTCGTGCGGAGTTGGAGCGCGTACATCCCGCCTCCTATCTCAATGCCTTCAAATCCGCCTCAGATAGCGGTGGCGGCGAATTGGGCCATCACGCGCCCTTCGCTCAGGGCGGCTATGAGATCGCAGCGCTTTCCGCTGGTCTTGCCACCGCTGCCGTGCGCGCCGTGGCAAGTGGAGGCCTGACGAACGCCTATTCGCTCAGCCGTCCGCCTGGTCACCATTGTGAGCCGGACAAACCGATGGGGTTCTGCCTGTTGTCGAACATCGGGATCGCCGTCGAGACGGCCAAGGCCGAAGGGCGCATTACCCGAGCCGTGATCCTCGACTGGGACGTGCATCACGGCAATGGCTCGGAGACGGTATTCTACGACCGTGACGACGTGCTCACGATCTCGCTGCATCAGGAAAGCAACTATCCGCTCGAAACCGGCGCGCTTCATGACCGTGGAACGGGCGCGGGAGAGGGGTATAACCTCAATCTTCCCCTGCCCCCCGGTCTGGGCCATGATGGGTACCTGCACGCGATTGACACGGTCGTGATCCCGCAGATCGTGGCGTTCAACCCCGATATCATCATCGTCGCCTGCGGCTATGATTGCGCCATGCCCGATCCGCTGGCATCCATGCTGGCCTATACGCAGACCTTCCGCGACATGACCACCCGCATCAGGCAAACTGCCGACCAGGTCTGCGACGGCAAGCTCGTCGTGGTGCATGAGGGAGGCTATTCGGAGGTCTATGTACCGTTCTGCGGCCACGCCGTGCTGGAAGCCCTCAGCGGGAGTGAGATCACCGCACCCGATCCGCTGGAGGATGTCATGATCCGGCGCCAGCCCAATGCGCGCATCACCGGGTTCCATAAGCAAATGATCGATGACATGGCCGCCGAACTAGGACTTTAACTCATGCCCACTCCCAATCCAGCAGCGCTCGATTTCCTGCTCACACGTCGCTCGCGCCCGGCCAAGACACTGACGGGGCCGGTACCGGACCGCGCGGCGCTAACGCAACTGCTGACCGCCGCCTCGCGCTCGCCGGATCATGGCAAGCTAGAGCCATGGCGCTTTATCGTGATCGACCGCGCTGCGATGGCGCCACTGGCCGAGCTTGCACAAAAGCGCGGCGAAGCGCTTGCCCTGGGTCCAGAGCAGACTTTGAAGGGACGCGCGCAGTTCGATCAGGGGCTTCTCGCCGTCGCCGTGATCGAAGTACAAAAACTCTCCGAAAAGATCCCTCCGCTGGAGCAGACCTATGCGGTGGGCGGCGTCTGTCTTGCCCTGCTGAATGCCGCATTGGCCGCGGGCTGGGGGGCAAACTGGCTCAGCGGCTGGCCCAGCCATGATCGTATGTTCATGCAGGAAGGTCTCGGTCTCGCCCCCCACGAGCGCGTCGCGGGCTTCATCCATATCGCCACCGAGACCAGCGCCCCACCCGACCGTCCGCGCCCCGACTTAGACACGCTCACCACATGGCTCTAGCGATGATTTTCAAGGCTTTCGGCCTTGCCTTAGGCCAGCTGGGCGATCCTAGCTTTCGCCGGGTTCTGCTGCTGGGTGTAGGAGGTGCCCTGGCCTTGCTGGCCGCGGCTGCTTGGGGCCTCTCCGCGCTCGTGGGCTGGTGGGCCGCTGACGGGATCACACTGCCGCTCATCGGCGAGGTGCAATGGCTGGATTCCACGTTCAGCTGGGGCGCCGTCGCGCTTGTGCTGCTGCTGTCGGTGTTCCTGATGGTGCCTGTCGCCTCTGCGATCACATCGCTGTTTCTCGACGATGTTGCCGATGCCGTCGAGGCAGTACACTATCCTGCGATCCCGCAGCAGCCTCGCACGCCCTTCGGGGAAGCGCTACGTGATACAGTCGGCTTTCTTGTTGTGATCATCGCCGTGAACCTCGCGGCGCTCATACTTTACGTGATCTTCGCGCCTGTCGCCCTTTTTATCTTCTGGGCGGTCAACGGCTTTCTGCTCGGGCGCGAATACTACACGCTGGCCGCCATGCGCCGCGTGGGCCGTAAGCGGGCGCGTGAGCTACGGCGCAAACATTTCGCGACGATCTGGGCTGCCGGGATTTTGATGGCGATGCCGCTCTCCATCCCGCTCCTTAATCTCGTCATACCAATCCTTGGCGCCGCGACGTTTACTCATTTGTTCCAGATGATGCCACAGGGGCACCGCGGCCCACCCAATTCTCCAGCTTATCCACAGTGATCGCACCCGAGAGGATGATCGCAACGAAAGCCCCCCAAATCACGAGGGACAGCCCTGTGCACCAAAGCGCTTTCTTCTTCAGATGGTGATGCTCGGGCGCGCCCGCGTGGGTGCCCGGTACGATATCCTTCAAATCACCCTGCGTCTGCACCCGGATCGGCAGGATGATCAGAAATAGCATAAACCAAACGATGGCAAACAGGACAAGCGCCGAGACAGGACCCATCAGACCTGCTCCAGCTCGACCAACGCGCCATTGAAATCCTTGGGATGCAGGAAGATCACGGGCTTGCCATGAGCACCGATCTTCGGCTCGCCGGTGCCAAGCACCCGTGCGCCGGTAGATTTCAGGTGGTCTCGCGCGGCGATGATGTCATCCACCTCATAACAGATATGATGAATGCCGCCCGAAGGGTTTTTGTCGAGAAAGCCTTGAATGGGGGAGTTTTCGCCCAGCGGAAACAGCAGCTCGATCTTGGTATTGGGCAGCTCTATGAAAATCACGGTTACGCCGTGGTCTGGCTCGTCCTGCGGCGCGCCCACATTTGCGCCCAAAGCATTACGGTACTGGTCGGCAGCGGCTTCGAGGTCAGGCACGGCGATGGCCACGTGGTTTAAACGTCCGATCATGAAACTCTCCTCAATAAGAAATCTGCTCGTTTATGCGGTGCAAAAGTTTCGGGGGCAATGCGTCGTGTTAACCATCTCTTAGGCATGGCTGCGTAACCATAGGGTAACTTGATGGAATCGGAGAGCTTCATGGATACCAATGACCCGTTCGCGGCCACCTATCCGGCCCCTACCGCCACACGCCCGCTTTTGGGGCTCACCGTTCTGGTGGTAGAGGATAGCAGATACGCCTGCGAAGCCATGCGCCTCCTCTGTCTGCGCTCCGGCGCGCGGATCCGGCGGGCCGATTGCATCCGCTCCGCACGGCGGCATCTTCAAGTATATCGGCCTTCGGTGGTCGTCGTCGATATGGGCCTGCCAGACGGAAATGGCGCCGATCTGATTGCGGAGCTAGCTCAGGTAGAGGCCGAGAAGAGCGTCATTCTCGCTACCTCGGCCGACGATACCCTGGTGGCGGAGGCGATGGCAGCCGGCGCACAGGGCTTCCTGAGCAAACCGATTACATCGCTCGCCGTGTTCCAACAGATGGTACTGGCCGCCCTGCCTTCGGACCGTCAGCCCCCTGGCCTGCGCGCAATCATAGATGAGCAGGTATCCCCCGACCAGATCGCTTATCACGACGATATTAACTATGCCGCCGAGCTTTTGGACAATCTGCCGAACGACAAGGCACTGGATTACATCGCACAATTTTTGTCAGGCGTTGCCCGCTCTGTTGAAGACGAACGGATGGAGCAGGCAGCCTACGCGCTGGCGAGGCGACGCGCCGCCGGTGAGGCTGCAATTTCGGAAACTGCCCAGATTGCCGGATTGATCCAGCAGCGGCTTGCCACGAAAATTGCGATCTAGCGGGTCGGCAAAGTCGGATCAGAGGCAGCGCGGACGAGGCGAGTCATATCGCCCAGGCTTTCGCGCTGCCTGCCCTCCCCGTCAAAGTTGGAGGGAGACAACCACGCGCCATAGGCTTCCTTGAGCGCGGGCCATTCCGCATCTATGGCAGCGAACCATGCGGTATCGCGGTTGCGCCCCTTCACGACTGCGGCCTGTCGGAAAACACCTTCAAAGCTGAACCCAAGGCGCTGTGCCGCACGGCGCGATGCGACGTTGAGCGCATTGCATTTCCACTCGTAGCGCCGATATCCCGCCTCAAACGCCCATTCCATCATCAGATAAAGTGCCTCCGTCGCGGCGGCTGTTCGTTGAAGCGATGGGCTCAAGTTGATATGCCCAACTTCGATCGTGCCGGCGTCCGGCGCCATCCGCAAGTAACTGGCAACACCTTCCCAATGCTCCGTCTGCAAATTCTTGATTGCATAAAACCGCGGATCGTTCTGCGAGGCGACGTCCCGGACCCAACGGTGATACTGAGACGCCGAAGAAAACGGCCCGTAGGGCAGATAGTTCCAAACCGCATCGTCGTCGGCAAAGGAGCGATACAAAAGAGCGGCATGATCTTCCGCTTTCAGCAACTCCAAGCGCACGAAACGCCCCTCGGCCGCGCGCCAATCGGGGACCGGAGGCGGCGCCCAGCGTTCGATAACAGCGCCTAGTGGTGTTTGGGAAGGAGAAATAGTGTTCATTGGAAGTAGTGATAAGCGCCCTCGCGCCCTACGCCAAGCAAAGAATCCGGGTCGCGACACCAGCTGCACAAACCCTATTGATCAGTCAGGATATGCCTGTCGCTAGACCCCAAACGAAAAACGCCGCAGTCTCCTGCGGCGTTTGTTTCTTACGTCTGGGGGATGACCCTCAATCCAAGCTCCATGAGCTGGTCAGGCATCGGGTCACTCGGCGCGTTCATCATCACATCTTCGGCCCGCTGGTTCATCGGGAACAGGATCACTTCGCGAATGTTGCTCTCCTCTGCCAGCAGCATCACAATCCGGTCGATCCCCGCCGCACACCCCCCGTGGGGCGGTGCACCGTATTGGAACGCATTGACCATCCCGCCAAAACGCTTCTCAACCTCGTCCTTGCCATATCCGGCGATTTCGAAGGCCTTGAACATAATCTCGGGTCGGTGGTTTCGGATTGCGCCCGACACCAGTTCGTACCCGTTGCAGGCAAGGTCGTACTGAAATCCCAACACATCAAGAGGATCACCGTTAAGCGCCTCCATCCCGCCCTGTGGCATCGAAAACGGATTGTGCTCAAAGTCGATCTTGCCGGACACTTCATCCTTTTCGTAGATCGGAAAGTCGACAATCCAGGCGAAGGCAAAGCGGTCCGTTTCGGTCAGGCCGAGTTCCTCACCGATCACATTGCGCGCACGACCAGCCACGGCCTCGAACGCCTTCGGCTTGCCACCTAGGAAAAACGCAGCATCACCGACCCCCAAACCAAGCTGGACGCGAATCGCCTCCGTCCGCTCAGGACCGATATTTTTCGCCAGCGGGCCGGCAGCTTCCATGCCCTCCCCCTGATCGCGCCAGAAGATGTAGCCCATACCAGGCAATCCCTCTTTTTGCGCAAAGGCGTTCATCCGGTCGCAAAATTTACGGCTGCCTCCAGTGGGTGCCGGAATAGCACGGATCTGGGTGCCTTCTTGCTCCAACAGTTTCGCAAAGATTGCAAATCCCGAGCCGGCAAAATGCTGCGAAACGACCTGCATCTTGATCGGGTTTCGGAGATCCGGTTTATCGGATCCATACCAAAGTGCTGCATCTTTATAGGAGATTTGCGGCCACTCCTGATCGACCGGTTTACCACCGCCAAATTCCTCAAAGATGCCTGTGAGCACTGGCTGGATCGTATCGAACACATCCTGCTGCTCGACAAAAGACATCTCCAGATCGAGTTGATAGAAATCGGTGGGCGAGCGATCGGCGCGGGGATCTTCATCGCGGAAGCATGGTGCAATCTGAAAGTATTTATCGAAACCCGACACCATCAAAAGCTGTTTGAACTGCTGCGGCGCCTGCGGGAGAGCATAGAATTTTCCCGGGTGCTGGCGCGACGGCACCAGAAAATCGCGAGCGCCCTCGGGCGAGGATGCTGTGATGATTGGGGTCTGAAATTCCTTAAAAGACTGATCCCACATGCGTTTACGGATCGAGCTCACCACGTCCGATCGCAGGAGCATGTTCCGCTGCATCTTCTCGCGGCGCAGATCGAGGTAGCGGTAGCGCAGGCGGGTTTCCTCTGGGTACTCCTGATCTCCGAAGACCTGAAGCGGGAGTTCGCCATTCACTTTACCTAGGACTTCTATTTCCCGGATAAACACCTCGATTTCACCGGTGGAGATCTTGGTGTTCACAAGCTCGGGCGACCGAGCTTTGACATCACCGTCAATCCGGATGCACCATTCCGCACGAACTTTTTCAACCTGTGCAAAAGCGTTGGAATCAGTGTCACAGATGAGCTGCGTAATACCGTAATGATCCCGCAAATCGATGAACAAAACGCCGCCATGGTCTCTGACCCTATGAACCCAACCAGACAAGCGAATTTTATCGCCGACGTTCGTGGCGTTCAGTTCAGCACAAGTCTGGCTTCGGTAGGCGTGCATTATGGTCCCTCTCGCTGTGTCATTCAGAGCGTCATTTCATTGCAGAGCGTGTGACATATGACGGGTGGAGGTACAACTTGGGAATTTGAAGGGGCTACGCGGGCTCGCGTTAAAATGAGTTGTTGGAGGTAATGAATGGATTGAATGAGAGTTGGGTGATTGGGAGGGTATGATACAGGATTATATCGGACGCGGGTTGTTTACGGGAGGTTGGGATTTTGGTGTTTTTG
>Ga0307981_1000064_pt1 | contig 106412 bp, 117 predicted proteins | sample OrgLakmetagen987_FD_201849 | JGI IMG/M metagenome (GOLD analysis project Ga0307981, IMG submission 201849) | Saline water microbial communities from Organic Lake, Antarctica - #987 | ecosystem: Environmental > Aquatic > Non-marine Saline and Alkaline > Saline | place: Antarctica: Organic Lake... | reverse complement strand
AAAGCGGGAATTTTGGTCCTTGAGACATGCATCCGTTGATTCATGATCGAGCCGTTCAGTCAACCATATTCTTCAACCCAACATGCTGGGCAGTTACGATGAAACAGGAGAGCAGCAGAGCGTATCGCGACACGGATGCGGATGCGCTGTGGCAGATGCTGGAGCCGGTGTTTCGGGCGGGTGAGACCTATGCAATCGACAGCGGCATTTCACGCCAAGCAGGCCTGGCCTACTGGTTGGCCGGGCGCGCGTATGTGGCGGAGGTGGACGGGTCGCTGGCCGGCAGCTTTTATATTCAGGAAAACCGGCCCGGAGGTGGCGCGCATTACTGCAATTGCGGGTTCGTGACAGCCCAAAGCGCAGCCGGGACGGGTGTGGCGCGTGCAATGCTGGAGGATGCGCTTGCCCGGGCCAGGACGCTGGGGTTTCTGGGCATGGTGTTCAACTTTGTCGTCGCGACCAATACACGTGCCATCGATATCTGGCAGCGCGCCGGGTTCGATGTCGTCGGGCGCGTGCCTGGTGCGTTCCAGCCACCATCCGGGGGTGCGGTCGACGCGCTGGTGATGTATCGCTCTCTTGAGTAACGAGCCGCAGCGCGCCAAAGGAGAGACCCATGCAAGACCTGCCCCGCACCCGCCTTCTGGCGGTGCTGATCGACGCCGACAATGTGCCGGCCAAATATGCCAAGGCCATCCTCAAGGAGGTGACCACCTACGGCGAGCCTGCCTTGCGGCGCGTCTACGGCGACTGGTCGTCCCAGCAATTGTCCGGCTGGACCCGCACGGCGCAGGAACTGGGCCTCGTGCAGCACCAGCAGACCGCCAATACCAAAGGCAAGAACGCCAGCGACATCGGGCTGGTGATCGACGCGATGGACATCCTGCATGCCGGGCATTTCGACGGCTTCGTCCTTGTCTCTTCCGACAGCGATTTCACGCGTCTGGCCAGCCGTATCCGTGAACAGGGGCTGACGGTCATCGGTATCGGCGAGGCCAAGGCGCCGGATGCGCTGAAGAACGCCTGCAACCGGTTCGTCGCCATCGAGAACATCTATGCCGAAACGCCCGAGGCTGCGCAGGGTCGGGCGGCGCAAAAGCTGACCGGAAAATCTCTGACCGAGGCGCGCCAGCTGTTCTTTGACGCCATGGAAAAGGTCGATCAGGAGGACGATTGGTATCCTCTGGGCCGCCTTGGCCAACAGATCCAGGCCGATTACCCGGATTTCGACACCCGCACCTATGGCAAGCGAAAGCTGAGCGATCTTGTCGCCGATCTCAAGGTTTTCGAGAGCAAGAAGGGTCCGGGCAACCAGCTTTTGGTCCGCCGCGTCGATTAAAATTGCAAACACCGGCCCCTGGGACAAGTCAGACCTATGCGACTCGTGCAGCTTATGGCAGAGTATCCTTGTCAGATCTGATTGACACCGTTGTCGTAAAGCCAGCGAAGAGGGGGGGACCATGCCGGAATTGCACGATCCATTGCCGGAAGCCGTCGGGGTGCCGGATTTCGCACATCTGATGCCCGAAACGGCGCTAGATACGCTGGCCAGGGCGGTTATCGCACGACTGGCCAAGGCGCCGCAACCGATGGTCCGCCCGCGCGAGATCGAACGGATTTGCGCCCTGATGATCGCGGGTGATGCCGAAGGGGCACGGTCCTGGCTGACGGCCACCGAAGACGGTGAGCCGCGCAACCTGAACACCATGCGCCAGCTGGTTGGCCGTGCCGCCGGCTATCTTGGCGACCTGTGGGACCGCGACCAGATCGGGTTCTGGGACGTGACGATGGCCTGCGGTATTCTCATGACATTGCTGCGCGATCTGCGCGAGGTGGCCCCGGTCGTTCCCTGGCGCGGCGGGCGCGAGGCGCTGTTCGCGACGGCTCCGGGCGAAAAGCATGTGCTGGGCATCTCCATGGCCGCCGATCATTTTCGCGAGGCCGGATGGCGGATCGATCTGCACATCAACTCAGAAGAAGACGAGCTGGTCGAGTCGGTCTCCAAAGGCGGCTATGCCATCGTCGGGCTGGGCGCGAGTTCCCAAGCCGACGTTGCCGCGCTGACCCATGCCTGCACGGCGCTGCGCTTTGCGTCGCCGCGCACCATGATTTTTATCGGCGGTGAGATCGTGGCGCATCTGCCGGGGATCGGGCCCAAACTGCGCGCTGATGCCTCAGCCTACAAGATGACCGATGCGCTGGCCCGGATGGAAATGTTGTGGCAATCCGTCAGCACACGCCATAGCGCGCCATAAACGTCTCGACCGCGCCATCGATGACCCGGCTGATCGTTTGGGGGCTGGCCTGATCCAGAACCCCAAAGATCATCCGGGGCCAGAGGTCTGCCTTGCATAGTTCTGCGAATTGATCCGACGCCAGATTGAAATCGCCGATCCGCACTTCGCCGCGCTCCTGCGCCTGATACAGGTAATTTCCCATGCGTTCGCGAAACAGCTCGGGTCCGCTGGCATAAAATTTGCGCCCAAGCTCCGGGAACCGGTCGCTTTCCGCGACGCAGATGCGAAAGATGCGCTGCCCGAAATCCGACAGGATGAAACCCAGATAATGCCGGCCCACCTGACCCAGCACCTCGCGCGGGGGGCGGGCCAAGTCGATATCCGACATCGCCTGATCGGCCTGACGCTGACATTCGACGCTGGCCACCTCCATGAACAGCAGTTTCTTGTCCGGAAAATAGCTGTAGAGCGTCGCCTTCGACACTTCGGACACCCGCGCAATCTGGTCGACGCTGGCACCTTCAAAGCCGTCGGTCAGAAATACCTGCCGCGCGCCTGCCAGAACCTGATCGTATTTGCGCCCCTTGCGGATCTCCGCAGCCATTGCTGTCATCGGATCCTCCCCTGATAGGACCGATGATAGACCATTCGGTTCAGTTTCGGCAAGCCGCGTGTTGGGGGCCGTGTTTGGCTGGCGGCTCGTGACTTGCACAGAGCGCGCCTGATACGCTATATTAGAATCATTCTAATTCAGGAGTCCCCGCATGCGCTTTTACACCCAACGGCGCAGGTTCACCGATCTGAGCGAACAGGAAATCCTGGCCCTTGCCATTTCATCCGAAGAGGATGACGGGCGAATATACCGCAGCTATGCCGCAGGGCTGCGCGATGAATACCCCGATACCGCCGCCATTTTCGATGGCATGGCCGCCGAAGAGGACAAACACCGCACGGCGCTGATCGACCTGCACCGCCGCCGCTTTGGCGAGGCCATACCTTTGATCCGGCGCGAACATGTGGCGGGATATTACGCGCGTCGTCCGGTCTGGCTGATCGACAATCTGGGGCTGGAGCGAATCCGCGAAGAGGCCGCCAACATGGAGCGTGACGCAGAGCGGTTCTACCTCAACGCCGCCAAGCACATCAGCGACGCCGACACCCGCAAGCTGCTGGGCGATCTGGCCGCCGCCGAGGCCGGGCACCAGCGCGTCGCCACCCATCTGGCGGGGGAACATCTGGACAGCGATACCCGCGCCGACGAAGACGGCAAGGCCCACCGCCAGTTCATCCTGACATGGGTGCAGCCGGGTCTCGCCGGGTTGATGGACGGGTCCGTCAGCACGCTGGCGCCGATCTTTGCGGTGGCCTTTGCCACCCAAGACACCTGGACCACGTTTCTGGTGGGCCTGGCCGCGTCGGTGGGCGCGGGCATCTCGATGGGCTTTACCGAAGCGGCCAGCGACGACGGTCAATTGTCGGGCCGGGGATCGCCGTTAAAGCGCGGAATCGCGTCTGGCGTGATGACGACAATCGGCGGGTTGGGCCATGCGTTGCCCTATCTGATCGCGGATTTCTGGACCGCGACGATCATCGCGATCATCGTGGTCTTCGTCGAATTATGGACCATCGCGTGGATCCAGTCGCGCTACATGAACACGCCGTTTTTCCGCGCCGCGTTTCAGGTGGTGCTGGGCGGCGCGCTGGTGTTTGCAGCGGGGGTGTTGATCGGCGGGGGCTAGGGCGGCCCGGTGGGCATCAGTGCTGTTTTAATGGCGCAGGCCACCGCCATGACAGCGCAACGTCCCGTTTCATCTTGCCGGATAAACCTCCGCCGGAGGCTCCCGCAGCCAGCCCCCCACACCCAGGCCCAGACCACCGGCCCCGCGATCACCAGGGCATTTGGGCCTCGCAAAGCCCCATCACCAATTGACCCCGCCCCGCACCATGCTACCAAGACTTCATGGTCGAGATCTTTCTCAAGACAATCCCCTTTTTCGCCCTGATCGCACTGGGATACGGCGCGGGCCGGACGCGCTTTTTCTCGCCAGAGGCGACGGCGTATCTGACCAAATTCGTCTTCTATTTTGCCCTGTCGGCCATGCTCTTTCAGTTCAGCGCCAGCCTGTCGGTGGCCGAGATCTTCGATGCTCGCCTCGTGCTCGCCTATCTCTGGGGCACCGCGTTCGTCTACGGCATCGCCATGGCCGTGGCGTTCCTGCGCGGGCTCGACGTGCCGACGGCGGCGATCGAGGCGCAATGCGCGGCCATCGGCAACACCGGCTTTCTGGGCGTGCCGATGCTGGCGTTGCTGCTGGGGCAGGCCGCCATCGGCCCGATCATTCTGGTGCTGGCCGTCGATCTCATCGTGTTTTCCTCGCTCATCGTGATCCTCGTCACAGGCTCGCGCGACAAGGGCGGCATGGGCCGAGTGCTGCGCACCGTCGGCGTGGGATTGCTGAAAAACCCCATGATCGTGTCGATGACGCTGGGCCTGCTCTGGTCAGCCACGACGCTGCCAATCCCGGCGCCGGTGAATGATTTCCTGACGATCCTCGGCGCCGCAGCGACCCCCGGTGCGCTTTTCGCCATCGGCGCGTCGCTGGCCAGCAAATCCGCCGAGCGGGTCGAGATCGCCGCCTGGCTCAGCTTTTGCAAACTGGTCCTGCACCCTGCCTTCGTCGCCGTGGCCACGCTGTTTCTCTTTCCTGTCGATCCGTTCAAGGCGGCGGTGGTGATTGCGGCGGCGTCATTGCCGGTGGCGGGCAACGTCTTTATCCTGGCGCAGCATTACGGTATCGCACCGCAACGCGTGTCGGCGGCGATCCTGATCTCGACCGCTGCCTCTATCCTCACCGTGTCGCTGGTCATCGCCTGGGTCACCGGCGCGTAAACACCCTTTAGCAGGAGCATCCCATGCAGATCCAATCCCAGAACCGCTGTTTCGGGGGCATTCAGCAAGTCGTCACCCACGCCTCGACGGCCACTGGCACCGACATGACGTTCGGCCTGTTCCTGCCCGAGGAATCCCGCGACGGCCCGGTGCCGGTGCTGTGGTATCTGTCGGGCCTGACCTGCACGCATGACAACGCCATGACCAAGGCCGGAGCGCAGGCTTGGGCGGCCGAGGCAGGGCTGGCGCTGGTCTTTCCCGACACCTCGCCGCGCGGCGACGACGTGGCCGATGACGAGGCGTATGATCTGGGCAAGGGCGCGGGTTTCTACGTCAACGCCACGCAGGACCCGTGGTCGCCGCATTTCCGGATGTGGGAATATGTCGCCAACGAATTGCCCGTGCTGCTGGCCGAGGCGGGCCATATCGACCCCGAACGGCAGGCCATCACCGGCCATTCCATGGGCGGCCACGGCGCGCTGACCCTGGCGATGGGCCTGCCGGGGCGGTTCCGCTCGGTCTCGGCCTTCGCACCCATCGCGCACCCCAGTGCCAGTGACTGGGGCCGCAAGCAATTGTCGGCCTATCTGGGCGACGACGAAGCACTCTGGCAGCCGCACGATAGCACGCTGCTGATGCAGGCCACCGGCTTTGACGGCCCGGTGCTGGTGGACCAAGGGGCCGACGATCAGTTCCTCGACCTGCTGATGCCCGAAGCGCTGAGCCACGCCATGGCCGCCCGTCGCCAGCAAAGCGCGTTTCGCATGCAAAAGGGCTATGACCACAGCTATTTCTTCGTGGCCTCCTTCATGGAGGAACACGTCGCCTTCCACGCAGAGGCGCTCTATTCGTGACACGCGTCTATGTCGACGCCGACGCCTGCCCCGTGAAATCCGAGGCAGAGCGTGTCGCCACCCGCCACGGCGTCCCACTGGTGATCGTCAGCAACGGCGGCATCCGCCCGTCGCCCAACCCTCTGGTCGAGACGGTGATTGTCGCCGACGGGTCTGACGTGGCCGACATCTGGATCGCAGACCGCGCAGGCCCCGGCGACGTGGTGATCACCGGCGACATCCCTCTCGCCGCGCGCTGCGTCGAGGCGGGTGCCGCGGTGCTCAAACACAACGGCGAGGCGCTGACGGCTGCCAATATAGGCAACATTCTGGCCACCCGCGACCTGATGGCCGACATCCGCGCCGCGGACCCGTTCCGGCAAGGCGGCGGCAAGGCGTTCAGCAAGGCGGACCGCTCGCGCTTTCTGGACGCTCTGGAACGGGCGCTGCGCTCGGCCAGGCAGCAAGGCCCTAAATGACCCCCAAGGCGGTGATCTTCGACATCGGCAACGTGCTGATCGAATGGCAGCCCGAACGCTATTACGACGCCCTGATCGGTAAGGACCGCCGCCGTGCCATGTTCGCCGACGTCGATCTGCACGCCATGAACGACCGCGTCGACCGGGGCGAGGATTTCCGTTCGGTGATCTACGAAACAGCCTCGATGACGCCCGAATGGGCGGAAGAGATACGCCGCTGGCACGACGATTGGCTCATGCTTGCGGCGCCTGAAATCCCCCATTCCGTGCGGCTCTTGCGGGCCTTGCGCAAACGCGGCGTGCCGGTCTACGCGCTGACCAATTTCGGCATCGGCACATGGCGGATCGCGACTCCGCGCTATCCGTTCCTGCTCGAATTCGACCGGCATTTCATCTCGGGGCATATGGGCGTGATCAAACCCGACCCGCTGATCTACGCGATGGTCGAAAACGATTGCGGCCTACCGCCCGGGGCGCTGCTCTTTGCCGATGACCGGGCCGAGAATATCGCGGCGGCGCAGGCACGCGGCTGGCAGGGGCATGTGTTCGAGCGGCCGCAAGGCTGGGCGGATTGCCTTGTTTCCAGCGGTGTCCTGTCCCCGTCCGAAGCGGTCTAAACCGCTGTTCAACGGACCCTTCGGCGGGCAAACCCGACACATATCGCATAATCTTTGCGCAAATCCAGATTGACGACAGCCCAGAAAAGCGCACACTTACCTACCCTTTGTCGCAACCGGATATCGCCCATGTCAACTCACGCGCCCCAGCCCGCCGAAACGCAGCCCGCCGAAACGCAGCCTGCCGGAAGCCAGCCTGCCGGAAGCCAGCCCGCCGGAAGCCAGCCTGCCGGAAGCCAGCCTGCCCGATTCCGGCCCGCCGAAAACCAACCCGCAATGCCCCTGCTGATCCCCGGCGACCGCGTGCCGCATTTCAAGGCGCGCACCCGGTCCAATCCGCAATTCACCTTCGACAGCGTCGGCGGCCGCTGGATCGTTCTGGGGTTCTACGGATCGCTCAAACCCGAGGGGCGCGCGGCGGCGGTCCACAAGATGATGGCAGCCAGCGACGTGTTCGACGATCAGCACGCCTGTCTCTTCATGGTCAGCGCCGACGCGGAGGACGAGGCGCAGTTGCACGACGCCATCCCGGGGCGCCGCATCTTTTGGGATTTCGATCTGCGCGTCGCACGGCTTTATGGTGCTGCGGTGTCGGCGGACGGTGCGCAGACCGCCTACGGCGCGCAATGGATGCTGATCGACCCCTGCCTGACCCTGCGCCACATGGTCCCGATGACGGGGGACGATCAGGGCGTGCAAGAGGTGCTCGACCGGCTGCGCGCCGCCCCTGCGCCCGAAACCTATCTGGGCTTTGCCGTGCCGCCGCCGGTTTTGATCTTGCCGGATGTGTTCGAGGCTTCGTTCTGCGACCACCTGATCGACATCTATCACAAAAAGGGCGCAGAGCCTTCGGGCTTTATGCGCGACAAGGACGGCCAGACGGTCGGCATCATGGATGCCAGCTTCAAGGTGCGCCGCGATTGCATGCTCGACGACCCCGAACTGATCCGCGCCACGCAGGCCCGCGTGCAGCGCAAGGTCATCCCGCAAATCGCCCGCGTGCATTATTTCCAGTGCACCCGGATGGAGCGCTATATGGTCGGTGGCTATCCTGCGGACGAAGGCGGGCATTTCCGCCCGCACCGCGACAATACCACCCTGGGCACGGCGCACCGTCGCTTTGCGGTTTCGATCAACCTGAACGACGATTTCGAGGGCGGCGCGGTGGCCTTCCCCGAATATTCGCCCCACGGGATCAAGGCGCCCCGCGGTGCGGCGGTGATCTTTTCGTGCTCGCTGCTGCATGCGGTGGGCAAGGTGACGTCAGGCACGCGCTATGCGTTTCTGCCGTTTCTCTATGACGATGCGGCAGCGAAACTGCGCGAGGCAAACGCGGCAAAGGTTTCGGGGGGCACAGGCTACAAGGCCGATCAGACGCATGTCGCACCCGGACAGGCCTGAGCCGTTCGGCGCGGTGAACGCACCAAAGCTGAAATCTGCAAAGCCGCTACACAAGTTAACCTTTTCGCGGTAATGCAAAGGGGATGACGTCGCTGCAAGACATCTATGACGCCCGCATCGCGGCAGGCACGCTGGAGCGTGACCCGGTGCAAGAGGCAGTCCTGCCCGAGTTCGAGCGTATCCGCGATGCCGTGGCCCATCCCACAAAAAAGGGGTTTTTCCGCAAGGCGGTCGAGGCACCCAAGGGCCTCTATCTTTGGGGCGGTGTCGGGCGCGGCAAATCCATGTTGATGAACATGTTTGCAGGCGCGCTGGTCGTGCCGGTGCGGCGCGCGCATTTCCATGCCTTCATGCAGGAGATACATGCCCAGATGCATATCGAGCGTCAAAAAGGCACCGAGGATGTGATCCGTCCCGTGGCCGACCGCGTGGCCGAAACCGCGCGGGTGCTGGCGTTCGACGAGATGCAGATCACCGACATTACCGATGCGATGATCGTGGGGCGGATCTTTGAGCGGTTGATGGACAAGAATGTGACCATCGTGACCACGTCGAACCGGGTGCCGGACGATCTCTATAAAGACGGGCTGAACCGGCAGTTGTTCCTGCCCTTCATCGAACTGATCAAGACGCGGATGGTGGTGCATGAGATGTCCGGCCCGACCGATTACCGGCAAGGCCTGCTCGAAGGCGCGCAATCCTATTTCACCCCTGCCAACGAGGCCGCGCACCGGATCATGGACCGGATCTGGGACGATCTGACCCATGGAGAGCACGAAACGCTGACCTTGCATGTCAAAGGGCGTCAGGTGGAACTCCCGCAATATCACGCGGGCGTGGCGCGCACGACGTTCTACGATCTGTGCAGCCGTCCGCTGGGGGCGGGCGATTATCTGGCGCTGGCGGATGCGGTGAGGGTGCTGATGATCGAGAATATTCCGGAGCTTGGCCGGAACAACTTCAACGAGGCCAAGCGGTTCGTGACGCTGATCGACGCGCTTTATGAAGGCCGGGTGCGGCTGATCGCGTCTGCGGCGGCCAAGCCCGAGATGCTCTATATCGAAGGCGAAGGCAGCTTCGAGTTCGAGCGCACCGCCAGCCGGTTGAACGAGATGCAGGCGGCCGATTGGGGCAACGACCGGGCTTGAGATACGTGGGCCTAGCGGTCCATGATCTGCGCCAACGCGTAGGCGGGGCGCAGAAGCGCGCGACGGTAGCGGCCCAGCGGAAAGCGGCGCGGGATGGCTTGCATCACCTGCGGGTGCCCGACGCGAGGTGGTTTTCCCATGGCCAGGTCCGCAAGGATCACGCCCGTATGGCTGGCCATCGCGACCCCGTTGCCGTGATAGCCCAGCCCTGCGAAGGCTCCGGGCATACCGGGGATCGGGCCCGCAAAGGGCGTCAGGTTGCCCATCAGACAGACCAGCCCGGACCAGTCATGGGTAATCTCGACATTCAGCCACGCGGGGAACATGGCGTTGAAATCGGCACGAATTTTGCTGCGGATGGCAGCCTCGGCACGTGGCGTGGCGCTCAGCCCGCCGCGCATGCCAAAGAGGAAACGGTCGTCGGGCAGCTTGCGGAAATAATGCAGCAACGTGCGGGTGTCGTAGCACATCTGGTCGCTGGTCCAGCCTTGGGCGGCTTGTTCCGCAATCGTCAGCGGACGGGTCACGATCACGCTGGATTGCACCGGGATATAGCGGCTGCGCAGCCATCCGGGCAGGTCGTCTGAGCCGTAGCCATTGGTCGCCACGATCAGCTTTTTGGCCGCGATCTGGCCATTTGGCGTGGTCAGGCGGAAGCCGTTTTCGATCTTTGTGACCGGGCTTTGGGCATAGAGCCGCGCACCCGCACTGGCTGCCGCGCGGGCCAGACCGCCGTGATAGCGGCGCGGGTTCAATGCAAAACCGAGCGGGATGGTGAGCGCGCCGTGAAACGGACCGTTCAGACCTTGGCCTGGCAGATCACGCGCTTCGGTCAGCGTTGGGGTGACGCCGTATTCGGCCTCGATGCCGGGCACGCTTGCCCGCAGGTCGGCCATCGCGCGGGGATTATGGGCGAGCATGGTCTCGCCGCGCGAATGGGTGTCGGCGTCGATCCGGTTGTCTGCCAGAAGCCGCGCGACCGTGTCGACGGCGGCCTTTTCTGTGGCGCACCAATCGGCACGGGCCTGTGGGCCAAAGCGGCGCAGCATCGCCCTGCGGCTCAGCCTGGCACCGCCCAGACAGCAAAAGCCACCATTGCGGGTGGATGCGCCAAAGCCCGGTGCTGCGGCCTCGAACAGCGCCACATCCACGCCGTCCTGCGCCAGATGCAGAGCAGCGGTCAGCCCGGTGAACCCGCCGCCGATAATCGCCACATCGGCCTGCGTATCGCCGTCGCAACGGGGCCAGTCGGGGGCCGCTTCGGTTTCGTCCCACCATATGCCGGTCTGGGGAGCATAGGCCGCAGCCTCGTAAAGGCGCGTCATGTGGCGCGTGCTGCGGCCTGTTCATCGCGTTGCTGCGCGACCAGAGAGCGTTTGGAGATCAGTGAGGCGGTGATCACGCCCACCGTGACGATGCCGATCATGATGGTCGAAAGCGCATTGATTTCCGGACTGACGCCAAGGCGCACGGCGGAGAATATCTTGATCGGCAGTGTGGTGGCCCCCGGCCCTGTGGTGAAACTGGCGATCACCAGATCGTCGAGCGACAGGGTGAAGGCCAGCAGCCAGCCCGAGATGACCGCAGGCGCGATGATCGGCAGGGTGACGAGGCGAAACGCGTCGAAGGGCGAGCATCCGAGATCGAGTGCAGCCTCTTCGAGCGATTGATCGAAGGTCGCCATGCGCGAGGAGACCACGACAGAGACATAGCACATGGCGAAAGTCGTGTGTGCCAGCACGATGGTGAACACGCCGCGGTCGAGACCGATGCCGATGAACAAGAGCAGCAGCGACAGGCCGGTGATGACCTCGGGCATCACAAGCGGTGCGTAGATCATGCCCGAGAACAGCGTGCGGCCTGAAAAGCGCCCTGCGCGGACCAGCACAAGGGCTGCCATGGTGCCCAGAACCGTGGCCAGCGAGGATGAGAAGACCGCGACCTTGATCGTGACCCAAGCGGCATCGAGGAATTCCTCGTTCCGGAACAGCTCACCATACCATTGGGTCGAGAAGCCGGCCCAGACGGTGACCAGTTTCGAGGCGTTGAAGCTGTAGATCACCAGAATGACCATGGGCAGGTAGAGAAAGGCAAAACCCAGCGTCAGAGATGTGGTGTTGAACCAGGAAAAGCGTCTCATATCAAGGGCTCCCGGTCGGTAAAGACGTTTTCTTGGAAAGAAAACGGGGCGGAATTTTTGAAAAATTCCGGGGTGCGCGGCGACGGGTTCATCGCCCGGCCTCGCGCGCGCTTTGTTCGTTGCGCTGGAACAGCACGATGGGGATGATCAGAATCAGCAGCAGGACGATCGCCACCGCCGACGCCACCGGCCAGTCGCGGTTGGAGAAGAATTCTTCCCACAGCACCTTGCCGATCATCAGCGTGTCCGAGCCGCCCAGCAGCGACGGGATCACGAATTCGCCCAGCGCCGGGATGAAGACCAGAAAGCAGCCTGCGATGATACCGGGGCGAGACAGCGGGATGGTGATCAGCCAGAACGCCTGAATGCGCGACGATCCGAGGTCTTCTGCGGCCTCGATCAGGCTTTCGTCCATCTTTTCGAGTGCTGCGTAAATGGGCAGGATCATGAAGGGCAGGTAGGTGTAGACGATGCCGATATAGACTGCGATGTTGGTGTTGAGGATGGTGAGCGGCTCGGAGATGAGCCCGAGACCAAGGAGGAGTTGGTTGAGTAACCCTTCGGTCGACAGGATCCCCATCCACGCATAGACGCGGATCAGGAACGAGGTCCAGAACGGCAGGATCACCAGCATCAGCAGGGTGGGGCGCCATTCATTGGGCGCGCGGGCCATGGCATAGGCCATCGGATACCCGACCAGCAGGGTCAGGAGGGTCGAGATACCGGCGATCTGGAGCGAGCTGAGATAGGCCTTCCAATAGAGATCGTCACTGGCCAGAAAGATGAAATTATCAAAATCCAGCCCTGTGACGAAGGTCTTGATCCCCTCCCAGCCTGCGCTCAGATCCAGTTGCGGCGCATAGGGCGGACGGGCCAGCGCGATGTCGCTGAGCGATATCTTCAGCACGATCAGGAACGGGACCAGAAAGAGCGCCAGCAGCCACAGGTAGGGGACGAGGATCAGGGTTGCGCGGCGCATGTCTGTCCTCCGTCACAGCGCCTGGACTTGTTGACCATGACGGGACGAGGGGCCAGCCCCTCGCGCTCCCCGGAGTTTGTTTTGCGAAATGAACAGGGGTCAGAATATGCGCAGCGCATCGTCATCGCTCCAGCAGGACGCCGGCGGTGTCGGTCCATGACAGCCAGACGGTATCCTCCCACGTGATGTTGCGGCGCGAGATGCGGCGGGTGTTGGCGGTTTGCGCCTTGATGATATGGCCCGAGGGCAGTTCGACATGGTAGGTCGACAGGTTGCCGAGATAGGCGATGTCCAGCACCTTGCCGGTGACCTTGTTGGCCGCGTCCGGCTCATCCGTGGTGATGGCGATCTTTTCGGGGCGGATGGCGAGGTGGGCTTTTTGGCCCGGCCCGAAGGTGTGGGATGTGGTGCACATCAACGGCGGCTGGCCTTCTGCCCATGTCAGGGCGACCTTGTCGGCCGTCTGCTGCGCGGACCCCTGGATGATGTTCACATCGCCTATGAAATCCGCCACATAGACGCAATTGGGGGCCTCGTAGATCACATCAGGGGTCGAGACCTGAATGATGCGGCCTTCATCCATCACCGCCACGCGGGAGGCCACGGTCATCGCCTCTTCCTGATCGTGGGTGACGATGACAAAGGTCGTTCCGGTCTTTTCCTGAATGTCCATCAGCTCGAACTGGGTGTCCTGCCGCAGCTTGGCATCCAAAGCACCCAAAGGTTCGTCCAGCAGCAGCAGTTTGGGGGCCTTGGCCAACGACCGGGCGAGGGCCACGCGCTGGCGTTGGCCGCCCGAGATCTGGTGCGGTCTGCGGCGCGCGAATTTCTCGAGCTTTGTCAGGCGGAGCATTTCGTCGACCCGGGCCGAGATGGCGCTCGCGTCGCGGCTTTCGCGCCTGAGGCCAAAGGCGATATTGTCCCAGACGCTGAGGTGCGGGAAAAGCGCGTAGCTTTGGAACATCATGTTCACCGCGCGTTTGTTGGGCGGCACCGGGGCGATGTCCTGATCGGCGAGCAGGATGGTGCCGGACGTCGGCGCCTCGAAACCCGCGAGCATCCGCATCATCGTCGTCTTGCCGCAGCCCGAGGGGCCGAGCAGGGCAAAGAACTCCTTGGCGTAGATATCCAGTGTCAGATCGTCGATGGCGACGAAATCGCCGAACCGTTTGGTCACGTTCTGGAACCGGATCAGCGGTTTCTCGGCTGCATCGTTCCACGGCTCGAACACCCCGGCATGGGGCGCGGGTTTGGCCAGAACGGGTTTGGTTTTGACTGGATGATCCGACATGAAGCTCCGCCGATCCCGGACTATTCTGAGGGGGGGGCGAGCCGCGCCATGCATGCGCGGCTCGCGGCACATCGTCAGGTGCCTGATTTGATCTTGGTCCACAGGCGCGTGACGACACGCTGCACCGCAGGGTCGAACGGAGTGGTGGTGAACAGGTTGTCCAGCGCCTCTTGGGACGGATAGATCGCCGCATCGCCAATCACGTCCTCGTTCAGGAATTCCTGCGAGGCCTTGTTGCCATTGGCGTAATAGACAAAGTTCGAGGCCGTCGCGGCGTTTTGCGCATCCATCATGAAGTTGAGGAAGATGTGCGCTGCCTCGGGGTTCGGCGCGTCCACGGGGATGGCGAATTGGTCGAACCACATCTGCGCGCCTTCCTTGGGCGCGTTATACGCGATTACGACACCCTGATCAGCCTCTGCTGCGCGATCGCGCGCCTGAAGGATGTCGCCCGACCAGCCGACCGCCACGCAGATGTCGCCATTGGCCAGCGCGTTGATGTATTCGGACGAATGGAATTTCTGGATATACGGGCGGATCGCCATGTAGACCGGTTCGGCCTTGGCGATCACGTCGGGGTCGTGACTGTTGGGGTCTTCGCCGATGTATTTCAGCGCGGCGGGGATCATTTCCGCAGGCGCGTCGAGGAAATGTACGCCGCATGCTGCCAGCTTCTCGATGTTCTCGGGTTTGAAGACCAGATCCCACGAATCCACCGGCGCATCGTCGCCCAGGATTTCCTTGACCTTGCCGACGTTCACGCCCAGCCCGGTCGTGCCCCACATGTAGTTCACGGAATAGGCGTTGCCGGGGTCGTATTGTTCGGTCCGGTTGGCGATCACGTCCCACATGTTTTCCAGATTGGGCAGCTTGGCTGGATCCAACTTGGCAAAAGCACCGACCGAGATCTGGCGTTGCAGGAACGTGCCGGTGGGTGTGACCACGTCATAGCCGGATCCGCCCGCCAGCATCTTGGTTTCCAGAACTTCGTTGCTGTCGAAGACGTCGTAGATCAGCTCTATCCCGGTCTCGGACTCGAACTTTTCAAGCAGGGCTTCGTCGATGTAATCGGACCAGTTATAGACCCGCACCTCGTCTGCCCAGACGGCGGATGCGGTCAGGGCCAGAGTGGCGGTTGCAGTCAGGATGGGTGTTCTCATTAAGCTCTCCGTTGGGGCCGTGTCTTGTGCCTCGGTGCCCTGGATGTGAATAAGGCGCGCTGGCCTTTCGGGCCGCAGTGCAATGCTTTCATTCTTGCGCCTCTAACGCAAGATGTGCGTTTGATCATGGGGTCGGAGGGATGCGCGTGAGGGCAGGGACGATGAACATTTCGGCAGCGGGGGTTCCCGCGCATGAACGGGTCTACAGACAATTGCGCGACGAGGTGCTGTTCGGAGATCTTGTTCCCGGCGACGCGGTGACCATTCAGGGGCTGGTCGCGCGGCTGGGGGCCGGAATGACCCCTGTGCGCGAGGCGCTGCGCCGCCTGACCGCCGAAGGCGCGCTGGAATTTCAGGGAAACCGGCGGATTTGCGTGCCGGTGCTGGATGCGGCCGCGCTGAATGAAGTGACATATGCGCGGCTGGCGCTGGAGCCGGAGCTGGCCGCGCGCGCCTGTGCGCGGATCGAAATTGCGCGGATAGCGGCGCTGAGCCAAGTCGACGCGGCGCTGGATGCGGCCTTGGCGGCGGGTGATCTGCGCGGCTATCTGATGCGCAACCACCGGTTCCACGCGATGCTGTTCGAACAGGCGCAGGCCCCGGTTCTGACCGAATTGGCGGTGGGGCTGTGGCTGCGATTCGGGCCATCGCTGCGGGCGGTTCTGACCAGCGCGGGTCCGCCCGACCTGCCCGACCGGCACAAAGATCTGCTCTCGGCCCTTGCCGCGCGCGACGCGCAAGCCGCCGCGCAGGCGATCCGTCAGGACATCGCGCAGGGGATGGAGGCGATCGCCGCAGCCCTGCCGGATTGACTTTGCGGAATTTGATCATATTCTTGAGGGCAGAGTTTTCCCCAACATCGCCCGTCCCGAAAAGGCCCCCACCATGACCGCAGCCATGACCCCAGACATGACCCAGATCTCGACCCAGACACCCACCGCCGAATTGCAGGCGCTGGACGCAGCACATCACATGCATCCGTTTACAACCGGCAACGAACTGGCGGCCAAGGGCGCGCGGATCATCACCCGGGCCGACGGCGTCTGGCTCAACGACAGCGAAGGCAACCGCATCCTGGATGCGATGGCGGGTCTGTGGTGTGTCAACATCGGCTACGGTCGCACCGAGCTGGCAGATGCCGCCGCCCGTCAGATGCGCGAACTGCCCTATTACAACACGTTTTTCCAGACCACCCACGTGCCGGCGATTGCGCTGGCCGAACGCATCGCAAGCCTGGCACCCGAAGGGATGAACCGCATCTTCTATGCAGGGTCGGGGTCAGAGGCGAACGACACCAACATTCGCTTGGTGCGGCATTACTGGGCGATGCTTGGGAAACCTGAGAAAACGGTGATCATCTCGCGCTGGAACGCTTATCACGGGTCGTCGCTGGGGTCGGGGTCTTTGGGCGGTATGAAGGGTATGCACGCCCAGGGCGGGATGCCGATCCCGGACGTGCATCACATCAACCAGCCCGACTGGTGGTCCGAAGGCGGCGACATGAGCCCCGAGGAATTCGGCCTCGCCCGCGCGCGCGAATTGGAAACCGCCATAGCGGAGCTGGGCGAGAACCGCGTCGCGGCCTTCATCGCAGAGCCCGTCCAGGGAGCCGGTGGCGTGATCGTCCCGCCCGAGAGCTACTGGCCCGAAATCCAGCGTATCTGCGACGCCCATGACATCCTGCTGATCGCCGATGAGGTGATCTGCGCCTTTGGCCGGACGGGCGAATGGTTCGGCTCGACCACCATGGGGATCCGCCCCGATATCATGACCGTGGCCAAGGGGCTGTCGTCGGGTTATCAGCCCATTGGGGGGTCGATCGTATCCGACAAGGTGGCCGACGTGATCGCGCAGGGCGAATTCAACCACGGCTATACCTATTCCGGGCATCCCGTCACCTGTGCCGTGGCGCTGGAAAACCTGCGTATTCTGGACGAAGAGGGCATCGTGACCCGCGTCCGCGACGAAACGGCGCCGTATCTGGCAGAGCGGTTTGCGGGCCTGACCGACCATCCACTGGTGGGAGAGGCCAGGATCGTCGGCCTTATGGGGTCCATCGCGCTGACCCCGGATGCGTCTGCGCGTGCGGCTTTTGCCGCCGACGCAGGCACGGTGGGCTTCATGTGTCGCGAGCGGTGCTTTGCCAACAACCTGATCATGCGCCACGTTGGCGACCGGATGGTGATTTCGCCGCCTTTGATCATTTCCAGGGCTGAGATCGACATTCTGATGGAGCGGGCCTGGCAATCGCTGGACGAATGTCATGCGCAATTGGTCGAGCAGGGAATGATGCAGGCGGCACCCCGGGTGGCGTGATCTTCGGGCCGGGGAGCGGGTTGAGAGCGGCCCTCCGGGGGAGGTTTATTTTGCAAGATGAAACGGGGCGGGACGCTTAGCGGTTCTGTTCGTGCTCGTAGCGTTGGCGGGCGATGGCCTCATTGGCTTGCGCGCGGTGGTTCTCGTCCAGTGCCTGCGCGACAAAGTCGAGATGCGCCTCGACCGCCTTGCGTGCACCCGGGGCATCGCGCGACTGGAGAGCGGTGTTGATCGCCTTGTGCTGGTCCAGCAATATGTCGCGTGTCGTGCGCTGGCGGAAGATGATCTTGCGATTGTAGAACACGCCTTCGCGTAGCAGATCGTACATCGAGCGCATCATGTGCAGCATGATCACGTTGTGGCTGGCCTCGATGATGGCGAGGTGGAAATCGGCATCCAGATGCGCCTCGTGGCCGGGGTCGCGTTTGCTGTGGGCGGTGATCATCTTGTCCAGAATGGCCTGGATCACGGCCAGATCGGTGTCGCTGCCCAGGGTGGCGGCGCGCGTGGCGGCCAGCCCCTCCATGTCGCGGCGGAATGTCAGATAGTCGCGCACGGCGGTGTCGTGGCGGGCGAAAAGCTGGACCAGCGCGGGCGAAAAAGCCGAGCCCAGCACGTCGGCCACATAGATACCCGCGCCTGCACGGCTACTGAGCAGCCCGCGGGTCTGCAAATCGGCGATGGCCTCGCGCAGACTTGGCCGCGACACGCCCATCCGGTCGGACAATTCGCGTTCCGATGGCAGCCGCTCACCGGGCCGCAGGATACCGCGCAGGATCAGCAATTCGATCTGGCGCACCACGGCACCCGAGAGCTTTTCTGCGTCGACTTTGTGAAAGGGCATGGGCGGCGCGTGCCTTGTTGCGGAATTGGTCAGATCATATGACCACCGGTTGGTCGGTGCAAGGCGCAGCGGTGCGGCCACCACGCTGCGGCCACCACGCTGCGGACGGGGGCGACAAGGAAGGCAACCTTTTGTTAACCATTTCCGCTCATTGGTTAAATCATGCAACTGCACCTGATCAGCCTGGCCGTATTGATGATTGTCCTGATGGGCAGTTGAGGCGATACCCGATCGAAGGAACCTGACATGCTGCGCCTTTTGACCTGCTTTGGTGCGTTCTGCCTGATGGCGGCGTGTGACACGGCCAAGCCCGGATTTTACGGCATCGACCCAGTGTCCGTGACCATCGACGGCACCGATTTCGACGTGCGCCAGAACGGCGAGCGGGCCTTTGCCGTGCGCACCAACGCGCAGGCGCTGCCGCGACGCGCCGATATCCTGAGCAAGGCCGCGATGGCCATGGAACGGGTCACGGGCTGCGAGGTCGACACGCTGACCGGCGACACGTCGCAGGCCGAGGCGGTGCTGGATTGCTGAGGCTTACCTGAGGTTCACGATCAGCGGCGGATAGCGAAACTCGTCCGTCTCGTCATTTCGATTGGCAGCGGCCACCGCCGTAATGATGATCGCGCCCAGAATGCCGGTGCTGCCTGCGCCGTTGGTGCGCTGCTGCGCAGAGTAGTTGAAGGCACTCACGGTGATCGACCCGCTTTTGTCGTCCGCCGTGCAGCGCACGAACAGCGCCGGTGACGCCGGGCCGTAATCGGGAACGACCACGTTGGCGGGCGTGGCGAAGGTCGCGGAAAAGAGCCCGCTGTCCAATGAGCAGGGCACGCCGGACAACTCGGAGCGGCCATTGTCGGTGTTGGCGAAACTGCGGACCTGAACCGTGTGCTGCCCCCGGAACCGGGGCACGGGGTTGCCGCGCTGGCGGTCGCGCGCATAGACGTCAACGCCGACGGCATTGGCGGGCACCTTGGCTGTGATGATCACCGGCGGCGTCGTGATTTCGGCCGAAGTGCAGGCGGTGAGGGCAGCAAGGCCGAGGCCCAGGGCGAGGTTCCGGTAGATCATGATGTGGTCCTGTCAGGATTCGTATAGCCCACGTTAGTGTGATACACTTTTACGTGAAATGAAAGGCCTGGATGCCCTTTTACCGGGTGCCTTGTCCGTCGCTGAGCCGCTTTTCCATAAAAACCGACGCGCCGGTGTCGGGATAATCGCCAAAGGCGCCGCAGCGCGTGAACCCCATGCGCCGATAAAGTCGCATTGCCTCGGCCAGCGCCTCTCCGGTTTCCAGCCGCAAGCGCGTGACATCCGCACCGCGCGCCCGCGCCTCGAGCGCCTGCAACAGCGCTGTTGCGACGCCTTTGCCGCGCGCCTCGGGGGCGGTGAACATCGCCTTTATTTCGGCATGCTCACCACGCATCGCCAGCGCCCCGCACCCCAAAACCGCGCCCGCCTGCTCGGCCACCAGAAACACCATTCCCGCCTCGGCCAATGCCGCGGTGTCGAGCGCATGATTGTCGGCATCCCGGTAATGCCGCTGCATCAGCGCATGGTTTTGCGCAATCAGGTCGGCGGCATCGTCGGGGTGGGCGGTTCGGATATCAAACGACATGAAACCTCCAATATCTTGTGGACCAACCTGCCTCAAACCCCACATCCTGCGCAACCTGATTGACTTGGTCCCTGTGCTGCCTGCAAAATACATGCGAGACAGAATCAAAAAAGGCCCCGCGCAAGTGCGATTTTCCAAACTCAGACTGACAGGGTTCAAGAGCTTCGTGGACCCCACGGACCTGATTATCGCCGATGGCCTCACGGGCGTTGTCGGGCCGAATGGCTGCGGCAAGTCCAACCTGCTCGAGGCGCTGCGCTGGGTGATGGGCGAAAACCGCCCCACGGCGATGCGCGGCGGCGGGATGGAGGATGTGATTTTTGCCGGCGCCGCCACCCGCCCCGCGCGCAATTATGCCGAAGTCAGCCTGCAACTCGACAATTCCGACCGGTTGGCACCCTCGGGCTTCAACGATCATGACCAGCTCGACATCATCCGGCGCATCACCCGCGACGTCGGCAGCGCCTACAAGGTCGCAGGTAAGGATGTGCGCGCGCGCGACGTGCAGATGCTCTTTGCCGATGCCTCGACCGGCGCACATTCGCCTGCGCTGGTCCGTCAGGGTCAGATTGCCGAGCTGATCAATGCCAAACCCCAAAGTCGTCGCCGTATCCTCGAGGAAGCCGCCGGGATCAGCGGGCTTTACCAGCGCCGCCACGAAGCCGAGTTGAAGCTGAACGCGACCGAGACCAATCTGGCCCGCGTGGACGATGTGATCGAACAATTGGCCGCGCAATTGGCGCAGCTGGGTCGACAGGCCAAGCAAGCCGCACGCTACCGTGCGATTGGCGATGAGTTGCGCCGCGCCGAGGGCATGCTGCTCTATGTCCGCTGGAAAGAGGCCGACGCCCTGCGCGCCGAGGCCGAGGCTGTGCTGCGCGACCGGATCATGGCCACCGCCCGCACGGAAACCGCCGCGCGCGAGGCTGAGACCCTGCGCGAGCAGGCCGACGCCGCCTTGCCCCCGATGCGCGAGGAAGAGGCGATTGCGGCGGCCGTGCTCCAGCGTCTGATCGTGCAGCGCGACGCGCTGAGCGAGGAGGAGGCGCGCGCGGCAAAGTCCATCGAGACGTTCGAGGGCCGCATCGCCCAGCTGACCCGTGACATCGACCGCGAGACCGCGTTGAACCGTGATGCGGGCGACACGCTGGAGCAACTCGAATGGGAAGCGCGCGCGCTGAGCAAGGCTGGCGAAGGCCACGACGACCGGCTGACCGATGCCGCCACCGCCGCGCAAGAGGCCGGCGAGGTCCTGTCGCAACGCGAGACGGATCTGGCGCAGCTGACCGAGGATGTGGCCCGTCTTGCCGCCCGCCACCAATCGGCGCACCGGCTGCTCGCGGACAACCGCAAGACGCTCGAGACTTCCCAAGCGGCAGCGGAGCGGGCCACGCAAGCCGTCGCCGCGTCGCGTGACACGTTGAAGACAGCCGCGCAGGCGCAAGCCGATGCGGTGGCGAAACAGGCGCAGGCGCAGGCGACCTCGCAGCGCGCCGAAGAGGCTCTGGCAGAGGCCGAGACCGCCCGCGCCGAGACGCAAAACCGCGAGGCCGATGCCCGCGCAGAGCGCTCTCAGGCCGAAGGCGAGGCCAATGCGCTGGGCGCAGAAGTCGGCGCGCTGGCCCGTCTGCTGGACCGCGACACAGCCGAAGGCGGGCAGGTGCTCGACCGGTTGCAGGTCGAGCAGGGGTTCGAAAAGGCGCTGGGCGCTGCCTTGGCCGACGATCTGCGCGCGCCTCAGGTCGAGGCGGATGGCCCGTCGGGCTGGGCCGTTCTGCCTGCCTACGATGTGGATCAGCCCTTGCCCGGTGGTGTCACGCCGCTCAGCCGCCATGTCTCGGTGCCCGATGTGCTGACCCGTCGGATGGGCCAGATCGGGCTGGTCGCGGGGGACGATGGCCCCCGTTTGCAACCTTTGCTGAAACCCGGACAGCGGCTGGTCAGTGTCGAAGGCGATCTGTGGCGCTGGGACGGCTACCGCGCCTGGGCCGAAGATGCACCCTCGGCGGCGGCGCTGCGGCTCGAACAGCTCAACCGGCTGGAGACGTTGAAGCAGGAAATGGCCCGCGCGTCTGCCCGCGTGGATGGGGCCCGCGCCGCGCATGAGACACTCACGATGCGGCTGAGCGATCTGAATACCGCCGACAAATCCGCCCGCGATGCGCGTCGTGCAGCCGATGCGCAGGTCGCCGATCTGGCCCGTGCGCTCAGCCGGGCCGAAAGTGACCGGACATTGGCGGAAGGCCGTCTGGAAAGCCTGACGCTTGCCGTCACCCGGCACGCGGACGAAGCAACGAAGACCCGCGCGCAGGTCGCGCAAGCCGAACGCGCCGTGGCCGCGCTGGGCGATCTGGACAATGCGCGGGGCGAGGTCGATGATATCCGCATGACGGTCGAGGCCGCGCGCATGACCATGATGGCGCGCCGGTCCGCCCATGACGAATTGCGCCGCGAGGGTGAGGCCCGCAAGGGCCGCGCCCAGCAAGTGAGCAAAGAGGCGTCAGGCTGGCGTCACCGTCTGCAAACCGCCGAAGCCCGCGGCAAGGAACTGGCAGAGCGCCGCGATGCCGCCCAAACCGACCTTGCGCAGGCCGCAGGCCTGCCAGCCGCTCTGGCCGCGCAGCGGGCAGAGCTGCAAGCCGGAATATCACAGGCAGAGGCGCGCCGCGCAGCGGCCACCGACGCGCTGACCGGGGCCCAAACCGCGCTGAAACAAGCCGAAGCGCGTCAGCGCGAGGCCGACCGTGCCGCATCCGACGCGCGCGAAGCGCGCGCTGGCGCCGCAGCACGGGCCGAAGCGGCAGCCGAGGCCGTCACCCAAGCCGCCGAACGCATCTCCGAGGATCACGAAACCACCCCGCAGGACCTGCTCGAACAGCTGGGCACGACACCTGACGCGATGCGCCGCGCAGACAGTCTGGAACACGATGTCAGCCGCCTCAAACGCCAGCGCGACGCGCTGGGCGCCGTCAACCTGCGCGCCGAAGAGGACGCAGCCGAGGTCCAGACCGAACATGACACGCTGGCCTCCGAAAAGGCCGATCTCCGGGAGGCCGTCAGCACCCTCCGCTCCGGCATCGCCAGCCTCAACCGCGAAGGCCGCGAACGCCTGCTGACCGCGTTCGAGCAGGTCAACAGCAACTTCTCGATGCTCTTCACCCATCTCTTTGGCGGCGGCGAGGCCAATCTGGTGCTGGTGGAATCAGACGATCCGCTGGACGCCGGCCTCGAGATCATGTGCCAGCCGCCGGGCAAGAAACTCAGCACGCTCAGCCTGCTCTCGGGTGGCGAACAGACCCTCACGGCGATGGCGTTGATCTTTGCGGTATTCCTGGCCAATCCCGCCCCCATCTGCGTGCTGGACGAGGTCGATGCACCGCTGGACGACGCCAATGTGACGCGCTTTTGCGATCTGCTCGACGAAATGTGCCGCCGCACCGACACGCGCTTTCTGATCATCACCCATCATGCAGTCACGATGAGCCGGATGGACCGCCTGTTCGGTGTGACCATGCAGGAACAGGGCGTCAGCCAGTTGGTCTCTGTCGACCTCAAGAAAGCCGAAAAGCTGGTCGCGTAAGCGTGACTGTAAGTGGGGCCGTAGCCTGCTAGGCTCGGGCCATCGGGCAGCACGCCCATTCTGCGGACAAAGGGCGGCACAATGCGGTGGATGATGATCTTGGTGCTGGCGGCAGCGCCCGTGGCAGCACAGGACGCGGCGCAGGACGCGGCGCAGGACGCAGCACAAGACTGGGCCGCGCGCGATGGCGACATGCCCTTTGACGAGGCCACCCTGGTCGACCGTCTGACCGGCGAAACGCTGACGTTCTTTGACGATGGCGAAAGCTATTACTACCCTGACGGTCGCTATACCTACACCTATGCCGACGATGGCGGCACGGGCTATGGCTATTACCGGTTCAAAGCCGACAGCGTCGTCTGTGTCGATTTCGTCACCGGCTTTTCGCGCTGCGACCGTTTCGTGCTCAACGATGACAGGCTGGTGGTCCAGACCGAACGGGGCGAACGCTTTCCCGTGCGCTGAGTCGCGGCTCAGACCGGCAGATCGACCGCCGCGCCGCCAGACACCTGAACGGCTATGCCGTCCGGCCCGTGGGTCTGTGTGATGAACCCCCGGCCACGCTCGGCATCAGGCGGTATCTGCCGATCCAGACCAGAAGATCGCTGTGCGCCGCTCGGATCGCTCGCAGACGTGCCTGCGGCAAAGCCCCGGATCAGATCGGTGCATCTGCGTAACCATCAAAGCCGCGCCAGCAACGCAGGTGTCGGCCATGCATCCGCAGGCAGGCCCAGTTTTTGCTGCACATCCTGCACTGCGGCTCGCGTGCCCGCGCCAAGGATGCCGTCGATCTTGCCCACGTCATAACCGCGCGCGGCCAGCTTGCGTTGCAGTTCCTGCATCTGAGGGCCATCAAGTCCGGCGTCGGGGTTGCCTGCCTCGTAGATCGGCGCGCCCATCAGGCGGGTGCCGAAATAGGCCGCCGTCATCACATAGACAAAGCTCTGGTTCCATTCGAAATAAACGTCGAAATTCGGGTAGGTGATGAACGCAGGTCCGCCGCGCCCCTGCGGCACAACGATCGACGCCGGAAGATTGCCCGCCGCCAGCGCTCCGTTGCGCGGCATCACGCCAGCCTGCGCCCAGTCGGCCACGCTGCGTTTGGTGTTCAGCCCGCTGGCGGCAAAATCGAACCCGGCGGGCAGCCTCACCTCCTGAATCCACGGCTCGTTCGGTCGCCAGCCCAGGGACCGCAGCATCCGCGCGCCAGACAGCAGCGCATCGGGGGCAGAGGTCTTGAGCGTGACATGCCCGTCACCGTCGCCGTCGACGCCGTTGAGCAGGATATCCTCGGGCAGCATCTGGACCATGCCGATCTCGCCTGCCCAGGCGCCCTTGGTCGTCGCCGGGTCTAAATCACCGTTTCTGTAAAGCTCGAGCGCGGCAAATATCTGCGGGCGAAAAAGATTGGGCCTGCGGCAATCATGGGCAAGTGTCAGCAGCGCGTTGAGCGTGTTGAAATTGCCCTGCACCGCACCGTAATCCGTCTCGAACGCCCAAAAGGCCAGCAAAACGCCGCGCGACACGCCGTAATCGCGCTCGGCCGCGTCAAAGACGGCATCCCATTTCTGCCCCATCGACCGGCCGGTGTCGATCCGGGTCTGGCTGATCAGACGGCGTGAAAAGTCGATGAACGGCATCTGAAAGACACCCTGACTGCGGTCGGCGCGAATCACCTTCGGGTCGGGCCGGGCGTTGGCCAGAAAGCCGTCGACAAATCCGGCCTCATAGCCTTTCGAGGTGGCTTCGGCCTTGATCCCGCGCAGGAATGTGTCGAAATCACCGCCGCAGGCCGCCTGGGCAGAGGGTGCCGCCGACGCAAGAAATAGTGCAAATGATATGATCAGGCGCATGGCAAATCCTTTGGGGTGCTGCGGCGGTCCGACGCCCACACGGCGTTCAACCCGTTCAATCATCGCAGTTTTTCGCAATTTTGAATAGCCCTGACAGGCAAACGCACCTGCCATAGGCAGGTTTCAGCCTCGTTGACACAGGTTACCAACGCTTTAACTTTTTGTTATAGAATTGAGCACAGACACGATAGGATATGCATATTACCTTGACCATTTCCCAGAGAGGCAGCACGTGAATGTCCTGATCGTCGAAAGCGAACCGGAACTGTCCCTGCTCTGGACCTGGCATCTGGAGCGTCTCAACGCCCATGTCGCGCAGGCCGACGGGCAGGAAAGTGCGATCGCGTTGTTGCAGCAAGAGAATTTCGACGTGATCATTATGGACCTGGTGCTGGCCCAAGGGTCGTCACTGGCCGTCGCCGACTTTGCCAGCTACCGCCGCCCGGACGCCAAGGTGATCTTTGTTACCAACACCTCGTTCTTTTCGGATGGCAGCATTTTTCTGCATTGCAACAACGCCTGCGCCTATGTCCAGAGCCATACGCGCCCCGAGGATCTAGTGGCGATGGTCGAGCATTACGGCACACCGACGCCCAAACCCACCACAGCCGGGCTCTGAGCGCCGCTGCTATTGGCGCCCATGCCCTGACATCAGGTCCAGCTTTGGGTTGATCGGGATGATCCGGTGCGGATTTATGGTCTCGTGGCTGTAATGGTAGTGCCGCACGATATGGGGGAAATTCACCGTCTCTGCGACACCGGGCCATTGATACAATTCGCGCAGATAGCCCCAGATTGCCTGATAATCGACAATCCGCGCGCGGTTGCATTTAAAGTGCAGATGATAGACCGAATCGAACCGGATCAGCGTGGTGAACAGGCGCCAGTCGGCTTCGGTAATCCGATCGCCCATCAGATAGCGGTTCCGTCCCAGTATCCCCTCGATCCAGTCGAGCGACTCGAACAGCGGCACGACGGCGGCATTATAGGCGTCTTGCGTGGTGGCGAACCCGGCCTTGTAGACGCCGTTGTTGACGCTGTTGTAGATCCGGTCGTTGACCGGCGCGATCGCATCGCGCAGCGCCTCGGGCCAGTAATCGTCCGTGTTGCCGGTCAGCCCGTCAAAGGCTGTGTTGAACATCCTGATGATCTCGGAGCTTTCGTTGCTCACGATGGTCTGGCGTTCGGTGTCCCACAGGATCGGCACGGTCACGCGGGTGGTCACGCCCGGGTCCGCGCGCAGATAGATGTCGCGCGCAAAGGCCAGATCATAAAGCCTGTCGCCCGTCGCGCCGTGGTCGTCCGTCTCGAATGTCCAGCCTTGGCCCAGCATGTCAGGATGTACGACAGACACGCCGATATGATCCTCCAACCCTTTGAGTTTGCGAAAGATCAGCGTGCGATGCGCCCAGGGGCAGGCAAGGCTGACATAAAGATGATACCGCCCGCTCTGCGCCGCGAAACCCGCATCGCCCGAAGGCCCCGCATTGCCGTCCGGCGTGATCCAGTTGCGGAACGTCGCCGCCTGCCGTTCGAACGCGCCGCCACTGGATTTGGTGTCATACCAACGATCCTGCCATCTGCCGTCGACCAATAATCCCATGTCATGCCTCTCTTGTTTCGCCGGTCATGTGTGCGCGTCGAGAAACGCAGGGACAAGCCGTCGAGCCGCACAATGATGGCGCGCTGACGCACGAAACGAATCCGAGTTTCCATTTGAAACAGGTCGTTGGCGGTTTGACGCAAATATCTTTGAAACTTGTTCCAAGGCCCTTTCGTTACTTGGGCACTACGCACCGACTTGAAAGGAGCCCATTGTGGCACATCCAGGTGCTTTGTTTACGTCTTTTGAAAGCTTCCTGAACGGCGCCGAGGCGTTTTATTCGGTCGACCTTGCGGCGTTGAACTCGTCCGGAGTGACCGGCACCGTCATCGTCGCCACGGGGACCGAAGAGGACGGCACCGAATACGTCAACTTTTCCATGGCGGCGCAGGGTCTGACGCCTGACGTGCCGCACGCGCAGCATGTGCATGGCCTGTTCGACGACGATGGCAATGCGATGGATTCCACTAAGCCGGGTCTGGCGCAGGATACCGACAAGGACGGTATCGTCGAAGTTCTCGAAGGCCTGGCGACCTGTGGCGATATCCTTTTGCCGCTTGTCGGCAGCGACGGCGAATTGCCGCTGATCGATTCCAACGGACAACTTTCGTTCATCCAAAGCTATGACGTCGGTGACAGCGCCAATTTCTTCAGCCCGATGACGATAACGGATTATGATGGTTCGTCCATCATGCCGCCGGAATTGCGTGAAATCGTGATCCACGGTCTGGAGGTTCCCGAAGGTATCGGCATGGGCACCGAAGGCGAAGTGAACGGCATGCAAACCGGCGTCGTTGGATTGCTGCCCGCCGCAGCGGGTGAGATCGAGATGATCGATCTGGCCCAGGCGCTTGATATTCTTGAGGATCAGCGCGCCATTGCCAGCGACACATTCATGTTCGGCGACGACAACGACATGGCCGCAGGCGGCAATGGCGACGACACGATGAGCGGCGGCGACGGCGACGATACGCTGGACGGCGGGTCCGATAACGACGAGATTTCGGGCGGCGCGGGCAACGACGTGCTGAACGGCGGGTCAGAGAACGACACCGTCTATGGCGGTGACGGCAATGACGTGCTGTTGGGTGGCACCGGCGTCGTTCTGCTGGTCGGGCAGGGCGGCGACGATGTGATTGGAGGCGGTGCGACCAGCGACCAGATCTTTGGTGGCGACGGCGACGATTTCCTGAACGGTGGCTTCGGATTTGACCGGGTCAGCGGTGGCGCGGGCGCGGACAAGTTCTTTCACGCCGGGGCCGCAGGTCACGCGACCGACTGGTTGCAGGATTACACAGCCGCGGATGGCGATGTGCTGGTCTACGGTGGCATGGCAAGCGCCAGCGACTTCGGCCTGAACTTTGCCAGCACGGACGGCTCCGGATCGGCGGATGTGGCCGAAGCCTTCGTCACGCATATTCCGTCGGGTCAGATCCTCTGGGCGCTGGTCGACGGTGCCGCACAGGACGACATCAACGTGACGGTCGGCACCGAGACGTTCGATCTCATGATGTAGGTCAGCGCCACCAGGGTCTTCCTGATCCGTTTTGAAATAAACGGGTCGAGAAAATTCTGCTTCCGGTGTGAAACTTTTGCACCGGGAATGCGTTGTTCATAGTCATTAACCAGTATTGGGGGCGTCATCCGTTGGCGCCCCCGTTTTATCAGAAGGTGACGGTCACGCCCGGCAGGTTCAGCGCCTTGATCAGGTCGCGCAATTCCTGTCGCGCCGCCACGTTGGAAATATTCAGTTGCTTGACGCCGATATCCTTGAGGTCGAGCAGGGTCAGCCCGCGCGGGAACAATTCGCGAAAGATCACCCGTTCGTTGAACCCCGGTGAGATGCGAAAGCCGATCCGCTTGGCCAGACGCTCCAGCGCCTTTTCCATCTTGACCTTGTTGACCATGTTCTGCGCGCCCATCCGGTTGCGCAGCACGATCCAGTCGATGGCAGGCAGCCCGGCCTGTGCGCGCAATTGCCGCGCGTGCCAGACCATTTCGGAATAGACCGACGGCCCCTTGATTTTTTCGCCATCGGTCTCGATCTGCGCCAGAAGGTCGAAATCGACAAAGCTGTCGTTGAGCGGCGTGATCAGCGTGTCGGCCAGCGAATGTGCCACCTGGCTGAGGCGCGTATGCGATCCGGGGCAGTCGATCAGGATGAAATCGCTGTCGGGCTCCAGCTCGGCCACCGCCGCCGAAAGCCGGTGGTCATAGATGTTCTCGCCGGGCTTCAGGCTGGCCTCGTCGATCTCGGGCAGGTCGCGGTATTGCGGTCCGGGCAGGTCCACCCCCTGAGAGGCCAGATAGCTTTGCCGGTTCGCCATATAGCGCCCGAACGTCTTTTGCCGCAGATCCAGATCAAGCACGCCGACCCTGTGCCCCATACGCGCCAGCGCCGTGGCCACATGCATCGACACGGTCGATTTGCCCGCGCCACCCTTTTCGTTACCGACGACGATGATATGCGCCATGCCTGCCCCCTTGTCCCGCCTGTTCGCGGCGGTTTTCCGCAGAACATGGTAAACGCCGGCCCCGCGATTGGAAAGCGTCAGATCGGCGTTTGCAACGCTTCGGCCAAGGGTGTGAGGTGCAGGCCATAGCGTCGCCACGCCTCGGACGCACCGGTATAGATCGGTTGCGTCACCTGACCGGCGCTGGCGGTCAGCATCGCGGTGCCGCGTTTGTGCGGGTTCAGGCAGGCATCGTTCCACGTCAATCCGGCATGCGCCACGGCGCGGCGCGACTGCGTCTCCGGGTCAGCCGTCAGCGCGTCATACTCCAGCGTCAGGATCCGGTCTGAAAATTGCGCGTGCCACATCTGCATCAGATCGTCATGCAGCCGGATATAGCGCCCGATGGCATCCAGATCATAGGCAAAGCCATTGCCCCGGGTGGCAAACAGCGACCGATACAGCGACCAGCCCACCGCCATCGGCGGGCGTTGCAGATGGATCACCCGCGCCTCGGGCAGGGCGGCCAGAACCGGGCCTATCCAGCGAAAGTTGAGCGGCATCTTGTCGATGATCACCGGCTTGCCGTCGGCGCGCTTCGCCAGTTCGGCCCGCAAGGCTGCGCCGAAGGTTTGCAGGTCGTCCGCACCGATCGCGCGCTGATCGGCCTGCAGGGCCTTCAATACAGGCGAGATCGCCCGCGTCACCGCCTGCAATTCGCCTGCACCCGTGACATCTGGCGCGCCGGTCAATATCCGTTCGGTCAACGACGTGCCGGACCGGGGCAACCCGGTGATGAACACCGGCCTTGGCCCCTGCATCCGGGTCAGCACGGGCAAGGGGGCCGCGCTGACCTGCCGGATATGCGCAAAAAGCGCGGCATCCCTTGCCGGATCGTGGCGCAGCGTTTTTTGTTGCAGCGCATTGCCCTGGTGCAACTGCTCTATCGCTGCGTTCGTGTCGCCCGTGTCGTCCAGCGCCTTGAACAGGGCAAAGTGCACCTGCGTGCGGTCTGCGTCACTCAGCCTGCGGTCGTGCAACAGCGCCTGCATATCGCTCAGATGCCTGTCGCCCGCCGTATATTCGGTGACGCGCGACAGATTGCGATGCGCCATCGCCATCCGGGGCCGTGTGCGCAGGGCGGCGCGGTAATGCGTGGCGGCCGCGGCGGGACGGCCCAGTGCAGTCGCCAGAACGCCCAGATGGTTGAACGCCTGCGCGCGGTCGTCGGTGGTGCCGCGCTGGGCTGCGGCCTCGTGCGCGGCGCGCGACAGATCGAACCGGCCCATATGGCGCAGCACCAGACCGCGCAGGTTCAGCGCGGCCGCATGGTTGGGACGCGCGGCCAGAAGGGGGTCAATCGCTGCCAACGCCCGGTCGTCATGTCCCATCTCGTGCCGCGTGGTGGCCAGCGCCAGCGCATGTGACGGGTCGGCGGGTTTCAGGCTTGCGGCCTTGGCAAAGGCAGCCTCGGCCCCGGACAGGTCCTGCGCGTCGCGCAACGCGCCGCCCAACCCCGCCCAGAGGCTGGCATCCCCGGATGTCTGACCCAGGGCGCGCTGATAAAGCGGCACAGCCTGTTCGGCACGCCCCAGCGCACACAGGCACGCCGCCCGGATCGACAGCAGCGCGGGCAGATCGGGGGCGAGCGGCGCCAGCGCCTCGGCCTGCGCCAGTGCGCGTTCCGGCGCCCCCTTGCGGAAAAGCGCGATCACCGCCTCGAGCTGGCCCCGGGTCAGTTTCGTCGCCGTCGGGTCGGGCCGTTGCAAAGCCGCCAGCCCGTCGCGCGCGCTTTTGTTGCCCGGATAACGTTCCAGAACATCACGCAGCAGCGCCTCTGCCTCGGCATAGGCCCCCCGTCTGGTGGCTGTCCTGGCCTTCGCCAGAACGCTCGAGACGGAATTTGCATCACTCGTCACGTCACTCATCCTTGTTCTCTCGCCGCCTCTTGTGTCCCGAAAACATTTCAGAAACGTAACCCGATGGGAAAAACGCACTCCAAATGCAAAAGGCCGCCCGGGGAGGGGCGGCCCTGCGACAGATGTGGTGCCATTCGGCGCGTTTACAACATGATGTCGCCGCGCGCCGATGCGAACGTGGCGTCGCTCAGAAACCCAGACCTTCGTATTTCTTCTTGAACTTCGACACGCGGCCACCGGTGTCGAGCAGACGGCCCGATGCGCCGGTCCACGCAGGATGCACCGTCGGGTCGATATCGAGCGACAGCGTGTCGCCTTCCTTGCCCCAGGTCGAGCGCATCTTGAGAATGTCGCCGTTGGTCATCTTGACGTCGATCTCGTGGTATTCGGGATGAATGTCTTTTTTCATGTGTCCGCTCCTTACGCCTGCGCCGCGTCGCGCTTGGCCTTGTAGGTGTTGTCCTCGGCGATCCGTGCCGATTTGCCGCGACGGGCGCGCAGATAATACAGCTTTGCCCGACGCACACGACCACGACGCACCACGGTGATGCTGTCGATATTGGTCGAATGAAGCGGGAACACACGTTCCACCCCTTCGCCGAACGAGATTTTGCGGACCGTGAACGACCCTGCGATGCCCGCGCCGTGCTTGCGGCCGATGCAGACGCCTTCGTAATTCTGGACACGGGTGCGCGTGCCTTCGGTCACCTTGTAGCCGACGCGAATGGTGTCGCCGGCCTTGAAATCGGGAATGTCCTTCCCGAGGGCGGCAACTTGCTCCGCCTCGATCTGTGCGATCAGGTTCATCCGATGCGCTCCTTTTGATGCTTGTGGTTGATCCACAAAGGTTTCTCGCGTCCTCAGAGCTCTCGGTCTTCGTCCGGGTCCCTATCATGCGCCGCACAATAAGCCCGCCAGAGGTCAGGTCGTCGTTCCTTGGTCAGCCTTTCGGCCATGCCGCGGCGCCAGTCAGCGATATTGCCGTGATGCCCCGACAGAAGAATGTCGGGGATGTCGCGACCCTGCCAACGCGCGGGTTTCGTGTATTGCGGGTGCTCAAGCAGGTGGTCCGAGAATGATTCCTCTTGCACCGACGCCTGATTCCCAAGCACGCGGGGTATAAGCCGGACCGTCGCGTCGATCAAGGCCTGAGCGGCGATCTCGCCCCCGGTGAGGACAAAATCGCCCAACGAGACCTCTGTGATGCCGTAATGCTCGATGATCCGCTCGTCAATCCCCTCGAACCGCCCGCAGATCAGGGTGACGCCGGTCTGCGCGGCAAGGTCGCGCGCCATGGTCTGATCGAACGGTTTGCCGCGCGGCGAGAGGTAGATCAGCGGCGTGCCCGGACGGTGTGTCGCCTCGATCGCATGGCCCAGAACATCGGCGCGCAAAACCATGCCCGCACCGCCGCCCGCAGGCGTATCATCGACATTGCGGTGCCGTCCCTCGCCGTATCTGCGCAGGTCGGTGGTGTGCAATTGCCACAAACCTTCCTTGAGCGCCTTGCCGGTGAGCGAGGCATCCAGCACGCCGGGAAACACCTCGGGGAACAATGTGATGATGCGCACGGCCCAGGCGTCCGCCAGATCGGGCGGGCCGTCCATCAGTGCCGTCGGCGTCGTGCTGGCCCGGATGGATTTGCGGCCGTATGATCTGGGGACGTCGGGCATGGTGCCTCGCGTGTTGGAGTGCCGGTGGAAATCGTTTGAGGCGGTCAGATGTCGGCTGGGCAGATGTCGGCTGGTCAGATGTCGGCTGGTCAGATGTCGGCTGGTCAGATGTCGGCTGGTCAGATGTCGGCTGGGCAGATGTCGGCTGGGCGGGCGTCAGTCCGGCAGAATGCCCTCGGGCGGATCGACCACGATGCGGCCCGCGCTCAGATCGACCGTCGGCACGGCGGCGCGGGTGAACGGCACCAGCACGCTTTGCCCGCCGCCCGGCAGATCGACCTCAAGCAGATCGTCTGCGCCGTTGTTCAGCACCGCCTTGACGCGGCCGATGATGACACCTCCGGTATCCACCACCTCAAGGCCCATCAGATCCGCATGGTAATATTCGTCGTCGGGCAGCGACGGCAGGTTGGCGCGGTCGGTAAAAAGCTCGGTGCCGCGCAGGGCGTCGGCGTCTTCCTTGCTGGCCACGCCCGACAGCCTCGCGGCAAAGCCCCCCTTGACCGGGCGGCCCAATTCTATGTCGAACGTTCGCCCGTCAGCCGCAGTCAGCGGGCTATAGTCGACTATCGCACCCGGATCGGCGGTAAAGCTTTTCAGCCGCACCTCGCCGGTGACGCCAAATGCGCCAGCGATGGCGCCGACGCAGATTGTTTCGCTTTTCATGTCAGCCCCCGGCCCTGGCTCAGTTCGGCTCTGGATAGACTAGCCACAGGGGGCGTGCAATCGGGGGCGTGCAATCAGGCCGCTGCGTTCAGGCTCAGCCGCCGATGCGGATCACGCGGGTGACGCCAAAGCTGATGCTCCATTGATCCGCGCTGCCCTGACGGACGATCGGGCTGTCCTCGGCATCGTTGGCAAAGCTGTCCCAGCGCAGCGCGCCTTCAAGGCCCCAATTGTCGTCGATGCGGTAACTGGCGCCAAATTCCAGCCCCGCCGACAGCAATCCGCCCTGTGCATCGAAGGCGGCAAGATCGGCGCTGGCCTCGTCGGCATCGACGCCGAAATAGGTGTCGGCGTAGCTGTCGTTGCCCCAGAACAGCCGTGGTCCCGCCGTCAGCTTCAGCGCTGCACTGGGCCGGGCGATCACATCGAACCCTGCCTCGCCGACCACGCCCTCATGCCCGCCGAACCCGCGCCGCGCCACGACGAAAGCGTCCAGATTGCGGGTGGTATAGCCTACGCCAAGCCCCAGTTCGACCGCCGCGTCGATGTCGTCGAGGCCCGTCAGTTCGGAATATTCCGACGTGTCGCGCTCGCCGATATAGCGGAACGATCCGCGCAGACCAAAGCCGGTCCGTTCCGCTCTGGGGTCGGGATCGCCAAGCGACAACCGGCCCAGATTGAGCGAATGAAACGCAAAGCTGCCGGCGGGCCCCACCCGGTAATCGTCGGACCCGAAATATTCCGGTGCAAAGCCCGCGCCAAGGCCCAGCGTGAACACCAGCGCAGGGGTGCGGGCGTCAGGCTGTCCGGGCGCGATCAGCGGGGCGTTCGGCCCGGTTGCGTCCGGGCTACCGGCAAAGGCCGGGGCGGCGCCGAGTGCGAAAGCTGCGATCACAAGGGGAAAACGGGGCATGGGCGAGCCTTTCGGGGCAGATTGTATAAACGGCGACATTTCGGAATGTGCGGTGAACACCGATACGATCAAGGGTCGTGGCGGTGATGGTCAGCAGGCTTGGCATAAGTGACACAGGTCCGTGTCGTTCAGGACGTGCCGACGCACAGGGTCAGGACGCGCCGACGCACAGGCCCGCCCGCATGTCACCGCCCGCCGCGATGCAGCGTTCGCCCTGTTGACTGCGTTCCAGCAGCAAACCGGCAAGAAAGGCGATCATGACCAGCACGACAAGGCGGACGAGGCGGAACATGCGCAGGCTCCGGACATGAGACCGGCCGCGCCCCCGCAATCGGGGCGCGGCTGTGACACAGGATTATTCCGACTTGGCTTCTTCGGCGGGGGCTTCTTCGGCGGGGGCTTCCTCGGCGGGCGCGTCTTCGGCTGCGGGCTCTTCCACCGGAGCAGGTGCTGCGGCGGCCTCTGCTGCGGCGGTCGCCTTGGCGGCTTTCTCTTCTGCGCGCTCCTTGGCTTTCTTGCCAGGCTCGCCTTTCGTGGGGTTGGCGCGGTCTTTCTTGGGGACGACGCCGGCGGCTTCGAGCATGCGGGCCACCCGGTCGGTGGTCTGCGCACCCTGACCCAGCCAGTATTGCACGCGCTCCACGTCCATCTTGACGCGCTCTTCGCTGTCCTTGGCCAGCAGCGGGTTATACGTGCCCAGCTTTTCGATGTAGCGCCCGTCGCGGGGCATGCGGCTGTCGGCGGCGACGATGCGGTAGAACGGGCGTTTCTTGGAACCGCCGCGTGCGAGTCTGATCTTCATGGCCATTTGGTATCTCCTTTGGAATGGCTGAGGGTCTGGTGGGTTTCACCCACCCTACGTCTGGTGTTGTTCGTGGTGTTTGATGACTTCGAGAATGATGAAGCCGAGGAATTTCCGGGCGAACTCGGGGTCTAGATCGGCCTCTTTGGCCAAAGCTGTGAGCCGCGCGATCTGCTGTTCTTCGCGCGCGGGGTCGGAGGGGGGCAGCGCGTGCTGAGCCTTAAGCTGCCCCACGGCCTGCGTGTGTTTGAACCGCTCGCCCAGCGTGTAGACAAGGATCGCGTCGAGCCGGTCGATGCTGTCGCGATGTCCGGCCAGCAGCGTGGCGGCGCGGGTGACTGGGTCGCTGCTCATGGCGTGTCTCCTTGCTGAGGTGCAGATGGCGCGTGCCGCCAGACCTGATCGTCCTTGTGCGGGCGGGCGGCGCCCGTATCGTGCCAGGCCCCAAGGCGCTGCGCCAATGCGACCGAGCGCGTATTGCCCGGCCCGATATAGCTGACCAGCCGGGTCAGGCCGAACCGGCCCAAGGCATCGTCGCGCACGGCCATGGCCGCTTCGGTGGCGTATCCGTGCCCTTCGGCGGCGGCGATCAGCGCCCAGCCCAGCTGCGGTTCGGGAAAAGTCCGGTTGATGCCCACGCCCGCAAGGCCCAGAAACCGGCCGTCGTTGCGCGCGGTGATCGCCCAATAGCCGATCCCGTCGAGCACCCAGCCCGCGATGTCGCTGGCAAACGACGTCCAGGCCACCATGCGCGTATAGGGCCCGCCCAGATGCCGCGCCCGCTGGCTGGTCAGCACAGGGGCATAATGGTCGAAATCCTCGCGGCATGGCGCGCGCAGGATCAGGCGGTCTGTGGTCAGGTCGGGCAGGGTGATGATGGTCATGCGGTGGCTCCGATACCCAAAGCGGCGGGCGCGGGGTGGCGGTAGAGCAGGTCTTCACCCATGGCGATGTTGTGATACGTCCGCTCAAAGGTCGCACCCAGCCGTTCGGCCAGCGCGACAGAGCGGTCGTTGCCGGGCAGGATGTTCGAGGTCAGCGTGGTCAGGCCGAAATCGGCATAGGCCCAGCGGCGGGCCTCGGATGCGGCCTCATGGGCGATGCCCTGACCCTCAAAGCCTGCGAAGACCACCCAGCCAAGTTCCGGTTCGGGCCAGCCTTCGGGGTTCCAGATGCCGGATATTCCTGCGGGCCGGTCGCCCAGCCAGATGGTGAAATAGCCATAGCCGTGGATGTGCCAATGCCCGATGCTCAGCGCCCACCAGCGCCACGCCTCGTCGCGGCGATAGACAGGGCCGAATCCGGGCGCGCGAATGGGATCGGCATGGAATTCCGCAAAGGCGTCGAATTCTGACAGGCCGGGGCCGCGCAGGGTCAGGCGGTCGGTGTGCAATGTGGGCGCGTTGGTCAGGCTCATGCGGGGGCGTTTTCCGGAAAGGCGAACACGTCGCGGGTGATGCCGTCGGGAAAGGTCTCGCGGCGGGCCATATTGCCGCCCAACCGCTGTGCCAGCCGGCGCGCGGCTGCGTTTTCGTCCCGCATCCAGGTCTCGACAATGGCCCAGCCCAGCGTCCCGTAGGCCCATGCGATAACGGCCCGGCTGGCCTCGGTCGCATAGCCGGTGCCGCGTGTTTCGGGCATCAGCCACCATGTCAGTTCGGATGACGGCCAGCCTTCGGGCAGACAAAGCCCGGTGCCGCCGGCAAAAGCACCGCCAGCCTTGGTCCAGAGCAGGAATATGCCAAATCCGTGGGTCTGCCAATGTCTGATGTCGCGATTCAGGATCGCGGCCACGTCGATGTCATCGCGCCCGCCGCGATAGCCGCCGATCGTCGCGTCCGACACCGCATAGAACGCCAGATAGACGTCCAGATCGGACGGTTTGGGCGCGCGCAGATTCAGACACTCAGTTTCCAGCAGAGGCGTCACATTCATTTCTTTTTGCCGAACCCGCTCAGGCCCGGAGGCAGCGCCGTGCCACCACCGCCCATGCCCGGCATCTTGCCGCCCATCTGGCGCGCTGCGGCCTCAAGCGCCTTTGGGTCCATCCCGGCCATCATGTCCTCGGGCGAGCCGCCTTTGCCGCCGAACATGCCCTTCATCGCCTGTTTGAGCATGCCGCCTTTGCCCATCTTGCCCATTTTCTTCATCATGTCGGACATCTGGCGCTGCATCTTGAGCAGCTTGTTGAGGTCGCTGACATCGAGGCCCGCCCCGCGCGCGATACGCTTCTTGCGGCTGGCTTGCAGGATCTGCGGATTGGCGCGTTCCTTTTTGGTCATCGACTGGATCAGCGCGATCTGCTGTTTGAGCATACGGTCGTCGATGCCCGCGCCGTCCATCTGTTTGGACAACTTCTGCGCGCCGGGCATCATCGACATCATGCTCTCCATGCCGCCCATCTTCATCATCTGCTCAAGCTGCATCTTGAGGTCGTTGAGGTTGAACTGACCCTTGGTAAAGCGCTTCATCATGCGCTCGGCCTGTTCGGCCTCGATGGTTTCCTGCGCGCGTTCCACAAGGCTGACGATGTCGCCCATGCCAAGGATGCGGCCTGCGATGCGGCCCGGCTCGAACGTCTCGATCGCATCCATCTTTTCGCCAAGGCCGACAAAGCGAATGGGCTTGCCGGTGACGGCGCGCATGCTGAGCGCAGCACCACCGCGCCCGTCGCCGTCCATCCGCGTCAGCACAACGCCAGTGACGCCGATCTTGTCGTTGAATTCGGTGGCGACGTTGACCGCGTCCTGACCGGTCAGACCGTCGACCACCAGCAGCGTTTCGCGGGGTTGTGCCACGTCGCGCACGGCGGCGGCCTGCGCAATCAGGTCTGCGTCGATGTGCAGACGGCCTGCGGTATCCAGAATGTAGACGTCATAGCCACCAAGGCTGGCCTGCGTCTTGGCGCGTTTGGCGATCTGCACGGGGTCCTCGCCCTTGACGATGGGCAGGGTGTCGACGCCGATTTGCAGCCCGAGGATCTGCAATTGCTCCATCGCCGCAGGGCGGTTGACGTCGAGCGAGGCCATGAGCACCCGCTTGCCCTCACGCTCCTTGAGGCGCTTGGCGAGCTTTGCGGTGGTCGTCGTCTTGCCCGAGCCTTGCAGCCCGACCATCAGAATGGGTGCCGGCGGGTTGTCGATTTTCAGCGCGCCGGGGTCTGCGTCGCCGGTCAGCACATGGACCAGTTCGTCGTGCACGATCTTGACGACCTGCTGGCCGGGGGTGACAGATTTGGTGACCGACTGGCCTGTGGCCTTTTCCTGCACCGCCCTGACGAAATCACGCGCCACGGCGAGCGACACGTCCGCCTCGAGCAACGCCACACGGACCTCGCGCAGGGCAGTTTTCACGTCGTCTTCGGACAGCGCGCCCTGTTTGGTGAGCCGGTCAAAGACCCCAGAGAGGCGTTCGGACAGATTTTCAAACATGGCCCATGGGCTCCTCTTTGGTTTCATCTTGTGCCCCTCAAGATAGGGAGGGGCAGGCGGCGGCGCAAATGTCCCCGCGGGGACACGCTATGGTTGAGCGGTCCACGGGCGCAGTTACAATACAAGAGCGCCCCCACGGGCGAGCCTACAATACAAGCGCGCCCCCACGGGCGAGCCTACAATACAAGCGCGCCCCCACGGGCGAGCCTACAATACAAGCGCGCCCCCACGGGCGAACCTACAATACAAGCGCGCCCCCACGGGCGAACCTACAATACAAGCGCGCCCCCACGGGCGCGACGCGCTGGTGGAGGGCGATCCCGGGCAACGCCCAAGGGACCGGAAGGCAGATGCTTCCGGGGTTGGCGGGGGATTACGCCTGCGATGACCTCCTGTCAAGCATCGGGGGCCGTCATGCGCCGGTCACTGCTGTTTGAGCCTTGCAAAAACAAACGCAATGCCGCTATCCACTCAGGAAATGTGATCTGACGCACAGGGCGCAGTTTGGACAATTGGGACGAAATTCGCACCGCTTATCAGGTCGCGCGCTTGGGCACCGTCAGTGGCGCGGCCGAGGTTCTGGGCGTGCACCACGCCACCGTGATCCGGCATATCGACGCGCTGGAAAAGCGGCTGGGCGTCAAACTTTTCCAGCGTCATGCGCGCGGCTATACCGCGACCGAGGCGGGCGAGGATCTGCTGCGGGTCGCACAGGCCACGGACGATCAGTTCAGCCAGTTGATCGGCCGCATAAAGGGTCGCGGCACCGATGTGACCGGCGAGATCGTTGTGACGTCGCTGCGCGCCTTTGCGCCCCGCATGGTGCCCGCGCTGGCGGAGTTTCAGGCGATGCATCCCGATCTGGTGGTGCGCTATCTGACAGGCGACCGCCTCTTTCGGCTCGAATACGGCGAGGCGCATGTGGCGGTGCGCGCGGGCCGTGTGCCGGACCAGCCCGACAACGTGGTGCAGCCGTTCTTTACCCAGCGCGTCGCGCTCTATGCCAGCAAGACCTATGTGGCGCAGCACGGCCTGCCCGAAGACGTCGCGCAGATGCGCCGGCACCGGTTCGTGTCGCTGGACAATCTCGATTCGCGCGCGCCGTTTCAACGCTGGCTGCGCGATCATGTGCCCGCGTCGCAGATCACCTTTCGCAGTTCCGACAGCCATGCGATGGATCTTGCGGTGCAGGCGGGGGCGGGGATCGGCTTCATGCCGGTGCACGAGGCCTGCGAATGTCCGGACCTTGTGCAGGTCATGCCGCCGCAGGACGATTGGAGCGCGCTGACCTGGCTGGTCACCCATGTCGATCTGCACCGCACCGCCAAGGTGCAGGCGCTGGTGGCGCATCTGAAAACCGCAGCGCAGGGCTGGCGGACGGAATGACCACCGAATGAACCCCGAATGACCCCCGAATGACCCCCGAATGAACGCAACATGAGCCTCAGGATGCAGGGCCATCTGGCGATGCTGCTGTTTTCGGCGCTGGTGGCGGGGTCGTTTTCGTTGGGCGGGCTGATGGCCAATATGGTCGATCCGGCGGCCTTTACGGCTGTGCGCATGGGGATTGCGGCTGTGCTGATGGGCGTTGTGGTGGCCGCGACCGGCGGGTGCCGGCGCCGCGATCTGTCGGGCATCTGGCGGTTCGTGCTGCTGGGCGGCATCTATTCGGTTTATTTTGTGCTGATGTTCGAAGGGCTCAGGACCGCCACGCCGGTCAGCACCGCTGCGGTCTTTACCCTGACGCCGATCATCGCCGCGGGCTTTGGCTGGCTGCTGTTGCGCCAGATCACCACGCCGCGCATGGTCTTTGCGCTGCTAATCGGCGGATCCGGCGCGCTGTGGGTGATCTTTCGTGCTGATCCGGCGGCATTGCTGGCGTTTCAGGTCGGCCCGGGCGAGCGGATCTTTTTCTGGGGGGTGGTCTGTCACGCGCTCTATGTTCCGCTCACCCGCCTGCTGAACCGGGGCGAGCGTCCTGCGGTCTTTACCTTTCTGATGCTGGTCGGCTCTGCGCTGATGCTGACGGCCTACAGCTGGCTCGCCCTGCGCGCGACCGACTGGACGGCTTTGCCCATGATCGTCTGGATCACGCTGGCCTATGTGGCGGTTTTCGCCTCTGCGGTGACGTTCTTTCTGGTGATCTACGCCGCCCTGCGCCTGCCTGCGGCCAAGGTCATTGCCTATACCTACCTGACCCCCACATGGGTGCTGGGATGGGAGGCCGCATTGGGCCATGAGCTGCCGCTGCTCTGGATCGCAGGCGGCATCGCGCTGACGATCGTGGCGCTGGTCCTGTTGCTGAAGGATGAGGACAGGCAGGGCGCGCACGCCAGCGGTTAGGGCGCGATCTGTGCCTGAAAACCGGTCACTTGCCGGGAACGCGATCGCCCGCGAATTTCCTGAGGTTGCCGGCGGGCTTGCAGCCCGTTGAGCGATGACAATAGCCCGGCGAAAAGGGTTCGCGGCAAATCTGGAACCGTGGGGTGTTGCTCAGGCCGCTTGCCCGGATCGGTTCGCGCATTTTTTTAAGGGCCTGTGCCGGTTTTACGTGCCCATGCTGGTTTTACGTGCCCATGCTGATTTTACGTGCCCATGCTGGTTTTACGAGCCCGCGCCGGGACGTATCGGGCGCGTTTCGCATTGGTATGCGGTTTGCAACGAAAAATGCGTTCGGTCACATGCCCTGCAAGAGGCTACCGGGGGTCGCCCGAACTGCTGTTTTGATCCACCTCATGCGCCAATTCCACGGCCAGAAACCGCTCGAACGCGTCGAGGTTCACCGGCTCGAACTGGCCGAAGCCCTGCATCCAGACCGATGCGCCGCGCAAAGCATCAGGCTCCAGCTTGCACCATTTCACCCGGCCACGCTTTTCCTGCGAGATCAGATTGGCGCCCGCCAGAATCGCCAGATGTTTGGAAATCGCCGCCAGCGACATCTCGAACGGGTCGGCAACATCGGTCACTGCCATGTCGTCCTCGAGCAGCATGTGCAGGATCGCACGGCGTGTGGGATCGGACAATGCGGCAAAAATCGCGTCGAGGGTCTGCGATTCCCGGGCCGTGGTTGTGTCGACAATGCTGCGCATGCAAACAAATGCGCCGCAGCGGTCCGAAGTGTCAAGTTGGGCATGGACAAGTTGGAAACGACGTGGTTTGGTCTGCGTTATCAACAATGGTGGCGCAAAGCCGCCGAATGGCTATGCCGTGGCTGGCGGTATGGCGCTCACCTGCGGAAAGTGCTATATTGCAATCTTCGTATTTTTGGCACAGACCGAAACCAATATTAAGTTCCGCAGCATGCGGCTTATTTAAGGAAAGAGGATCGACATGACCCACAAGCTTCGCACATTCCTTGGCTCGATGGCGGCAGTGGCCGCTCTTGCAGCACCCGCAGCGGCACAGGAAGCCTGCGGCGTGGCCGTTTTCTTTGAGAACGGTCAGATGAACATCACGCCTGCGGCAGCGGCAGTGATCAGACAGTTTACAATGGCGAACCCCGACGCGGTTCTGACTGTCAATGGCTATGCAAGCTCGCCCGGTTCGGCGGCGTCCAACCTGACGTTGTCCCAGCGGCGCGCATCCAACGTCGCGGCGACGTTGCAGGCGCAGGGTGAATCCATCGCAAGCGCGACTGGCTTTGGCGAATCGATCCGCCCCGGCGCAACCGGGCCTGAGGACGCGACCAACCGCCGGGTCGAGATCGTGCGCGAGGATTGCGGCAATCCTGTTGCAGCGATCGACAACACCACGGGCCTCGCGATTGCGGGCGGTATCGGTGTTCTTGCCCTGATCGCAGCCGTTGGTGGCGACGATGACGGCAGCGGCGGTGGCACAGGCGGCACGGCCGGCACCGGTGGCACCAGCGGAACCGGCGGCGGTAGCTGATCTGGTCGCGATTCCACGCAACCCTCTGACCTGATTGTGAAAGGCGCGCCATTGTGGCGCGCCTTTTGCGTTCGAGTGGCAGGACACAGGGGGCCAAAGCTCAACCGTTTGGTTGAATAAGCTTTGCGCATCATGGGCGAGGCGCTGATACAGCTGGCGTGATGAAAGACATTCAATATCAATGATTTGGCCTCTGTGCGACCCGTCTTGACTCTGTGCCCGCCGCCGCATAGCACCCTGTCAAAGGTCCGAAAGGGGCAAATGTGGCCGATCCCGATCAAAAGCAGCGTCTGGCGCAGCTTGAGGCACGGATCGCCGCTGCAAAGGGGGTCGAGGCCCCCAAGCCTCATTCGGAAGAGCATCATTCTCAGGCACAGCTTGCCTGGCGCATGGTGATCGAGCTTGTGGCCGGTCTGGGGATTGGTTTCGGCATCGGATTTGGGCTCGACAGCCTGTTCGGCACCATGCCGATCTTTCTGGTGCTGTTTGTATTGCTGGGGTTTGCCGCCGGGGTGAAGACGATGCTTCGCTCGGCCAGGGAAATTCAGGCGAAAAAGGTGGCCGAGGGGCAAGATACCCCCGGACCGGACAAGAAGCCGGACGACAAGAGGATGGATCATGGCGACTGAGGCGGTGGGCGAAGAGACGGGCAAGTTGTTCGATTTCAAACCGATGGACCAGTTCATCCTGGAGCCGTTGTTCGGCGACGGGGCGGTGAGCCTTTTTACCATTTCCAACGCGACCCTGTGGCTGGTCCTGACCGTGGTTGCGGTTGCCGCGCTGATGGTTTTGGGCACCTCGCGCCGCGCGATTGTGCCATCGCGTATCCAGTCGGTGGCCGAACTGGCCTACGGGTTCATCTACAAGATGGTCGAGGATGTGACGGGCAAGGACGGTATCGCCTATTTCCCCTACATCTTTACGCTGTTCATGTTCATCGTCTTCGCCAACTTCCTTGCGCTGATCCCGATGTCGTTCTCGACCACGTCGCAATTCGCCGTGACAATTCTTCTGGCGATGGGTGTGTTCCTGACGGTGACGATTCTGGGCTTTGTCAAAAACGGCGCGGCCTTTCTGGGTCTGTTCTGGGTCAAGTCGGCCCCGCTCCCGCTGCGCCCCGTTCTGGCGATCATCGAGGTGATCTCGTATTTCGTGCGCCCAGTCAGCCATTCCATTCGTCTGGCGGGCAACATCATGGCCGGTCACGCGGTGATCAAGGTTTTTGCGGGCTTTGCGGCCCTCGCCGTCATCTCGCCCCTGTCGGTCCTCGCGGTCACGGCGATCTACGGGCTCGAGGTGCTGGTGGCCTTCATTCAGGCCTATGTGTTCACCATCCTGACTTGTGTGTATCTCAGGGATGCGCTGCACCCGAGCCACTGATCCTCAGGATATCAACCAACGACAGATGCGCCGCGTGCGCATCTCCCGAAACATCCCATAAATTCATCGCAAGGAGAGACATCATGGAAGGCGATCTGGCACATATCGGCGCAGGCCTCGCAGCAATCGGATCCGGCGCAGCCGCAATCGGTGTGGGCAACGTGGCGGGGAATTTCCTTGCCGGCGCATTGCGCAACCCATCGGCGGCGGCGTCGCAGACGGCCACGCTCTTTATCGGCATCGCATTTGCAGAAGCGCTGGGCATCTTTGCCTTCCTCGTCGCTCTGCTGCTGATGTTCGCCGTCTAGGACAGCGGCAATTCCTTGCGTGCGGACAGGGGTTCAGCCCTTGTCCGCAACACTCTTCTGAACGGCGAGGTCCGATATGGCTACCGACACCACAGAGGCCGCCGCAGAGGCCACCACAGAGGCCGCCACAGAGGCCGCCGCGTCCGCACCGGGGATGCCGCAGCTCGATTTTTCGAACTGGGCGCATCAGATTTTCTGGCTGCTGATCGCATTGGTTGCGATCTATTACGTGCTGACCCGCGTGGCGCTGCCGCGTATCTCGACCGTGCTGGCGGAACGGAAGGGCACGATCACCAACGACATCGCCGCCGCCGAGACGTTCAAGCGTCAGGCGGTGAAGGCCGAAGAGGCCTACGACAAGGCACTCGCCGATGCCCGCGCCGAGGCGCAGAACATCGTGGCCGAGACCAAGGCCGAGATCAAATCCGAACTGGACGCAGCCATCGCCAAGGCTGACGCCGAAATCGCCGCACGCTCCGCCGAGGCGGAAGCGGAAATTGCAGGCATCCGGGCGTCTGCCATGGAAAACGTCGAGATCGTCGCGCGCGACACCGCGCAGGCCATTGTCGCCTCAATGGGTGGCACCGCTGACGCCTCCGCCATCGACGCGGCTGTCGCAGGACGGGTCAAGGGATGAACAACATGCGCAAACTGACCCTCACGACAGGCCTGACACTGGCCGCGTCTCCGGCCCTTGCCGCAGGCGAAGTGTTCTTTTCGCTGGCCAATACCGACTTTATCGTGGTGCTGGGCTTTATCGTGTTTCTGGCGGTGCTGGTCTATTTCAAGGTTCCGGGTCTGCTCGGCGGTATGCTCGACAAACGTGCCGACGGTATCCGCGACGATCTGAACGAAGCCCGCAGCCTGCGCGAAGAGGCGCAGACCCTGTTGGCCAGCTACGATCGCAAGCAGCGCGAGGTCAAGGAGCAGGCGAAACGCATCGTGGCCCACGCCCGCGAAGAAGCGCATCTTGCCGCCGAAGAGGCCAAGGCCGATCTGGAGAAATCCATCGCCCGGCGTCTGGCCGCAGCGGATGATCAGATCGAATCGGCCAAATCCGGTGCCGTCAAAGAGGTTCGCGACCGCGCCGTTGCCGTGGCTGTCGCCGCCGCACGCGAAGTGTTGGCAGCACAGATGACCAAGGCCGAAGGCACGCGCCTGATCGACACGTCGATCGACACCGTTGCAGCCAAGCTGCACTGACGCCAAGCTGCACTGACGCCAGGCTGAACTGATGGCAAGCTGCACTGACGGCAAGCTGCACTGACGCCAGGCTGAACTGATGGCAAGCTGCACTGACGGCAAGCTGCACTGACGCCAAGCTGCACTGGCGCGACAAAATGGAACGGGTGGGCCACGCGGGGTTGCGCGGCGAATCCGCCCTCCGCGTTATCCAATCAGATCGTCGCCTGAGAACATCGTCTGCCCCAGCAGCGCTATTTGCATATCATCCAGATCGTTGCCGCCCGGAAGACCGTTCAGCGGCGTATTGTTGGTCTGAATCATGCCGCCGAAGGCGAAAAAGCATTTTGGGACGACGATGTCGTCGTATTCGGTGCCGATGAGGGGGTGGATGTCGATTGAATGATCGCCATGGGAAAACGCGCTCCGGAATGATTTCAAATGTCTGAAGTAGGAAAAATTCAGCGCATGGTGACGTCTGCTCCAGTGTTGCTGTGGGCCGGACGCGTGTGACGCAAACGCCGACCTCGTGCGCCTGACATGACGAAGATCACCGATTCCCGAACGTGTCAGAGCAGCCAAGCCCCCTGCCACCGTTCGAAATTGCAGGAAAACGGCCTGAAAATGCGGCATTGGTGATTAATTGTCCTGCAATTCGGACAAATCGCATAAATTTGTGACAGCCCTGTTGCATGGCGTGGCGTGGCGCGCTCTATTAGGTCACCAAGACGGCAACACGCATTGCCGCAGATCACGGGGAGCCGAATTTGGCCGATAGCGATCCGACCGAAGCGTTCGTATCATTCGATCGCGTGCAGAAAAGCTACGATGGCGAGAACCTTGTCGTCAAAGATTTCAACCTTTCCATGCCCAAGGGCGAGTTCCTGACGATGCTCGGGCCCTCGGGGTCGGGCAAGACGACCTGCCTGATGATGCTGGCCGGGTTCGAGACCGCAACGCACGGCGAAATCCGCCTCGATGGCACCTCGATCAACAACATTCCGCCGCACAAGCGCGGCATCGGCATGGTGTTCCAGAATTACGCGCTCTTCCCGCACATGACAGTGGCCGAGAACCTCAGCTTTCCGCTCGAAGTGCGCAAGATGGGCAAGGCGGACCGCGAGAAAAAGGTCAAGCGCGCGCTCGACATGGTGCAGATGGGTGAGTTCAGTGGACGGCGTCCGGCGCAATTGTCCGGCGGTCAGCAGCAGCGGATCGCTCTGGCCCGCGCGCTGGTCTTCGAAGCGGAACTGGTTCTGATGGACGAACCGCTGGGCGCGCTCGACAAACAGCTGCGCGAACACATGCAGTTCGAGATCAAGCGTATCTCCAATAATCTGGGCATCACCGTGGTTTATGTGACCCACGACCAGACCGAGGCGCTGACCATGTCCGACCGTGTCGCCGTGTTCGACGACGGCCGCATTCAGCAATTGGCCCCGCCCGATGAGTTATACGAATCGCCGCAGAATTCGTTTGTCGCGCAGTTCATCGGCGAGAACAATACGCTCGAAGGCACGGTCAAGGAGATCAGGGAAGGCCGCGCGCTGGTGCAGCTGGACAACGGCGAGATGATCGACGCCAAGCCGGTCAACGTGACCAAGCCCGGCGAACGGACGTTGGTCTCGATCCGTCCCGAACGGGTCGAGATCGATCGCTCGCGGCTTGACCCCAATGCACATACGCTCAAGGCCGAAGTGCTGGAATTTATCTATATGGGCGACATTTTCCGCACCCGCCTGCGGGTGGCGGGGAAAGAGGATTTCATCATCAAGACGCGCAATGCGCCCGATCAGGTCAAGCTTGAGCCCGGCGCGCAGATCGACATCGGCTGGAACGCCGACGATTGCCGCGCACTGGATGCAACCTAGGGTTAGTTGATGCGGCGGGGGCAGGACCCCTGCTGTCATCGGTTGGTCCGGCGGCAGGCCCGCGCCCCGGACACAATGACGACAGGCGGGCAAACTGGGAGAATACGAATGAATGTAACGAGAATCTTACTGGCTACGACGGCTCTGACTGTCGCCGCAGGTTCTGCCGTTGTCGCACAGGACATGTCGGACGAGATGACGCTTGTGTCATGGGGCGGTGCCTATCAGGACAGCCAGCAGAAAGCCTATGTCGAGCCCTATCTGGAAATGAACGAAGGCGTGACCGCCATATGGGATGAAAGCAGCGCCGAGGCCGTGGCCAAGCTGCGCGCCATGAACGAGGCCGGCAACGTGACCTGGGATCTGGTAGACGTCGTGGCGTCCGATGCGATGCGCCTGTGCGACGAAGGTCTGGCGATGGAGCTGGACTTTGACGAGGTACTGGCACCGGGCGACGACGGGTCTACCCCGACGGACGATTTCGGCGACCTGCTGGTCAACGACTGCTTTATCCCGCAGATCGTTTATTCAACCACGTTCGGTTACCGCACCGATCTGGTGCCCGCAGGTGTCGAGCCACCCAGCAGCGTCTGCGACGTCTTTGACCTGGAAAAATATCCGGGCAAACGGGCGCTGCAAAAGCGCCCGATCGACAACATGGAATGGTCGCTTTATTGCGACGGCGTGGCCAAGGAAGACCTTTATGACGTGCTGAGCACGGACGAGGGTGTCGACCGGGCACTGGCCAAGCTGGACACGATCAAGGATCAGGTCGTCTGGTGGTCTGCCGGCGCGGAAACACCGCAGCTGCTGGCGGATGGCGAAGTCTTCATGGGTTCTACCTATAACGGTCGCCTGTTCTCGGCCATCGCCGAGCAGGACCAGCCCATCGCGATGATGTGGGACATGCAGTCTTTCGATCTTGACGGCTGGATCGTTCCCGTGGGTCTGCCTGACGACCGTCTGGCGCGGGTGATGGACTTCCTCAAGTTCGCCACCGACACGCAGCGTCTGGCCGATCAGTCCGCGTATATCTCGTATGGTCCGGCACGTGCATCCTCTGCACCGCTGGTGGGTCAGCACGCGACGCTGGGGATCGACATGGCGCCGCACATGCCGACCGATCCGGCCAATGCGTCCAACGTTCACATCTATGACTACGAATGGTGGGCCGACAATCGCGACGATCTGGATGCGAAATTCCAGTCGTGGCTGGCACGGTAAGTGACTGATTGCCGGGCGGGGGAAACCCTGCCCGGCATTCTCCATTCAAGAGGACGGATCATGCCCAAGGGATACATCATCGGCCATATCACCGTGAATGATGCCGAGGCCTACCGCGAATATGTGGAGCGTGACACGCCGATCCTCGCGGCCATGGGGGGCAGGTTTATCGTGCGCGGCGGGACGAGCGAGACCCCCGAAGGCAGCACGCAAGATCGCCACGTCGTCATCGAATTTCCGTCGTACAAGGCAGCACTCGACGCCTATAACGACCCCGGATATCAAGAGGTGGCCGCGATCCGCCACCGCACCGCAGACAGCACGATCATTGTCGTGGAAGGTGCGTCATGACCGATGCAGCCCAACCCGGAATGACCGAAGGCGCCCGCGCGAGCGAGGCCCGCGCGCAGGACGCAGCCCAGACCGGCCCGATGCTGGCCGCCGACGGCACGCCGCTCAAGAAATCGCTGGGCCGGGCGCTGCGCCGCCAGAAACTGCGCGCGCTGGCGCTGATCGCGCCGCTGCTGCTTTTTGTGCTGGTGACGTTCATCGCACCCATCGCCGACATGCTGTTCCGCTCGGTCGAGAACGAGATCGTGCGCAACACGCTGCCCGCCACGGTCGAGGTGCTGGCCGATTGGGATGCCGAAGCCGGCGATCTGCCGAATGAGGCCGTCTATCGCGCGCTCTTTTTCGACCTGTTTCTGGCGTCGGAGGCCAAGGAGCATACCAAGCTGGGCAGCCGTCTGAACTATGAGAACGCAGGCATGTCGTCGATGTTCCGCACCTCCGGTCGGCGGATGGACGACATCGGCGAACCTTTCAAGAATGTGCTCGAGGATATCGACCCGGTCTGGGACGATGCCGCCCATTGGCATGCGCTGATGTCGGGGGCTGCGGGCGACACCCGTGACACCAGATTGTTGCGCACCACGGTCGTGGGGCTCGAGGCGCTGGAAAGCCAGTCCTACACTCTCGATATCGGCTTCTCGCCCTCTGCGAGGGTCTCGGCGCTGTTGCCGCAAACCGCGGCCGCCTATACCACCTTTGCCGCGTTCACCGCGCTTGTGGACGAGGACGACCCCGCCGAGGAAGAGCCGTGGGAAGCGGTGCATGCCGCTTTGGCCATCGATTTGGCCGACGCGGACGTGCGCAGCGCGATCGAGAGCTATACCGGCCCCGGCGCGGACGCGCTCAAGGCTGTGGCGCAGGCTGCATTCCCGCCGCTCGATTTCAAGGCCGCGATCATCGACACCAATGAGGATTGGGGCGATCAGGAAAACTGGCGCGTGATCCAAACCTATGCGCCGCCCTATACCTCGGGTTATTTCCTGAATGCCGTCGACAGCCAGAAAACGCCCGACGGCCCCGCCTTGCGCGACGAGGACGAACGCATCTATGGGCTTTTGTTCAAGCGCACAATGTTCATGTCGCTGACGATCATGGTCAGCTGCATCCTGCTGGGCTATCCGATCGCGTGGCTGCTGGCCAATCTTCCCATGCGCAGCGCCAACCTGCTGCTGATCCTTGTGCTGCTGCCGTTCTGGACCTCGCTTCTGGTGCGGACATCCGCGTGGAAGATCATGCTGCAACAACAAGGTGTGATCAACGATACGCTGGTCTGGCTGGGGCTGGTGGGCGATGGCAGTCGATTGGTCATGATCAACAACCAGTTCGGCACGATCGTGGCGATGACGCATATCCTGCTGCCGTTCATGATCCTGCCTTTGTATTCGGTGATGAAGACGATCCCGCCGACCTATCTGCGGGCCGCAAAATCGCTGGGGGCGACCAACTGGACGGCCTTCTGGCGGGTCTATTTCCCGCAATCCGTGCCGGGTATCGGCGCGGGGTCCATCCTCGTCTTCATCCTTTCCATCGGCTATTACATCACGCCAGAGATCGTTGGCGGCACCACCGGCACGTTCATCTCCAACCGGATCGCGTATCACATCTCGTCGTCGTTGAACTGGGGTCTTGCGGCGGCGCTGGGCACCATTCTGCTGGTGGTCGTCCTGCTGCTTTACTGGGCCTACGACAAGATCGTCGGCATCGATAACGTGAAGTTGGGAGGCTGAGGACATGAGCGCAGTTCTGACACCGATCGAGCGCAAGCCGATGAGCTTTACCCTGCCTGTCGTCGCAGCGGCGGGGGCCTTTGCGGGTTTGTTCGTGGGCACGGCGCAGGGGTCGACCCTGCTGGGCATCATTGTCGGCGGCGCGCTGCTGGCCGGGTTGGCATATGTGGCGGTCAACATGCTGAGCGCGCAGGAACGGATGGCCCGCTGGGGCATCGTGGCGCTGATGGCACTGGCAGGCTTTGCGTTCGCCGGCCTGCCGGGGCTTGTGGTCGGCGGGCTTTTCGGCTGGTTTTTCAGCTGGTTCATCTATTGGGTGGGCGAGGGGCGATACCGCGCGCATCTGGCCCCCTATCTGACGCCTGGACAGGTGCTGTGGCACTACACGTTCCGGGTGATCTGCGGAGCTATTCTGGTGTTCCTGATCACGCCGATCCTTGTGGTGATCCCGCTGTCGTTCAACGCTGAGAACTTTTTCACGTTCACGCCAGAGATGCTGCGTTTCGATCCGGCGGGCTATAGCCTCAAGCATTACCGCGACTTCTTCGGCAGTTCGGACTGGCAACAGGCGATGCGCAATTCGCTGAGCATCGCGCCGGTGGCGACGCTGCTGTCGGTGGGGTTCGGCACGCTGGCGGCCATTGGCCTGAGCCAGCCGCACGTGCCGTTCCGCCGTGCGATCATGGCGATCCTGATTTCGCCGATGATTGTCCCGCTGATCATCTCGGCTGCGGGGATGTATTTCTTCTACTCGCGCATCGGTTTGCAGGGCACCTATCTGGGTGTGGTTCTGGCGCATGCCGCCCTTGGCATTCCGTTCGTGATCATCACGGTGACGGCGACGCTTGTGGGCTTTGACAACTCACTGACGCGGGCGGCGGCCAACATGGGCGCGAACCCGGTGACGACGTTTTTCCGGGTGCAGATGCCGCTGATCCTGCCGGGAGTGATCTCGGGCGGGTTGTTTGCCTTCATCACCTCGTTCGACGAAGTGGTCGTGGTGCTCTTTGTGGGCAGCGCGGGGCAAAAGACGCTGCCGTGGCAGATGTTCATCGGGCTCCGGGAACAGATATCGCCGACCATTCTGGCGGTTGCGACGATCCTCGTGGCGATCTCGATCACCTTGCTGACGGTGGTGGAAATCCTGCGCCGCCGGTCAGAGCGGATGCGGGGGATGTCGCCGGGTTGACGGCGGTGTTTTGTTTGCGAGGGCAGGAGTGTTTGCGAGGGTAGGACTGGGGCTCCGCCCCAGACCCCGGAGGTTTATTCAGCAAGATGAAACAGGGGCGCGGGTTTTGAGGCCCGCGCGTTTGTTCTAGAGCTGGTTGCGGCCAATTGGATCCGCGTATTCATCTGCCTGGGTGAGGCAGCGTTTGCAACGCAAAACGCGTTCACCCCGGCAGATGAATACGATTGAGAGCAACACGCTCTAGCGGCGCACCAGAACCTCGTAGCCCGAGGCGATGTCCTGCGTGATCGCGCCGACCTCGAAATTGTAGTCGCCGATCTGGCCCACCGGTGTGACTTCGGCGGCGGTGCCGGTCAGCCAGCACTGCTCGAACCCTTCGAGTTCCTCGGGCAGGATGATGCGTTCGTGCACCTTGATCTGACGCTCGTGCAGCATGCCGATGACGGTCTGGCGGGTCAGCCCGTTGAGGAACGCGTCGGGGGCGGGGGTGTGGACCTCACCGTCCTTGACGAAAAAGATGTTGGCGCCTGTCGCCTCGGCGATATAGCCGCGATAGTCGAACATCATGGCGTCGGAGCAGCCTTTGGCCTCGGCTGCGTGTTTGGACATCGTGGCGATCATGTAAAGACCCGCCGCCTTGGCCTGTGAAGGGGCTGTTTCGGGCGACGGGCGCTTCCATTTCGCGATGTCGAGTTTCGCGCCCTTGGTTTTGGCATCGCCGTAATAATTGCCCCATTCCCAGACGGCCACGGCCAGATGCACCGGGTTGCGCGCCGAGGCGACGCCCATATCGGGGCCGGCACCGCGCCATGCGAGCGCGCGCACATAGGCGTCCTTGAGCCCGTTGGCGTCGAGGGTGGCCTGTTTGGCGGCTTCGATTTCGTCCACACTATAGGGGAGCTCAAAGTCGATGAGGCGGCCCGAGTTGATCAGCCGCTGGGAATGTTCGCGGGATTTGAAGATCTTGCCGGAATAGCACCGCTCGCCCTCGAAGACCGAGCTTGCGTAATGCATCGCATGGGTGAGGATATGGACGTTCGCACTGCGCCAATCGACGAGTTTGCCGTCCATCCAGATTTTGCCGTCACGGTCATCATAGCCCGACATCTCGCCTCTCCTTTGCGAATATTGCGCGATTTAGTCCCGATATGGGCATAATATTGCGCGAAAACTGCGCGGTGCTAACAGTTGAGTCTTGGAATGTCAATAAGGCTGACTTAAAGTGGCAACAAAAGCGGAGAGGCGAAGATGCAGCGCATGGCGGATACACAAGGGGCCTTCAGCGGCGAGGCGCTGTTGTTTCTGACCGATGAGCAATTGCGACAGGGGATCGAGGCGATGTTCTTTGCCTACCGCGGGTTCACCTCTGACCCGGATCTGATTCTGGCGGACATGTCCTATGGTCGCGCGCACCACCGGGCGCTGCATTTCATCAATTGCGCGTCGGGCACCACTGTCAACAATCTGCTGGCCATTCTGGGGGTCACCAAACAATCGCTGAACCGTGTGTTGCGCACGTTGATCGAGGATGGTCTTGTCGAGGTGCGGGTCGGTCGCGTGGACAAGCGCGAGCGGCACCTTTATCTGACCGACAAAGGCCGCGCGTTGGAACGGGAATTGTCCGATGCGCAGCGCGCGCGGATGCGGGCGGCGTTTCGGTCGGCGGGGCCGGAGGCGGTGGCGGGTTTCAAACAGGTGCTCGAGGCGATGATGAACAGCGATATGCGGCGACATTATCACAAGCTGCGCGATCCCGGCAGACCGGCGCAGAATGCGGGAGAGCGTGGATGAGCGATCCGGATGCCCATCTGCTGATCGTCGACGATGACGAGCGTATTCGCGGGTTGCTGCAAAAGTTCCTGATGCGGCACGGGTTTCTGGTGTCTGCGGCGCGCGATGCCGCTCATGCGCGTCGGATCATGTCGGGTCTGGATTTCGATCTGCTGGTGCTCGATGTGATGATGCCGGGCGAAGACGGCGTCAGCCTGACGCGGTCGATCCGCGAAACCCGGACCACGCCGATCCTGCTGCTGACGGCCAGGTCCGAGACGTCCGACAGGATTGCAGGGCTTGAGGCGGGGGCGGACGATTACCTGTCCAAACCGTTCGAGCCCAAGGAATTGCTGCTGCGCATCAACGCCATCCTGCGCCGGATGCCCGAGGTCGAAGCGCCCAACGTTGCGCCCAAGGTTCTGGGTATGGGCGACATCCGCTATGATATCGAGCGCGGAGAGATGTGGTCGGGGGCCGAACTGATCCGGCTGACGGCAACCGAAAGTCAGCTGATGCGTATCTTTTCCACCAGCCTGAACGCACCGGTCAGCCGGGGGCAGCTGGTCGAGCAGCTTGGCCGTGGCAACGGGCGCGACGGCGGTCAAAGTCAGGAACGCGCGGTCGACGTCCAGATCACCCGGTTGCGCCGCAAGATCGAGACCGACCCCAAGCAGCCGCGCTATCTGCAGACGGTGCGCGGTGCGGGGTATATGCTGGCGCCTGACTAGGGCCGATCTGACGATGTCCGCAACAACAAGGGGCGTGCCCGAACCGCGAGGGCACGGAACGACATGACGACTGCGCTTTTGACCCATGCTGATTGTTTGCAGCATGTGACGCCCGAGGGGCATCCTGAACGGGTGGCACGGCTGGAGCATGTTTTGGCGGCTTTGGAAGGGTTGGACCTGACCCGTGTGACGGCCCCCATGGCGGCAGAGGATGATCTGCTGCGGGTGCATCCGCGTGGGTATATTGAGGATCTGCGCAAACAGGTCCCTACCGAGGGCTTTGCCCGGATCGACGCGGATACGTGGATGTCGCCCGGCTCACTTGCGGCGGCGTGGCGCGGGGCGGGGGCTGTGGTGCGGGCGGTGGATATGGTTCTGGCGGGCGAGGTGGCCAATGCGTTCTGCGCGATCCGTCCCCCGGGCCATCATGCAGAGCGCGAGACGGCGATGGGGTTTTGTTTCTTTGGCAATGCGGCTTTGGCGGCGAAACATGCTTTGGACCATCACGGCCTGGCCCGCGTCGCGGTGGTGGATTTCGATGTGCATCACGGCAACGGCACGCAGGATTTGCTGTGGGATGAGCGCCGCGCGCTGGTCGTGACCTCGCAGCAGATGCCGCTGTGGCCGGGCACAGGCGCGCCAGAGGAAGACGGCGCGTATGGCAATATCCTGAACCTGCCGTTGCCGCCCGACAGCGGCGGGGCGCAGATGCGCAAACTTTATGAGGCGCAGGCGTTTCCCCGGTTGCGCGCATTCCAGCCAGAGCTGATCATCATCTCGGCAGGCTTCGATGCCCATCAGGACGATCCTCTGGCGCAGCTGAACTGGAGCACCGGGGATTTTCGGTGGCTGACCGGGCAATTGTGCGCGCTGGCGGCGGATCTGTGTCAGGGGCGCGTGGTCTCGACACTCGAAGGGGGGTATGATTTGCAGGCGCTGGCGGCAAGTGCCCGGGCGCATGTCGAGGTTTTGCAGGAGGCGGGTGCATGAGCACACAGAAAAAGAGCGCAGAGACACCGGTAGACGAGATGACGTTCGAGCAGGCGATGAAGGCGCTCGAGCATGTGGTGGGCCAGCTTGAGGCGGGCGACGTGCCGCTGGACCAGTCGATCACGCTCTATGAACGCGGTGCGGCGCTGAAAAAACGCTGCGAGGACAAGCTGCGCGAGGCCGAAGAAAAAGTCGCCGCGATCACGCTGGACGCCGACGGGCAGCCCATTGGCCTGAAACCTGTCGAAGGGCTGTAGGCGATGTTGCGCGCCCGCAGGGGCGATGTCGAAACCGCCGTGCAGGCACATCTGGACCGGGTTCTGGCGCCTTATGCCGATCTGCCCGTGGGCCGCGCGATGGGTTATGCGGCGCAGGGCGGCAAACGTCTACGCGCGCTTTTGGTGATGGAATCGGCGGCCTTGCACGGGGTCGAGGAAGGCGCGATCTGGCCTGCCTGCGCGATCGAGGCGATGCACGCCTATTCGCTGGTTCACGACGATTTGCCGTCGATGGATGACGATGCCGAACGGCGCGGTCGCCCCACGGTGCATATCGCCTTTGACGAGGCGACGGCGGTGCTTGCGGGGGATGCGCTGCAATCGCTGGCGTTCGAATTGCTGGCAGCGCCGTCTTATGCCAGCGCCGATGTGCGCGCCGATCTGGTGCTGACGCTGGCGCGGGCGGCGGGCGTTGCAGGCATGGTGCGGGGCCAGGCGCTGGATATTGCGGCAGAGACCGGCGATTTCAGCCTCGATCAGATGGCCGACATGCAGGCGGGCAAGACCGGCGCGCTCTTTGTCTGGTCGGCGCAGGCGGGCGCGCGGATGGCGCAAGCCGATCCGGGGCCTTTGACAGCCTATGCAACCGCCTTTGGTGCCGCGTTCCAGATTGCCGACGATGTGCTGGATGTGACCGGTGATGCAGCGCGTATGGGCAAGGCCGTGGGCAAGGATGCAGCGGCGGGCAAGGCGACCTATGTCGGTCATCTGGGTCTTGACGGGGCGAAACGCCGCGCCGAGGATCTGGTGCAAACCGCCTGCGATGCGCTAGAATGTTATGGAGACAGAGCAAGAACCTTGCGGGCGCTGGCGCGATTCATTACCCAACGCCAGAACTGACGTCGGAGAGGCCCATGACCACGCAATCCAAAACGCCGCTGCTGGACCGAGTGCATAATCCGTCCGACCTCAAGCAGTTCAGCGATGCAGAACTGGTTCAGGTCGCCCATGAATTGCGGTCCGAGACGATTTTGGCGGTGTCGGAAACCGGCGGTCATCTGGGCGCGGGGCTGGGCGTGATCGAGCTGACGGTGGCGCTGCATGCGATCTGGGACGCGCCACGCGACAAGATCGTGTGGGACGTCAGCCACCAGACCTATCCGCACAAGATCCTAACGGGCCGCCGCGACCGTATCCGCACGATCCGTCAAAAGGGCGGATTGTCAGGCTTCGCCAAACGCAGCGAATCCCCCTATGACGCCTTTGGCGCGGCACATTCCAGCACGTCCATTTCAGCCGCTTTGGGCTATGCCGTGGCCGCCGATCTGGGCGGGGCCTGCGAGACCGGACACGGCGATGCGATTGCGGTCATCGGTGATGGCGCGATGTCGGCGGGCATGGCCTATGAGGCGATGAACAACGCGGGCCATCTGGGCAAACGGCTGATCGTGATCCTCAACGACAACGAGATGTCCATCGCACCGCCCGTGGGCGCGCTGTCGCAGCATCTGATCAGGCTCTATGCCGAGGCCCCGTTTCAGGATCTCAAGGCGGCGGCCAAGGGGGCGGTCAGAATGTTGCCGGAGCCATTCCGCGAGGGGGCGCGGCGGGCCAAGGATATGCTCAAGGGCATGGCCGTGGGCGGATCGCTTTTCGAGGCGCTTGGGTTCTCGTATCTGGGGCCGATTGACGGCCACGATCTGGATCAGCTCTTGCCGGTGTTGCGCACGGTCAAGGCGCGTGCGACCGGGCCTGTATTGATCCATGTGCTGACCAAAAAGGGCAAGGGCTATGCCCCCGCCGAAGACGCAGCCGACCGCGGGCACGCACGGGCGAAATTCGATCTGGTGACCGGTGCGCAAAAGAAATCGCCCTCGAATGCGCCCAGCTATACATCGGTGTTCGCCAATGCCCTTCTGGCGCAGGCGGCGGACGATTCACGCATCTGCGCCGTGACGGCGGCGATGCCCGATGGCACCGGCTTGGACCTGTTCGCGGAACGCTATCCCAGCCGCACGTTCGATGTGGGCATTGCCGAACAGCATGGCGTGACCTTTGCCGCCGGTCTGGCGGCGGGCGGTATGCGGCCTTTCGTGGCGATCTATTCGACGTTCCTGCAACGCGGCTACGACCAGATCGTGCATGACGTGGCGATCCAGCGCTTGCCGGTGCGGTTCGCCATCGACCGCGCGGGTCTGGTGGGCGCGGACGGGGCCACCCATGCGGGCAGCTATGACGTGGCTTATCTGTCGAACCTGCCCGGTTTCGTGGTGATGGCGGCGGCGGACGAGGCTGAACTGGTCCATATGGTCGCCACGGCGGCGGCGCATGACGACGGACCCATCGCGTTCCGCTATCCGCGCGGCGAGGGCACCGGCGTGACCATGCCCGAACGCGGCGAAGTGCTGGAGATCGGCAAGGGGCGCATCGTGGCCGAGGGCTCGAAGGTGGCGATCCTGTCGTTCGGCACGCGGCTGTCGGAGGTCACAAAAGCCTGCGAGGCGCTGTCGGCGCGGGGCATCACGCCCACAGTCGCCGATGCCCGGTTCGCCAAGCCGCTGGACCGCGATCTGATCCTTGGGCTGGCCCGCGACCACGAGGCGCTGATCACCATCGAAGAGGGCGCCGTGGGTGGCTTTGGCAGCCATGTGGCGCAGCTTTTGGGCGATGAGGGCGTGTTCGACAATGGTCTGAAATTCCGGTCGATGGTGCTGCCGGATGTGTTCATCGACCAATCTTCGCCCAGCGACATGTATTCCGTGGCGGCGCTGAATGCGGCGGATATCGAGGCCAAGGTGCTGTCGGTTCTGGATATCGCGCAGGTCAAACGGGCTTGACGTGATCGCGCAAGATTATCCGAAAACCGGTGCCCACTTTTTGGCTTGCTCTCAGCTGTCCTGCGCATCCGCCAACAACGCCCGCAGCCCGGTGCGGTAGTCGGGATAATGCAGCGTGACACCCAGTTCCGAGGTGATCCTGGCGTTCGAGACACGCTTGCTCTCTGCGTAAAAGCTGCGGGCCATGGGACTCAGATCGGCCCTGTCGAAATCGACCTGCAGCGGCAAGGGCAGGCCCAGCAATTCAGCAGCACAGGCGATGACATCCTGTGGCGGCGCGGGGTCGTCGTCGCACAGGTTGTAGACCGCGCCGGGGTCGGGCCGGGTGATCGAGGCGGCCAGCACCTGCGCGATATCCGCCACGTGAATGCGCGAAAACACCTGACCTTGTTTGATGATGCGTCTTGCGGTGCCTGCGCGGACCTTGGCAAAGGGGCCGCGACCGGGGCCGTAGATGCCTGCGAGCCGGAAGATGTGCAGCGGCAGACCCGGTATGGCGCGCCACGCGGCCTCGGCTGCGACGCGCTGCCGGCCGCGCCGGGTGCCTGGGGTCAGCGGCGTCGTCTCATCGACCCAGCCGCCATTGTGATCGCCGTAGACGCCGGTGGTCGACAGATACCCGACCCAGGCCAGATGCGGCGCGCGTTCGGCGATCGCTTGGCTCAAGGCGGCCAGCACCGGGTCGCCGTCCGGGCCCGGACCGGCAGAGATCAGCAGATGTGTGGCGCGGGCCAGGGCGGCGTCGATCCCCGAATTGGGCGCCGGCCAGATCAGCGGCGTCACGCCGGTGTCGGCGATGGCGCGGACCTTGTCCGCCGCGCGGGTCGTGCCGGTAATGCGCCAGCCGCGCGCCAGCAACATCGGGGCGAGCGCGCGGGCGGAATAACCATGACCGAAGGAAAGCAGATGCGGTGTCATATCGCCAGATTGCGCCCGTCAGGCCACCGATTGCAAGTGCTGCGCGCCCACAAGACCATCGGCAAAAGTTTGCGCATTGGCGGCAAGGGGGATGCGGGGCGGCACGGCTTGGGCTAAGGCGGAATGACCGAAACAATGTGTGAGCCCCCGAGATGGTTATGAATCGCCGCTGGTTTATTCTATCCTTTGTTGCACTGGCCGCTTGCGGGCGGGGTCAGCCCGACGCTCAGCAAGTGTCGCGCGCGGCACACTCTCGCGCAGAACCGCCGTTGCATCCCAACGAGACGCGGGAATTGCGGGTTTTGATCAACCAATACGCCGATCTCTACAAGGTGCCGCGCCCGCTGGTGCACCGGCTGGCCATTCGCGAAAGCACGCACCGGCCGTGGGCGCGCAACGGGCCGTATTACGGGTTGTTGCAGATCCTGCCAGCGACGGCGCGCACCATGGGGCACCGCGGGTCGCCGTCCGATCTTCTGGATGCCGAGACGAACCTGAGATACGCGGTGAAATACCTGCGGGGCGCGTGGCTTTTGTCGGATGGCAGCCATGACACGGCGGTCAAATGGTATTCGCGCGGGTTCTATTTCGAGGCCAAGCGGCGCGGCATGCTGGTCAAGACCGGGTTGCGCCAGGACTGAGATGTCGGGTCAGCTCGCGTAATCCGACCCTTCGGCATCGAGGATGGCGCGCAGTTCGGCCAGATGATGCACTGCGGTATCGACCGGATAGGCGTCCTTTTCGCGGGCGGTCTTTTCGGCGACCGCATCAGGCAGCAGGCTGAGCGGCTGGCCGGTTTGCAGCGCGCGCACATAGGTTTGCGCCGCGCGTTCAAAGTAGAACATCCGGTCGAAGGTCTCGGCCACGCTGTCGCCCACCACCATGATGCCGTGATTGCCCATCACCAGCACCTTTTTGCGCGGATCGTCGAGCAGGGAGGCGCAGCGCGCGCCTTCTTCCTCCATCGCCAGCCCGCCGTAATCGCCGTCGTAAGCGACACGGCCATGGAACATCGCGGCATTCTGGTCGAGCGCGGGCAGGCGCGGATCAGCGAGGCAGGCGAGCACCGTGGCATAGGGCGAATGAATGTGCATCGCGCAGCGGGCATGCGGGCAATGCCGGTGCAACCCGCCGTGCAGGCCCCAGGCGGTGATGTCGGGGGCATTCGGCCCTTCCATCGTCGCCGGATCATCAGCATCGACGATCACCAGATCCGACGCACGCACCCGTGAGAAATGCCGCATGTTGGGGTTGATGAGAAAGCGTTTGCCCGTGTCGTCGATGGCGAGGCTGAAGTGGTTGGCGACCCCTTCGTGCATGTTGTGGCGCACGGTCCAGCGCAGGGCGGCGGCCATGTCGCACCGCTCGGGCCAATTGTCTTTCTGGCGGTTGGAATTGGGGCGGATGTCGGTGACGTTCATGGCGGGCTCCTCTTTTGGATCATGCTGCCTGGTTTTGTGGCGCTTGACCACAGATGCGTCAGAGCGGGCGAGGCCGCAACCGGGTCTGCGTGACCGAAGCGTCGCACCTTGATCCCTCCTGCGACACCTGTCAACTTGGCGCATCGAAAGACCAGAGGGACAGGCATGGCAAAGAGCACGAAAACGGGCGGCATCGAGACACCCGAGCTTCCCGCGGCGACCGAATTCATGGATCCGACAGCGGCGGTTGACCATCTGTGCGCGCTTTACGATGCGGCCACGGGGTTTTTATGCGACCGGTTTCGCGCCGCGATGGAGGACGGGCACCCCGGCCACCGCATCCGGGCGTTCTACCCCGAAATCCGGATCACCACGACCACATTCGCCAAGGTCGACAGCCGTCTGAGCTTTGGCCACGTGTCGGCCCCCGGCACCCATGCGACGACGATTACACGCCCCGGATTGTTCCGCAATTACCTGATCCAGCAGATCAAGCTGTTGATCGGCAATCACAATGTGGGCGTGCGGATCGGCGTGTCGGACACGCCCATGCCGGTGCATTTTGCGGTGGCGTCAGATCAGAGCATGAACGTGCCGCAACAGGGTGCCGCCGAATTCATCCTGCGCGATGTGTTCGATGTGCCGGACCTGAGCACGACCAACGACGACATCGTTAACGGGACCAATAAGCCCGCCGCTGACGGCGCGGAACCGCTGGCACCCTTCACCGCGCAAAGGGTCGATTATTCGCTGGCCCGTCTGGCGCATTACACCGCCACCGATCCGGTGCATTTCCAGAACCATGTGCTGTTCACCAACTACCAGTTCTACGTGTCCGAGTTCGAGGCCTATGCCCGCGCGCAGCTGGCCGATCCGGAAAGTGGCTATACCGCCTTCGTCAGCACCGGTGATATCGAGATCACCGCGCCAGATCAGGCGATACCGCAGTCGGCCAAGACGCCGCAGATGCCGACCTATCATCTCAAACGCGCCGATGGCTCGGGCATCACGCTGGTCAATATCGGGGTCGGGCCATCGAACGCCAAGACCGCCACCGATCATATCGCTGTGCTGCGCCCGCATGCCTGGATCATGGTCGGCCATTGCGCGGGCTTGCGCAATTCGCAATCTTTGGGCGATTTCGTGCTGGCCCATGCCTATCTGCGCGAGGACCGTGTGCTGGACGACGATCTGCCGGTCTGGGTGCCGATCCCGGCGCTGGCGGAAATCCAGATCGCGCTGGAACATGCGGTGGCGCATGAAACCCGGCTCGATGGGTTCGACCTCAAACGCGTGATGCGCACGGGCACGGTGGCCAGCGTCGACAACCGCAATTGGGAATTGCGCGATCAGCGCGGCCCTGTGCAGCGCCTGTCGCAATCCCGCGCGGTGGCGCTGGACATGGAATCGGCGACGATCGCGGCGAATGGGTTTCGGTTTCGGGTGCCTTACGGGACGCTTTTGTGCGTCAGCGACAAACCCCTGCACGGAGAGCTGAAGCTGCCCGGCATGGCGTCGGAATTCTACAAGACCCAGGTCGCGCGGCATCTGATGATCGGCATCCGCGCGATGGAGCATCTGCGCACCATGCCGCTGGAGCGGATCCACAGCCGCAAATTGCGCAGCTTTGACGAGACTGCGTTTTTGTAGGGCATATGCGCGATATCAAGGCCCGCGCCGGGCGATGGCCAGATTCGCGGCTGGCTGCGGGACGCCTTCAAAATCGCGGGACGGCAGGCTTCTTTCCGACAATATCGGGTGTTTGCGTCGCGCAATTCGTGGTTTTCGGGTCGAATTCCCTTGTTTTTCGGGCGATCGTAGACACAAGCTGTTGTGTATGATGACTACATTACGTTAAATTGTATCATGCAGCCGCGAAGGCAGGCCAATATCGAGGAGAGACCCACATGGCATCGAAACCCATGACAAAGACACAGCTTGTCGCCGCACTGGCCGATGAGATGGGCGCAGACAAGAAAGCGGCCGGTGCCGCGCTTGACGCCGTGTGCAATCTGATCACGCGCGAAGTGTCCGGCGGCGGCGCCGTGACGCTGCCCGGCGTTGGCAAGATCTACTGCCGCGAACGGCCCGAGCGGATGGTGCGCAACCCCGCCACCGGCGAGCAGTTCAAGAAAGAGGCCGACAAGGTGGTGAAGGTGACCATCGCCAAGGCGCTCAAGGATTCCGTCAACGGCTGATCGGGCCTTTGACGATGTGACAGCAGGGGTCGCCATGGGGCGACCCGTTTTTGTTTGTGACACCCCTTGTTCGAAAGGCCCCCGAGATGAGCCAGATCACACTTGTGCGCCACGGGCAGGCGCAGACCCATGCCCGCGACGAGGCCACATACGATGCTCTCAGCCCTCTTGGCACGCAGCAGTCGCAATGGCTGGGCGCGCATCTGATCGGCACAGGGACCGTTTTTTCCTCGTGCCACGTCGGCACGCTGACCCGCCATGCGCAGACGCTGGATGCGATGGGCAACGGTTGGGCTGCGGGCGCTGTGGCTGATGCGCGGCTGAACGAGCTGGAGTATTTCACCCTCTCGCGGCTTTTTGAGGTGCAGCACGACGCCCCCGTGCCCGCTGACCGCGAAGGCTTTGTCCATCATCTGCCTGCCATGTTCACCGCCTGGGCCGAAGGGCGCATCGACGGCGCGCCAGAGACGTTCGAGGCGTTCGAGACGCGGGTGCGCGCGGCGTTGGACGATATCGTCGCACTTGGCCATCCGGCGCTGATCGTGACGTCGGGCGGCGTGATCGGCATGGCGATGCGGCTGTCGCTGGGGCTGGATTTGCAGGCGATGTCGCAGATGTGCCTGAGCATTGCCAACACCTCGGTGCACGGGATGTTTCCACTGGGCGGACGGCTGACGCCGACGCTGTTCAACGCATTGCCGCATCTGGACACGCCCGACCGGCGACACGCGCTGACCCATCTGTAAGAGGCTTTGCCGATGGCCCATCTGTGGCTGCGCGCCGAACAGCGCCCGTTCGAGACCCGCACAGGCCTGACCCCTGCCGGTGCCGCCGATCTGATCGCAGCCGGTCTGCATGTGACGGTCGAGGCCAGTGACACACGGGTGTTCCCCGCGCAGGCCTATGCCGATGCGGGCTGCGTCATGGCGCCCGCGCACAGCTGGCCCGACGCCCCCCGCGATACGATCATTCTGGGGCTCAAGGAACTGCCCGATGACGGCACGCCCCTGCCGCACCGCCACATCATGTTCGGCCACGCCTACAAGGGGCAGTCGGGGGCCGCGCCGCTGCTCAGCCGGTTTCGGGCCGGAGGCGGGGCGCTTTATGATCTGGAATATCTGGTGGATGACGATGCCCGCCGGGTCGCCGCCTTTGGTTATTGGGCGGGCTATGCAGGCGCGGCGGTCAGCCTGCGCTGTTGGCTCGCACAACAAGACGGCGGGCTTGCCGGGCCGGTCGGGGCCTACAGCGACGTCGATACGTTGCGGTCCGAATTGTCCTTGGCTTTGGGCCGCGCACGGCCTTCGGTTCTGATCATCGGCGCGCTGGGCCGCGTCGGCACCGGAGCCACCGATTTCTGCGCCTCCCTGGGCCTGCCCGCGACCTTGTGGGATCAGGCAGAGACGGCAGACGGCGGGCCGTTCCCGGCCATCCTGGACCACGACATCTTTCTCAATTGCATTCTCGCGCAGGCGGGTGTGCCGGTCTTTGTGCCGCGCTCTGCGTTGACCGCGCCCCGCAGGCTGAGCGTCATCGGCGATATCGCCTGCGACCCGACCAGCGATTTCAACCCTGTGCCGGTGTATGATTCGGTGACGGATTGGTCCGCGCCTGCACTGCGCGTGGCGACCGATCCGGTGCTGGACGTGATGGCAATAGACAACCTGCCGTCGATGCTGCCCCGCGAATCCTCCGAGGATTTCGCCCGTCAATTGCTGCCCCATCTGCATAGGCTGGCGGCATTGGACAGTGGCGTCTGGGGCCGCGCGCGGGCCGAATTTGACCGGCACATCGCAACGCCTTAGCGTGGGTCCAAAGGGGAGCCGCCATGCTGCCCGGGACCTGTCTGATCTATCTCGCGGCGATCCGAGCCCGAATGCGCTGCAAATGACCGCTGCGGAGTTCGATCTGGCGACAGTGATCGCGACCTCGGCCACCGCGTTCGTCTGGATCACATGGCTGGGCGTGGCCTATCTGATGTGGATCGGATCGGGCCTTTGGCGTCACCGGATCTGTCGGTGACGCGGTAGGTCTATAGCCCCGCCATCCGCGCCAGAACCCGCAGACCGGTCACCAGATCGGCCTCATCCGTGTCCTCTTCGAACGCATGGCTGATCCCGTTGATCGACGGCACAAAGAGCATCGCCACCGGCATCAGCCGCGCGACATTCGTCGCATCGTGCAGCGCGCCGGACGGCATGACGCGCCACGCGCCGGGGGCCTCGGCCTGAGCGGCCTGTTCCAACGCCGACCGCAAGCCCGTATCCATCGCCACAGGCTCCAGCCCGAGCATCGGGCCGTAGCTCAGGGTCATCGACATCCGGGCTGCCACCTCGGCTGCGGTCTCGCGGATGATCGCCTCCATCCGCGCCAGACGGTCGCTATCGCCGTCCCGCCATTGCATAGAAAACGTCACCCGTCCGGGCACGATGCTGGAGGCGTTGGGGTGCAGCGACACATGCCCGATGGTCCAGACCGACGCAGGCGAGACCACGTTGCGCAGCCGGTCGTTGAGCATGGCGTTGAACGCGGACAGCGCCTGAAACGCATCGCGGCGCAGGGCCATCGGCGTGGTGCCCGCGTGGTTCTGCTGGCCCTCAAATGTGATCTTCATGTCGCGGATGCCGACGATGGCCTCGACCACGCCGATCCTGTCGCCGGATGTGTCCAGCGCCGGCCCCTGTTCGATATGCATCTCGACAAAGCCGGTGAACCGCGCGGGATCGACGAAATCGCCCCGCCCCGGCATTGCCGCGCGCGCATCGCCGAATGTCACGCCGTCGCGGTCGGTCAGCGTATCGGCTGTGCCAAGCGTCTGATTGCCGCCCCAGATGGCCGAACCTGTGGTGACGCCGAACCGGCCTTCCTCGTCCTGAAACGACACGATTGAAATCGGCGGTCCTTGCGCCTCGATGCTGGCCCGCGCCACCTCGAGCGCGGCGATCACGCCCAAAGCGCCGTCGAGCCAGCCGCCCTCCGGCTGGCTGTCGGAATGTGAGCCCATGAGCAAGGACCGCCCCGGAGCCAGCCCAAACACGCTGCCGACGGGGTCGATCTGCACTTCGAGGCCTGCGGCGCGCATCCGGTCCGCCAGCCAGTGCCGCGCCGCGATGTCTTCGGCGGAAAAGGCGGGCCGCACGACGCCCTTGCCGATGCCTGCCGCGCCAAAGCCGCGCAGGTGATGGAGGTCTGAGAGAAAACGGGCAGGGTCGAGCATGGTAACCTCCGGGTGGTGTCACAAGGCAGTCAATACCGAAGGGAGGAGGAGGTCAAACCGGGATATAGCTCATTTCACCGCACCCGATATCCACCACCGGCGTCATCCCCGAGTCAAGCCCGAGGATGACGCGTGCCATGCGCGTCGGCGAGGCTTTCATCCAACCCAGCGACAGGCGAAGCGGCGACAGTCGGCCCTATTCCGCCGCAACCTCCTCGGCTGTGCTGGCCGCTTCGGCGCGCACCGCCGAGAATTTGAACTCCGGTATCTTGCCGATCGGATCAAGCGCCGCGTTGGTCAGGATGTTCGCCGCCGCCTCGACAAAGGCGAAGGGCAGGAACACCATATCCTCGGACACCGCCCGGTCCGCCCGCGCCATCACCTCGATGGAGCCGCGCCGGGTGGTCAGGCGCACGTGTTCGCCCGCTTTCACGCCCAGCTTGCGCAGGGTCTTGGGGTGGAGCGAGCAATTCGCCTCAGGCTCTATCGCGTCCAGCACCGTCGCGCGCCGTGTCATCGACCCGGTGTGCCAGTGTTCAAGCTGCCGGCCTGTGATGAGGATCATCGGGAAATTGTCGTCCGGCACCTCGGCGGGCGGCGTCACGCGGGCGGGTGTGAACATGGCCCGACCAGCCCTGCGCGGAAACCCGTCGCCAAAGACAATCGACTGGCCGGGGTCTTCGTTGCTGAGCGAAGGATAGGTCACGGCCCCCTCAGTCTCCAGCCGGTTCCACGTGATATGATGCAGGCTGCGCATCGACATCTTCATCTCGTTGAACACTTCGCGCGGCGTGTCGTAATCCCAGTCCAGCCCGATGCGATTGGCCAGATCGACGATGATGCGCCAATCCTCGCGCGCCTCACCAGGGGGGGCAATCGCCCGCCGGCCCATCTGCACCTGTCGATTGGTGTTGGTCACGGTGCCCGATTTCTCGGGGAACGCTGATGCAGGCAGGATCACGTCGGCATAATTCGCCGTCTCGGTCAGAAAGATATCCTGCACCACCAGGTGATCCAGCTTGGCCAATGCCTTGCGCGCATGTTCGACGTCTGGGTCCGACATCGCCGGGTTTTCGCCCAGAATATACATGCCGCGTATTTCGCCTCGATAGGCGCCGTCGATGATCTCGACCACCGTCAGCCCCGGCGTCTCGAGTATCTGCGTGCCTTTCCAGATGTGGCGGAACAATTCGCGCACTTCGGGGTCGGTGACGCTTTGGTAATCGGGTAGAAACTGCGGGATAAGCCCGGCATCCGACGCACCCTGCACGTTGTTCTGACCGCGCAGCGGATGCAGCCCCGTGCCGGGCCGCCCGATCTGACCGCAGAGCAGCGCCAGCGAGATCAGACAGCGCGCATTGTCCGTGCCGTGAATATGCTGGCTGATGCCCATGCCCCAGAAAATCATCGCGGATTTGGCATCGGCATAGGCCCGCGCCACGGCCCGGATCGTATCGGCGGACACCCCGCACAGCTCTGACATCCGCTCGGGCGTAAAGGCCCGGATATGCTCGCGAAATTCAAAGAACCCTTCGGTGAACCCTTCGATATACTGCCGGTCATACAGCTTTTCCTCCACGATCACGTTCATGATCGCATTGAGCAGCGCCACGTCCGTGCCCGGCCGGAATTGCAGCATATATCGCGCGTGCCGTTTCAGCGCCTGACCGCGCGGGTCCATCACGATCAGATCACCGCCGCGCTTGGCGAATTGCTTGAAGAACGTGGCCGCGACCGGGTGGTTCTCTGTCGGGTTCGCCCCGATCACAATCGCCAGATCCGCATTCTCGATCTCGTTGAACGTGGCCGTGACCGCGCCTGATCCGACATTCTCCATCAAGGCCGCCACCGAGGACGCATGACACAGCCTCGTGCAATGATCGACATTGTTGTGGCCAAAGCCCTGACGGATGAATTTCTGAAAGAGATACGCCTCTTCATTGGTGCATTTGGCCGAGCCGAAGCCTGCCACCGATTGCCCGCCGAAATAACTGCGCAGATCGCCCAAGCCGTGGGCCGCCTTGTCCAGCGCCTCGTCCCAGGTCGCCTCGCGGAAATGGGTCCAGGGGTTTGCCGGATCGACGTTCAGGCCTTTTTCGGGCGCATCGTCGCGCCGGATCAGCGGTTTGGTCAGCCGGTGCGCATGGTGGACATAGTCGAAACCGAACCGGCCCTTGATGCACAGCCGCCCTTCGTTGGCAGGGCCGTTGATACCGTCCGCCTTCAAAATCTTGCCATCGCGGATCTTGAGCGACACCTGACAGCCGACCCCGCAGAACGGGCAAATCGACTTGACCTCATCGTCATACGCCTTGCTGTCGCCATGCTGCCGGTCGTCCAGCACCCGCGCCTCCATCAGCGCGCCGGTCGGGCAGGCCTGCACACATTCGCCGCAGGCCACGCAGGTGCTGTCGCCCATCGGATCGTCCATGTCGAAAACCGGCCAGGCATCGTGCCCACGCCCCGCCATGCCGATCACGTCGTTCACCTGAACCTCGCGACAGGCCCGCACACACAGCCCGCATTGAATGCACGCATCCAGATTGACCCGCATCGCGATATGGCTGTCGTCCAGCAGCGGTATCCGCCCCGCCTCCAGACTCGGCAACCGGCTCTCCGACACACCCGTCGCCGCCGCCATGTCCCAAAGATGCGACGACCGGTCATGCGCCGCCGCCTGCTCGGGCTGATCAGCAAGCAACATCTCGACCACCATGCGCCGCGCAGTGGACGCACGCACAGAATCCGTCACCACGATCATGCCCTCAGCCGGTTCGCGAATACACGACGCCGCCAGCACCCGCTCGCCTTCGATCTCGACCATACAGGCGCGGCAATTGCCGTCGGGCCGGTAGCCGGGATCGGGCTTGTGACACAGATGCGGGATGACAAGGCCACGACCCTGTGCGACCTCCCAGATGGTCATGCCGGGCGTCGCCTCGACCTCGCGGCCGTCAAGCGTGAATCGAATGGTATCGGACATGTGGCCTCCCTTGGTCTGACCCAGTATAGACCACGCAAAGTGCCGCGCCAGAGTCCCAATCCCGACATCCGCACCCGCAAACGCGCCAAGCGGTTTCCGATAGGCGCCCCACGTCTCCCAAGGGGGCCCCTTTCATCTTGCCAAATAAACCTCGGGGTCTGGGGCAGAGCCCCAGTCCGACACCTGCAACCCAGACTAACGCGGCATCGGCGTCCGGTGCCGATTATACGCCGACCAATCCGAGATCTGCGGATAATGTTGCGCCCGCCAACGCCTGACGCGCGGGTTCATCACCCGGCGCCACACCGGCGGGATCATCGCGGCAATGGTCATCACCTGATAGCCGTAGGGCAGTTGCGGGGCCTCGTCGGCGGAGTAGGTTTGCAACAAGGGAAACCGCCTGTCGGGTTTGTAATGATGGTCCGAATGGCGTTGCAGGTTGATCAGCAGCCAGTTGCTCGCCTTGTGCGCCGCGTTCCACGAATGATGCGGTTTGACATGTTCATAGCGCCCGTCACCCAGATGCTCCCGGGTCAGCCCGTAATGCTCGACGTAATTGACCAGCTCCAGTTGCCAGATCGCCACGCCCGCCTGCAACGCAAAGAGCCCGACGCCGCCCCAGCCACCCAGACCGAACGCCAGCGCCAGCATCATCAGTTGCAGGCCCCAGTAGCGCCAGAACGGGTTGCCGAGCGACGCCCAGCCCTTGCCCTTGCGCGCCAGCATGTCCCGCTCGGCCCCGAATGCCGACACCAGGCCTTCGCGCAGCACGCGCGGATAAAAGCGGTGGAACCCTTCGTTATACCGCGCCGTCACCGTGTCGCGGGGCGTGGCGACATAGCGGTGATGGACCAGCATGTGTTCGGACCGGAAATGCGAATAGAGCACCATCGCCAGCAGCAAATCCGCCATATTCCGCTCGATCCGCGGCTTTTGATGCATCAACTCGTGCGCGTAATTGATGCCCACCGTGCCGGTGATCACGCCGACGCCAAAAAACAGCCCGATCTTTTCGGACGTCGTCAGATGCCCGCCGTGCTGCGCCAACCAGATCAGCCCGAAGAGCATGATGAATTGCAAAGGTGCCCAGACCAGAGTGATCGCCCGGTAAGGCCCCAATGCGCTGTCTGGTGTCTCTGGATCGGCATTCGACAGATTCTGCCCCAGAACCGCGTCCAATGCGGAAAACAGATACCACGTCACCACCGGCACCAGCAGCACCCACAAGCCGCCTGCAAAACCCGCCCAGAAGACCAGCGGGATCAGCGCCAGCGACATCCAGAAGGGCAGGGCGCCGGCCCAGTTCGATGTCGTCGCCGGTGCGGTCATATCGCTCTCGTGCATTGCCGATCCTGTATCATCCTGACCCGTCCCGTCCTCATGGCGCAAGCGTGCCGTCACGGTCCCTGCACCAGATCGAACGCCTTGCGCATCAATGTGGGCAAGGCGTTGCGATCGAACGCATCCGGCGGCACAAAGCCGCCGCGTTCCGGCGCGCGGTCCATCGGCACGAGGGCCGTTCGCAAGTCAAGATGCAGGTGAAAATGGGTGAAAGTATGGCGCGCCTGAGCGCCTGCGTCCTTCCATTCGGCCCTGATCGGCGGGTCGTCCTGTGGTGCCGCGCCGTCCGTCGCCAACCAGTCGCTGCCCGGCCAGCCGAGCATACCTCCCAAAAGCCCCTTGTCGGGCCGCCGCTCCAGCAGCCACGCGCCGTCCACGCGGCGCGCCAGATAGGCAATGCCGTGCCGCGTGGGCTTGCGTTTCTTCGGCGTTTTCTGCGGCAGATCCGCCTGGGTGCCCTCAGCCCATGCGCGGCAGGACGGCCGCCAAGGACACAGACCGCAAGCCGGTTTGCGCGGGGTGCAGATGGTGGCCCCCAGATCCATCACCGCCTGCGCATAATCGCCGGGCCGCGCGGCGCAGGTCAACGCCTGCGCGTAGGCCATGAACACCGGTTTCGCCGCCGGCAGCGGCGTCGCGTCGTTGTGCAGCCGCGCCATCACCCGCTCCACGTTGCCGTCCAGCACCGTCTGCGGCAGATCGAAGGCGATCGCGCTGATCGCGGCGGCGGTGTAGGGCCCGACCCCCGGCAGGGTCAGCAAAAGATCGGGGTCCGCAGGGAACGCGCCACCATGCTCTGCCGTCACGACCCGTGCGCATTTCAGCAGATTGCGCGCACGGGCGTAATAACCAAGCCCGGCCCATGCAGCCATCACGTCGGCATCCTCGGCCTTTGCCAGATCGGACACGCTTGGCCAAAGGGTCACGAATTTCACAAAATAGGCTTTGACCGCAGCCACCGTGGTCTGCTGCAACATGACTTCGGACAGCCAGATACGGTAGGGGTCTGCGCGCGCGGTGGATCCGGGCGGCACGCGCCAAGGCATGTCGCGGGCGTGACGGTCATACCAGCCAAGTAGTTCAGATGCCAGATCATCCGACAATTCCGGCGCATCAAGATGCGAAATGGGGTCACGCAAAGGTGTTCATCCTGTTATCCGATCAGGGCTGGCCTCGGACGGCCCAACCCTTATAGTTAGAGCGCAAGCCGAAAAGAAGGAACATCTATTCGGATTATCTTGCGCAAAGCGTAAAAAGGCGGGAGCATCCCGTCGATGCAGGGCGATGGACGGATGCTGTGTCCCTGTGCAACAAAGGTCAACCATGGCGCGCCATTACTCGACCACCAAAGGCTTTGCCCGCACGAGCAAGCTGCTGCAACGTCCCATCGCCAAGGCCAGCGAATCCCGCGGCTTTGCCCAAAGCCGCGTTCTGACCCATTGGGCCGAGATCGCAGGCGAAGATGTGGCCGCCATCGCGCGTCCCGTCGACATCAGCTATGCGCGCGGCGGCAAGGGCGGTGGCATGGGGGCGACGCTGACCTTGCTGACCACCGGCGCGCAGGCCCCCATGCTCGAGATGCAAAAGGACCAGATCCGCGAGCGGGTCAATCAGGTCTACGGCTACAGCGCCATCGCGCGCATCCGCATCACCCAGACCGCGCCCACGGGCTTTGCCGATGGCGCGGTGGCCTTTGGCCATGCGCCCAGGGTCAAACCGCCTGTCACCGATCCTGAAATCATCCGTGCGGCGCAAGCCACCGCGCAGCCCGTTACAGACGATGGACTGCGGTCGGCCCTTGAAACTCTGGGCCGGAACATTCTATCCAAAACCAAACGCTGATCCCTCAGCTTTCACATTGCAACGAAAGGTCCTGACCTCATGACCCGATTACTCTCTGCTGGCCTTCTGGCCCTTGTCCTTGTTGCCGGTGGCGGCTGGTGGCTCAGCCAGCCTTCGGGCCCCGCGCCTGCGGAATTCACCGCCGGTGCCGCCAGTGCACAGGATGCGGATGTCGATATCAGCACCATCGTCGAAATGGCGCTGGGCGATGCCGACGCGCCCATCGAGATCATCGAATACGCCAGCTACACCTGCCCGCATTGCGCGACCTTTCATGCCGGGGCCTACAGACAGCTCAAGACCGATTACATCGACACCGGCAAGGTGCGCTTTATCTACCGCGAGGTCTATTTCGACAAATACGGCATGTGGGCCAGCATGATCGCGCGCTGCGAGCCGTCCAAGTTCTTTGGCATCACCGACCTGATCTACAAGGGCCAGCAGGAATGGAGCCGCGCCGGTTCCGACGCTGCCATCGCCGACGAGCTGCGCAAGATCGGCCGTCTTGCCGGACTGGATGATGCGCGTCTCGACGCCTGCCTCAACGATGGTGACAAGCTGCGCACCCTTGTGGCGTGGTATCAGGCCAATGCCGAGCGGGACGGAATCCAGTCGACACCGTCTTTCGTGATCGACGGTCAGAAATATTCCAACATGAGCTATGCGGAATTCCAGGCCCTTCTGGACGGCAAGCTGGAGGGATGACCACAGCCGCACCGAAAGGGCCTCTGTCCGGGCTGCGCGTGATCGAACTGGCGCGTATTCTGGCGGGCCCCTGGGCTGGTCAGACGCTGGCCGATCTGGGTGCCGAGGTGGTCAAGGTCGAGGCCCCCAAGGGCGACGATACCCGCCAATGGGGCCCACCGTTCATAGACCGCGAAGACGACCATACGGCGGCCTATTTCCATTCCTGCAACCGGGGTAAATCCTCGGTTGTGGTGGATCTCGCGTCTGAGGCGGGTCAGGCGCAGATGCGCGACCTAGTGGCTGGTGCGGATATCCTGATCGAGAATTTCAAGGTCGGCGGGCTGGCCAAATACGGGCTGGATTACGCCAGCCTGTCGGCGCTGAATCCGAGCCTCATCTATTGTTCGATCACCGGTTTCGGCCAGACCGGCCCCTACGCGCACCGCGCGGGTTATGATTACATCATCCAGGGCATGTCGGGCCTGATGTCGATCACCGGCGAACCCGACGGCCAGCCGCAGCGCGCGGGCGTGGCGATCACCGATATTTTCACCGGGCTTTATGCCGTCTCGGGTATTCTTGCGGCGGTGCATCAACGGCAATCGACAGGCAAAGGCCAGCATATTGACATGGCGCTGCTGGATTGCGCAGTATCCGTCACCGCCAATCAGGCGATGAACTATCTGGCGACCGGCACGCCGCCGGGCCGCACCGGCAATTACCACCCCAACCTGACGCCCTATCAGGTCTTTGAATGCTCGGATGGCCATATCATCATCGCCACGGGCAACGATGCGCAATACCACCGGCTCTGCGCTTTGCTGGGTCTTGCGGGCCTTGCCCAGACGCCGCGGTTCCTGACCAACGCCGACCGCATCGCCAATCGTGCCGAGCTGACGCAGCTTCTGACCGCAGGCACGCTGCAAATGACCAGGGCGCAGCTGCTGACCGCATGCGAAGCCAATAATGTGCCGGCAGGCCCGATCAACGATCTGGCGGAGGTGCTGGCCGACCCGCAGGTGATCGCGCGTGGGCTACAGATAAACCCCGAAGGCATCCCCGGCCTGCGCAGCCCGTTCCGCTTTTCCGACGCCGATCTGGTGCTGGACAAGGCCTCCCCCAGGCTGGGCGACGCCTGATCCGGACCATCGCACGCCCGCAACGATCATCCTCGGGCCCCCGTCATCCTCGGGCTTGACCCGGGGATCTCCGACCGTAGCGATCCCCGGGTCAAGCCCGAGGATGACGGGGGGCCCAAACGCGCGTCGCTGAATGTGGTCAGGCCAGCCGTTGTCGCGACCCACAGGCCCCTGCAAGCCTCGGATCTGGGCGTATCGGTGCCAAATGTCGCATTCTTTCGCGCATGACAGCACCTAAATATATTTCATACTTCATATGATCCAGAGAGATGAGATGAAACACGCACCTGACCTTGCAGCCTATGCCGAAGCGACACCGCAGGATGTCACGCCGTTCGATGACACGCCCAAACACCACGTCCCGCAGGATATCCACGACCGGGTCGCCCTGCGCGTGGTCCGCTTCATGCGGCTCTTTGCCGATGCGTTCTTCTCGAATCGGTATGGCCACCGCGCGGTTGTGCTGGAAACGGTGGCCGCCGTGCCGGGCATGGTCGGCGGACTCTTGCAGCACCTCAAGGCGATTCGCCACATCCGCGACGATCAGGGCTGGATCAAAGAGCTGATCGACGAGGCGGATAACGAGCGCATGCACCTGATGACCTTCATCAAGATCGCCCAGCCCAGCCGGTTCGAGCGTATACTGGTGATGATGGGGCAGTTGGTGTTCTACAACTTCTACTTCTTTCTCTACCTTTTTGCGCCGCGCACGGCGCATCGCCTCGTGGGGTATCTGGAAGAGGAGGCGGTGGTCAGCTACACCTCTTATCTGGCCGAGATCGACGCGGGCCGGGTCGAAAACGTGCGCGCCCCGCAGATCGCCATAGATTACTGGAACCTGGCCCCCGATGCCCGCCTGCGCGAGGTGGTGATCGTCGTGCGCGAGGACGAGGCGCATCACCGCGACACCAACCACAGCTTTGCCGACAGCATTGCGGCGGGCAGGCATCCGTAGCCGGGGTTTCGGTCTCCGGCTTTTCGATCGCGCTCAAACCAAACGCGTCTGAATGCGCGCCAAACGTCCTGTGCTGCCGGCATGGATGTGACGGACCTTACCTTCTGCGCCCTTGTTTGCGCCCTTGATTGCAGGATGCTCGGCCGGGCATCGGTGCGCTTTGGCGTGGGCATCCTCGCGGGGCCGATCGCGGCCATTGCATTGCGCTTTGTGGGCGTGCGTTTCGACTACGTCACTGCGGACGGGGCCTGGCCGACATGGACAAGCGCAATGCCCCCGCAGTTATTTGTCGCATGAAACCGGAATTCCTGCTTGTCGGGCATATCACGGGAAAGTGGCCTGTTCCCGATGGTGTATATCCGTTTCTCGCCCGTATTGATCCGCCGGTTTTTCCGTGCATTGGTCGTCGCGCTTGCACTGCTCTTTCCGGTCATGGTGTCGACGCAGGACGCCTGAAAGACCGTATCGGTCAGTCCATACGAAAGCCCGCCGTTCGTGATGAAGGACGCCGACGAAATCGCGACCGGGATGGCCGTGGACCTGTGGGAACGTCCTGCCGAAAACCTTGAACCCGAATCCGAATATGTCTGTTTCGACAGCTTGCGGGACCCCGTCGTGGCGACCACAGCCGGGGAGATTGATGTCGCGGTCACGAATCTGACGATCACGCAGCGACGGGCGGAATTTGTCAACTTCACGCATCCCTGGTTTGACGCCGGTCTGCGTGTGATGGTCGCCGAAGAACAAAGCAGCGGCATCGGCGCGGTGCTCCGGGGCCTGTCCTCGGCGGGGCATCTGGAGACATATGGCTGGATGGTGCTGATCGTGCTGGGCGCGACACTGGCGCTCACGCTGTTTGACCGGCAGTTCGATCCGAACTATCCCAAACGCCGGCGCGAAGGATTGGCCGAAGGCTTCTATAACGTCATGTCGGTCGCGACATCCGGACGCCCGCCGTCGCGCTGCCATGAATTATCGGCTGTAATTCGCAGGGTTTGCGCATCGCGTTGGAAAGCGTTGACGGATGGGCTTTGGTTTGCCCAAATGATCTCAGGCGTAGCGACTGCGCCGGCACCCGGGACAACCCGGGGCGACGGGAGGAGACATTTTGGCCGATAGCACCCCGAACGCGGGCGGTCTGCGTTCCATTCCTGCTCTTTTGGCGCGCAATGCGCAGCGGTTCGGCACGAAAGCCGCCTACCGCGAAAAGGAATACGGGATCTGGCAAAGCTGGACCTGGGCGCAGGCCGAGGCCGAGATCGAAGCCTTTGCACTGGGTCTGCTGAACCTGGGCGTGAACGAGGGTGATTTCATCGCCGTCATAGGCCGCAACCGGCCTTGTCTTTATTGGGCGATGGTCGCGGCGCAGATGGTCGGCGCGGTGCCTGTGCCGCTTTATCAGGACAGCGTCGCCGAAGAGATGGAATACGTGCTGGGCCATTGCGGCGCGCGGTTCGTGGTGGTGGCCGATCAGGAACAGGTCGACAAGGTGATCGATGTGCAGGAGCATCTGCATCTGTTTGAGCATCTGATCTACATCGACCCCCGTGGATTGCGCAAATACGACCATTCCAGGCTGCATCAATATGCCCATGTGCAGGATCAGGGCCGGGCTGCGCGCGAAGAATTCGGCCCTGAACTGGCGCGGCGGCGGGGTGGTCAGGATTACGATTCTATCTGCGTGATGCTTTATACCTCGGGCACCACCGGAAAGCCCAAAGGCGTGGTGCTGAGCAACCGCAACATCATCGAGACGGCGAAAAATTCATCCGAATTCGACGGGCTGCGGATGGGCGACGAGGTGCTGGCCTATCTGCCGATGGCCTGGGTCGGCGATTTCATCTTTTCCATCGGTCAGGCGATGTGGACCGGGTTCTGCGTGAATTGCCCCGAAAGCGCCGAGACCATGCACACCGATCTGCGCGAGATAGCGCCGAGTTATTACTTTGCTCCGCCGCGGGTGTTCGAGATGCAGCTGACCTCGATCCTGATCCGGATGGAGGATGCGGGGCAGATGAAAAAGGCTTTGTTCGATCACTTCATGGCCCATGCCCGATGGGTGGGCCCGCGTATTCTGGATGGTCAATCCGTGGGGCTGGTGGACCGCTTGCGATATGCTTTGGGCGAGTTTCTGGTCTACGGCCCTTTGAAAAACACGTTGGGTTTTTCGCGAATCCGCGTGGGCTATACGGCGGGCGAGGCGATTGGGCCGGAGATTTTCGATTTCTACCGGGCTTTGGGGATCAACCTCAAGCAGCTTTACGGCCAGACCGAGGCGTCGGTGTTCATCACCCAGCAACCTGATGGCGAGGTGCGGTCGGACACGGTGGGCGTGCCGTCACCGGGGGTCGAGTTGCGGATCGCCGAGAATGGCGAGGTGTTCTACCGCTCGCCCGGTGTGTTCGTCGAGTATTACAAGAACGCCGAGAGCACGGCGGACACCAAGGATGCCGAGGGCTGGGTGGCGACCGGGGATGCCGGTTTCATCGAGGAAGGCTCCGGCCATCTGCGCATCATCGACCGTGCCAAGGACGTGGGCGCGATGCAGAGCGGGGCCATGTTCGCGCCGAAATATGTCGAGAACAAGCTGAAATTCTTTCCCAATATCCTCGAGGTGGTGGTGTTTGGTGCGGGGCGCGAAAAGTGCTGCGCGTTCATCAATATCGACCTGACGGCGGTGAGCAACTGGGCCGAGCGCAACAATATCGCCTATTCGTCCTATCAGGAATTGGCGGGGCATCCCCGTGTGCTGGACATGATCCAGAGCCATGTCGAGGAGGTGAATTTGAGCGTCACGCAGGACGATATGCTGTCGGGCTGTCAGGTGCATCGGTTTCTGGTGCTGCACAAGGAACTGGATGCGGATGACGGAGAGCTGACGCGCACCCGGAAAGTGCGCCGCAAGGTGATCGGCGAGAAGTTCGGTGATCTGGTGGAGGCTTTGTATGACGGGTCGGAGCGGGTCACGACCGAGACGGAAGTGACCTATGAGGACGGGCGCAAGGGGTCTATTCGGGCGACGCTGGAGATCCGCGATGCGGCTGTGGTGGCGGTGGATGTTCGGAAGGTTGCGGCGGAATGACGTGCGACATGCGCCTGCGGCGACACCCCGCCCGCCATCCCGATGCCTCGGGCGGAGGTTTGTTTGGCAAGATGAAGCTGGGGAACGGCTTGGAATATTTTACGTTGGTCCTATCGCAAGCGTGTCATGGCGCGGTTTTGCGGCTGCGGCGGTGGGATAGGCTGATGGCATACAATCCGCTTGTGGTTTGTGTCTGTGCGGCAATCGTGACCGTGATTTCGGGTTTGATTTCCGGCAAAGTGGTCCTCGGTTTGTTATTTGGTCTTCCGACGATTGTTGGCCTTTTGTCATTTTGCGAAGGTCTGGTGGAAAGCGCGGAGGGGCGACGCAAATATTTACCGAGCGATGCCGAAATCTTTTTACAAATGCGTCGGTTCGTTCCAGTTCCTGGGATTATTGTAGGGATTATGCTTGCGAATGCCGTTCAGGACTTCGTCACATGAAAGACACCCAATCCTACACCACCGCTGACGGCCGTCAGATCGGCGGGACGCTGATGGAGATGCGCAATATCACGCTGCGGTTTGGCGGGGTTGTGGCGATTGAGGATATCTCGTTCGACATTCACGAGGGGGAAATCCGGGCCATTATTGGGCCGAACGGGGCGGGCAAGTCGTCGATTCTGAATATCATCAGCGGGTTTTATACGCCCTCGGAAGGGGAGGTTTGGTACAAAGGTGCCAAGCGCCCGCAGATGAGGCCCTATCAGGTGGCGCGGCAAGGCGTGGCGCGGACGTTCCAGAATATCGCTTTGTTCGAGGGGATGAGTGTGTTGGACAACGTGATGACCGGGCGGCTGACGCATATGAAGGCGGGGATCTGGAGCCAGGCACTCTGGTGGGGCCGCGCGCGGGACGAAGAAATGGCGAACCGTCAAAAGGTCGAGGAAATCATTGATTTTTTGGAGATTCAGGCCATCCGCAAGACGCCTGTGGGGCGGCTGCCGTATGGATTGAAGAAACGCGTGGAGCTGGCGCGGGCGCTGGCGGCGGAACCGTCGTTGTTGCTGCTGGACGAGCCGATGGCGGGAATGAACGTCGAGGAGAAAGAGGACATGAGCCGCTTTATCCTCGATGTGAACGACGAGTTCGGGACGACGATCTGCCTGATCGAGCATGACATGGGGGTCGTGATGGATCTGTCGGACAGGGTGGTGGTGATGGATTATGGCAAGAAGATCGGTGACGGGACGCCGGAGGCCGTGCGGTCCGATCCTGCGGTGATCGATGCGTATCTGGGGGTGGGGCATTGAGGGGGGTTGACGATTTTCCGACACCCGCCTTCCCCCGAGCCACGGGTTTGTGGGCGAGGCGAAAGGCCCCGGATCAAGTCCGGGGCGCGATGGCGATTATTGCTGCCGCTCTCGCGTTGCTTGCGGCTCCGGTCCACGCGTCCGCCATGGATAGTTCGCGATGGATGATCGAAAAATGTGCAGCCTATTTTGAAACCGGTGACCGTGCGGTTTTCGACAATGGCTGGCCCGATGGAGAGCTTGTCGCTTTTCCGGGTGGAGGCGTCTGTAACGGCGACCCTGCTTGCGAAAGCCATGTCATGACGTTCATCGGCTCTGGTTTGACCGGACAGGGCGCTGTCACTGTGCGGGATTTTACCGGGGCCGTGGTTGGCGATGACATCGAGGCCGGTGCCTGTATTGCCGCGTTGGGGGTCTGGTTGCCCCAACCTGGCTGGGAAACTGCATCGGCCGAATGGCTGAAACAGACGCTGGACGAAGGACGGCTAAGAGCGGTGGATGACACGCTGTTCGAAGGTTGTGCCTGGAATGGCAAGGTCTGGACGCTCGAAACCGCGCCCGTCATGCTTCCCTATTTCGCTGCCCGGCTCGAGGTGGATGCACCCGTCTGTGCGGCGGCGACATCCTGAAGGATCGAACATGCTAGCTGACATCTTCATCACCCCCTTCGTCGACATGGTCGCCGCGCCGGATTTCCTCATGCAGGTGCTGTGGGAGGGGCTGGTCTCGGGCATCCTTTATGCGCTGATCGCGTTGGGGTTCGTGCTGATCTATCGCTCGTCGCGGATCTTCAACTTTGCGCAGGGCATCATGGTGGTGTTCGCGGCACTTACGCTGGTGGGGCTGCACGAGATGGGGGTGCCTGCGTGGATCGCCGTGGTTCTGACGCTGGGCGTGATGTTCGCGCTGGCGGTGACGATCGAGCGGGTGGTGCTGCGGCCCTTGGTGGGGCAGCCGGATATCATTCTGTTCATGGCCACCATCGGGATCACGCTGTTTCTGATCGGCTTTGGCGAGATCATTTTCGGCGGCGAAAACAAGGTGATGATCACCGAAGATCTGGGCATCCCGACAGGGTCCTGGGTACTGGAGCCGTTCGGCGGCCTGCTGATCCTCGAGCAAAAGGATGTGACGGCGGTGGTTGTGGCGGCACTGCTGGTGGTGGCGCTGCTGCTGTTTCTCAACAAGACGCGGATGGGGCGGGCCATACGCGCGCTGGGCGACGATCATCAGGCGGCTTTGTCGGTGGGCATCAGCTTGCAGACCATCTGGGTGCTGGTGTGGTTCATCGCGGGGATCATCGCGCTGGTCACCGGCATCGCCTGGGGTGCGCGGGCGGGAGTTTCGTTCGCGCTAGAGGTGATCGCCTACAAGGCGCTGCCGGTTTTGATGCTGGGCGGGCTGGAATCGATCACCGGGGCCATCGTCGGCGGGCTGATGATCGGGATGCTCGAGAAGCTCTTCGAGATTTACTGGGGGCAACCGCTGTTGGGGGGCAATACCGAGACGTGGTTCCCGTTCGTGCTGGCGCTGATCGTGCTGCTGTTCCGACCGCAGGGATTGTTTGGGGAGAAGATAATCGAGCGGGTCTGATGCGGCGCGGGGCGCGCTGCTTAAGATGCAAGACCAAGAGGATGGGACAGCAGCCTCCGGCAGAGGTTTATTTGGCAAGATGAAACAGCGGCCCGATCGCGCGGGCGGATGACAGGGACCAACGGCAGATGCTTTACAGAACCGCAGGCCAGTTCAAGACCAGCTACAAGGCCGATCAGGCGTTGTTTCCTGTGCGGCAGGACGCGTTTTTGCTGGGTATCATCCTGATCCTTGCGTGGGTGGTGTTTCCGCTGACCGCGTCGGAGTTCACCTTTCAGACGCTGCTGATCCCCATTCTGATCTATTCGCTGGCCGCTTTGGGTTTGAATATTCTGACTGGATACGCGGGCCAGCTGAGCCTTGGGACGGCGGCGTTCATGGGGGTGGGGGCCTATGCGTGTTACAAGATGATCACGATCATGCCGTGGCTGGACCCTGTTCTGGCGATTTTGCTGTCGGGGTTTTTCAGCGCGGGCGTCGGCGTGATGTTCGGCATCCCCAGCTTGCGGATCAAGGGGTTTTATCTGGCGATTGCCACTTTGGCGGCGCAGTTCTTTCTGGTGTGGCTGTTCGAGAAATGGGCGTGGCTGTATAATTACAACGCCTCGGGTGCCATTCAGGTGCCGCAGCTGGAGAGCCTTGGGGTGATCGTGACGGGGCCGAACGCGACGAGCATCACGCAATATTACGTCGTTCTGGGGGTCGTCACGCTGATCACGCTGATCTGCATCAACCTGACACGCGGCACGCTGGGGCGGACCTGGAAGGCGACGCGGGACATGGACATCGCCGCCGAGCTGATCGGGATCAACCTGATGCGGTCCAAGCTGACGGCCTTTGCGGTGTCGTCGTTCATCGTTGGCGTTGCGGGCGCGCTCTTTGTGTTCATGTGGCGCGGCGCGGCAGAGCCCAATTTGTTCGACATCCCGCTCAGCTTTCGCATATTGTTTATCGCCATCATCGGCGGGCTGGGGTCGATCCTGGGCAATTATCTGGGGGCAATCCTGATCGTCGGCCTGCCGGTGGTGCTGAATACCTTGCCCGCAGCCCTCGGGCTCGAGATTAAATCGGCCACGGTCGAGCATCTCAACATCATGATCGTCGGCGGGCTGATCATCTTTTTCCTGATTATCGAACCGCACGGGCTGGCGCGTCTCTGGGGGCTGATCCGTGAAAAACTCATCATCTGGCCGTTTCCACACTAGGCGCGGCCCCAATAACCGAAAACGGGAGGAACTATCATGAGACATCTGAAAACCATGGTCGCTGCGGCGGCGCTGAGCGCGCTGGGCGGGGCGGCGATTGCCGAAACGCTGTATACCCCGAACCTCAGCTACCGCACCGGACCATTCGCGGCGACGGGTATTCCGCTGATGAACGGGCAGCGCGATTACATGCTGATGCTGAATGCGCGCGATGGCGGCATCGGCGGTATCCCTGTGGATTTCGAGGAATGCGAGACCGGCTATTCCACCGAAAAGGGTGTGGAGTGCTATGAAAAGACCAAGGGCCGCGCGATCGTGACGCAGCCGTGGTCGACCGGCATCACATTGCAGGTGCTGCCCAAGACCAATGTCGACGAGATCCCCATTCTGGCATCCGGCTACGGTTTTAGCCCGATGGCGGACGGCAAGGTGTTTCAATGGGCGTTCAACATGCCCGGCGGCTATTTCGATGCGGCGTCGATGATCCTGACCGAGCTTGGCGGCGGCGATCAGGCCAGCCTCTCGGGCAAGAAGATCGCCTTCCTGCATCTCGACCATCCCTTTGGAAAGGAGCCGCTGCCCTATCTGGACTCCAAGGCTGAACTGCATGGGTTCGAATTGCTGCCGATCCCCGTGGGGCTCAAGGAGATGCAGAACCAGTCGGCGCAATGGCTGCAAATCCGCCGCGAAAAGCCTGATTTTGTCGTCATGTGGGGCTGGGGCGCGATGAACGCGGGCGCCATCACCGAAGCGGTCAAGACGCGCTATCCGATGGATCAGTTCGTCGGCGTCTGGTGGGCGGGTCATTCCGATGACCTGCAACTGGTGGGCGAAGAGGGCAAGGGCTACCGCTCGATCAGCTTTTCGATGCCGGACAACGACAGCGCGGTAATGGCGGATATCCGCAAACATGTGGTGGATGCGGGCAAATCGCTGGCCTCCGAGGAAGAGCTGAACGAGGTGTTCTATCAGCGCGGCGTGATCATGTCGGTCATTCTGGCCGAGGGCATCACCAATGCGCAGGCCGAGTTCGACACGGCCCAGATCAACGCCACACAGCTGCGCTGGGGTCTGGAAAACATCAACCTGACCGAGGCGCGTCTGGCCGAATTGGGTGTGGCGGGCATGGTGCCGCCGTTTTCGACATCCTGCGCTGACCACACCGGGCACGCAGGCGGCTGGATGCTGGAATGGGACGGGACGCAGTTTGTGCGCGCGTCCGACCTGCTCAAGCCCGATCTGGCTGCGATCCAGCCTTTGATAGCGGAATCGGCGGCAGCCTATGCCGAGACCAACGCGCCCTGGCCGGTGAACGAGGAATGCAACGCGCCGAGCTAAGGCGCGTCAGGACCACCGGCGGCGCGGTTTGCCGCCGGTGGCATCTGCATATTTAAGGAACAATGAAGATGCTGGATGTCGCGCCCGACCGCGAGCCCCTTCTTGAGGTCAACAATATCGAGGTGATCTACAATCACGTGATCCTCGTGCTGAAAGGCGTATCGCTCAGCGTGCCCAAAGGCGGGATCACGGCGCTTTTGGGCGGCAATGGCGCGGGCAAGACGACGACACTCAAGGCAATCTCCAATCTGCTGCATTCCGAACGGGGCGAGGTCACGAAGGGCTCGATCCTGTATAAGGGCGAGAGCGTGCAGGCCAGTGATCCGTCGATTCTGGTGCGCAAGGGCGTCATTCAGGTCATGGAGGGGCGGCATTGCTTTCCGCATCTGACGGTCGAGGAAAACCTGATGACCGGCGCATATACGCGGCGCGACGGGCGTTCGGCGATCGAGGCGGATCTCGAGATGGTCTACGAATACTTTCCCCGGCTGGCGGAGCGGCGGCGGTCCATGGCGGGCTATACGTCGGGCGGTGAGCAGCAGATGACGGCCATCGGCCGCGCGCTGATGAGCCGGCCCGAGATGGTGCTGCTCGATGAGCCGTCGATGGGGCTGGCACCGCAGCTGGTTGAACAGATCTTCGAGATCGTGAAATCCGTCAACGAGAACGAAGGGGTGACGTTCCTGCTGGCCGAACAGAACACCAACGCCGCGCTGCGGTTCGCCCATACCGGCTACATTCTGGAATCGGGGCGCGTGGTGATGGAGGGGCTGGCCGCAGATTTGCGCGAGAACCCCGACGTCAAGGAATTCTACCTCGGCATGTCGGACGAGGGCCGCAAGAGTTTTCGCAACGTGCGCAGCTATCGGCGGCGCAAGCGGTGGTTGTCGTGAGCCGCCGCGAATTGACGAAATCAAGTGGATTGTGAGGATATGATGAGGCATTTCGACGATCTGGAGACCCGCAGCGCGGATGCCCGTGCAAGCGCGCAACTGGCCGCTTTGCAGGCCAATATCGCGCGTGTCGCCGCAGCACCCGGGGCCTGCCGGATCGAGGGCGGCGCGGTCGGCAGCCTCGGAGATCTGCGCCATCTTCCGGTTCTGCGCAAATCCGATCTGTCGGACTGGCAAAAGGCCGATCCGCCGTTCGGTGGCATCCCCGTGCAGAACATCACCCATGTGTTCCAATCCCCCGGTCCGATCTACGAGCCGGGCGGGTCGGGGCACGATTGGTGGCGCTTTGGCCGGTTTCTGCATGCTTTGGGGATCGGGGCGGACGACATCGTTCAGAACTGCTTTGGCTATCACCTGACGCCTGCGGGGCTGATGTTCGAATCGGGGGCACGGGCGGTGGGTGCGCGGGTGCTGCCTGCGGGCACGGGCCAGACCGAACTCCAGGTGCGGGCGGCGCAGGACGTTGGTGCCACGACCTATGCGGGCACGCCGGATTATCTGCGGGTCATCCTTGAGAAGGCCGACGAACTGGGGGTCAAGCTGGGCTTCACCAAGGCCGCCGTCAGCGGTGGCGCGCTGTTCCCGTCGCTGCGGCAGGGCTATGCGGACCGGGCCATCGCCTGTCTGCAATGCTATGCCACCGCCGATCTGGGGCATATCGCCTTTGAGTCGGATGCGATGGAGGGGATGATCGTCGACGAACAGGTCATCGTCGAAATCGTCCGCCCCGGCACCGGCGACCCTGTGCCCGAAGGCGAGGTGGGCGAGGTTGTCGTCACCGCGCTGACGCCGGATTATCCGCTGATCCGGCTGGCCACGGGCGATCTGAGCGCCGTCATGCCGGGCATCAGCCCCTGCGGTCGCACCAATATGCGCATCACAGGCTGGATGGGTCGCGCCGATCAGACCACCAAGATCAAGGGCATGTTCGTGCGGCCCGAACAAGTCGCCGCCTTTGTCGCCCGCCACCCAGAGATTGCCCGCGCCCGTGTCATCGTGCTGCGCGAAAACGAGGCTGACGTCATGCAGGTGCAGGTCGAGGCAGCGGGCGGTGATCTGGCGGATTTCGAGCGATCCATCGCGGAGGTGATGAAACTAAAGTGTCGTCTGGACGTTGTTTCCAAAGGCACGTTGCCGAACGACGGCAAGGTCATCGACGACCAGCGCACTTATGATTGAATTTTGAAAGGACAGAATATGACTCCACGAGCAATTGCGATCTTGGTTGCGGGATGCCTGGCGCAGCCCGTATGGGCCGGCGACGTGGTCTATCTGTTCGCCAATTCCGATTATGACCGGCTGGACGACGTCGCGGATGCGGACAGGATCGAGGAAATCGCCGATCCGCTGCGCGATTCGGGTGCGGACGTTGTCGTGGTGCGCGATGCCAAGGCGACGGATCTGGTGCGGCAGGCGGGCAATCTGCTGCGCGACGCGCGCGGTGCCGACAGCCTTCTGGTGATCGTGACAGGCCATGTCGCCTCGACCGCAGGGGACAGCTGGTTGCTGGGTGTGGATTCGCGTGGCATCAACGCGGTGAACGCCGGGCGACAGGGTCTGTCGCTGAGCGCGCTGACCGAGGTTCTGGCGCTGACGCCGGGTCACGGCGCATTGATGGTCGCGACGACGCCCGAAGAATTTGGCACCGGGTTCGCCACGGTCAAGGGCGCGCAGATGGTGCAGATCGCGCCCGGCACGGCGCTGATCACCGGCAGTTTCGACGCCATCGCCGGGGCGGTGACGGACGGGCTGACCAGGGACACAGGGTCGCTGCGGGCCATCCTGACCGACGATGCATTGTCGGGCAGCGGCTATATCGCCGACACGAATTTCTTTGGCGGGACGGCGGTGCCGCAGACGGTGACCGTGTCCCGCGACGTGGCCGATCCGCAGGCAGGCTATTGGCTTGCCACAGAAGATACGAACACCGTCGAGGGGTTTGAGCGCTATCTCGAACGCTATCCGCAGGGCGCCAATGCCGCCGCCGCGAGGCAACGTATTGCCGCCATAAGACAGGCGCCGGAACAGGCCGCGCAATCGGCTGAAGAGGCGATGGCCCTCGACCGGGAGGCGCGGCGCAAGGTGCAGCGCGACCTGTCGCTGCTGGGTCTCGAGCCGCGTGGCATCGACGGGATTTTCGGACCGGGGACACGCGCCGCGATCACGAGATTGCAGGAATCGCGCGGGTTGCCCGCCAACGGCTATCTCGACCCGGGTCTGCGCGACATTCTGCGTCAGGCAGCCGCGACCCGCACGGTCGAACTCGAGCGTGAGGCAGAGACGCGGCGCGCGCAGCAACAGGCTGAAGATCTCGCTTTCTGGCGTCAGACTGGCGCCTCGGGGGCCGAGGGCGATCTGCGCGCCTATATCGGGAAATACCCCGACGGGCAGTTTGCAGGTTCAGCGCGCGAGCAACTGGCGCAGATCGACGAGCGCAACCGCGCGCAGGCCGAATCAGCCGAGCGCAACGTCTGGGACGAGGTCACTCAGGTGGGCACCGCCGATGCGTTCCAGCGTTACCTCAACGAATTTCCGAAAGGTCAGTTCGCCGATGCCGCACGCAACCGGCTGGCGGAATTCCAGCAGGCCGACCAGGATCGCGGGCTGATGGAAGCGGCCCAGCAACAAGAGAACCAGATCGCCGGCAATCTGCCGACCCGGTTGCTGATCGAACAGCGGCTGCGGCAATTGGGTCTGGATACAGGCGCGCCGGACGGCAATTTCAACGCTCAGACGCGGGCCGCCCTGCGCCAGTATCAGCGCGAACGGGGGATCGAGGTCTCGGGTTTTGTGACGCAGCAGACACTGGTGCGTTTGCTGGCGGGGCGGTAGACGCTACTGCAAATCGCCAAATGCCTCAGTCAATCGCGCACAGGCAATCTCGACCTGCGCGCGGGGCATGGCAAAGTTGAAGCGCAGGAAAGTCTCACCGCCGGTGCCGAATGTCGGACCGTGATTGGCCGCGATGCGTGCGTCTTGTTCGACCCGGCGGGTGAATTCCTCGCGCGACATGCCGGTGCCGTCGAAATCGACCCAGGCAAGATACGTCGCCTCCATCTGCATCGACCGCAGACCCGGCAGCGCGTTGACCGCCGCGTCGAACATCTGCCGATTGCCGTCCAGATAGGCCACCAGCGCGTCCAGCCACGCCGCCCCGTCCGGCGAATAGGCCGCTTGGGTCATCACCAGGCCGAACGAATTGGCCGACATCCCCAGACCCTGCATCCGCGCCGCGAACCGCGCGCGCAGCACTTCGTCGGGGATGATCACCGTGCCGGTATGGCATCCGGCGATGTTGAACGTCTTGGTGGGCGCGGTCATCATCACCAGCCGGTCCATGATGCTGTCGTCGACCAGGGTCATCGGCGTATGAACCGCTCCGGGAAACAACAGATCGTGGTGAATTTCGTCCGACACCAGAATCAGATCGTGCCGCTTGCAGAAATCGGCGACGCCCTGCAATTCGTCCCGGCTCCAGACACGCCCACCGGGATTGTGCGGCGAACACAGGATCACCATTTTCTCGGTGCCCGTCATCTGCGCGTCATAGGCGTCGAAATCCATCTCGTAGCGCCCGTGGCGCAAGGCAAGCTGGCATTCCACCACCTCGCGCCCCGCCGCTTTGATCACCCGTGCGAAGGCGTGGTAAACCGGCGTGAACAGAATGATCCCGTCGCCCGGCGCGCTGAACGCGTCGACGCACATGCCGGTGCCATTGACCAGGCCGTGCGTGTTGAAGATCCAGTCGCGCTGCACCTGCCAGCCATGCCGGGTCTGCATCCACCAGCCGATGGCATCGCGGTAGCTGTCCTGATCGCCGTAATAGCCGTAGACCCCGTGGTCGAGCATCCCCTGCAACGCGTCCTGCACGCAGGCAGGCGGACGGAAATCCATATCCGCCACCCACATCGCCAAGCCTTCGTCCGGGGCAACCCCGAACAGCGCCTGCATATTGTCCCATTTGGAGCAATCGGTGCCGGTGCGGTCGATGATCTCGTCGAATTGCGGGATGTCCCTGGGGCTCATGATCTTCCTTTCAAGTTTGGCTGCAAACTAGCCGATTGGGCCCCGGCTGCAAGGGGGCGGCTTGCGCGCGGGCGGTCTCTGCCCTAAATGCATTTGCATGAAAAGGCACATCATATTGCACCCCGACCCGCGTCTGAAAAAGGCCTGCACGCCCGTCGCCGATCTGAGCGACGACTTGCGCAATCTGGCCGACGACATGCTGAAAACGATGTATGGTGCCCCCGGCGTCGGTCTTGCCGCGCCGCAGGTCGGCGTGCTGAGCCGGCTGATCGTGCTTGATTGCATCAAGACCGAGGGCCCCGCGCGCCCGCTGATCATGTTCAATCCGCAGGTTCTTTCGGTGTCGGACGACCGCAACGTCTATGAGGAAGGGTGCCTGTCGATCCCCGAACATTACGCCGATGTGGAGCGCCCAAAGCAGGTCCGCGTGGGCTGGATCGACCGCGACGGCAATCCGCGCGAGGAAGAGTTCGACGACCTTTGGGCGACCTGCATGCAGCACGAGATCGACCACCTCGACGGCAAGCTCTTTATCGACTACCTCGGCCCGCTGAGACGTCAGATGATCACCCGCAAGATGGTCAAGATGAAACGCGAATTGGCCCGGGCGTGACCGGATGGCGGTGATGCCGACCCTGCGTTGGCCCGATCCCCGCCTGCGCAGGGCCGCCAGACCCGTGACCGAAATCACCGACGTGGTGCGCGCGATCTGGACCGACATGATCGACACGATGGATGCGATGCCCGGTGTCGGCCTTGCAGCCCCTCAGATCGGGGTTGATCTGGCGCTGGCCGTGGTCGATGCCTCGGACATGCGCGGCATGGTCGTGCGCATGGCCAACCCGCGCGTGCTGCATGCCAGCGTGGACCTGCGCCCGCACGAGGAGGTCAGCCCCAACCTGCCCGGCGTCTCGGCCAGGATCAAACGCCCGCGCGCGGTGACGGTGGTCTTTCTGAACGACCACGGAACCGAGGAACAGCGCGATTTCATCGGTATCTGGGCCACCTCCGTGCAGCACCAGATCGACCATCTGGCAGGCCGGATGTATTTTGACCGCCTCAGCCGGGTCAAGCGTGACATGCTGTTGCGGCGTGCGGCGAAAGGGGCTTAGGATGCGCGTGATCTTCATGGGAACGCCAGAGTTTTCGGTGCCTGTGCTGGATGCGCTGGTCGCCGCAGGGCACGATATCGCCTGCGTTTACTGCCAGCCACCCCGCCCCGCCGGTCGCGGCAACAAAGAGCGTCCCACGCCCGTGCACGCGCGGGCCGAGGCGCTGGGACTGCACGTGCGCCACCCTGTGTCGCTAAAATCCCCCGTGCGCCACCCTGGGTCGCTGAAATTCTCTGAGGCGCAGGACGGCTTTGCCGCGCTGAACGCCGATGTGGCTGTCGTCGTCGCCTACGGTCTGATCCTGCCGCAAGCGGTGCTCGATGCGCCCGCCAAAGGCTGCCTGAACATCCACGCCTCGCTCTTGCCGCGCTGGCGGGGGGCCGCGCCCATTCACCGCGCGATCATGTCGGGCGATGCGCAGACCGGACTCTGCATCATGCAGATGGAGGCGGGGCTGGACACCGGGCCGGTGCTTTTGCGCGAGGCTGTGGACATCAGCCCGCACGACACGACCGGCACGCTGCACGACCGGCTGAGCGTCCTTGGCGCGCGGCTGATCGTGAATGCGCTGGACCGGCTGGGCACTCTCGACCCCATCCCGCAATCCGAAGACGGCGTGACCTATGCCGCCAAGGTCGACAAGGGTGAGGCCGCGATAGACTGGATGCGGCCTGCGACCGAAGTGGACCGGCAAATCCGCGGTCTTTCGCCGTTTCCGGGTGCCTGGACACTGCTGGGCAAAGACCGGATCAAACTGCTGAACGCGCGTCTGACGGACGGCTCTGGCCCGCCCGGAACGACGCTCGACGACGCGCTGACCATCGCCTGCGGGCAAGGCGCTGTGCAGATCACACGCGCGCAGCGGGCCGGCAAAGGCGCACAGGACGCAGAGGTCTTTCTGCGCGGATCACCGGTGCCACCGGGAACACCCTTCGGCACCCGGACAGGAGAATAACAGATGTTTCCAACCCTGATCGGCACAGTGGTAATCGCGGGCATCGTGGGCTATGCCTCTGAACGCACGGGCTTTTCCCGCAACGGTATCCTGCAAAGCATCATCATCTGCATAGGCGGCGCGTTTCTGGCCTATTTCCTCCGTCTGATGTTCGGCATCGGTTTCGGCTCTGCGGGCCTGAACGCCATCGCCTCGTCCGTCGGCGCATTGATCATCGTGCCGACGCATTGGCGCAAACGCTGACCTCAGTTTCGGTATTGGCTGAATCCTCAAACCCGGGGTGGTCGCGACCGATAGACCGGCAGCCGCCAACCCAGGCCCAGCGACCCCGCGCGCAGCGCCAGCGTGACGCCCGCACAGACCAGCAAAGGCACCAGCGGCCCCGGCAGCATCCAGTGCACGCCCACCGCCGCCAGCGACCCCGCAAAGGCCGCCGTCACATAAAGCTCGCCTGCCTTGAGCACCAGCGGCACCTCGTTGGCGACCACGTCGCGCATCAGCCCGCCCATGCAGCCGGTGATCATGCCCATCACGACCACCACCGGCGCGGAGGCGTCCATCGACAGCGCGACGCCCGCGCCTGCCGCGACCGCCACCGACAAGGCCACGCCATCCAGCCAGATCAGCAGGCGGTAGCGCGATTCCACCAGATGCGCGCCGAAAAACACCAGCAAGGCCGCGACGCAGGCCACGCCCAGAAACGCCGGTTGCCCGATCCAGAACACCGGATTGCGGTCCAGCAGCACGTCGCGGATCGTGCCGCCGCCTACCGCCGTGAGGCAGGCAAAGAACGCGAACCCCACCAGATCGAGCTGCGCGCGGCTGGCCACCAGCGCGCCTGTCAGAGCAAAGACCGCCACCGACGCGGTATCCAGCCAGACCAGCCAGCTCATTTTGACGGCTTGAACGGCGCCATGCCCGCGCGGGCCAATGCGTCGGCGCGCTCATTCTCGGCGTGGCCTGCGTGTCCCTTGACCCATTTCCACGTCACATCATGTTCAGCCTGTGCCGCGTCCAGACGCTGCCACAGCTCGGCATTGGCGACGGGTTTCTTGGCGGCGTTCTTCCAGCCGTTGCGTTTCCAGCCGTGGATCCAGCCGGTGATGCCGTTTTTCACGTAATTGCTGTCGGTCACGATGGTGATGCTGGATGCGCGGCTGAGCCCCTCGAGCGCGCTGATCGCGGCCATCAGTTCCATCCGGTTGTTGGTGGTCTGCGCCTCGCCGCCGCTCAGCTCGCGTTCCTTGAGGATGGTGCCTGCGTCCACCGCGCGCATCAACACGCCCCAGCCGCCGGGGCCGGGATTGCCGCTGCACGCGCCGTCCGTATAGGCGAAGATTTCAGCCATCGGCGCGTGCCTTTGCTGCAACCGTGATCCAGTCGGCAGAGGTTCCGTCAAGCCCGGTGTCGCGCCCGAACCCTGCGCTTTTCGGTGTCAGACCAGCGGTGCGCAGCATGTCCAGCAGTTCGGTCTCGCCCACATAGGTGTAGAACCGGCCAATGCGGTCGCGCGCCTCTCCCGTGCCCAGCTTCATCCCGATGTGAAAGAGACCGCCCGGTTTCAGCGCTTGCGCCAAGGCCGCCAGATGGCGCGGCAGATCCGCCCGCGCGGCGTGCAGAAGGCAGAAATTGGCCCAGATCCCGTCGTAAATCTCGTGCCCCTCGATCTGATCGAACGTGGCCTGCCGCGCGGTCACACCGGCATGCCGACCGGCCAGCGCCACCATCTCGGCAGAGGCATCCACCGCCTCGACGTGCAATCCCGCTTCCGCCATCTGGGCCGCTGCACGCCCCGGTCCGCAGCCCAGATCCAGAACGCGCGCACCGCCAGGCAACGCGGCGACAAAGGCGGTCAGCGCCGTATCGGCTTTCTCGGGTCTGACAAGCGCATCGTATTCCGCTGCCCTAGCATCATAGACCCGCAACGTCTTGGCATCGCTCATGAAAACACTCCCACGCTGAGGCAGATCACCACCAGAACGCTCAGCAATCCGCGCAGCTGCATCCACCATGCGGGGGCCAGACCCCAGCGCCAGAATTGCCAGTCCAGCATCAAAAGCCCGACAAAGCCCGCGATCAGGTTCATCCCCGCCGACACAGGCCCGCCGCCGGTCATGAAAAACGCCCAAAGCGCGGGCAGCACCGACAGCGCATAGCCTGTCGTGGCACGAGTGCCCTTGGCCCTGGTGGCGAAGCCCCACAGCACGCCCGACATGAACGACAGGATGACCGCGCCGTAGAAAAGCTGCACATCGGGCCCGACAAGGCGCGGCCCCAGCGTTTTAATGCCCCATGTCGCCAGCCCGTCGTTCATCAGCGTCAGCGCACCCCAGAAAAACGGGATCACACCGGCCAGACCAAGGATCAGGGCAGAGCGGGGAATGGTGGTCAAGGCTGTCTCCTGCGGGTGGGGCGTCGCTGGGATAGGCGGTTTTGAGGGGGATGGCCAGAGGCTCGGGGCGGACGCATCTTCCGCAGGCCCTTCATATCGCAGGGGCCCGGTCGACCACGCAACCGCTATTTCGTCATCCGTCCGCCGGGCAGCAACGCAGGGTCGGCCACCGTCAGCACCGACATGTCGGTCCGGTGCAGCCCGGCATGTGTGCAGATCGCCTCGGATGTGGCATTGTCCGGCTCTACCCCGGTGAAAAACCGCGTGAACCCGTGGTCGCGGTGCACGGCGATCATCACCTCCGCGCCCAGTCGCAGCGACAGCCGCGCGCCGCGCCAGTCAGGATGCGTGGCCAGCATCCCCCACCAGCATTCCTCGCCGCCCTTCGGGTGGTCGGGATGCAGAAAAGCCGCAGCCCCGGCGCAGGCCGCGACCTTCCCATCCCTATCCACCGCCATAAGTGTCATCCTGGGTTGAATTGCCCCGGTCAGAACCGCCATAACCGGCAGCAAAACGCCACATCCAAGCGCGGTTTCGGCAAAGGCGGCGCGCAATTCCTGCGGTGTCTCGGGCGTCAATTAATGCAGGTGCAATCCGTCGGCCAGAGGCGGATCCGACAGCCCGACGCCGCGGCCATAATAGCTCATCCGAATGTCGTCCTGCAGCAGATCATACATCATCCGCCCGCGCCGCAAGAGCGCGCGCTGCGCGTCGCTGCCAAAGATCTCGGGAGCCCCTCGCTCACGCCGGTTCGCGCAACACGCGCGGCACCTTGAATTCGACGTTCTCCACCGCCGTCTCGACCATCTCGATGGTCACGTCGTAGCGGGCGCGAAAGGCGTCGATCACCTCGTTGATCAGCACCTCGGGGGCGCTGGCTCCGGCTGTGATGCCGATGCTTTTGATCCCGTCCAGCGCGCGCCAGTCGATGTCGTCCGCCCGTTGCACCAGTTGGGAATAGGTGCAGCCCGCGCGCGCGCCGACCTCGACCAGTCGGCGTGAATTGGATGAATTGGGCGCGCCCACGACCAGCATCGCATCGGCCTTGGGGGCCATCGCCTTGACCGCCTCCTGCCGGTTGGTGGTGGCGTAGCAGATGTCTTCCTTATGCGGCCCGACGATGCCTGGGAACCGCGCCTGCAAAGCCGCCACGATGTCTGCGGTGTCGTCCACCGACAGCGTCGTCTGCGTCACGAAGGCCAGCCGCGCAGGGTCGCGCACCTGCAATCCCGCCACATCCTCGACCGTCTCGACGAGCAAGACCTCGCCTTCGGGCAATTGCCCCATGGTGCCGACGGTTTCGGGATGGCCCTCATGGCCGATCATCACCATCTGAAGGCCGTTTTCGGCGTGGCGCGCGGCCTCGATATGCACCTTGCTGACCAAGGGGCAGGTGGCGTCGACAAAGATCATCTCGCGCCGCGCGGCCTCGGCGGGGACAGCCTTTGGCACGCCATGCGCCGAAAAGATCACCGGCCGGTCGTCGGGACATTCGTCCAGCCCTTCGACGAACACGGCTCCCTTGGCCCGAAGATCGTCGACCACGTATTTGTTGTGCACGATTTCGTGGCGCACATAGACCGGCGCGCCCCATTTCGACAGGGCCATTTCGACGATCTTGATGGCACGGTCCACACCGGCGCAAAATCCGCGCGGTGCGGCCAGATAGAGGGTCAAAGGTGCGGCCATGTCGTGTCTCCTTGTGTCCCCAAGACATAAGGGTCGCACAGCACGACGTCCAGCGCTTCGCGCCGCCTTCACAGGTCTGCAAACACTGCCGGTGGTCGGGGGGCTGGCCCCCTGATGCGCACAAACGCACCTCACCCGGCCTGCGATCAGCTGTTGTTCGCCACCTCGAACTGGGTTTCGGACCGTTCCGGCATGTTTTCGCGCGGCGGCCGCCCGATCACTTCCTTGAGTTCGTCCAGTTCGATGAAATTATCGGCTTGTCTGCGCAATTCGTCGGCGATCATCGGCGGCTGGCTGCGGATGGTCGAGACGACCGACACGCGGACCCCCTGACGTTGCAGCGATTCGACCAGCGGACGGAAATCTCCGTCGCCCGAGAACAGCACGATGTGATCTACGCGCGGCGCAAGCTCCATCGCATCGACGCACAATTCGATGTCCATGTTGCCCTTGACCTTGCGACGACCCTGGCTGTCGGTATATTCCTTGGCCGGTTTCGTCACCATGGTAAAGCCGTTGTAATGCAGCCAGTCGACCAGTGGACGGATCGGGGAATATTCGTCATGTTCCAGCAGCGCGGTATAGTAGAAGGCGCGCAACATCTTGCCCCGTCTCACGAATTCCTGCCTGAGGAGTTTGTAGTCGATGTCGAACCCGAGCGCCTTGGCGGCAGAGTAAAGGTTTGAGCCATCTATGAACAGCGCCAGCCGTTCGTCCTTGTAGAACATAAAATATCCTTCCGATATTACAGGGCATGCCTTGAGTGGGTTTGAGTGGTCTAAAAACGGCAGACCCGGCATACCAAAGAATAAGTCATTTTTCGCGCACTGCAAGATGTCCGCAGTAAGGAAAGCCTATACCCATACGTTATGTCGATCAACAATTTCTAGTTGCATTGGGGTCCAACCTGGGTTCGGATGCCGGTAGTGCTGGTTCCACGCTGGCGGCGGCCCTGCGCGCGATGAGCGCAGCTGGGCTGGCCCTGCGTGCGGTCAGCCGGTTCTATGCGACCCCGTGTTTCCCGCCCGGCGCAGGCCCTGATTACGCCAATGCGGCGGTGCGTGTCAGCACGCCCGAGAGCCCGGAAAAAATACTTGGTCTGCTGCATGGAATCGAGCAAGATTTCGGGCGCGAACGCAAGCAGCGTTGGGGAATGCGCAGTCTCGACCTCGATCTGGTGGCGGCGCTGCATCCGCTTGTGCTGCCCGATGTCGCGACCCAGATGCACTGGCGCGATCTGCCCGTGGCCGACCAGATGCAGGCCGCCCCCGACCGGCTGATCCTGCCGCATCCGCGCCTGCAGGACCGGGCGTTTGTGCTGGGGCCGATGTGCGACATCGCGCCCGCCTGGCGCCATCCCGTGACCGGACGCAGCACAATGCAGATGTGGGCCGCATTGCATGCGCGGGACCGCGCCGACATCACGCCTTTCTGAACGATTAGGCGCTTGTCAATAGCCGTGATGGGCGTTAGTTACGCGTCTTTCGGAAACTTCACTTGCAAGAGGAGCGTGTCATGGCCCGCGTTACGGTAGAAGATTGTGTCGACAAGGTGCCCAACCGGTTCGAGCTGGTGATGCTGGCCGCCCACCGCGCGCGCGAGATCACGGCAGGTAGCCAGATCACCGTGGACCGCGACAACGACAAGAACCCCGTCGTGTCCCTGCGCGAGATCGCCGAAGAGACGCAGAGCGCCGACGATCTGCGTGAGCGTCTGATCGAAAGCAATCAGACCCAGATCGAGGTGGACGAGCCCGAAGAGGACGCCATGGCGCTTTTGATGGGGTCCGAGTCCGACAAGCCCGCCGAGGACGACCTAAGCGAAGAAAAACTGCTGCGCGCCCTGATGGAAGCGCAAGGTCAAGGTTGAACCGGATTGCGGCCGACCTAATTTGAGATTGGGATTTGTCAGGACCGGGCCGCGCGGTCCGCGGACCGGACGTTCAAGGATAGGAACGGGGGCATGATCGCTGCGGAAGACCTGATTGCCCTCGTCCGCAACTACAATCCAAAGACCAACGAACGGTTGATCCATGCGGCCTACGAATATGGCCGCGAGATGCACAAGGGGCAGACCCGCCATTCCGGCGAGCCCTATTTCACGCATCCCGTCGCCGTCGCCGCGATCCTGACCGAACAGCAGCTCGATGATGCCACCATCGTCACCGCCTTGCTGCACGACACGATCGAGGACACCAAAAGCACCTATTCAGAGATCGCCGCAAGGTTCGGCGAGGAAATTGCCGTGCTGGTCGATGGCGTGACCAAGCTGACCAACCTTCAGCTGAGCAGCACCGAGACCAAACAGGCCGAAAACTTTCGCAAACTTTTCATGGCGATGTCCAAGGATCTGCGCGTCATTCTGGTCAAGCTGAGCGACCGTCTGCACAACATGCGCACGATCAAGGCGATGCGCCCTGACAAGCAGGTGCAAAAGGCGCGCGAGACGATGGATATCTACGCGCCGCTCGCGGGTCGCATGGGCATGCAATGGATGCGCGAAGAGCTTGAGGATCTGGCGTTTCGCGTGCTCAATCCCGAAGGCCGCGCCAGCATCATCCGCCGTTTCATCACCCTGCAGAAAGAGGCGGGCGACGTCGTGCACCGCATCACCGGCGACATGCTGATCGAACTGGACAAGGTCGGCATCGAGGCCCAGGTCTTTGGCCGCGCCAAGAAACCCTATTCGATCTGGCGCAAGATGCAGGAAAAGGAGATGGGCTTTTCGCGCCTTTCGGACATCTACGGATTTCGCGTCATCACCCGGTCCGAGCGCGAATGCTATGCCGCACTTGGTGCCATCCACCAGCGCTGGCGCGCCGTGCCGGGCCGGTTCAAGGATTACATCAGCCAGCCCAAGACCAACGGATACCGCAGCATCCACACGACTGTCTCTGGCCGCGACGGCAAGCGGGTCGAGGTGCAGATCCGCACCCGCCAGATGCACGACGTGGCCGAGACGGGTGTCGCCGCGCATTGGTCCTACCGCGACGGGGTGCGCACGCAGAACCCCTTTGCCGTCGATCCCGCCAAGTGGATCAGCGGCCTGACCGAACAATTCAATTCCGAGGAAAATCACGAGGATTTCCTTGAGGCGGTCAAACTCGAGATGTTCTCGGATAAGGTGTTCTGCTTTACCCCCAAGGGCGATGTGGTCAAACTGCCGCGCGGTGCCACGCCGCTGGATTTCGCCTATGCGATCCACACCCGAATCGGTGCGGCCTGTGTGGGCGCCAAGATCGACGGGCTTCGCGTGCCGCTTTGGACCCGGGTGAAAAACGGCCAGTCGGTTGACATCATCACCGCCGAGGGGCAGACCCCGCAGGCCACATGGCTGGAAATCGCCACCACCGGCAAGGCCAAGAGCGCGATCCGGCGGTCCCTGCGCGAACTGGACCGCGAACAATTCATCAAGCTGGGCCGCGAACTGGCCCGTTCGGCGTTCGAGCATGTCGGCAAGAAGGCCAGCGACAAGGCGCTGGATGCCGCCGCCCGCACCCTGCGCCTGCCCGACCGCGACAGCGTTCTGGCCCGCGTGGGCAGCGCCGAGCTAAGCGCGCGAGAGGTGGTGCAGGCCGTTTATCCCGATCTGGTGACGACCAAGGCCGACATGATCGACCGCCATCGCGCCGTCGTCGGCCTGTCGCCCGGTCAGCGGTTCGAACGTGCGGCCTGTTGCCAGCCCCTGCCGGGCGAGCGCATCATCGGCATCACGTTCCGCGGTCAGGGCGTCGTGGTGCATGCCATCGATTGCGCCGCCCTCACCGATTACGAGGATCAGCCGGACCGCTGGGTGGACCTGCGCTGGCATTCCGGCACCCACCCTGCGATCCATACGGTGACGATGGATCTGACCATCGGCAACGACGCGGGCGTGTTGGGACGTATTTGCACATTGATCGGAGAGCAGAAGGCCAATATCTCGGACTTAGTGTTTCTGGACCGCAAACCAGATTTTTACAGACTGCACGTGAACGTGGACTTGCGCGATGCGGAACAGTTGCATTCCATGGTCTCTGCGCTTCAGGCGGAACCGGATGTGGCGGCCATCGACCGGCACCGCGACCCGGCGCTGTCGCGCACCAGCGTGGAAGCCAGTGCGGAAGCAGGCGGGAAAACCGGGGCAGAAACGGGTGCCGTGCTGGCGTCAGAGCCGGGCGAATGAAGATCAGGGCCCGGTGGACGACTGCACATCCGGCGCAACGGGCAATCGCAGCTGCGTCATTTGGCCACTGCGGGTAAATATGGGCAAGCAAAGGGGCCGGTGTGGTCTTTAAGAGGCGGGACAGACGGGCGCTTTGGAAGGTGTTGCTGGAGCTTGTCTATCCCCGCGGAGGATGGACGCGCGCCGCGCAATACGTCCAGCACCGCGTGCGCCGTCTGCCCGACCAGCCCGAACGCATCGCGCGGGGCATCTTTGCCGGGGTATTCACCTGCTTCACGCCGTTTTACGGCATCCATTTCGTCATCGCGGGCACTCTGGCCTGGGTGATGCGCGGCAATGTGCTGGCGGCGCTTCTGGGCACCTTCTTCGGCAACCCGCTGACCTATGTGCCGATCGGCGCGATCTCGCTCCAGACCGGCTATTGGATGCTGGGCCTGTCGCGCCCCGACGCGGTGCTGCACGGCACGCTGGGGGCCAAGTTCGTCGAGGCGGGGCGCGATCTTTACTATAATTTCCGCGCCATCTTTACCGATGCCAAAAGCGACTGGCACAGCCTGTCGATCTTTTTCGACGAGGTGTTCTTTCCCTATCTCGTGGGTGGCCTTGTGCCCGGGATCGTGGCCGGGCTGATCGCCTATTACCTGTCGGTGCCGCTGATCCGCGTCTATCAGAACCGCCGCAAGGGTCTGATCAAGGCCAAGTTCGAGGCGCTCAAGAAAAAAGCCAAATCCGCCGCTGACGCAAAGCGCAATACGGACTAGGTTAAACCCTGAATTTGATCAAACTGAAGGAGCGCTGACATGCCCTCATATCTGCGGCTTGGCGTCAACATCGACCACGTGGCCACCGTGCGCAACGCGCGGGGCGGCAATTGGCCCGATCCGCTGCGCGCCGCGCAGATCGCCCAGGAGGCTGGCGCCGACGGCATCACAGCCCATCTGCGCGAAGACCGCCGCCATATCTCGGACGCCGATATCGACGGGTTGATGGAGGTGCTGAACGTGCCCCTGAACTTCGAGATGGCCGCCACGGACGAGATGCAGGCCATCGCCCTGCGCCACAAGCCCCACGCAGTCTGCATCGTCCCCGAAAAGCGCGAAGAACGCACCACCGAAGGCGGGCTCGAGGTTGCGCGCGAGGAAAACAAGCTGGCGCATTTCATCGCTCCGCTGCGCGACGCAGGCTGCCGGGTGAGCATCTTCATCGCCGCCGACCAGCGCCAGATCGAGGCCGCGCACAGGATCGGCGCGCAGGTGATCGAACTGCACACAGGCGCCTATTGCGACGCAGTGTCCGAGGCGCGCCACGACGACGCTGCCCGTGAATTGACCGCGCTCACGGCGATGGCAGCGATGGCCCATGATCTGGGGCTCGAGGTCCATGCGGGTCACGGTCTCAGCTATGACAACGTCACACCCATCGCCGCCCTGCCGCAGGTGGCCGAGCTGAACATCGGTCATTTCCTGATCGGCGAGGCGATCTTTCGCGGGCTGGCCCCGGCGATGGCCGAAATGCGCCGTCTGATGAACGCCGCACGTGCGGTCTAGGCTGAGATGATTCTGCGCCCCCGATCCCTCATCGTCCTGATCCTTGCGCTCTGCACGGCTGCCTTGGCGCTGTTCGTGCTCGAATCCGCCCGCAAGGATGTCGGAATAACCCAATATGATGTCGGCCCCACGCCCGTCACCCGCTATGCCCGCGCGGATGCCGATGGCCCGGACGTCGTCATCGCCCACGGCTTTGCCGGATCGCGCCAGATGATGCAGGCCTACGGGCTGACGCTGGCCCGCGCGGGCTACGTCGTGCATGCGTTCGACTTCGAAGGACACGGTCGCCACCCGTTGCCGATGTCAGGCGACGTGACAGTGATCGACGGCACCACGCGCCTTCTGATGGCGCAGACGCAGGCGGTGATCGCAGCCTTGCCCGAAAGCCCGCAGCCCGTGGCCCTGCTGGGTCATTCCATGGCCACCGACATCCTTGTGCGCGCGGCAGCCGAGACGCCGGGCACCGGGCCGTTGGTCCTGCTGTCGGCCTTCTCTGAGGCGATCACGGACGACAGCCCCGACAACCTGCTGCTGATCACAGGAATGTGGGAGCCGGGCCTGCGCGAATTCGCGCTCAAAGCCGCCGAGACCGACGCGGTCACCCGCCAAACCACCATTGCGCCCTACGCCGACCACGTGTCGATCCTGCATTCGGTGGTGGGCCAGCGCGCCGCCCTCGACTGGCTGGATGCGCGCTACGACCGGACGAGCGACACCGCCATCCCCCACACCGGCTGGGCGCTGCTGGCGCTTCTGACCGCAATCGTCGCGCTCAGCGCGCCGCTGTCACGCCTGCTGCCTGCCCAAACAGTCCCGGCAAACCCGCTGCCAGCAGGTCGCTTTGCGATCATCACCCTGCTGCCCGCCGCCCTCGCCCCGCTGATCGCCGTGCCGCTCGATCCGGGCCTCTTGCCAGTGCTGGTCGCCGATTATCTGGCGCTGCATCTGGCGATCTATGGCGCGCTGCAACTGGCCTTGCTTCGTTTCTGGAAAACCCCGCTGGGCCCGGTCAAGCCACTGGCCATCGCCGCCTTGCTGATCTGGGGCCTGGGCGCATTCGGCCTCGCACTCGACCGCTACGGCGCGAATTTCATCCCCACGCCCGAACGCCTCTGGATCATCGCCGCCCTCTGCCTTGGCGCCATCCCCTTCATGCTGGCCGACGCGCTGCTGACCTACGGCGCGCCGTTCTGGCAGCGCATGTCCGCCCGCCTGGCCTTCCTCATCTCGCTCGCCGCCGCCGTGGCACTGGATTTCGAAGGTCTCTTCTTTCTGACCATGATCGCCCCGGTGATCCTGCTGTTCTATCTGGTCTTCGGCCTGATGGGACGCTTTGCCGCCCACCGCGCAGGCCCCGCCAGCGCAGGCCTCGCCCTCGGCCTCATCCTCGCATGGGCGCTGGGCGTCTCGTTTCCGATGTTCGCCGCAGTCACGTCATGATCCTCGGCATCGGCACCGATCTGGCCAATATCGACCGCATCGCGGGCACCCTCGACCGCTTCGGCGACCGTTTCCGCAACCGCGTATTCACGCAAACCGAACAACAAAAGGCCGAACGCCGCGCCGACACCCCCGGCACCTATGCCAAACGCTGGGCCGCCAAAGAGGCCTGCTCCAAGGCGCTCGGCACCGGCCTGCGCATGGGCATCTCCTGGAAGGACATGGCCGTCAGCAACCTCGCATCAGGCCAGCCAATCATGCACGTCACCGGCTGGGCCGCCGAACGCCTCGCCACAATGACCCCCCCGAACCACGAAGCGATCATCCACGTCACCCTGACGGACGACCACCCCTGGGCGCAGGCCTTTGTCGTGATCGAGGCGCGGCCCATCTCCGACGCCTCCCTTCATCTTGCCAAATAAACCTCGGGGTCTAGGGCAGCGCCCCAGTCCTGCCCCATCCATCAGTCCTGCCCCATCCATCAGTCCTGCGCACGCCCCAATACCCCACCTTGACACCCCCGCTCGCCGCCCGCATGTAGCCACGGCAATCCAAAAGGAACCGAGCATGGCCACCGACACCGGCAAGGGCAACGCGATCATCGAGACGATCAAGACGATCGTCTACGCGCTGTTGATCGCGGGCGTCTTTCGCACGCTCTTTTTCCAGCCCTTCTGGATCCCCTCGGGCTCGATGAAGGACACCCTGCTGATCGGTGATTTCCTGTTCGTCAACAAGATGGCCTACGGCTATTCCTACGCCTCGTGCCCCTCGGTCATCATCCCGCGTTTTGGTATCGACATCGACGCGCAGGACGTCTGCGGCGTGTTCGACGGCGACAACGGCCGGCTTTTCGGCGGTGAGCCCGAACGCGGCGACGTCGTCGTCTTTCGCCACCCCGTCACGGGCCGCGATTTCATCAAACGGTTGACCGGCCTTCCGGGCGACACCGTGCAGGTGCAAAACGGTCTGCTGCGCATCAACGGTCAGGACGTGCAGGTCGCGGATGATGGTCTGTTCGAGGAAACAGCCGGCCCGCAAGGCCCGCAGCAGCTGCGCTCGCGCTGCGAAAACGATCCGGTGGGCGACGGCGGTCTGTGCACCAAGTCGCGCCAGATCGAAACCCTGCCCGGCGGCACCAGCCACCCGATCCTGAACATCGGCAATCAGGGCTCGGACAACACGCCGATCTATACCGTTCCCGAAGGGCATTATTTCTTCATGGGCGACAACCGCGACAATTCCACCGACAGCCGGGTGCCGCAGCAGCTGGGCGGTGTGGGTTTCGTGCCCTTCGAAAACCTCGTGGGCCGGGCCGACCGCATCATGTTCTCCTCAGCAGGCCGCTCGATGCTGTTCTTCTGGACATGGCGCTCTGACCGGTTTTTCAAGCGGGTCGAATGACGCGCCGTGAGACTTGCGGCGGAACTCAGCGCGCTCGAGGCGCGGATCGGGCACAGCTTTTCCCAGCCCGACCTGATCGTGCGCGCGGTCACCCATGCCTCGATGTCGACGCCTGCCCGCCACGACAACCAGCGGCTCGAGTTTCTGGGCGACCGGGTGCTGGGGCTGGTGATGGCCGAGGCGCTTCTGGCCGCCGACGCCGGTGCCCCCGAAGGTCAGCTTGCCCCCCGCTACAACGCGCTGGTCCGCAAGGAGGCCTGCGCCGAGGTCGCCCGCGAAATCGCCCTCGGCGATGCGCTGAAACTGGGCCGCTCTGAAATGCTGTCGGGCGGGCGCCGCAAACAGGCGCTGCTGGGCGACGCGATGGAGGCGGTGATCGCCGCCGTCTATCTCGACGCCGGGTTCGAGGCGGCGCGCGCGATGGTCCTGCGCCTCTGGGGCCCGCGCATCACCCGGGTCGAGGACGACGCCCGCGACGCCAAGACGTCATTGCAGGAATGGGCACAGGCCCGCGGGTTGCCGCCGCCCGATTATTCCGAAGTCGCCCGCAAAGGCCCCGACCACGCGCCAATTTTTACCATCCGCGCTCAGCTGGCGTCCGGCCAGAGCGCCGACGCCGAAGCGGGCAGCAAACGTCTGGCCGAACAGATGGCCGCGCAGTCTTTGCTGGACCGTTTGGAGCAAAAGTAGGGTGGGTGGCAACCCACCGCCCCGCCGTACGTCACGCTGCCTGTTCACCGAAAGAATGCGCGCGCGGAATGCGCAGCGTGTCAGCATCGACCAGACCAGCCGCATTGTCGCGGTGCAAAGAAGAATAGGGCCAATCCTCGACACGCGCACACAATCCATGACGCATGGGATCGGACCAGCAATACTGCAGATGCAGTGTCCTGTCGGTCGGGCTGCGGATATGATGCTCCCAGAACCGCCGTTGCCAGATGCCGCGCTCGCCCTTTGCCGCTTGGCTCAGCGTCCGGGGTCGTCCGGAACCGACAGATCGGGTGAATTGCGCCTTGATCTTTTTCCAGCGGGTCGAGAAATCCCGGTCGCGGGGTGGCAATGTCCAGATGGCGTGCAGATGATCGGGCAGCACCACAAAGGCATCTATATGAAAGGGCTGGTCGCGTCGTGTGTGTGCCACGGCGTCGCGGAGGGCATCGATATGATCGGTCAGCAGCGTCATTCCGGGATGTGCCAGGTTGACGGTAAAAAAGATCGTGGCACCTGACTGCTTGGGGCGTATGTAGTTGGGCATGGCGACAGATTGTGCGCAACAGTGTTAACATTCGCTTAAAGCCGCTGCTACAAAGGTGGGTTGTCACCCACCCTACACTCTTGCTCTGGCCCCACATGTCTGCGCTGGCCCCTTGGTCGCATTTCCGCTAAAGCCCGTGCGACATCATCAACGGATACCCCCATGACCAAACGCGCCGGTTTCGTCGCCCTGATCGGAGAGCCCAACGCGGGCAAATCCACCCTGACCAACCAGCTGGTCGGGGCCAAGGTCAGCATCGTGACCCACAAGGTCCAGACCACCCGCGCCCGTATTCGCGGGGTCGCGATGGAGGGCGACACGCAGATCGTTCTGGTTGACACGCCGGGTCTTTTTGCGCCGCGCCGCAGGCTCGACCGCGCCATGGTTGCCGCCGCCTGGGGCGGGGCGGCGGATGCCGATATCGTGGTGCTGCTGATCGAGGCGCACCGGGGCGTGACCGAAGGCGTGGAGCGTATCCTCGAAGGGCTGGCCGACATCAAGGGCCGCGCGATCGCGCTGGCGATCAACAAGATCGACCGCGTGCAATCGGACGTGCTTTTGGCGCTGACCGAGCGGATGAACGCCGCCTATCCCTTTGTGCGCACCTTTATGATCTCTGCCGAAAAGGGCTACGGCTGCAAGGATCTGCGCGCTTGGCTGGCCGAGACGCTGCCCGAGGGTCCGTGGCTTTATCCCGAAGACCAGATCGCCGATCTGCCTTTGCGCATGATCGCATCCGAGATGACCCGCGAAAAGCTGACGCTGCGTCTGCATCAGGAACTGCCCTACCAGCTGACCGTCGAGACCACGGATTGGGAGGAACGCAAGGACGGATCGGCCCGGATCGACCAGATCGTCTATGTCGTGCGCGACGGCCACAAGGGCATCGTGCTGGGCCACAAGGGCGAAACGATCAAGGCCGTCAGCAAGGCTGCGCGCGAGGAATTGGAAGAATTCATGGGCCGCCGCATCCATCTTTTCGTGCAGATCAAAGTCCGCGAGAAATGGCTGGACGAGGCCGCGCGCTACACCGAGATGGGGCTCAATTTCAAGGACGGGAATTGACCCGGCTCACCGCGCAATTCTGGGTGCAAGCCTATCTGACGCGGCTGCGGTTGTCTGATATCCCGGCCTTTATCGTGGCCCATGGCGACGACACCGCAGGCGCGGTTCTGGTCAAGCTGAACACGCTGGACGGACAAGCGGTGGCCCATACCCGCAGCTTCGATCTGACGTCCGGGGAGCGGGTCTGGCAGGTATTGGCCTCTGGCAATGAGGCTGAAGTCGACGCCGCCATTGCCCGCCAACGCGGCTATGACGGCGATCTGTGGGTGATCGAGGTCGAAAGCCGCGACGGTCGGCATCTGCTTGATGAACCGGGGCTGAGCGACTGAACCCGTGCAGGACGCGTGATCGCATCCGTCTCATACCAACGGCCATGACTTCTGACTCGATTGTGATTTTGGTTTTTTTGTGGGCGTGATTCAAGGCTCGGGATCACAGGAGGATTGAATTTCCATGCCCAGACCCGGACTGCCACTTCGCGACGACCTTGATGCTGAGACCTGCCGCAGACTGGCGGCAGGGGTCAAGGATGTGCGCCAGGCACGCAGGCTCTTGTCGCTGGCGGCAGCTTATGATTGCATGAGCCGGGCTGAGGCAGCCAGGATCGGCAGACACTGCGCGACTGGGGTGAAGGGCGCCCGGAATTCTGTCTGGTGGACAGAATTCAGCCCTGAACGGGCGGAGCCCCGGGCAGCGTTTCAATGCAGATGGCCCGGATGGTTTG
>Ga0307981_1000062_pt1 | contig 107321 bp, 72 predicted proteins | sample OrgLakmetagen987_FD_201849 | JGI IMG/M metagenome (GOLD analysis project Ga0307981, IMG submission 201849) | Saline water microbial communities from Organic Lake, Antarctica - #987 | ecosystem: Environmental > Aquatic > Non-marine Saline and Alkaline > Saline | place: Antarctica: Organic Lake... | reverse complement strand
CGCCTACATTTCTTGCCTTGATAAGCCAAAATTACGGCGTCTATCCTCAAAAAATTGGAATTTATATTGTCTATTTCTACAATGCTTTTTATTTTCATACATCAACGATAACCCCAGGTGCGCTCACCTGTCCAAATTCCGCGCTTATGAAGAAGCTGTTAATACTTTTGCTTGTGCTCTTTTCCTATTCCGGAATAACGGCTCAGAAGGATGCCCCAACGACGGACACACTACGGAACATGATTGCTGTGGCTCCAGTGAACACGGACTTGTTTGGGACTTCCAATATGATCTATTACAAAAGGTTTATCAACCAGAAAGGCCCCTATCAAATCTATTACAGAGTAGGCCTTGGCGTATTGAACCGCTTCACTATTGAAGACGATGCAGACCGTTCACTTGATGATAAGACCCTGGATCAACGGAACTTCAATTTCAATTTTGGACTGGAATGGTACCGCCCAATTGGCAAGTTCAGCATAACTTTCGGGCAGGAGATAGGTTACACGCGCTCCACTTTCATCAACGAATATATTGCCATTGGCGAAATGGGGGTCTTTTCAGTTGATGGATTGTCGAGAGAGCTCGATTTCTCAGTGGAAGATGCCTTTTATCGTTCTTACAACATCCATCTTTTCACAGGGTTACGCTACCGCGTAGGGCAGCATTTCCAATTCGGTCTTGAAAGTGCCCTGGGGTGGAGCTTCTACCGGGTGGAAAACCGATATTCGGAATTTTCCTCTCAGACGAACAGAGAATTTACCGGCACGATTCGTGAATTGGCAATCGGTCGGCATTTTGTACTGGAAGTCAATTTTTAATTAATCTCCACCTGATACTGCAGGACCGCCATCCACAGCCGGTTGGTTTCCTGAATTCCGGATTCCTGTGCATGGAAGACGGGGCGGTTTTGAGCGCCCAGCGTCAACTTGTTGCTATGCCCATTGAACAGTAAATTGATAGCCAGCTCGTAGGCCAGCATGGGATCGGCCAGGCGGTCGTAGCGGGCGTATTCAACCGAAGCATTAGGTTGCAGGCGGGCTCCTGCCCAGGGTGTGGCACCTTTGGGCAATAGATAGCCCGTTTGCCAAAAAACAACCTGCCCGGTGCCAATCATAGGGAAGGCATTGCCTTTATTGTTGAAGCTCGCCTCGTTAAGCAGGAGGCCGGTAGCAGGATTATTAGCGCCTATATTGCGCAGATAGCCGGGTCCGAAATCATAATTAAAATAGCCAAGGTAGGCCGTGAATACGTCCTCTGTACCTTTGAATACCGGCCATTCCAGGTAAAGGTCAGCCGCAAAGTGGAGCATATCGTGGTAGTCAGGGCTCAGCGTATTGCCCGACCACATCGCCCGTGGTTGCCAGGCAAAGCCTGCACCAAGGTTGAGGACCTTCTTTTTGCCCAGATAGGTCCCGGTGCCAAAAGCGGAGTTCCGCTCCCGGTCGGCAAATTGGTGCTTCAAATAGAAGGACCAGCGTGGGCGGGGCCGGGTATTCGCCCAATCTGAATATACGCCGGGGTCACCGCTGTCGTATTGTAATGGATTGTTAACTACCGCCCGGTAGTCCCAGGAGCCGGCTTGTCCTTTCACCCAAACCCCCAGGTTACGCCCCAGATGGTCGGTGCGATTGACGGAATACAGGGAAAACAAAGGGGCATCCAGCCCCAGCATAGAGCGGCTGCTCCGTAAGTTCAGGCGGCTCAGCCCATGGTAACCTGATTTGCCGAACCCCACTGCAAAGGCCTGATGTAATTGGTACTCCGCGTAGAGGTCCAACACACCGATCTGAAAATCTGCGCTGCTGCGGTAGTTGAGGTTGTTGTTACCAAGCCCGGCGTACACAAAAAGCTGTGGGGTAAGCTGTCCACTAAAGTTCATGCGCAGCCGGCGAATGGATACGTCAAAGTACTCGCTTGTGGGTTCCCCGTAGAGCATAGTCCCCGGGTTCATTTGCGTATACCGCCCCCATATTTGAGCGCGAAGGCTGGCTTTGAGGTAGGTTTGCCCGGTACTGTCCAGATTGTGCCGCAGTACGCCTTGCCCATGGAGGCTACTCCACACCAGAACTGATACCACTAAAATTTGTACTAACCGTCTCATATCGCCATGCTTTTGCCCGCAAGGAACAAAAGCTTCACCACTTACAAGATGACATTTCTCAGGTTGAGGGGTGATTTAGTGTTAAAATTACACTATGTGGGTCTAAATGAGCATCCTGAGGGTAGAATGCTTTTCCAGGAGCACTAGGCTGCTGGTGTAGAGCTTAAGCCCGGCACTTCCCAAGCGCTCTGCCCCAGCTTTTCCAAAGTATTACTGGTGCCTCGTACAACCTACCGGAGAGCAGCAAGCTCCCCGACAGAGACAAAGTGCTGGTGTAGAGCTTAAGCCTGGTACCTCCTTAGAGCTCTGCCCCAGCTTTCACACTTGGAACCTGCCAAAGAGCATCAAGCTCCCCCGACAGGAGCATTGGGCTTACTGGTGTAGAGCTTAAGCCCAGACCGCCCCCAGAGCTCTGCTCCAGCTTTACACGAAAAACTTGTCAGATCCTGATTAAGTATCGGAGCAAGCTCCCCGATAGAAGGCCCTGGCTGCTGGTGTAGAGCTTAAGCCCGGCACTTCCCAAGCGCTCTGCCCCAGCTTTCCATGTAAAACTTGCCGGATCCCGGTAAAGACCGGGAGAAAAGCTCCCCGACAGGAGCAGAGCTGCAAACTTTAACCTTGAATACTTTACCCTTTATCCTTGATCACCACCCGTTCCACCCAAGCCTGCCCCTCCACTTCCACGCGCAGGGCATACACGCCCGGCGGCAACTCCGGCAACTGCAACGGCACCTCCGGCGCAGATGGCTTAGTGACCGACCACACTGCCTGCCCCTGCATATTGTAGAGCGTAAAGTGCCCCGTGCCTCTGGGCGCTGCGCCCGGCCAGGCAACGGTAAGGTGGCGGGAGGCGGGATTTGGGAAGACGGATAACCCTGGCTTTGCAGGAGGTGGCAAAAGCTGCCCGGCATGTACCAGGTACTCGCAGGAGTCCTGCCCGATGCAGCCTTCTGAGTTGGTGCGGACGAGCCAGCAGCGGCGGTTGCCATCACCATTCGCCCGGCCTCCAGTTACTAAATCGCCATTGGGCAACTCTGCGAAACGTCCAAACTGGCCACGAGTAAAATCAGTGAATGGCTCAAATGGAGGCAAATAGGAACGGGACCATAGCGTATCACCCTCCGGGGTAAACTTGAACAACCAGCCAGCGGTGACGTCCTCTCCCTGTATCTTAGTGTAATGGTCCCCTGACCCAACAATATTGCCATCAGAAACCACTTTGAGTTCCCGGAATTCATTACCAATGATCTGCCGGAAGGGCTTAAAAATAGTTTTCACCCAGGTGGTTTGATAATTACTGTCCAACCGGGCAATAGTTGGTTGCAGGATGCGGTTTCCATTTTCATCTTCTCCCTGGTACTGATCACCATAAGTAATGATGTCTCCGTTCTCAAGGACAGTCAGCTCTCGTATCCAGCCCATTTCCGGATTGATGGGAGACTCCCAGCTTTCTAATACTTCTCCATCTGATACCCGTACCTTGGTAATGACATTTACGACCACATTTACACCTTCAATATCTCGCCCAATCCCCAGGACAAGGACGGAGTCCCCTTGCATAGCACCGTCTTCCAAGAATTCCGCTACATTTTCCTGCCCATAGTATTTCAGCCACACTGTTTCTCCGGTAGAATTAATACGCCTTATGTAGGGCTCTCCATATTCATCAAGGGTAACAGCAGTACCGTAGAGCAGATATCCATCCTCTACCTCCACCGGGGCCAGGCAATAAATATTACTCTGATTGGTGCTGTCCTCGTACTCATAGCGGAATTCCTCCTGCAGTTCGCTATCCAGCTTGACCGCTACTTTATTGCTACGGGAGGATACTACTGTGAATAGATACCCTTCGTCTGAAGTCGGCAGTATTTGTCCATACCACCAAGTGATCCCGAAATTGCTAAATTCCGGATCAAGCGTATCTACATTTACAGTATCCGTAAACAACATACCGTTCAGTAAGATCCCATTCAGGCTATACTTTGCTACTAAAGCTCCTTGCTTTTTATACGCAGAATTGCCGATTCGCTCTTTAGCTAGCCCAAGGCAAATTATATTTTCCTCTCCTAAAGAAATATCATAAAATCTATTGTCAATAAATTCCAAATCCTGAGCTATATTAAATGGCTGCGAGAGCAAAGGAGCAATTGAAAATACACAAGATAAGATTACCAGATATAATTTAAAGTGATTTGTCATCTCCTCTTTTTTTATACTTGATTCAAGCTCCTTTTGAAGTAGTTCAAAAGATGCCATTTGCCTGACCTTGTCTCAAAGGCAGGTCTATTCTCAACCTTAAAATTTACTGAATGACTAATAATTGGCGATGTAGAAGGTTGGTATCGCTGGTATAGACCGTTACGATATACAGCCCTTGTACCCCTGGCAATCGCACTTCAGAACGCTGTCCCACCAGTGTGCTTTGGAGGACCTGACGCCCTTGCATATCGTAGAGCTCCAGCTGCCCGGTTGTTAAGTGATCCGGCAGCACCACCGTAAGTATTTCTTTAGCTGGATTTGGGAGGGTGCGCAGTTCTGTAGCCTGTTTTCCCCTTTTAGCTTGCTCTATGGACGGGTTTAAAGTTTGCATGTAGGTTTGTAGATTCCAGCCTGATAGCATCAGATAAATGGGCAAGCGCTTGACGCCAGGTGTGTATGCATAATACATGAGGCCCGTTTTTTTAGCGGTTAGTGAAAAATAGTAAGATACGGGTTCAGCAGAAGAAATGCAATGTTGGGGCTTCGCCGGGCATACGAAAGCGAAGCTTGCCGTTTTGCCTTCTGTTCCTTTTCTGAAAGGAGGACAGTTGGGCCGGGTGGGCGCTGACCGGGCGGCGCGCGGTAAGTTAGGGCGTACTCCGGGCTTTGGCTTAAAGTACACCCTAACAGGCTGGCACTGGCGCGCTCCCTTCGCTGGGCGGGTCCTGCGGTGCGTGTTAAGTTAGGGCGTACCCCAGGCTATGGCTCGCGTTTAAAGTACACCCTAACAGGCTTGAGTTCTTTATCCTTTATCCTTGAACCTTGACAACTTTAACCTTTATCCTTGACCACTTTAACCTTTATCCTTGACCACTTTACCCTTTATCCTTGATCACCACCCGTTCCACCCAAGCCTGCCCCTCCACTTCCACGCGCAATGCATATACGCCCGGCGGCAACTCCGGCAACTGCAACGGCAACTCCGGCGCAGATGGCTTAGTGACCGACCACACTGCCTGCCCCTGCATATTGTAGAGCGTAAAGTGCCCCATGCCTCTGGGCGCTGCGCCCGGCCAGGCGACCGTAAGGTGGCGGGAGGCGGGGTTGGGGAAGACGGATAAGCCAGGCTTTACCGGAGGCGGTAGAAGCTGACCGGCATGCACAAGGTACTCACAGGAATCCTGCCCGATGCAGCCTTCTGAGTTGGTGCGGACGAGCCAGCAGCGGCGGTTGCCATCACCATTCGCCCGGCCTCCAGTTACTAAATCGCCATTGGGCAACTCTGCGAAACGTCCAAACTGGCCACGAGTAAAATCAGTGAATGGCTCAAATGGAGGCAAATAGGAACGGGACCATAGCGTATCACCCTCCGGGGTAAACTTGAACAACCAGCCAGCGGTGACGTCCTCTCCCTGTATCTTAGTGTAATGGTCCCCTGACCCAACAATATTGCCATCAGAAACCACTTTAAGTTCCCGGAATTCATTGCCGATGATCTGCCGGAAGGGCTTAAAGATGGTCCTTACCCAGGTGGTTTGATAATTACTGTCTAACCGGGCAATAGTTGGTTGTACAATGCGGTTACCATTGCTATCTTGTCCCTGATATTGATCGCCATAGGTAATGATGTCTCCGTTATCAAGGACAGTCAATTCTTGCAGCCAGCCCATTTCCGGATTGATAGGAGACTCCCAGCTTTCTAATACTTCTCCATCTGATACTCGTACCTTTGTAATGACATTTACGCCGCCATCAACACCTTCAATATCTCGCCCAATCCCAAGGACAAGGACGGAGTCCCCCTGCATAGCACCGTCTACCAGGATTTCCGCTACATTTTCCTGCCCATAGTATTTCAGCCACACTGTTTCTCCAGTAGAATTAATACGCCTTATGTAGGGCTCTCCGTATTCATCGAGGGTGACAGCCGTACCGTAGAGCAGATAACCATCCTCTACTTCCATGGGAACACGGCACAAATAGTTACCCCTGTTAGTACTATCATCATATTCATGCCGGAATACCTCCTGCAGCTCGCTATCCAGCTTGACCGCTACTTTATTGCTACGAGAAGATACTACTGTAAACAGATAACCTTCGTCTGAGGTAGCTATAAGGTGACCATAATACCAAGAGATACCAAAATTACTAAACTCCGGATTAAGCGTATCTACAATTACAGTATCTGTAAATAGCCTGTCGCTAATCAAGTTCCCATTCAGGCTGTACTTTACCACTAAAGTCCCCTGCTTTTTATAAGGGGAAGTGCCGATTCGCTCTTTGGCAAGCCCAATGCCAATTATGCTTTCCTCTCCCAAGGAAATATCAAAAAATGCATTATCAATATAGCCTGGGTCCTGTGCTATATTGAATGGCTGGGCCACGAGAGAAGTAGACAACAACAGACTAGATATTACTATGAGGTAGCGTTTAAATTGATTTTTCATCTTAAGTTTTTAGACCTGATCCACAAGCTCTTTTGAAATAATTCGAAGGCGCTTTAAGCCTGCCTTTGTAAACAAAGACAAGTCCGTTTTCAACCCGTAGCTTTACTGAATGACTAATAATTGGCGATGCACGAGGTTACTGTCGCTGGTATAGACCATCACGATATAAAGTCCCTGCATCCCTGGCAATCGCACTTCAGAACGCTGCCTCGTCAAAGCACTTTGAAGGACTTGGCGCCCCTGCATATCGTAGAGTTCCATCTGCCCGGTTGTCAAGTGATTCGGCAATACTACTGTAAGTATATCCTTGGCAGGATTGGGGAAAATGTGCAGCTCGGCTACCTGTTTATTCTCTTTAGCCTGCTCAATAGAAGGTTTAGGAACTGCCTGTAGGTTCGCATTGGTCTGCCCGGTACAGTCAACGCTGGCATTTATACCATTCCGCCGCAATAAGTTGCCCGCCAGGTGGCCGGCCTCGTTGCAATACTGTGTAAAAGGCAACAACGTCATAATAGTGCTGTCCAATAGGGCTTCGATTGGCCCGTCCGGGGCTTCATTCTTTGCCAAAAGACTGAAGAGCTCACTTAGGGCTTTGTATTCCTCTGCCTGCCCCGGCAACAAATTTACCTCGGCAGGAAGTGTTTCCCAAGTTGTCGTAAACCCTGCCAAATCGCCCGAGAAAAACTGGCTGCGGGCCAGCAGGTAGCGGGAGCCAAAAGTTGCTGCTTTGTCCAGCCACCGGTAAATGGAATCTTTTTGGATACCGGTTGTGTCGAGTGCGTAATATTGTAGGATTTGCCCGGCGGTCTTGTCTTTTGATTGTCTCGCCCCGATAGCGGCTTGCTCCATACGCTCCTTTTCCTGGCCCGAGACGAGAAGTAGAGAATCCTTTAATTCATTCCGGCGCAGCCGGTAGTCTTCAAATTTTTCTTTGAGTAAAATAACTGGTTCAGAAGGCTCATCACAAGGTGGGTCCTTACATTCTTCGGCCACACAATACTCGCTTGGGTCGACTTCTAAAATATCAAAGGGATTGATACCTTCAGAATCAGGTGAAGGAACTTGCTCAACGAAGTTCTCATCGAAATAAAAATCAATAGGTTCAGTTGGGTTTTCGTTGACAATGGATTTTTGGGCAGTAGTAAATACGATTCCGGTTGGTAGAGGAAGTTGCCCCATATCCGTTAACCCATCACCACTCTGTTGTGTCCTGATCGTTGCCCCTTCCTCAATAAAATAATCTATAATGTCTTCCGGAAAGTTTCCTGTAACCCCGGGCGGCACATAATTGTGATTATTGCAGCGGTAGACTAAGCCATTTTGGGCATTGCCATTCATACCTTCTGCCACATTGCCCTGGTAGACAGAACCGTAGTTGTTGAAAATGATTTCATTGCCCAGCCCTTCACCGGTACTCTGGCAGCGCGTGCCGGTAAACGTGCCAACAAAAACTTCATCGTTGGGCCCTTTCACCAGCAGTAACTCATTAGACCGTACCTGCATGCCTTCAGCAGCGCCAGTTACTTGCAGGCCGGCCACGTCCATCCCCGGCTCTTCCGTATTCAGGTCGCCCGAGATCAGGAACCGGCTGTCTTCCACCAAAAAGGCAGAAAGTGAGCGTTTTGCATGTGTGTGTGTGTAAACATGAGGTCCGTTTTTTTAGCGGTTAGTGAATGACCGATAAGATACGGAATTAAGGATAGAAACGCAATGTTAGCTGCTCGCCCGTTGTAGCTAACAGGCGAAAGGAAGCAAAACCTCCCTGCCGCCTCGCAAATGGAAAACAACACCGGGTAGATGCTCCGGCAAAAGTCAGGTTCAGCGCAATAGCCTTGTAGCCCTCCAAACCTCCTCACCTCTGACATTAATCCACAAAGAGGATGCGCCCGCTCGTGGTACGCTGAAACGGCTGTTGATCCAACTCCCTGAAGCAGTCAAGCCTTGCGCGCCAGAAATAAATGCCCGCAGCCAAAGAAAGCTTTGTTTCGCTTAGGCTTTCCTTATCGCCTGACCAGACTTTCTGCCCGGCGGCATTGAAGAGTTCAAGCGTGTAATCTTCCACATTACGGGAAGGTAAAGGACGTAATTCGGCAGGCAGCCGGCTGGGAGAAGGAAAGGTAATATCACAGAAACACCCATCAGTTTGAACGGTAAAGGACTGCTGGAGGATATCACATCCATAGTAATGATTGAGAATATACCTTCCTGGCCTCCGGGTTTGCAGCACAGGTTCTGTACCTTCCCCAACCCAGTAGTAACCATCTGCATCAGGCAACCCTTCGAGCATTGCACTGCCACTATCGCAAATCACAGTGTCTTTTGGAGGTAGTTGGGCGATTGAGCTACCTGTTTCTCCACATCGTTCCAACGCTATCTGGTCTACATAATAGTAAGCCCAGGGTAAAGCATTCTCAACCCCTGTTTCCTCAAAAGTGGTACGTGCCTGATCGTATAGATTACCAATAAGCAAGTATTTTTCGCCACCCTCAGCCAGGTACTGCCCCCGGACTTCCATCCATCCGGAAGTATCCGAAAGGACACGGCCTTCAAGGTTTTTTACCGAATAATGGTACTTGCTCAAGCTGTCCTGTTCAGGTCGGTTATGCAACAGCATAGCCCCAAAATCATCAGTCCGGAACTTTGACCGCTCCAAAAGACTAACCTGAAAACTCAGGGTATAAACCTCTCCCGGCTCCAATGGCGCTGTCAACTGCACTGCAAGAAACTCCCGGGAATCCAACGGATAAACAATCATACCTGCATATCCATCGCCCATGTAAGGTTCCTGAAATCCACGTTGATTAGCCGGCACACTGGCAATAGCAGCATAAGACCGATGAAAAAACTCTGTCGTGAACAGCAATATGAACCAGTCTACAGAACGATTGACCCCTGTTGGCCTGAATTCCGGATCGTCAATTAACAGCTCAAAGGATGGGTTCGGGACCAGGTTTTGAGCGGATATGTTCTGAATCATTAGAGCGTGAGCCAAAAGGCAAACCCCTAACCGTAGAATTAAGGAAATCATTCTCGAAATTTTGATGGATATAATTGGCAATAGAGGCTTTTTTATAGCTTAAACAATGTACCATGTAAGATGCAAAAAAAACAGAAGCTCCTAACTTTTAACACTTAAGGGGTAGAAGACTGAAAGGTATGATGAGCTATCAGTTTGCTAATTACAGGGTTTTTTCTATGAAACATGCCGGATCCAGGCAAAGACCTGGAATAAGCTCCACGACAGGAGCAATAGCCTGCTGGTGTAGAGCTTAAGCCCAGACCTTCCCAAGCGCTCTGCCCCAGCTTCTCCCATAGAAACCTGCCGGATCCCGGTAAAAACCGGGACACGACAGGAGCACCAGCCTGCTGGGGTAGAGCTTAAGCCCGGCACTTCCCAAGCGCTCTGCCCCAGCTTATCCCATGGAAACCTGCCGGATCCCGGTAAAAACAGGGACACGACAGGAGCAATAGCCTGCTGGTGTAGAGCTTAAGCCCGGCACTTCCCAAGCGCTCTGCCCCAGCTTATCCCATGGAAACCTGCCATATCCCGGTAAAAACCGGGACACGACAGGAGCACCAGCCTGCTGGTGTAGAGCTTAAGCCCGGTACTTCCCAAACGCTCTGCCCCAGCTTCTCCCATGGAAACCTGCCGGATCCCGGTAAAAACCGAGACACGACAGGAGCACCAGGCTGCTGGGGTAGAGCTTAAGCCTGGCACTTCCCAGAAGCTCTGCTCCAGCTTTTCCACACAAAACCTGCCATATCCCGGTAAAACCGGGACACGACAGGACCTGAAGTCAGGGCGCGAAGGAAATGCGCGCACTAACGGGCTGAGGGAATAAGTTAGGGCGCGAAGGGGATGCGCGCTCTAACCAGCCCTTAAGGATACAGCAAATAGTCTTCCCGCATCTTCCGGTAGGCCTCCAGCCCTTCTGCCCAGGATGCCCGGATATCTTCCGCAGACTGCCCGGCGATGATAGCTTTGCGCAGAACGTCCGTCCCCGCTAGTTTGTCTATGAAAAGGGTTTCCAGAAAGAAGTTCGCCTGGTCGGGATAAGCCTGGTAAAAGCCGACCAGGTAATTAAGGTTCAAGTGAGCATCCTGCCGGATATCTTCAGGGGCGGTCGTTGCCAAAGAGAAACCCCGGCAACGCTTGCCTTCCAATTTAGGATACTTAGCACCCGGCATAGGCTCCGGTGTAAAGTAATAGTCGCCAATCGGAGAATCCGGATGGCCATAGACCTGAAATTGGGTGTTGGTCCCCCTGCCTACACTGACTACCGTACCCTCAAAAAAGCAAAGCGATGGATAGAGGTAAATGGAACGGTTGTTAGGCAGATTGGGGCTGGGCTTGACCGGCAATTCATAGGGTGTGGCGTGGGTATAGTTCTGGCAAGGCACCACTTCCAGCTCACATTGTATACCCTCCTTTAGCCAGCCCTCCCCGTTGACCATTTTCGCGTACTCCCCCACAGTCATGCCATGCACAATGGGCACCCGGTGCATACCCACAAAAGATTTAAACCTGGGATCGAGCACAGGGCCATCTACATAGTGACCATTAGGATTGGGCCGGTCAAGTACCAATACTTTGATGCCCTGCTCGGCACAAGCCTCCATCACATAGTGCAGGGTCGAGATATAAGTATAGAAACGCACGCCCACATCCTGAATATCAAAGACGATCACATCCAGTCCCTCCAGCTGGCTTGGTTTCGGCTTTTTGTTGTCCCCGTAAAGGGAAATAATGGACAACCCGGTTTGCTTGTCTTTGCCATCCGCTACCGTCTCTCCGGCATCGGCATTGCCCCGAAAACCATGCTCCGGCGCAAAGATCTGACGGACCCCCACCCCTGAAGCCAACAGGGTATCCACCAAGTGCTGCGCCCCAACGCTGGAAGTTGGGTTCACCACCAGCCCAACCCCCTTTGCGCTTTGCAGAACCGGCAAATAAATTTCCATACGAGCGGCCCCAACAACAACTTGATCCGTTGCAACGGTGGCTTTTATTACCGATGCTTGCTGCACCATGTTTTCTGACACAGATTTTGCACAATTTAGTGGCAAAAACCCTAATATTGCAAACAAAAATTTTAACTTTACAATCATATTGTTTTGTTATTTATGCAGATCCCTTTATGAAATCCAAACGTTACGCGATTGTTGACCTGGAGACGACCGGTGGGCGGGCAGCCCGGCACCGGATCATTGAGGTGGGCATCGTACTCCACGATGGCCAACAGGTGCTGGATACCTACAGTACCTTGGTCGACCCCGAATGCTATGTCCCTTATGGCATTACACAATTAACGGGCATTACCCATGAAATGGTGCAGGGTGCGCCCAAATTCTACGAGGTTGCCCGAAAGATAGTGGAAATGACGGAAGGTGCTATTTTCGTTGCCCATAATGTTCGCTTCGACTACAGTTTTCTGCGCGAAGAATTCAAACGGCTGGGTTATACTTACTCCCGCAAGAACCTGTGCACCGTACGCCTCAGCCGTAAGGCTTTTCCGGGGCTGCCCTCCTATAGCCTTGGCAACCTGATTAAGTGGATGGGCTGGAAAGCCGATGCCCGCCACCGCGCGCTGGACGATGCCCTGGCCACCACCGAGCTCCTGCGCCGCATTCTCGCCGAGGAGCACAATCAGGAGCAGGTAGCAGATATGGTCAACCTGGGCATTAAAGAATCGCTATTGCCCAAATCGTTTGATATGGAGAAGATGCACGCACTGCCAGAAGAATGTGGCGTGTATTATTTTCATAATGCTGCCGGGGAGGTGGTGTATGTGGGTAAAAGCATCAATATCAAAAAGCGTATTGCCGAGCACTTTGCCGACAAAACCGAAAAAGCAGGTAAGTTACAGCGGCACGTCCACGATATTTCTTACGAAATTACGGGCAGTGAGCTGGTCGCCCTTTTGCTGGAAAGCCACGAAATCAAACGACTGCACCCGCCTATCAACCGGGCACAGCGGGTGCGGCGCTTCCCCTACCTGGTGCACACTTACACGGATGAGGCCGGCTATATTTGCTTTGAAGCCACCCAAACCACTGCCGCCCAGCGCAAAAAGCTGAACATAATTTCTGAATACCCTAAGCTGGCGCACGCCCGCAACCACCTCAATCGGGTACGGGAAACCTTCGAGCTTTGCGCACGCCTTTGTAAACTGCAGCCGGGCAGCAGCGGGGCTTGCTTTCATTACCACATCAAGCAGTGCCACGGGGCCTGTGCCGGGCAGGAAGGGATAGAAGAATACAACGAGCGGGCGCTTGCTGCAAAAGAAATTCTTTCTACCGTCTTTGAAGAAGATTTTTTCCTGCTTGATGAAGGACGGGAGCCCGGAGAATACGCTGTTATCCTTGTGAAAAATGGCAATTACCAGGGCTTCGGCTACCTGGATGAGGAAAACCTAAACGGCAGCATAGACGATCTGCGCGATACCATTACGCCCTACGCAGGTAACCCGGAAACCACGCGCCTCATACAGCGCTACCTGAATAAAAAGCCGCACCTGAAGCGCATTCCGATTCAGACGGAAGCGGTGGAGTGGTAAAGGGTTAAAACAACAGCCAACGGTACAATATACGAAAGCCCCGCATTTCCAATCACCTCAACGCCCGCCGAATCCGCTTCACCCGTCCGGGATAGAAGACCATCTGAATAAAGTTAAACTCCAGCTGCTGGAAGGATACCCCACCCTCGGGGCCAATATTTTGAGTTGGGGTATACCGCAAATTAGTCCGCAGGATGAAGCCCTGCAACTGATTGGGTCGGATATCCCAACCGAAGGTAATGCCCGGCACCCATTGCACCTCGCTACCCTTGTACGGGGTAGACCGCTGTACTGTTTCTTCCAGGCTAAGCCATTCCCGGCTGAGGTGTGGGCCGATGAAGGGGACAAAGCCGTGGTAATCAAACAGAAACTTGTAGGCCTCCAGCGTTACCGCCCGGCGCTGCAACAATTGCGTAGCTTCATAAGCCGAGCGCTCCGACCGGTTAGCCCGAAACGCCAGATTGATATGTGCATCCCAGGGATAGTAGTAATAGCCTAGTCCGAATTCGGGGAAAATAGGCGTACCCCTGTGTTCGCCAATAGCCGGGTAAAGTTTTTCATTGCGAGGAGCGCTACCCTGCACAAAAGCAGAGGAAGGGCCTACTGCTACCGACCACCCACTTAGGGCGCGTTTTTCTTCTAAACGCTCCACGGTAGCAGCCGTCCGGCCGTTCTGCCAGCTTGACTCGGCGCTCAGGGTCGTCTCAATTTGCCAATTACAGCCCAGCCAGAAATAGGTGGAAGGCAACGCTATACTTACCGTCTCATTCGGACCGACATAGTAGTCTGATTCGTTATTAAAAAACTGGCCCGCTCCTAATTCAAATAGCAATTGCTTCCGTTGATAGGTTAGCCCTAACTGCACTGGATAACGGGCTTGGTGCGCAAAGGCTCCGGAACCCCGGTTGCTATTCTGTTGCCAGTCCGTTACTGCAAAAGCGGCGCCCACAAATGGCCGGATTTTCTTTTCCTCAATACGCCAGGGGTATACGCGAAGCCCTGTTTCCACGCCGGGGTTAAAGGTATAGTCCCCGCCAAAAGGGACACTACTGTCCAAAACATTGGCAACAGGTATGGAAATATAAAAATTGGTGTGCCCCCAAAAGTGTGTGCCGCCTATATTTATTCGTGGAACGAGCGCCGGGTGCGGCGTAAAATCAGACAAAGCGCCATTTTCACTCCTGGCAAAAGTACGCCCTGAGGAAGGAAAGACCATCGCATCAGCCCCAATCAGCAACTGCGCGAAACGATGCCGGGTCTTACCGCCCTCAACGTAAGGCTGTGCAGTAGCCTGAATATATAGCAAACAGGAAAGTAAACCAAGACATAGATAACGCATACACCAAGTATTTTTTTTACAAAAAAAAGCATCTTTACAACTTTGCGCACCCCATTCTTCCGCTCTGTGTAAAATCCTCCAACAGCTGTGTCTTTGTCTTTTCCAAATATCAGATTAGCCTATCCTCTACCCCAACACCACATAAAGTAGTAATACCCCTGCCAAAACCGTCAGCCCCTGCGCCGCCGTAATCAGGGTAAAGCTCCGGTAAGCTTCCCGCATCTCCATCCCGCTAAACTGCGTGACCACCCAAAAGTAGCTGTCGTTGGCATGGGAGACGGTCATGGCCCCACCGCCAATGGCCAGTACCAGAAGCGATAGTTCCACCGGGGTGTCCAACCCCAGCTGCAAAGCTACAGGCGCCAGCAAGGAAGACGTGATCACCAATGCGTTTGTGGAAGACCCCTGCGCTGTTTTTAAAAAAGCGGCTATGAGAAAGGCAACCACTAGGACACCGGCACCTGTATACCCCCCGCTGCCCAGACTGCTTTCGACCAGGCCGGCTACCGGAATCGCTTTAAGAATGCCACCAAAAGCACCGCCTGCTCCCGTAATAATCAGGATAGGCCCGGCTAGCTTAACCCCCTCTCCTACCCAACCGCTCAGATGGGCTGCATCCCATTTTGGCATAAGCCATAACGCCGCAACGGTCCCCAACATTAGCGCAATCAGTGGATGGCTAAGGAACAACAGCAACTCCATCCCTGTGCCAGTGTATTCCAGCAATTTCATTACGGAACCCGTGGCAATTAGCAAAATAGGCAGTAAAATAGGCAATACCGATGCCCCCAGGGCAGGTAAAGTATGCGTTGCGGGTTCTTCCTCCACCAACTCCGGCAAATCAAGGTTTTTTCCCAGCTTTTTGGACAGGAATACCGCCACCAACATCGTGGGCAATGCCACCAGTAGCCCCAGCAGCATGATAGTCCCGAGGTAGTCAGCGGCCCCTAGGTTGCCGGCGGCGGCAATAGGGCCCGGAGTGGGAGGTACCAGGGTGTGGGTAGTGTAAAGCCCGGCGGATAAAGACAACGCCAGCACGCCTTTTTTAACGCCAGACTGCCGGGCAACGGCATCATTTAGCCCCGACAGTATAATAAAGCCGCTGTCGCAGAATACCGGAATGCTGGTCACCGCCCCGATAGCTGACATCGTGAGTGCAGGGCGCCCCTTACCGATGGTGTTCAGCAAAGAGAGGGCTAGTCGTTGCGCGCCGCCCGACTTTTCCAGAATATACCCGATAATACTGCCAAACACCACAATCAGCCCAATGTAGCCCATCAGTCCGCCGAAACCATCGTTGATGGCCGTGACGATATCCGGAAGGGGCAAACCCGATACCACGCCAAGAAACAAGGTAGCACTCAGCAGGCTAAGCAAAGGGTGCACCCCCAGCCTTGCCGATAGTAGAATAATGATAAGAATAGCAGCAATAATAGCCAGAAGCAATGGGAGACCGGTCAGCATAAGCAGTTATGATTTTTTTAGCAAAGCAGCCATCGACTGCTGTAAAGATTGGGCCGAGGCTCTGGCCTTTTGGGCAAAATCTTCACCTTCACTGGCAAAGATGATCCCCCGGGAGGAATTGACCAGCAGCCCCACATCCGCATTAGCCCCATGATGGGTCAGTGCTTCCAGGTCACCGCCCTGAGCACCTACCCCAGGCACCAGCAAGAAATGCTCCGGCGCGATGGCACGAATCTCTTTGAATTTTTCCGGATGGGTAGCCCCAACTACAAACATCAGGTTACCAGGTGTACCCCATTGCTGTGCCTTCCGCATGACTTTCTCGTAGAGTGGCTGCCCGCTTTCCTGCCGGTCCATCTGAAAATCCTGACTGCCTTTGTTGGACGTCAGCGCGAGAAGAATCACCCATTTGCCTTCAAACTCCAGGAAAGGCTGTACAGAGTCTACGCCCATGTATGGCGCTACCGTCACTGCATCAAACCCCAGCTCCCCAAAGAATGCCTGTGCGTAGAGCCGGGAGGTATTACCAATATCCCCCCGCTTAGCGTCTGCTATCGTAAAATGCGTATCCGGGATGTAGTCCAGTGTTTTGCGCAGGCTTTCCCAGCCTTTGGCACCCAGGGCTTCGTAAAAAGCCAGATTGGGCTTATAAGCTACGCATAGGTCCTTTGTTGCATCAATAATGGCTTTATTGAATGTAAAGACAGGGTCTTCCTGATCCATCAGGTGGCGGGGCAGCCGGCTGATATCCGCATCCAAACCAACGCAGAGGTAAGATTGCTTCTGGCGAATTTGAGCGGTGAGTTCCTCTCGGGTCATATTCTTTTGAAGCGAAAATAGGAAAAAGTCGCCATTCCCCTGGTCTCAACTCTATGCAGTATTCGTTGTTACTATGGTCTGGTATTGACGTCCAATAATAGAGTTTATTAATGTAGGGTTTGTATAGGTCATGGATTAGGATTTTTTGCCAGATCAAGACCTGTCCCGCCAAACAGCGGGAGAACGCCCGGAATCTCGTAGCCTGAGCTACGAAGGTGAGGACCTGCCTGCGTGTCGAACACTTCGGCAGGCAGGCGTGATGCAGAGCTGGTGAAAAAGACAATTCAAGGACATCTAAAATTTACGTTAATAAACTCTAATGGCAAACCTAAATGTGACTATGGCCATAACCACCGACCGGGCTAATGCTCAGCAGTATATGAATACCCTGGGCAGAAACCGCCGGCCTTTTATTTTTCTGATTGATTTCGAAATGCAGCGGCCCGTTGTGCTGCCACTGGAGGAAGTTGACCCTGCGTTCCTGCAGTACGCTATCCACGAGCATACCAACTTCACAGCGCCCGCTCCTGCTACCGGCTTTCACTTTGAGCGCAGCCCCATGCCTTTGGCGCGCTATGCAGCAGCCTTTGAACAAGTACAAACTGCCCTGAAAGCCGGAAATTCCTACCTCCTCAACCTCGCCTTCCCTACCCAGATCGAGACCAATCTGAGCTTGCAGGATTTATTTCTGCTCAGCCGCGCTCCTTACAGAATTTGGTTAAAAGGAGTCTTCACCTGTTTTTCACCGGAGCCTTTTGTCCGCATCTCTGCCGATGGGCGTATTGCCTCCTTCCCTATGAAGGGGACGATTGATGCCAGCCTGCCGGCTGCTGAAGATCAATTGTTAAATAACGAAAAGGAACGCGCGGAGCACGCCACAATCGTCGACCTGATCCGCAATGACCTGAGCATGGTTGCGCAGCGCGTTCGGGTAAAGCGCTACCGTTACGTAGAAGAAATTCCGACTTATACCGGTAGCCTGCTCCAAACCAGTACAGAGATTGAAGGACAGTTGCCAGAAGATTTTCACCAACACCTCGGGGACCTGCTCTTCCAACTGCTGCCTGCCGGCTCCATCAGCGGAGCGCCCAAGCAAAAGACGGTGGAGGTTATACAGTCGGCCGAACAACAGGACCGGGGGTACTACACCGGGGTGTGCGGTATTTATGATGGCCAAACGGTAGACAGCGGCGTTATGATTCGCTTTGTGGAGCAAACCCCCTCCGGGCTAGTTTTCAAAAGTGGTGGTGGCATCACCGCCCAAAGCCGTATGGAGGATGAGTACCAGGAACTGCTGCAGAAAGCTTACCTGCCCTTTGCCCCGGTCACTACGCCTGCGCTATGATGCCACAGTTGCTAGAAACCATACTTTCTCAGAATGGAATGCTGAAGGGGTTGGAATTTCACCAGAAAAGGGTGAGCCGAAGCGCACAGGCACATGGTTTCTCCACTTATCCTGATCTCCAAACCCTACAGGTGCCGGACTTTGCCCGAAAGGGCCGGTTCAAATGCCGGGTTTTGTACCGACAAGCTATCGAAAGTTTGGAATTCATTCCATACAACATTCGGCAAATCCACCGCCTGAAGCTCGTGCAGGCCGACCACATCAACTATGCCTGTAAATACGCCGACCGAAAACTTATTAACGAAGCGTTTCAACAACGTGGGGCTGCCGACGATATCCTCATGGTCAAAAACGGGCTTTTGACAGATACTTCCTATGCCAACATCGCGCTATGGGATGGGGCGCACTGGTGGACGCCTGAGCGACCCTTACTCGCGGGCACAAGGCGGGCACAATTACTGGCGAAAAAACGAATCCGCCCGGCCATCATCAAGGCTGATAATTTGAAGCCATTTACCCGGATAGCCCTGTTTAATGCCATGATGGACCTTGAAGAGGGCCCTGTTTTACCGCTCACTTCGAACACCATAAGCCTATAATTCCTTTACAAAAAAATAACGGGCAGGAGCTTGCAGGACCCAACCTTAAATAACTACCTTGCCCGCAAAAGGCAAAAGCATAACGTATGAAATCCCAACTTTTCAACCCCGGAGAATTTGAGCCGGAAGACCACTGGTACCCTAAGGCGCTCAATGCGACTATACACCCCATGGTTTCTTTTTTCCTTAACCTGGACCAGGAACGTATCATTAAAAGGTACTGTCATCTCCACCCCATGGTAAGCCCGGAATTGCTCCGGGATTTGCTCAAGTACAAGCCTAAGCATTTTATCTGGGCCGGTGCCGACCTGATGCATGTTACCAGTGAAAAAGGCAAACGGCAAATGGTTGTTATTGAAAACAACTCCTGTCCCTCCGGGCAGAAGTCCATGCCCCTGCTTGACGACAATCAGGAGCAGGGTGGCTATCGGCTGCTTATGGAGCGGACCTTAAAACCGCTGTCCAAATACCGTCGTGGCACTTCGGGGGAGCTGGCCGTTGTTTATGATAAAAACCCGATGGAGGCGATTGGCTATGCCAAAGTCATGGCGGACGTCTTTAAGGAACCGGTGCACGCCGTCACTTACTATAATACGGATAAAGATCCGGCAGTCCGGTTTAAGGATGGGGTCATGTATGTATTGGGCACCGATGGGGAATGGCATAAGATCAGAATGGCTTTCCGCTACCTCACCCAGAGCCCGTGGAACCGGCTGCCCGTGATGAGCAAAACCCAGATTTTCAACCCGGTGGTGGCCTGTCTGGCCGGTGGCCGCAACAAAATGCTCGCTTCAAAGGCTTATGACCTGTTCAACGCCGAGCTGGAAGGCAGTGGCCTGGAAATCCTCACCCCGGAGACCATCTGGGATGTCAGCCTGGAAGAAGTGCCTATCTGGGTGCGCAAGTTGGGCGGCCAGGCGGTTGTCAAAAACCCTTACAGCAACGCCGGGCAGGGGGTCTACACCATCGTCAATGACAAAGAGCTGGAGGAATTCATGAAGCTCGACTTCCATTATTCCCGCTTCATCGTGCAATCACTCATTGGGAATTACAACTGGAGCTCTACCAGCAGCAAAGGTAAATTGTACCATATCGGTACTGTACCAACCAGTAAAGGCAACACTTATGTGGCCGATATCCGTATGATGGTAAGCTATACGCCTGATGGTATCCGGCCCATTTCTATATATGCCCGCCGGGCAGCAAAGCCGCTTGCAAACCATATTGAAGACGGTACCGACTCCTGGTCAATGCTGGGGACCAACCTTTCCATTAAAGAGGGAAACAACAGCTGGGGCTCTGATACCAACCGCCTCATCCTCACGGACCGCCGTGACTTCAACAAGCTGGGCATTGGCCTGGACGACCTCGTGGACGCCTACATTCAAACTGTTTTATCCATGGTTGCCATCGACAAACTGTCCAAACAGCTATTCAACTCCAAAAATAAGTTCCGCGCCCGCCTGTTCAAATCGCTGGACGACGATCAGGCATTACTGGATGAAATTATGTTATCATGATAGACCAACTCAAGCCCTACGCTTTTTTTATAGGCATTATTGTCTTTACAATTATCCTGTCTGCCGTGTTCAGCTGGTTGTTCCGGCGATTTTTGAAGCGGTCTACCGGCATCATCAAAAACGACCCAACCAATTATGTTTTTTTGCGTCATGTAATCTCCGGGCTGATATACATTATCGGTTTCAGCTGGGCTGTTTACACCATGCCGGGAATGCGTGCTATTGCCAACTCTTTACTGGCGGGCGCTGGTATACTTGCGGTAGCAGTGGGTTTTGCTTCCCAGCACGCGCTAAGTAACATTATCAGCGGGATATTCATTATATTATTCAAACCCTTCCGGGTAAATGACCGGCTAAAATTTCAAAACGGGCTGCAGGGAGCAGTAGAAGACATCAGCTTACGGCATGTGGTAATCCGCGATTTTGAGAACCGGCGCATCCTGATCCCCAACTCAGTGATAAGCGAGGAAGTGATCATTAATTCAGACTTCGGTGATGATAAGATCTGTAAGTGGCTGGTATTTATGCTCAGCTATGACACAGACGTTGACCAGGTCAAAGCTATTATTACGGAAGAAGCAATGGCTCACCCTAACTTAATAGACAACCGGACCCCCGAAGAAATAGCAGAAGGTTTACCAATGATCAGAATCCGGGTAGTTGAACTTGGCGAGAGCGGATTGCGCATACGTGCCTACTTATGGGCGGATGATAATGCCCGGGCATTTGCCATGGGCTGCGATGTTATGGAGCGGTTAGTTGGGAGATTCAAAAAGGCGGGCATCGAATTTGGTTATCCCCGACGGGTGGTCAGCATGCAGGAAAACCAACCTGTGGCGGAATAAAAAACCGCACTCATTTACAGAGTGCGGATCAACAAATGAATTAGTATGAAAAAACTCTAATAGGTCTAACTGGATTTGGCTGTATTTGTTTCACTTTATTAAAAAATTTAACAAGTCATTAAGCTTACATTCGTAAAAAGTTTGCCCTTAGTTAACCTACTAGCACTTTTTGTCTTTCCCACTGAGATAAATCATTGAAAAGACGGTAATAAATAAGGACTTTTCCAAAATGACCGGAACAAGGCACGGGGTTTTCCAGCCAGACGGTAATATCCGTTCTTGTTCTTCAGTCAAATGAACACAGGGCACTGCCCTGACCAAGACTAAACCAGATAAAACCACATGAATAGAGACATCGAGATTGCTCAACAAGCAACCCTGCAGAATATTGGCGAAATTGCTAAACAGCTCGGCATTAGTGAGCAAGATTTAGAGCGCTACGGGCACTACAAAGCAAAGTTGCCCCTCTCCCTCATCGATAACGAACGGACCAGGACCAGTAAATTGATACTGGTGACGGCTATTTCTCCCACTCCGGCGGGAGAAGGCAAAACCACGGTCTCCATTGGGCTTAGCCAGGGGCTTAAGAAAATTGGCAAGAAGGCAGTTGCGGTTTTACGTGAACCTTCACTGGGCCCTGTTTTTGGAATCAAGGGGGGTGCTGCCGGTGGCGGCCGATCGCAGGTTTTGCCAATGGAAGATATCAACCTGCACTTTACCGGTGATTTTGCAGCCATTGAGAAGGCACACAACCTGCTGGCTGCCCTCATCGACAACAACATACAGAGTAAACAAAGCAGCCTCGGTATCGATCCCCGAACCATCCTTTGGAAGCGGGTGATGGATATGAATGACCGGGCCTTACGAAATGTGATCGTTGGCCTGGGCGGCACCGGGAACGGGCTGCCCCGCGAGACTGGTTTCGATATTACCGCTGCCTCCGAAATTATGGCGATCCTGTGCCTTAGTGAAAACCGCACTGACCTTAAAAAAAGGCTTGGTAACATTTTTATTGGTTTCACCTTTGACCGGAAGCCAGTCTACGCTCGTGACCTTGGTGCTCAAGGGGCGATGGCGGCCCTGCTCAAAGATGCCATCAAGCCCAATCTCGTGCAGGCACTGGAAGGTGTACCTGCTATTCTGCACGGTGGGCCATTCGCCAATATTGCTCAAGGCACCAATTCTGTAATAGCGACCCGTATGGGCATGAGCCTGGCGGACTACACGGTCACCGAAGCGGGCTTTGGAGCTGATCTTGGCGCTGAAAAATTTCTAAATATCAAATGTCAAAGTGCCGGTATTGCACCACAGGCAGCAGTGCTGGTCGCCACCGTCCGAGCGCTGAAGTATCATGGCGGTGTCGCACTGGCCGACTTGAAGACACCTAACGCGGAGGCCGTAAAACGCGGCTTGCCCAACCTGGAGAAACACCTGGAAAATCTCCAGCAATTTGGGCTTCCGGTGGTAGTCGCTATTAATCGTTTTGTACAAGACACCGAAGAGGAGCTATCGGCCATTCAGGAATCCTGTTCTAATAAAGGGGTGAAGGTGGCACTATCCGAAGGCTGGGAAAAAGGAGGCGAGGGCACCCGTGATTTGGCAGAGCAGGTCGTAGCGTTAATCGATAACACGCCCGCTGACTTCCGGCCTATTTATGACTGGGCAATGCCAGTGAAAACAAAAATTGAAGCCATTGCTTCCAAAATATACGGAGCAACCGGTGTAGAATACAGCCGGGAAGCAGAACGCGACTTAAGGCGCATCAAGAAACTGGAACTGGAGGGCTTACCTATTTGCATGGCTAAAACTCAAAAATCCTTATCGGACGACCCTAAACAGATTGGAAGGCCGGAAGGCTTTACGATCCATATCAGAGGTATAGAAATCGCCTCCGGCGCAGGTTTCCTGGTACCGCTCAGTGGAAATATGATGCGGATGCCCGGACTACCAGCTGCACCCGCTGCCCTGAATATTGATATAGATGAAGAAGGCGTGATTTCCGGACTGTTTTAGCGCTTTGGCTCAAAGTATCAATATGCAGGACCAAGGTTCGTAGTGATCAGAAAAGGTTATCGCTTCGGGTTAATACACTTAATCCCCGTCGATCAGGTGGTCCTCCAGCGGCAGCCCCTTGCGCAGAGTATGCAGCCGCTCCTGGCATTTTTCACACGTTCCCAAATGAGTGATAAGCTGCCGGTGCGGTTCGCTTCCCGGTCGGAGTTTCCCGCGCCAGAAAGCGGTAAGGGCTTCGTCGGAAGGGCATTCGTAAACACGCAAAATTTGCCGGATAGCCCGGTAAACGATGTACGCAGCGATAAGGATAAACAGAGTAAACATCAGCCACTTTATTGACAGATAAAGATAAGAGCAATAATACCCGAAACTTACCTGAATTGAACTATTTATTTGAGAAAGCCGTTTCTATTAATGAAGTAAGTTGTTTAAAAGTTTGGGGGAAATTTGGGTTTTCTTCCCTCCTCCCACTAACTATTTGACAATTAACCTCTTAAGTACTGATCTGGATACCCACTTTTTTTTACCGCAGGTGAATTCCCACAGAAAACCGGCGTCTGCGAAAAAGTAATATCCAGTACAGGAAAACACATTAACAGGAAAAATTTCATGGCGAAAATAAAAACCCGCAGGGTAAAAATTGTCGAAGCAGGCGCTAAGTTCGTTACGCTGCTCTTTCTCGATCAACATTGCCAAATCCAGTTACCAAGAATCACTTTTCGTCAACGGAAAGAATTGGGGCTCTATGAAATTTTGAATCCTGGATTCATGAAATCTGCATTTTAAAAACCAAGAATACCATGTGGTTAAAGAAAGTTGTGAATTACTTCTCTGGTGATGATGAATCATTTGAAAAGAAGGGCAAAGTAAAATTTTTCAACCGTAAAAAAGGTTACGGATTCATCGAGCCCGATAATATGGATAAGGATGTATTTGTCCATGTGACCAGCCTGGAAGACAAAATTTCTAAAGGTGACGAAGTAGCCTTTGAATTGGAGGCCAGTGACAAGGGGCTCGAAGCCCGTAAAGTGAGGCTCCTCCAAGGTCAAAGCGCCGCGAATTAAACCTATTTTTCAAACTAAACTATTACTATGAAATTGCGCAAGAACTTTGCAATGGGTAAAGGCAAATACTACTTTACAATTAAGTCTGTCCCGAACAATATCACTATTTTCCGTAAGTCAAAGGATGCAGCTATCTCTACTTTTAAGAAGTATCAGAAAGCAGGCAAAGAAATTGAGTGGCTCGGTAAGTGGGACGGTAAGAAATTTACGGACAACTCAGCCCCGGCAGCACTGGCGTCCAAAGCTTAGCGCATTACATCGTACAGTTTGACTTGAGATTTTGATTTCAGATCTCAGGTCTGGTGCTACACCTCTAACAGGCTGGCACGTAATGTTCAGAATAAGTATAATCGGCTAAGCCTCATCTAAGTGTGGGGTTTTGAAACCTAAGAGCAGTCATGGCAGTATATTTTAAATACAGGCACGAATAATGCCGTATAATATTTGATGCCTGATTTCGCACTTTTTGTCCCATTAATGGGTTCCTTTAATAGGAAAGCCTGTCAACAATTGTTCAATAATAAAGTCTCCTACATATGGTTACGTCTGAAAAAGATGGAAAAATTTATGAAAAAGCCATTACTTGGGTCAAACAAAGGGGTTACTCAAAAGTGAAGGTTAACTTGGAAGACGAAGAAGTCGAAAAACCGACTTCTTTCAAGCAGCCCTCTTCTTCTCCAGATGAGGAAGAGTACTACATCACTCCTGATATCACCGCTGTAATGCGTGGCAATAAGTGTTACTTTGAAATTGCAATGAAGTCTGAGAACAAACAAGATCTCATTACCAAGTGGAAACTGCTCGACCGTTTAGCCTCTATCAAAGAAGGGAAGTTTTTCCTCTTTACGCCACACGGGCACCGGGCATTTGCTGACCGGCTCATCAAGCAGCACGATATCAACGCCACGCTGATTAATATCTGATGTGAACAGATCGGCAAACTTGACACTGCTTTGAGCAAGAATTTTTCATCTTGCCTGGGTATTAGTATATAGACAATTTGATTTTACCTTTTTAGGGGGTTCAATTGATTTACGACTGCAAAAATCAGCAGTTTCTTCAACTTCTTTCTTCAACTTTTTAATCGACAGCAATTATGATAGATCGCAGCATCAAAGTCAAAGTTTTAAAAGAAACATCCAAGACAGTCACCGTACACCTGACTACACTGAACAGAAAGATGCCGGTACCTCGCAAAGAATTTGAAAAGCGCGTGAAAGACGGGCTGTATGAGGTTATTGGTGGCTATGAAGTAGAAGCCGAAGAATAGACTATTCCCGTATCAGCGGTTTGATGCCAAGGCACAATCCGTTATTAAGGTAAAAACCTATAAAATACTGACCAGAAGTCAGGTCTGTAAGGCTCATTCTCCGATCAGCGGACTGAATGAGCCTTACTTGTTTGCCTTCAACAGTAAACACCCGGACCGTAATAGGTTGCGGTGACTCCGGTAATAGAATCTGTACCGTGTTACCTCCCGGGTTTGGGAATAAAACTACTTCATTCATAAATGCCAGGTCTTCCTCCACCCCACTGGGCATTGAGCGGAACAACCACTCATAAGCAGACGGAAACTCCCTTTTCCAGTACCCTTCGCTGTGCGTGCCATCCTGATGAGCAACGGCAATGACTTCAGAAGAGCTAAACCCCGCTGCCAGCAGGGTTTGTTCCATATCCAGCATATCTTCAACCTGTTCCCCTGAACTGCCTTCCTGCTCACCAGCAATCAAGTAAATGCGCATATCTTGCTGTTTGCCCTGGTTCGTAACGTGCGCATAGCATTCATCTGCAAACCAAAAAGCAGCAGAAAAGATACCCGCCTTACTAAATACATCCTGATGCTCTACAGCAGCGTACAATGAAATCAATCCGCCCAGGGAAGACCCCATAATACCCGTAAAATCGCGACCGGATTTCGTTTGGTAGTTATCATCAATGAACGGCTTTAGCGTCTCTACAATAAAATCAACATAAGCAGCTCCTTCCCCACCTCCGTAAGCGGAGTTTACCCAGGGGCTATACTCATCTATCCGGGCAGTACCACCGTTGTCAATACCCACTACGATAATACCACTATCTCCCTCCTCAAATAATGCATTGAGTGATTCATCCACTTCCCATTCTCCGAAGGCAGCAGTGGCATTATCAAAAAGGTTTTGCCCGTCGTGCATGTAAAGCACGGGATAAGTATTGTCCGAGGCGTTATAATTTGGGGGCAGGTATATCCATATTCGGCGGTTGCGGTCAAGTTGTGGAATGTAAAAATCCTCTGCAATCACAGCAACGTTACTGGCAGCCGTTGAAGTGCCGGCACTGCCTTCCCAGGAAAGAATGTCCATTTCCACCTCCAGCACCCCACCCTCATAATTGAGCATCCGGTTGGGCAAAAAGCCACCATTGGCATTCCCCTCCACCGTTTCCCAACTGCCCTGAGTAAATTTGAACTCTAATGTGCCCGGAGCCGGCTCAAATGTCACAGAATAAGTGCCATCGGGTTCCGCGGTCATCGCAAACTGCGGGTCTCCGGCATCCCAGCCATTGAAGTTCCCCGCTGTGTAGAGGGTGTCCTCCTCAGAGGTGCCAGCAGGGACATCCGTAACAGTAAACGTGACCTGGGCCAGCGCAGTAAGACAGCTCGAAAAGAATAAAGCGGTGAAAAGGAGTAAACGCCTCATTTTTTTTTGACAAATATACACCTTTCACCCAACCCCTGAGGCAAAGTTCATCGTCTGGCTTTGTGAGAAGTCATCGGGAATAGATTATCTCTACTTTTCACAAAACAACGAATATGAAGACTATCCCGACGTTCTATTACTTTATTGGCTTGCTGAGCCTGCTGCTCGCCCTACCTTCCTGTGTACAGGATGAATGTGAAGCTATGATTATTTACCAGGCCTACGAGCCTGTCTACGTACATCCGGACGACTTCCGACAACCTACTGAATATCAAGCCCCTAGAGACCTGGTAAATCCTGGAAAAATTTATGTCTACCAGGATATACTGCTCATCAACGAACGAGAAGCCGGTATTCATGTCATTAATAACAGCAATCCGGAAGCGCCACAGCCTATTGGCTTCTTAGATATCCCCGGAAACGTAGATATGGCCGTCCGTGGAAATATGCTCTACGCCGACAATTACGTTGACCTTGTTGCTATTAATATAACAGATCCGGCTAATCCAGCTTACGCAGGGCGTGCACAAGATGCAATCCCACACCAGGGTTTTAATCAAGATTTGGGCTACCTGATCCGGTACAATGAAGTACCGGTTACAGAGGAGTATCCTTGCAATGACAATCCTGGCACTACTTTTTCCAGAAACGGAAACGTCTTCATTGATGTATCCGCAGGAGGAGGCGCTTTTGATCTTGCCAATGAATCGGCAGGACAGGCTCAGGATGTTGGTGTTGGTGGGTCGATGGCACGCTTTACGCTAGCTATGGACCATCTGTACATCGTGGATGAATACCGCCTGCATGTATTCGGGCTGAATGTACCCGAGGTGCCCGAAAAATTGACCACCGTAGATATTGGGTGGGGCATTGAAACCATCTTTCCTTACCAGGACAAGCTCTTTATTGGTGCGAACAACGGCATGTATATTTTTGACAATAGCATCCCGACCGCTCCTAAGCAATTGTCCATTTTCCAGCATGCTACGGCCTGCGACCCTGTGTTTGTAGATGGGAATGTGGCTTATGTTACCCTGCGCGACGGCCGCGAATGCGAAACATTCACCAATCAGCTGGATGTGGTTGACGTCACCACCCTTACTGATCCGGTGCTTATTAAAAGCTTTGACATGCACAACCCGCATGGATTGTCTAAGCTTAATAATGCGCTCTACATCTGCGAAAATGAACAAGGCGTTAAAGTGTTTGATGCTACTAATCCAAACACAATAGGCGACAATCAGATCGGAATGATGACTGGCTTTCAAGCCTATGATATCATAACATTACAAGGCAATCTGGCTATCGTGATCGGGAAAGACGGACTGTATCAGTATGACATCTCAGACCCTTCTGCTCCACGTAGGCTCAGTAATTTATTATCCTTGTAAATGAAAGCTCACATGAATCAAATGATGACCGCTTTATTATTCGTCCTGATCAGTTTTTTCCCGCTTGCGGGGAAGGCACAGGTGGACAATAAAGCGGTATTACAGCCTTCCTTTACTCCACGCCTGGAACATGAAGTACATTTTGGCAGCCTCCTTGGCCAGAGCGGATCAGATCCGAGCAGAGGCGTATCTATGGAGTATATTGGCACCTACAGAATAAACCCTTATCTTGGGGTGGGTCTTGGCCTTGGAGCACATACCTTTCATCATGACAGGCCGTCAAGCTATTTCCCGGTCTTCGCAGTTGCAAAGGGTTACCTGAGTGACCAGCGTAAAGTTACACCCTTTGGGCAGGTTGCACTGGGATATGGTATGGCGCTTGACCGAAGAGAAGGTGATGTCTTGTTCCTGGACAATAAGGGCGGATTGAACGCCCGTGGTGCATTGGGCATAGAAATAGATGTCGGAAAGGAATTAGGCCTGATCTTTAGTGTTGGCTACCAATATCAGCGGGCAGAGTCAATCTATGAAACCGCTTGGTGGCGGGGTGGTCCCTTTGAAGAAATACGGAAGTTAAAATACAGGCGTATCCACCTGCAATTAGGTATTAAATTTTAGCATGGCGAAAGACGCATCCGCATATACAGACGAAGAGCTGGTGAAGGGCTGTCTCAAAAACAAGAGGCTTTCCCAGGAAATGCTCTACCGCAAGTACTTCAACAGTATGATGCGGATGTGCCTGCGCTATACCCAGGATAAATCAGTCGCATTAGATATTCTGAACACAGGGTTCTTAAGGGTATTTAAGAAACTGGACAAGTTTTCTTTTAGCGGTTCGCTGGAAGGTTGGATCCGAAGGCTGGTCTTCCATAGCTTGTCTGATTATTTTAAAAAGTACAATAATCAGGTTCATTTTCTGGATTTGGAGGAGCGGGATGAACCTGCTCCGGAAAATGCCCTGAGCCAATTATACCTGGAAGACATTCTCAGACTCGTCACCTACTTGCCGGATGCGACAAAGGAAGTTTTCCAACTCTATGCCATTGAAGGCTATACGCATGTGGAAATTGCCAAACGGCTCGGCATAAGCCCGGGCACCTCTAAATGGCACCTTTCCAATGCCCGCAAACGATTGAAACAGTTAATCAGAACGCATTATAATCATGCAGGATAACAATACACCGGATATTAACCCAGAGTGGATAGAAGAAGGCTGGTCAGGCATGCGCCAATTGCTGGATCAGGAATTGCCTGCTCAGGACCACCGCCACCGCCCTATGGCTTGGGCATGGTGGGGCGGGGCGGCCCTGTTACTGGGTCTTGGGTTTTTCATTTCCCAGGCAGCAAGCTCTTCATCAAAAACGATCGGCCACTTTCCGGTGCCTTCTACGGTAGCTTCAGCTACTGCATTTGCGGAGGGAAAACCTACTGAACTGCCTACAAGCCCCATTGATGAGGTATTGACAAAATCAAACCATGAAGAGGGAGTACCACCACCATCTAAATCCACATCATCCGTGCGTTTGACTGCTTCTGCAGTTCCTGGCCTTAGCGTAAACCCCTCCATCCGAAATTCAGAAGCCGGGCTTCAGCACACCTCACCTACTACCACCACTGTGGTTACCAACAAACCAGAGCCCTACTCAAAAGCCATAGCAACAACAAATCGCATAATCCCCGCAGCCGCCGTAGCTAGTCTACTACCCACACTTCCGCTTCAATTGGTAAACAACGGTTACCGCCCTGCCCCTGCCTTTAACCAACAGCCTGAACTAGCCCGGTCACCTCGCAACTATTCTATTGGCGTGCTGGCAGGCGGCGCTATCAGCCCCGTAAAAGAGGTTAGAAGTTACGAGGCAGGTGTATTCCTGGGATGGCGGGCTCCCGGCTCCAACTGGTATGGCCGACTGAACCTGACTTATCAGCAATTCAGCACCAATCAGCTGATCGAAGAACGCCAATTTGCCTTTACCAGTAGCAGAGGGGTCGCACCCGGTAATAACACAGCCCTGGTAACCGTCAGCTCAAATGCTGAAAGGCTTCGGTTTGTGAATGCCAACCTACAGGCAGGTTATCAACTGACTCCCAGAATTGGATTGGAAACAGGTTTTTTCATGGCTTATTTAGCCCAGGCGCGGCAAAGAAATACCTGGCAGACAACAATCGAACCCACCGGTGGCAATGGAACCGATGGCAGTCAGGAAGCCCTTTCAGAACTAGACAATACGACTCGGTATACGTCTGCAATCGGACTAGAGCGTTGGAATCCCGGCTGGGCCACAGGTATTTCCTACCAAATTAACAGCAACCTGTTTACAACGATACAGTACAGGGCTCAATTTAACAGCCTGCTTCGGCAACCCGACCAGGAAGCAAAAAACAGCATGCTTTCTTTGTCAATTTTTCGTCATTTTTAAGTTCTGTTTCCAAGTTTATTTCCTACTTTCACGGCAGAACGTTCTTCATTTTGATTTACAATGACGATGCTCAAGCCCAAAAAGTCCTTCTGGATCTTCAAGGGCATTATACTTTATGCACTATTCCTAAACTGCTACCTGGCACAAGCTCAGATTAGCGACAAGCAACTTGTGCATTTCGATGTACCAGATGGGCTCCCCTCTAAGGTTACCTATAGTATTAAGCAAGACAGTTCAGGCTTCATCTGGATCTCTACAGATGCTGGCATTGCCTATTTTGATGGCTATGCGTTCCATAATTTGACCACTAAGGATGGCCTTCCCAACAACGATGCTATTGATGCCGACTATATCGACGGCAAGCTTTGGGTAAGTACGCTTGGACCACTCTCCTACATCACCGCTGACTTCAAAATACACAGGGCGCCCGTCACATCCGCTAACTTTTCGAGGTACATAGATCACCAGTTTGCTAAAGACGGTTCCAGTGTATGGGTCAGCCGCTCTAACGAGGTTTTCCGGTTGGACCGCCGCACACTTGTTCCCGAACCTGTAGATTCCCAAATATTTCGACAAGACAGCACTGATTATTGGGTTTTTGAGCATCAGGAACTGCCTTGGATGGTCAGGAAGAAGAAGGGGGCTAGAACTGAGCTGCTTCAAATTGCCGGCAATAAGATCAATAAGTCTTTTGAGATTGGAAACCCTGAAGACCGGGTTTATTTCTTTTCCTGTGCCTCGGAAAAAAACCTGCTGTATTGTCATTTCAATGGAAACATTATGGTCATCAATACGGATACCGGTGCACTGCATAATCTGGTTGAAGGACGGGACCTGACAAGTCATATCGCACTAAACGGAAACGAGCTTTGGATTGTACAACCTAAGAATGGTGTTGAAATCTATGAGCTGAAAAATGATACTACAGCCGTTTATAAAAAAACGTTATTGAAGGGTTTTCAACCCGGAAATATCCTGATTGACAAAGAGGGAAATATTTGGATTTCAACACTAGGCAATGGCCTTTTCTTTCTGCCCAAACAGGCAAGTGCGGTCAGGGTATTGCAAAAAGCCAACGGTCTATCGGAGAATACGATCAACAGTATACTCGGGACCAATGACCATTTAGTGACCGGGAACAGAAGCAACATCCTGGAGTTTTTCTCTTCCGATCAGACCGGCATGACAGAACTCACTAGCCGGAAGCAACTAAGGGACCGGACCGGATATTCGATCACCAATCGGATTTTAAAAATTGCAAGTAACGCACCAGGTAAGTATTTTTTAGCCACTGACCTTGGGCTCATTCATTATAACCAGGGTCTTGAGCAGTTAATCTTAATGGAAGCCATCAAGAACCTGAAATTCGGTGCGAATGGCGATTTGCTGATATCAAGCCACAGAGGTGTCCGGAAAATTTCAGCCTCTGATTTAGACAGCTTAACGGCTAAGTCTGTTTATTGGGATCAAAATTTTAAAAGATCAGCTTTCATTAAGCCGGTTATTGATGGACGGTCCTATGCTAGCGCTGTTGATTTAAGCGGTCATATCTGGGCACACACTATAGCCAAAGGCTTGGTACAGTTCACCCCAACCGATACGATCTACTGGCAGGAACGCGACCCCATATTTTTAAGTCAAATCGTTGACATAGCCTTCCTGGCTGATAGTACCGTTTGTGTAGGCACCAGAGGACAGGGGTTGATTTTGATTAAAAACCACCAATACAAAGTTCTCAATCAGGACAGCCTTTTGGCAAGTGACTTCATTAACGTGTTATCCAAAGATGAGCGCGGCGACCTTTGGATTGGAACCAATAATGGGCTTACACATTGGTCCGCCCCTTCTTTTAGCGGCGCAGGAGCTTCCCTGGTAAGCTATAGCACATCTGACGGTCTCCTGGCTAATAATATCAATGACGTGACGATATGGCGGGACCAGGTCTTCATTGCGACAAATGAAGGGGTGATGTACTTCAGGCCCAATGAAATCATCAACGCCTCCAAGCCCTCAAAACTAGTGCTGTATCCCCCCCTGGTGAATGACACCTTACAAATCAATATGGATATCGCACACTTAAAACCAGATGAGAATAATATTCAATTCAGTTTTACCGCTCTTAATTACCAGGACCGGAATACCACTACTTTCCTGTACAGATTGAAAGGGCTAAACGATTCCTGGCGATCCACAAAAACACCTGAGGTCCGGTACGCAGGGCTGCAGTCCGGTAACTATACCTTCGAGCTGAAAGCCATAACCGATAAAGGGCTGGTCAGCCAGTTAGAGACTCCATTTGATTTTAAGATAAAACGCCCCTTTACAAAATCTCTAATATTCTATTGGTTGTTAGGCATTTCGGGGCTTGGCATCTTATTGGTGCTCCTCCAAAGTGTTAACCGCAAAGCCAGAAACCAGGAGCTCAACTATTTGGTGAAGGAAAAAACCAAAGCACTACAGGTAAAAAACCTGACACTTGAGGATTCCAATACCAAGCTTCGGCGGTCTAACCAGGAACTAACTCAATTTGCCTACATAGCCGCCCATGATTTAAAGTCGCCCCTCCGCAGTATTTCCAGCTTTGTGCAGCTGTTACGCCGACGGGCTGCCGAGAAGCTGAATCAGGAAGAGTTGGAATATATCGACTTTGCAGTAAAAGGAACTCAACAACTTGGGAAGCTTATTGATGATCTTCAAGTCTACTCTCAGGTTACAGGCAATGCTCAGGAAAGAACCTGGAATGACGTAACAGAACTGGTTACAGCTGCTATGAGGCAAATTCCTGGTTTAGACGAGCCTGGTGTTGTCAGTTTGGATGCAGACCTGCCCAAACTCTGGATAAATACCCAAAATGGCCAGCTGCTTTTTTCCCACTTACTTTCTAATGCTTCAAAGTTCCGCCATTCAGAACGAAAATTAACCCTAAGAATTGGTAGCATTGAGCAAAATGAACAAATAACCCTGTTCGTCAAAGACAACGGTATTGGTATACACCCCCAGTATCAGGAAAAAATCTTTAAGATTTTCCAACGGCTCCACACCTCTGATCAGTATCCGGGAACAGGCATTGGACTGGCTATCTGTAAAAAAATCATTGAAGAAGAAAATGGGAAGATATGGCTATCCTCTAAGGAAGGAGAAGGGACTGCTTTTTATTTCACCTGCCGTTACAAGCCATAGTACGATGCCCAAAATCGTCTTTTTGTCTGGCTCGACAACACATAGTAGACGCGAAGTGAGCTTCGAGACCCGTTCGTTCATAAGAAAAAGGGGGACAACATAAGCTGCCCCCCTTTTCCATAAAGCTCATTTTGATACCTGCTTACTTCGCTACCACAAGATTCACCTGCAGGTCAAATTCGTCGTAGATAGTTTTGTCCCCCAAGTTATCGAAAAAGCTACCAGAACCGTATCGAACGTTGAACTCAGAGCGATCTACTACCACTTCAGCGACCGCTTTCGCCTTGTCGCCCATATCCTCTAAGTCAGCCTGGAACTTAACTTCTTTGGTGATGCCTTTGATAGTCAGGTCGCCAACAATTTTATACTCTCCTGGTTTTCCACGGGAAACCACCTGAGTGATGTCGAAACGGGCAGTTGGGTGCTTCTCTATGCCAAAGAAGTCGTCAGACTTCAGGTGGCCTACCAGCTTTTGGTTCCACTCCCCTTCCAGATCAGTGTTCTCCATCGATGTCATGTCGATCACAAAATTACCGCCGGTGAGTTGATCCCCATCAAACTCCAGTTCTCCGGACTTAAGTTGAATAGTACCGGTGTGAGAGCCGGTTACCTTGTAGCCGTTCCACACGATGTTGCTCTCTGCAACGCTTACCTTACGGCGCTCTTTTTCACCTTCTACAGGATTAGTAAAGCTCATGCCGATCATAGCGACGGCTGCCAACAGAACAGAGAAAATGCTTACTTTTTTCATAATAGTTTAGATTGATTGTTTTATAAATTAATCAACGCTGCAAAGCATTTGATGTTTAAACTTCGGTAAGGCAAATATAGGTTACTTAATTCAAAGTTGCAACATCGAAACAAGATTTTCTTTAAATTTGATGAGAAATCGTAGCTTTATACACTGCTCTGACTTCAACTACAAACTCCAATTATTATGAAGATATTGATCATAGGTGGTGGCAACATGGGCCTGACCTACGCCCAGAGTTTTCTCCGTTCGCACATTACCAGCAAAGAGGACATGATGATCCTCGAAAAATCACCGCAAAAAGCAGCGGAGCTGGCAAAGAAGGATATTGGTACAGTCTATGGCAGAGCTGAAGACTGCATTAAGCAATCTGACCTTGTCATCTTTGCCGTCAAGCCACAAGACGCTCAGGTATTATTCGATTACATTCAACCCCTGATTAGCCCTCAGCAAGTATTTCTATCGATTATGGCTGGGGTGAAACTCTCCACGATTTCCGGAAGCCTGAGGGCTGAAAAGGTCATCCGGGCTATGCCTAACCTGCCCGCTCAAATTGGTATGGGCATGACAGCATTCACTTCCTCAGATGCAGTTACACGCATTGAACTGGTCATGGTGCAAAATCTGCTGAATACCACCGGCAAGACCGTATACTTAGAAAAAGAGGAAGCTATTGATGCCGCCACAGCGATTTCGGGCAGTGGCCCTGCCTACGTCTGGTTCTTTATGAAATCCATGATGGATGCAGCTCGCAGTATGGGTTTTTCCTACTCAGAGTCGGAACTGCTCGTAAGCCAAACCTTCCGGGGGGCTATCGAGCTGTTCAATAAAACGGACTTCACCTGCGAGGAATGGATAGAAAAAGTTTGCTCCCGGGGGGGCACAACCGAAGCCGCCCTGGCCTCCTACGATAAAAACCTGGTCCGCGATGATATCATTGCCGGAGCGCAAGCCGCACTCGACCGGGCGGTGGAGTTGGGCAAGAAGTAAACTCAGCAGTATATAGTCCGCCAACCCAAGATTTGTGATTTCTGACTTGCTCTTTTTCCACCCCGCTGCGTTAATCCCGGTTGACCGGGACGCCGATGCTTAGGCATCGCCTACGTTTTTTGCCTTGCGCGCCAAAAAAATAGCTGCGCCATAATTTCACAAATCTTAAGTTGTTGGACTATAAACCACAATAGCCACAGGAAAGGACGAACTTTCGTGGCTATTGTGGTTTGCAATTATTGTCCTTCCCACCTTTGCGATAACGGCAAGAGCGATGAACAATATAAATCCCCCCCTGCAAATGGAAGTCTCGACCGTAATTTCCGGACAAAAAGGAATGTACTTTCCCAAAACTGTCCTTATAACCTCAATATCTTGATTTCCACCCGCTGATTCCGCCTTCGCCCATCTTCGGTACGGTTGGAGAACAGCGGTTTTCGTTTACCATAGCCTTTATAGAAGACCCGGTCCGATGGTATGCCTTTCCCTACCATGTATTCAGCAACCGCCCTGGCACGAGCAGTAGAAAGTTGGTCACAGTACTCCTCGGGCGGCAGATTGTTGGTATGCCCGCCAATTTCCACCACGATGGAAGGGTTGTCTTTCAGGAAGAGGTAAATCTCGTTCAGCAGGGGCTTCACTGATTGCTGTATCTGCGAGCTGTCTGCCTCAAACTGTAGCTTCTGCATCTGAATGGTCTGCCCGCTGCTGACCGCACCAGTGAGCTCTTTGAGTACCCGCTCGGTGATTTCGAAGTCAGCACTTTCCGAACACCCATTGGCATCCGTGACGGTCACACTGTGCTGGCCCAGTCCCAGGTTTTCGGCCTGTGGACCTTCACTGCCATTATCCCAGCTAATGCTGTAAGGCGGCGTTCCGCCATTAGCACTCACCTCTGCTTTACCGTCCTCACTCGTATCACTGAATGCAGGCTCCACCCGACCCATTTCAGCAGTCAGTGGCTGAGGGGCTGACAAAGTGACTTCCGCCTTCTTTTCATTACCGGCTTCATCCGTTACCATTACCTCGTAGCTCCCCGCTCCCAACCCGGTGCGGCTCTCTCCGCTGGCATTGCCATCGGTCCAACTGATGGTATACGGGGGCTTGCCCCCATTGATTTGAGCTTGAACAGCACCATCCGACGCCTCACTACAAGATATTACCTGCGTTGCTTCCAACTGTACCTGCAAGGGTAGAATATTTTCAGAAATCACAACGCTGGCTTCGGCTGTACACCCATTCGCATCTGTGACGGTAACGGTATGCGTTGTGGGTGCCAATCCTTCCGCCTGTCCGGTGCCCGCGCCAGTGCTCCACTCGTACTGATACGGTGAAGTCCCACCATTAGGGGTCACCTTAGCCACTCCATCGCTGTTATTAGTGCTCGCAGGTTGAACAGCCGTAGCTTCAGCCGTCAGCGCCTCCGGCTGTGACAATAATGCTTCTGCCTCTACAGTCGTACCTGCCGCATCCGTTAGCGTAAGCTGGTGAGTACCCGCAGAAAGGCCCGCGGCTTGTAGCTCGGTAGCGCCGCTGCTCCACGCATACGCAAATGGGGATTTACCTCCACTGACTGCAGCACTAAGCGCTCCTGCCCCACCTTCACAACTTATGGGCACCGAGACTTCCAGACGCAACCCCAGTGGCAGAATGTCTTCTGTGATTTCTACGCTCCCCTCTTTTGTGCAACCACTGGCATCCGTGACCGTTACCGTATGGGTACCCGGAGGCAGGTTATCCGCCAGGTCCGTATACAGCTCTGTACTCCAATCATAACTGTACGGAGGTTTTCCTCCACTGGCAGTTGCCTTTGCTTTGCCGTCCGCAGCATTTGTGGTGGCAGGCTGTACCGTAAGAATATCTAAGGACAATGCTTCCGGTTCAGACAAGGTAAGGCTGGAAGTAGCCGTCGTGCCAGCGGCATCAGTCACCGTCAGGCTGTAGGTACCCGCCGGGAGCCCCTCGGCTTTGCCTCCTCCCTGCCCGCCACTCCACTTGTAATCGAAGGGGGCTTTACCTCCATTTACTTCACTCACAATAGCACCGGAAGCCCCGCCATTACAGTTGATAGGAATCGCCTGTGAAAGGGCAATCTGCAGCGGAAGAATGTCTTCACTGATAGAAATAGAAGTGGTAGCGGTGCAGTCATTAGCATCGGTCACTGTGACCGTATAGTCCCCTGGTGCCAGCCCTTCTGCCAGCTCGGTCGCAGCTCCGGTATTCCAGGTATAAGAATAGGGCGCGGTGCCACCTGTAGCACCAGCCCTTGCTATGCCATCTGAGGTATTGGTACTGGCCGGTTGCACTGCGGTAGCCGTAGCCTCCAAAGGTACCGGAGCCGTTAGTATAGAAGCGGCTTCAGCGATTGTACCCTGCGCATCTGTTACCGTAACCGAGTATTGGCCTGCACCCAGTTCATCTGCGGCCTTAGCTGTAGCGCCATTGCTCCAGGCATAAGTATAAGGCCCTTTACCTCCTTTAATAGCCGTAGAGAGTGCACCATCACTCGTTTCTGCACAGTTGATCGACCGGGCTTCTTCAACAGAGACCTGCAGGGGCAGAATGTCTTCTATCATTTCTACGGAGATAGCGGAAGTGCACCCTTTGGCATCTGTCACTGTGACGGACTGCATACCGGCTGGCAGTTGACTGGCCTCAGCTGTCGTCTCTCCACTACTCCACTCATATTGATAGCCTCCGTTTCCACCTGAGGCACTAACCACAGCCCGGCCATCGGCCTGATCCGGGCTGGCCTCGCCCGTAACTTCTACTCCAATCTTAAGCTTTGGCGGTGCCTCCAAAACGATAGCTGCATTAGCTGTTGTCCCAACTGCATCCGTGACCGTAAGGGTGTATTCCCCGGCGCTCAGGCTTTGCAGCGGCCCTTCCACGGTACTTCCATTCGACCAGGCATAAGCAAACGGGCCTTTCCCACCCGTTACTGTTGCCAAAAGCTGAGCATCGGATCCCTCCGCACAACTGATGGCACTTGAGCGCTCCAGCACAACTTCCAGCGGTGCAATATCTTCGGTGACGTCTACCTTAGCAACTGCCTGGCAGCCATTATTATCGGTAACGCTGACGGTATATTCACCAGCAACCAAATTATTGATTGCAGAGGCAGCAGCACCATTGGTCCATAGATATTCATAAGGAGAAACGCCCCCACTAACATCGACCTTGACCGCACCGTCTGATGCCCCGGTACTGGCAGGGTTGACCTGGCTTGCTCTGGCTTTAAGTGTTGCGGGCTCATCCACTGTGAAGGAAGCTTCCTCCACAGTGCCTGCTGCATCAGTTACCGTTAGGGAATAAGTGCCTGCGGTGAGCCCACTGGCCTCCTTCTCAGTCTTGCCATTGCTCCAAATGAAAGCGAAAGGGCCTTTCCCTCCCGACACCTCAGACGATAGTGCAGCAGCGGCAGCCCCCTGGCAATCGATCGATGCTTCTTGTGCAATAGACAAAGCCAGTGGCAAAATATCCTCCCCGACCGTTACCTCCGCCGTCGTTTCGCAACCATTGGCATCTGTCACTGTGACAGTATGCTTGCCAGCAGAAAGACCGGTAACACTAGCCTCCGAACCACCGGTAGTCCATTCATAGCTATAGGGTGGATTCCCGCCATCAGCAGATACCGTAGCCTGTCCGTCACTGCCATTGGCAGAGGCGGGTTGGGTAACCCTTGCATCCACAGCAAAAGCAGGCGGCTCCTCCACCGTGTAAGTAGCAGATATAGCGTTTCCGTTAGCATCCGTCACCGTCACAGCATAACTACCTGCAAGTAAGCCGGTAAGCTGAGGGGTAGGTGATTCTGCTACGCTCCACTTGTAAGTGTAGGGCTTGGCTCCGCCTTCTGCTACTACTTTCAAGACCGCGCTTTTATTACCTTGGCAACGAATAGGCTTAATCTGCTCAACGTATACACCCAGCGCCTCTAAAGTTCGGGAAACATTGACTACTGCCGTTGCTTCGCACCCCAGACGGTCCGTCACCGTCACAGTATGCGCACCTTCATTGAGCTTCATAGCTACCGGTGCCGTTTCTCCATTATCCCAAGCGTATTTATAGGGCGGCATACCTCCCTGCACCCGTGCCTCCGCTTGCCCGTCAGCCGCACCGGCTGCACTCACTTCCGACTTAGCCTCCGCACGTAATCTGACCCGACGATCGGGCACGCTAATATCAGCCAAACGGCTATTGCCTTCTGTATCTGTAATCGTCAGCCGGTAGGTTCCCGGTGTAAGACGGGAGGGGCTGTCTCCCTCAGCGGTCCCGCTCCATTTAAAATCGTAGGGCGGAGCACCTCCGCTCAATTTTACCCTTAGCGCCCCATCTTCGCCATTACCATTACACGTCACCGGGCTAATCAGTTCTACCGTTGCTACCAAAGAGGAGCCCTCCTGAATCACGTAAACTCCTTTATCCTCCGTACCAATCCACACCGCTCCGTCAAAATCAACTGCCAGGTGGTTGGCAAATTCACTGGTATACTCCTCTGCGCCGCCGAAGGTTTTGGCTGCTCCTGTCGCCGGATCATACCGGGTGATGATACGAGAGGCAATCCAAAGCTGACCACTCCCATCTAATGCGATATCGGTGATATTACCTTCTGTGTCAGCAGATGAAAGGTCGATAAGCTCCCAGCGGTCCCGCCGGTCCACTTTGCCAATCAGGCCATCTCCCATCAGCCAGACTTCCCCATTGGCAATAGCAATGGACTCTATGATCAGCCCTTTTTCTATCAGGTCCCAATCACCGCTCTTACCTACTAAAGCACCATCATTCGTGGCAATCCAGATTCGGCCCGGTCCATCCTTGGCGATATCGTGCACAAAATTAGACCGCAGCTTGGTATTGTCCATAGACAGCTGCTCCTTGAAAGCCAGCTTGCCATTCTCCTTTTTGAGCCGGTAAGCACCGGTAAGGCTAGTCCCAAGCCATATGTCTTGGTTGACTTCATCATAAAAGGCTGCCGTAATGTAGTTGTCGTTGTCAATAATATCTCCAATAGCCGCGGTAAGATCCTGCTTTTGCCAGCGGATATCTGCGTTGCCGCCCGAAAACTGAAAAACGCCCATTTCTCCTGGCTGCAACGTTATCGGCTCAGAGGATCTGGCTCCGATGACTTTCTTTATCGTCTGTGTATTGGCCGCCCACTTGGTGTTGTCCGTATCAACGAAAATATTTTGCACCGGGCTGCCCCAGGGAAGGGCAGTACTCCGGATGACTTCCAGGTTTTCGTCCTGAGCGTTTGCGGTGATGCCCAGTAAAATCAAAGCAAGCGATAGTAGATAGCTTCTGCTCATGGTATGGTTTTCAGAATTTTCGGCGCAAAGTTAGTCAACCTGAAGCAAAACGCAGTATAGCGTTTAATATTACCTTTGTACCAACACCGGGAATTAGGTTTACTCCCGGAATGGCACTAACGAATGTATTATCCATATGAATGTTGTTTTATTTTATCTGTTTATCAAGCCCCTGTCTTATGTCCCCTTACCCATTATGCACGGCTTGGCTGATGTATTGTCCTGGCTGCTGTTCCGGGTAATTGGCTTTCGCAAAAAGGTCATTCTGGGCAACCTGCAACGCTCCTTTCCGGAAAAAACGGAGCAGGAAACTGACCGTATCGCCCGCGAATACTACCGGCATTTGTGCGACCTGGTTGTGGAAGCTGTACGCTCTTTCAGTATTCCTGAGGCTGAAATCAAGCGCCGGGGCGTCATTAAAAATCCGGAAGTCCTGGAGCCATTCTTTGAAAAACAACAGGCTGTCATCCTTTGTGCCGGCCATTACAACAACTGGGAAATGACCGCCACCGCTATGCCGATGTACATCAAGCACCGGGTCGTTGGCCTCTACAAACCGCTGAAAGATTCAATTCTAAACCAAAAAATCACAGAATCCCGGAGCCGCTTTGGAATGGACATGGTTTCTATCCGTAAGACCCGCGATTTCTTCAAGGCCGACCACGGCGTGAGTATCATTCTTTTTGCGACAGACCAGGCTCCTTCCAACCCGAACCGGGCCTACTGGACGGAATTCCTGCATCAGGACACAGCAGTGCTCTATGGTACGGAGGCCTACGCGCGCAAATACAATTACCCGGTTATTTTCGGGTACATCGATAAGATCAAAAGAGGTTATTACGAAATCCGGTTTAAGGTTGTCACAGATGACCCCGCCAGCCTTCCGGAAGGAGCGATCACCGAAGCCCATACCCGGCTTTTAGAAGAAGAAATCCGCCAAAAGCCGGAATACTGGTTGTGGAGCCACCGCCGGTGGAAACACACCCGCCCCGAGGGTTGGAAACTGGAAACCGGCAAGCCTACAAATTGAGCCAGTAGGTGGCCTTGAGCACAATAGCCCGGTTTTTGCCCCTCGGATTGACCAGGAACTGGTCGGAGAAATAGTTATCGGTGTATACCAGGAATATATCCGATACGGGCTTAAAGCGCCACTGCAAACGAGTATTGATATTGACGTTATCGGCTTGGGTATTGTACTGCAAGAACACACTAAAGAAGAGACTACGGGTAAAGGACAACTCTGCCCTTGGCCCAACCAGCCAAATACCTGCATCGTTATACGGCGCCGGCAGCTGAATATCGGTATAGGTAGCATCCAGTGCTAAAATACCCAGGGGCTGCCACCGGTAATTGAGCTGAAAACGTATTCGCGAGAAGTCGCCATTGAAGTACGCTCCGTAACTACCGTCCAATCCATAGTAAAAATTCTTGCGCACATCGGAATTATAGCTCAGGTTAAGGGTTGGATAAGTGTAATCCGTGCCCTCCGGCAGCGCCGCGCCACCGGTATTGGTGGGATCAAAGGGAAAAAACAGATAGGTATAGTTCTCGGTATAATTGAGGCTAAGCTGGCTCTGCCCCGGGAAGTCGATAAACCCACCCGCGCTCAGCTCCCGGTCGGTCAGCTGATAGTCCGGCTGATTGAAAATAAATTCCGTCCGTACATTGAGCCCGAAGGCAATGACCCGCTCCGCCCACCACTTTTTCTTAGGGAAAATCAGGTGGGTGAGGCCCGGTGAAGTAGACAGGAAACCCCGCCTGGGCACAAAGCCCATCTCCGCCTCGTGGTTGCGGCCGATGTACTGGGCAGGAAGAAATAAACGCCAGTTACGCAAATAATGACCAACGAACAGCGCCGCTGCCTGTGCATCCACGTTGTTATCTTTTGTAAAGGAGCGATGGTAGAAAGCCTCTGCTTCCCATTTATTATCTTTAGAGAACAAATTGTACTCCAGCCCTACCACCCGGTTAAAGGCATCCGGATCCGTTTCATACCCTCCGCTTCCATCTTGCTGATAGTTGATTTTATTTGTAAAAATGGCCCCCACAAAAGAGCGGTCAAAGACTTTGCGTTGTAAGACCCCTACGGAATAATTAGCAGGAGCCAGGTCAGCGTCCTCTACGGCACCAGTTTGCATATTAAGCAGGCCCACCCGCCAGTTGTTGTCCAGCTTACCACTCAGACGGGCGCCGGCAAGGATAGGCACATTAAAGCTTCGCCGTACTTCTATCTCATCCCCATCAGTAGTGGTGCGCTGTAGGGTACCCTGCGCCAGTCCGATCCTCCTGCTGAAAAAAGGCCGGCTGCTGGGAAAGCCAAACTTACCAAAGAGGTCTTCGTTTTCCAGAAAAAACTGCCGGCGCTCCGGGAAAAACAGCTCGAAGCGGCTTAGGTTGGTCAGCTGCCGGTCCACTTCCACCTGGCTAAAGTCCGGGTTGAAAGTCAGGTCCAGATTCAGGGATGGTGTAATGGCTACTTTAGCATCCCCTCCTGCATTCAGGTTAGTCTCAGCGGGTAAGCGAAACTCCTCGTCCCGCTCTACCCCCGATATGGTGTAAGGAATAAGCGAAATATTCAGCCCGGGAGCAGGTGGAGCTGTCGCCCAGTTTAGAGGCAGGGTAAACGCCAGGTTGTTGAGCCCAAACTGCCTGGGCACGGGGTTCCAGGTAGAGCGCTCATTTTGCTTCACAGCAATCCTGCTGAAATTGATCCGCCACTGATTCTCACCCGAAGAGCGCTTATAACGCAGTGTTTTGAAAGGGATTGCTATTTCCACTACCCAGTATTCCGGGTGGTTAGAGACTTCGGCGTACCATTTATTGTCCCAATCTGTGGAGATACTGTTGCCGTTGTCGATCAGGCCTTCCCGTCGGACATTCAGCGGAGTTACTGCAAAATGAAATCCATTAATTTTATCTTGAAAGGGGTCAATATTTACCGCAAACTCATCAGAGGGGCCAAGCTCAAAATCGCGGCGAAGCGAAGTTACGATGTAATCTTCCTGCGGTTGGTGGATAACCGCGCCAATATATAAGGCAGCCTCATCAAAAGTCACCCGCACCTCAGTATTCAACTCCGCATAAGAAGTATCAAAGGGAAAATTTTGGTAAAAATCAGTAGCGATATCAGCCGCTGCCCAGGCAGCCTCATCCAGCACTCCATCCAACCTTAGGGGCGCAGTTGCCTGCCGGATCAACAGCCCCCCGACCTCCTGCCCGAATCCATCTAGGGTGCTGCCAATAAAAAGTAGTACCAATAGGCCCTTCAGACCAGTCCGAAATCCTGCTTTGCCCGTCATTAACCCTAGATGTAGTTGCCTGCTCCGTGGGAGCGTTTATAAGTTCCTGCGGTATGTCCGCCTTTCTGCTAATCCTTTTAAATCGTATCCGTTACCATCGTCTCAATATGGTACTTGTAGAACCGCTCGAAAAGAGCCCAGTCCAATGGTTGTGGCCAGTCGCCCTCATCCAGGCTCCATCCTTCCAGTAGTACGCTGAGCAGATCGGCCACATTCGCCTGCAAATGCTCCAGTACTTCCTCTGCACTTTCAAAATCAGGTAGCAGAAAAATATCTCCTTCGTCATGCTGATCCATGTTGGCGAAATCCAGAGGCTGTTCCGGAAAGACTTCATTCGCCCATTTGAAAAGCGCCGGTTTCGGCATTACGACAACTGCGGTACGGTTGATGTGATAAAAGTCCATTATTCTTCTTTTATATTGTGAAAAACGCTATTGACATCGTCGTCGTCCTCCATCATCTCAATCAGCTTGATGACATCCTCCACCTCGCTATCGGTCAGTTCCTTGTAATGGCTTGGAATGCGGACCAATTCAGACTGCGCCACTTCCAGCCCAAACTCTTCAATCCCGTTTTGGAGATTGCCGTAATCCTCAAAGGCACAAACCAGAACCATTTTGTCGTCTTCCGGCTGCAAATCTTCCAAACCAAAGTCAATCAGGCCTAATTCCAGTTCTTCCGGGTCCTGCCCTTCTGCATTTACCTTGAAATGCGCTTTACGGGAAAACATATAGTCTACCGACCCCGAAGTACTCAGATTGCCCCCGTACTTAGAGAAAATATGCCGCACACTGGCGACGGTCCGGGTCGGGTTGTCTGTGGCGGTTTCCACGATCAGTGCCACACCGTGTGGAGCATAACCTTCGTAGACCTGTTCTTCGTAGTTTTCGGCGTCTTTGGAAGTCGCCCTTTTAATGGCATTTTCCACGTTGGCCTTAGGCATATTTGCAGCCTTGGCGTTTTGAATAGCCAGCCGCAAACGAGGGTTATACTCCGGGTCGGGTCCTCCTTCACGAATCGCGATAGCAATTTCACGGCCAATGCGTGTAAAGGCTTTGGCCATGCTGGCCCACCGCTTCATTTTCCGCTCCTTCCGGTATTCAAATGCCCGTCCCATATCTGCAATTTAAATTTAAGTCAAAGTACTGAATTATATAGTGCTATAGCATAAGCACTACTTTAAAGTGACGACAAAATTAGCGTTTCAAAGTCAGCCTGCCATACATCCTCAATACTTTTTTACACGAATAGCTACAGGTATGCTTCCAAAGCTGCAAAAATCCATTATTTTTGGGGTCAATAAACCTCATTATGGAATACTTGGTAATAGATTTGGAAATGTCGGGCGACGACCCGAGCTACCACGATGTCATTGAAATTGGCGCCGTACTTTACACCGATAACTGGGTAGAGCTGGGGCGCTACCAATCTTATGTTTACCCCGAAAATGAGGAAGCCTTCTCCAAGCCCTCAGAAGAAGTCCACGGTATCACCCTTGATCAACTGAAGGACGCGCCGATGCTGGATGACGTTCTGCCAGCGTTTGAAACCTGGATGTTGGGCTTGCGCAAGCTCAAAGCAGACCCCTTTGACAATAGCGGTGCCCTACGGTACACTATGATCGCGGGGTTGGGCATCGTCAATGATTTTGCTTTCCTGCGCGCCGCGTACGGTATTATCAACCGGCGCTGGCCCTTTAGCTACCGGATGCTGGACATGCAGTCCCTCACCCATGCCCTGTTCCCTCTTTTCAAAGCAGCTGGCGAGCGGGTGCCGGAACGTCAAAGCCTTACTGCTATCGCTGCTTACTTTGGCCTGGAGCGGGAATCCGAAGAGCATAATGCGTTGGAAGATGCAGTACTGACCGGGCGCTGTTTCATTGAGCTTAATTCAATGATTGACCGCTTGAAGGTTGAGCCCCGCTCTTAGTACCCCGGGAGTTAGTGGGAGATAAAAGTCCCTCAAAAACAAAGGCTTCCTAGCTTAAAATAAGCCGTTATATTACGGAACAGCCACACTAATGCTATCGATAGTTGCCCCGGTAGCCGTGCTTATCTATTACCCACCATCATACCTACACTTACGACATGAAAAGGTGAGTAAGCGTATGTACCGTCCTTTCTATTTTTCTCCGGAGCAGGATCATGAAGATTGATACCTTGAATTATCAAATCATCTGGGACTGACAAAGGTCATCGCACACTGGAAAAAAGATGCCTTATTTTACCGGTATCCAAACAAAACAAACATCTCGAATGAAAAAGCTTGGCAAATGGTTTACAAGAGGTCTCTTCTGATCAAAGAAATTTTAAAATTAAATAGGGCAATTAAAGATCAAAAAATACCTTTGCCGGACAATTCTGGTATGCTAACTACTGAAACCCATTGCACTTAACAAGCAAATATCAGATCATCAAACGTTTACGCCGACCACTCAAACTATTTTATTAGTGTATCAGACCCACTAATGGCTTGATACAGGTAACCTAGTAATTACCATAAAACCTAAATTAAATTGTAGCTCTTATGAAAAACATTCTGCGATTAGTCGTAGTCTTTACAGCTGTGCTGCTCCTGGTTCAACAAGGGTACGCACAAGGCATTGTAAAAGGTACTGCGATTGACGAAAATGGCGAGGCTCTCATTGGGGCCACCATTCTGCTGGTTGGCAGCAGCCGGGGAACAGCGACCGACTTTGACGGCAACTATATCCTCGAGAATCTGCCCGCCGGCGAACAACAACTCCGGGCCTCTTACACTGGCTACGGCGATTTGACCCAAACCGTCGTCGTGAAAGACGGTGAAACGGTCACCCTGGACTTTAAGCTTGGCGAAGACGCTGAGGTACTGGAAGAAGTCGTGGTGATCGGATATGGCTCGGTGCGCAAGGAAGATGCAACCGGAGTCGTTACGAAAATTGATGACAAGAACTTTAACCGGGGTGCTATCGTCTCTCCGGAGCAGCTGTTAACCGGTAAGGTAGCCGGCGTTCAAATTGCACCCGGAGACGGCTCTCCTGGTGGTGGCTCGTCCATTCGTATCCGGGGAGGCACCTCCATAAATGCCAGCAACGAACCACTATTTGTCATTGATGGTATGCCCATCGACAATGAAGGTGTTGCCGGTAGCAGAAACCCGCTAAACTTCCTTAACCCCAGTGATATTGAGTCCTTCACGGTGCTGAAGGATGCCTCAGCAACTGCTATTTATGGCTCACGGGGCGCCAACGGCGTGATCATCATTACTACGAAAAAAGGACAAGAAGGTAGCCGTCCACGCGTGACTTATGATGGCTATTATACGGTGAATGAAATCCGGGGTGAGCCTGGCATGCTCGACGCCGATAACTTCCGGGACGTGGTAACTTTCTTTGCTCCGAGCCGCTTGAATGCCCTTGGGAACAACAATACGAACTGGTTTGACGAAATGCTACGGCAGGCACAGGGACAGAACCACTCCCTAAGTGTTTCCGGCGGTGGCCAGGATTATGGCTACCGGATTTCTACCGGATTTCAGCAACTGGAAGGTATCATCCGTGGTTCTGAAACGGAGCGGGTCAGTTTTGGACTGAACTATAACCATAAGTTCTTTGATGACAAGCTTAAGATCAATACCAACCTGCGTGGATCGCGCACTACCGATCAGTTTGATCCGGGTATAGGTGCAGCCTGGGACTTTGATCCTACACAGCCGGTACTGGATCCGGACAACGATGCCTTTGGTGGCTTCTTCTCTTATGGAAACTCCCTCGCACCACGCAACCCTGTTTCCGCAGCGGAGCAAATCCAGAATGTGGGACAGTCATTTCGGACCATCGGCAATATGGACATCGAATATAGCCTGGGAGACATTCTGGAAGGCTTAAGTGTAAAAACCAACCTTGGTTTTGATATTAACCAGGGCGACCAGAATATCTTTGAGCCGATCACTTACACCAATACTCAGGTTGCTAACTTCAACGGCTTGGTGAAAATCGAAAACTTCACCCGGACGAACTACTTGTTTGATGCATACCTGAACTACGATAAGGCGCTGAACGAACGCAACAACCTGAAACTGACCGTAGGTTACTCTTATCAGGACTTCTACGAGCAGTATCCGCTCTTCGAAGGACAAAACTTGTCTACGGACCTGTTTGGGGTGAACGGACCGGCTCAGGCGGAAGACGTATTCCCAAGCAACTCTGTATTCGAAAACCGCCTGATCTCTTTCTGGGGCCGTGCGATTTACAACTTCGACGAGCGTTATATCCTGACTGCCACCCTGCGTCGCGACGGTTCTACCCGTTTCGGACCAGAGAGCCGCTGGGGCCTGTTCCCATCAGCAGCAGTTGCCTGGCGGGTATTACAAGAAGACTGGGCAGGTAGCCTGAACAATGTTTTCTCTGATCTAAAGCTGCGCGTCAGCTATGGTATTACGGGCAACCAGGATATTGGTGACTACCGATATCTGCCACAATATGCCTTTAGTGATCAGCGTGCCCGGTACCAAGTTGGCACGGACGCTGATGGCAATCCGATTTTCATCAATACAGCTCGCCCTAACGCTTATGATCCGGGCTTGCAGTGGGAAGAAACCGCTTCTCTTAATGTCGGTTTGGAGTTTGGTTTCGCGAACGGCCGCTTCAATGGCGCGATTGAATATTATACTCAAAATACGAATCAGCTCCTGTTTGAAGTGAATGTACCTGCCGGCACGAACCTGTCTGACCGGGTACTTACTAATATCGGAGAGTTGGAAAACCAGGGGGTAGAGCTCACACTGAACGCAAACATCCTGAATACGCCAGACATGAGCTGGGACCTGACCGGTAACATCGCCTACAATCGTAACGAGGTACTTGGCTTATCCAATATTGCCGGCGACGCTGGCATCCTGCGTGGAGGAATCTCCGGTGGTGTAGGAAATAACGTTCAGATTTTACGGGTTGGTCAAGCCGTTGACGCCTTCTATGTTTACGAACACATTCTTAATGATGATGGCACACCTGTATCGGATGAGGACGACCTGATGATGTACGTGGATCAGAATGGAGATGGTCAAATCAATGAATTAGACCGTCGGGTATTCGAGAATCCGGCTCCAGACATTCTGTATGGATTGACGTCAAACTTCCGATTTAAAAGTTTTGACCTGTCTATGACAGTTCGTGGAGCAGTTGGTAATTATGTTTACAATAATAATGCTTCCAATCGCGGATATTTCCAGCGGGTACAGGGCGTTAACATTGGTGACGACCGGTTCTTCCTTAATAATGTACATGAGTCAGTTCTGGAGACGCAGTTTGTTGCGCCTCAGTACTTCTCAGATTATTACATAGAGGACGCCTCGTTTATGCGCCTGGATAACATAACCCTCGGTTATACTCTTCTGCCCAAGCGCGGCATTTCCAGTCTGCGGTTCTATATTACCGGTCAAAACCTGCTCGTTCTAACCAAGTATAGCGGACTAGACCCGGAAGTAGGCGTAGGCGGTATAGACAATGCTCCTTATCCACGCCCGATGGGCTTCATTTTCGGTGCGAGCCTTGGTCTCTAATTTGTTGAACACAAGAAAAATTAAGACATGAAAAAAGTCATAAATATTGGGTTAATCGCGGTGCTGGCGATGATGTCTGCTTGTACAGACCTCGATGTGCAGCCCCAAAATGATTTGACCCCAGACGTTTTCTTTACCGATGACGCTGCTTACGAGCGTTTTATTACCCGTATTTACGCGGGCCTGGCCGTCACCGGTCAGCAAGGCCCTGCTGGTAATGCGGATATTAAATCCTTAGACGAAGGTTTTTCAAGCTACCTCCGACAGTATTGGCAGCTACAGGAGCTTCCTACAGACGAGGCGGTGATTGCGTGGAATGACGATGGCCTGCCTGACCTGGTTACCCAGGGATGGAGCAGTACCAATCAATTTGTGCGCGCCATGTATTACCGGGTATTCTTTCAGGTCTCTCTGGCCAATGAATTCCTCAGGGAATCCACACCAGAAAAGCTGGACGCCCGTGGGGTCAGCAAGGAAGTGGCGGACCAAATGTCCACTTACCGCGCGGAAGCTCGTTTTCTCCGCGCCCTGAGTTACTGGCACGGGATCGACTTTTTTGGCGATATCCCATTCTATACGGAAGATCAGGTGATTGGTTCTACCGCGCCTACTCAATTCAGCCGCAGAGAAGTCTTTGAATTCCTTGCAACCGAGCTGAACGAAATCGAAGGTGATATGCTCGAAGCAGGTACAGCGCCGTACGGGCGTGCCGACAAAGCTGCGCTTTGGATGCTTCAGGCCAAGCTCTACCTGAACGGCGAAGTATATACCGATGGACAAACTTATTACAATGAAGCGGTAGATGCTTGTAATAAAATCATTGAGTCTGGTGCTTTCAGCCTGATGGAGGACTACCACCACAACTTCCTTGCTGACAATGACCGCTCTTCAGAAATCATCTGGTCGGTTAACTTTGATGGTGATGCGACGCAGACATTCGGAGGTACGACTTACCTCGTGCACGCTGCCATCGGTGGTGCGATGAATGCTGAGAACTACGGCGTAAATAATGGTTGGGGTGGATTACGGACTTTGCCTTCATTAGTTGACCGTTTTCCAGATGAAACCGGAAATATCGACGAGCGGGCGATTTTCTTCACAGAAGGTCAAACCAAGGCGGTTGAGGCCATTAATGAATTCACCAACGGTTACACTGTGCCTAAGTACCAGAATATAACTTCTGAAGGTGTACCAGGCGCTGACCCTACTTTTGCAGATACCGACTATCCTATGTTCCGCTTTGGAGAAGTGCACCTGATTTACGCAGAGGCAGTCCTTCGCGGTGCTTCTAATGGAGACCTGCCTACCGCAGTCACCTACATTAACGCACTACGTCAGCGTGCCTATGACAATAATGCTGGTAACATCGCTGAGGCGGATCTCGATCTGGACTTTATTCTGGATGAGCGCAGCCGCGAACTGTACTGGGAAGGTGTTCGTCGTACAGACCTTATTCGCTTCGGACAATTCACAGAGAATGGTACCTGGGCGTGGAAAGGTAACGTACAAGAAGGTACAACAACATCAGGTCACCTGCGCCTTTTCCCAATCCCGGCAGAAGAATTGCTGGCGAATGATAATCTGGAACAAAATCCAGGCTACTAATTAAGATCAGTCCCGTGTGCTGATGGGCAGCACCGGACTATTCGAAAATTTGTAAAATTTTCAACAAGAGTAAGACATGAAAAATTTCATTAAAATATTTTCCATCCTGGCGGTAGCAGGCCTGCTGGTCTTCAGCTGTACCAAGGATGAAATCGATGTAGAAGCGTTGACGGACTTTGCGCCCGGTATCGTTTCCATCTCACCTGCCAACAATAGTAAAATTGTAGTCGGCAACTTCGACCTTCAGGTGATTGTAGCAGACGGAGCATCTTCTCCCTTGTCTGAAATCTCCGTTCAGCTGACGGATGAATTTGGCAATACGCTGGTGGAGGCCACAAAGGGCTTATCCGGCACCCTCGACAGTATCGTCGTGCCAGGTGCCGACTTCCTGGTTCCCGCCGATCAGCTTGGCGCGGGTAATTATAGCATGAATATCACCGTAACGGATGCCAAGGGGCAAACGGTAAACCGCAGCACGAGCTTCGAAATTTCACTACTGCCTTTCGCCGCCAACCACGATATCATGTGGATTGCCGGTGCTTTTAACGGCTGGGGCGGTGACGAAATGATACTCGTAGCCGATCACACCTGGGAAATTTCTGGTATTGATCTGCTCGGTGAAGCATGGAAAATCAAAAACTGCCTGGACTGGTGCGATGAGGATTGGGGTGATGCAGGATGCGACAGTTTCATGGAGAGCAACTTGAATGGTGGCAATGGCGACACCGCCTGTGGTTTCTCTGGTGAAGTGACCGTTTCTTTCAATGACGAAACCCTGGAATATACGGTACGTCCGGCTGTTGAGTTTGCGACCAACTTGTCTGGCCTTTACCTACTAGGCACCTTCAATAATTTTGATGGGGCCGAGTACCGCTTCCAACTGGTTGCGGATAATACCTGGGAGCTTGCTGAAGTCGAACTGGCAGAGGGCGACGAGTTCAAATTTGCTGAAATGCCCAACTTCATGGGCAAAAACTTTGGTGATGCCGACGGTGATGGTGTAGCTGAAGAGTTTGGCAACAATACTCCCTTCTCCGGTGACCCTGGTATCTACAAGGTGACTTTCAACGATGAAACCCTGGAGTACACGATGGAATTTCTGGGTACCGGCGGTGGCGGTGGAGATTATGAATCCATCGGGATTATTGGTGATGCCACACCTGGTGGCTGGGATGCAGAAACCCAAATGACCGATAACGGTGATGGCACATACTCCATCCTGGTCGGGCTGCTCGATGGCTTTTTGAAATTCCGCGCAGATAACGATTGGGCAGTAAACTGGGGCGGTGCGGACTTCCCAAGCGGCACTGGTGCTCAGGACGGGCCTGATATACCGGTCACGTTTGGCTTATACCAGATAACTTTAACTCCGGAAACCGGTGAATATACCTTTGAAGAGGCAACAGTGGGCATCATTGGTGATTCCACCCCCGGTGGATGGGACGCCGATACTGATATGACGCCAGACTCCATGGAGCCATCCATTCAGACCCTCAACGTGGAGCTTACGGATGGATTTGCCAAATTCCGCTTGAATGGGCTTTGGGATGTAAACTGGGGCGGTACAGACTTCCCAGCTGGCACTGGCACCCAGGATGGATCGGACATACCGGTAACTGCCGGTACTTATGACGTACGCCTCAATGTGCTGACTGGTGAATACTCGTTTGAGTAAATTTCAGACTTGATCTATTCTTGATCAGCAATCATAACGGGCAGGTGCTTCACGGAGTGCCTGCCCGTTTTATTGTCCGTAACACCTTTCCTGAAATCAGCTGAACTTTAGGCCATTCCTTACTTTCTTTTCTTACAGGAATAACCCCTCTGGCAATTGGCATTGCCTATTTCACTGAAGACCTGGACCGCCTGAAAGACGGGCTCTATTGGCTGGGAGACCTTGGAATACTCCTGTATGGCTTGTACATTTGGCTGGACCGAAGAAAAAAATAAACGTATGGATATCGTTATGATTGCTGCCCACTCTGAAAATGGGGTCATAGGGAAAGCGGGTGGATTGCCCTGGGATATGCCGGCAGATGAAGCGTTCTTCCTCCATGAGATTAAAGGTTGCTTCCTGCTCTCCGGCCGCAAGTCTTACGAATCGAATCAGGGTAATTCTATTTTCCAGGACAAAGCATATGTCATTATTACCCGGCAGGAAGATTATGAGCCCGGACCGGGCGGGCAGGTCGCTCATAGTGTGGAAGCTGGTATTGAACTGGCGCAAGACAAAGGGGTGCCAAGGCTTTGTGTTTTGGGAGGAGGCGAAATTTATCGCCAGGTAATGCCCTATGCCGACCGGCTAATCCTGACCACTATTCATACCCACGTAGGTGATGGCGATGCCTTCTTTCCGGATATCGACCCGGACAAATGGACTCTTTTTCAACAAGAGGCGCATAAAGCGGACGGAGATAACCCTTTTCCGTATACTTTTAACTGGTACAGGCGTGCCCAGGGTTAGAGCGTTCACCTCCAGAACACCGGGTGAAAGAAATGTACCCGGTGAGGGTAACAACCACCCCTCCAGGGTACCTAACGGCACCCAACCCCGCTACGTCCGGAATAGCTACCCATGCGAGGTACCTAACGGCACCTTTTGCCCAGCAAGGACCGCACAACCGCTTGGCCAGCCCCACCGACCGGCACCACTCGCGCCCTAAACGCTAAACCGCTCCCCGCCGAAGCTTTAGCGAAGGAGGGCTAAACGCTAAACAACTCACCCCCTAAACGCTAACCACGCACCCTTAAGCAACTCCAACCTGCCAAACCGACTGGCACCGCTCACCCCCTAAACGCTAACCACTACCCTCTAACCCCAAAACCCTCCGGAATGGCTACCCATGCGAGGTACCTAACGGCACCTTTTGCCCAGCAAGGACCGCACAACCGCTTGGCCAGCCCCACCGACCGGCACCGCTCGCCCCCTAAACGCTAAACCGCTCCCCGCCGAAGCTTTAGCGAAGGAGGGCTAAACGCTAAACAACTCACCCCATAAACCCCACCCTTTACTCAAAAAAACCAAAATACCAAAATACCAACCCCCTAAAAATCAACGGTATAAACAAAACATCTTGCCATCAGATTACGTTTTATTAGTGATTTATAGGAAAAATGAACTAAATTAATGGAATATCTCGTAGCTGGAATAGCAGGTTTGATTGTCGCAATCGTATATGGACTAACCCACCACCAACAACAAAAACAAGAAAAAAGACGAACGCCCCACCCTGCTCTTGCCACCCAGAACACGACTAACTATAATATGGAAATCCTTGAAGAGGCACCACTTAAAAAGCTAACGCCGGAAGATGCTCAACGCATGATTGAGCATTGGAAACGAGGAGGTTATATCCCTTCTCACCGGGAGTTCTACGCTGTGCAGCGAGTGCTCAGGCGAAATGCCAAAGCTCAAATTAAAGAGATGCAGGAAAGTTAATATGCCAGCCGAAAGCCTTGTTTGCACGGGGCTTTTCTTTTTTGCCAGATCTGACTATCTTAACCGTCAAATCCTTCACTCCCCATGCCAAACCAAAAATTAGTAAAGCGAAAAGACCGGGCTGTTATTGGTGGTGTTTGTGCCGGCATTGCAGATTATTACAATTGGGACCCCACCAATGTGAGGTTGTTATATGTACTGCTTTCTGTCCTCAGCGCTGCTTTTCCCGGATTATTGGTCTACCTTTTACTCTGGCTCTTTATGCCGGAAAGATAACCAAATAAGCAAATGATCAAACTCAACGATATTCCAACAACACCGCCCGATGACCTCAACCGGGACGAGATTGAAAAGAAGACCAAGCAACTTCAGGACCGACTAGGGGAATTGCAGAAAGTACTCTACGCTGAGCAAAAGCATGCCGTGCTGGTTATTTTTCAGGGCATGGATGCTAGTGGCAAAGACGGAGCGGTCAAACACACCTTTAAAGATTGCCACCCACATGGCATTGAAGTATACAGTTTCAAAAAGCCTACAGACGAAGAACTTTCTCATGACTTCCTGTGGCGGGTGCACAAGCAGGTTCCTCCCAAGGGCATGATAAAAGTATTCAACCGTTCTCACTACGAGGATATCCTGATACAGCGCGTACATGGCTGGATTGATGATGAACATGCTGAACGCCGTATGCAAGCCATTAATGCATTCGAAGAGCTCCTCAATTTTGACAACAGCACGCACATCTTTAAATTTTATCTGCACCTTTCCTACGACCAACAAAAGGAAGAGCTGCAGGAACGAATAGACGAGCCTGAAAAGCATTGGAAACACAACCCCAACGACTGGAAGGAACGGGAGCACTGGAATACCTACCGTAAATACTACGAGTACGCCCTGAATGAGAGCCGGGTTCCCTGGACGATTGTGCCGGTAGACAAGCGCTGGTACCGGAACTATATCGTGACCAAAACGTTAGTTGACCACCTGGAAACACTTAATATGCAATATCCACCTCTACCAGTTTAAAGGAGTATTGTTTTATGGCAAATATTGAAAAAGTACGAGTAGACAAATGGCTGTGGAGTGTTCGGATTTTCAAATCCCGCACACAAGCTACAGATGCCTGTAAGTCAGGTAAAGTGAAAGTCAATGACTCTACTGCCAAGCCGTCTCAACTTGTTCAGCGGGGTGACCACCTGGTGGTTAAGAAAAACGGATTCCAGTTTCAGTACAAAGCAGTAGACCTCATCCGCAAGCGTGTAGGCGCACCGATTGCTCAAACCTGCTATGAGGATCTTACGCCAGAAGAAGAACTCAATAAATACAACAGCTGGTTTGTGGGTAAAGGTAAAATTGAGCATCGGGAAAAGGGCGCTGGTCGGCCTACCAAAAAAGACCGCCGTACTATTGAGCGGTTTAAAGATGATTTCTAATCAACGTGTATTTCAGCTACCCAATATTTCGAAGTTGTTTTGCGTATCCGGTGCCTGTGACTGCTTCGATTACCGGTCACCCATGCAACTTGCCCTTCTGCATCAACCAAAAGCCAGGTAGCCGCTTTTTCTGCTCTCGAAAACTTGTTGTTGCTGAAGTAATCTTGCAGTTTTTGGTGATGCCCATCCATACCAAAGGGCTCAAATTGATCGCCAGTCTGCCAATTTCTAAGCTGTAGCGGGAAAGGCAGAAAATCAGCATCAAAATAAGCTACATTCGAGTCCGGAGAAAAAGTATCAGGTTGACCCTCCAAAAGCTGAAGGCGCAACTGACCACCCGGAAAATCAACACGCTCCTCCCCTTCCGGAATTTCAACACTCTTTAATGGAGGCTTTATAGCCGGTACAATCTCAATAGTACTGGCAGAAGTGGCAATCTCATGGGTAGCGGTCAGAAAAAGCCGTCCCGCATACCCTTGCTGTATGGATTCTGCCAAATCACCAGCCTGTGTAGGATTCAGCCCATATGGGGATAGCAATTCGAAAAGCACGGTGGACAAGGCCGGAGTATAGGCGACTAAGCCCTCAAGTTTATACACCACCTTATCCCCATCTACCTCACGAGCCTCTGCTTCAATTTGGTCCAGCATTTGGTCCATTAGCCAGGCAGATTCCTTTAAACGCTGCATGTTTTCACCAAAGGTTACTTCGAGGCGTGGATTGAGCTCCCGAAATGGAGGCAGAATGTGATGCCGGATAAAGTTGCGGGTATATTTTGTTTCTGCATTGCTGCTGTCTTCCCGAAAAGTAAGTCCATGGGCTTCCTGATATCCGGCAAGTTCACCACTACCCGCCAACAGCAGCGGACGGATCACCCGTCCATTGGAGGATGGAATACCTAATAAGCCCTTTATCCCCGTGCCCCGGGCCAGGTGATGCAACTGGGTCTCTATGGCGTCTGTCAAATGGTGAGCTGTCGCGATATAGTCATAACCCTCAGCGTTCTGCAGCGACTCAAACCACTCGTACCGCAGCTTTCGGGCCGCCATTTGCACAGAAACGGAATCCTGTTCGGCTATTTTTTGGGCATCGAAAACGGCGAGGTGAAAAGAGCAATGGAGTTGAGCAGCCAGCGCCTTTACGAATTGTGCGTCCTCCTCAGCGGCTTTACCCCTCAGCTGGAAGTTACAATGACAGATACCGAAGGAGAGTTCCAATTCGGCAAACAAATGCGCCATTACGACTGAATCACGTCCACCACTGACTGCCAGCAGAAAGTGTTGCTGTTTGGGATGGTCCACTCCACAGGCAGTAACCATACCATCTAACATACGTTGCGCTAAATTCATAAGCGGGCATTAGCTTCATAGTGCTTGCGCATCAAAGCTTCTGTATCGGTCAGCGACTTGAAGACTTCGAATGTCGTCCCCTGTGTGCGCATAGCGCCCAGTGCATTAGCAAACTGCGCGGCACGAACGAAATCTGTCCGGTCATGTAATAATCCATAAGCCAGCCCACCTGCAAAAGAATCACCACAGCCGGTTGTGTCAATGACTTCTTTCACCGGGATAGAGGGTACAAACTCTGCTTTGAATTGCCCACCAGGCATAGAGTAAACCATACATCCTCTGGAGTCCAAAGTAATGACTAACGCTTTGACCCCCCTTTCCAGGCTGTGCTGAGCAAATTCCGCCATATCCTTTTCTGAAAGGTCCCGGTAAGGCTTCTTCAAATCTTCTTCTTTGTACTCTTTGCTAAACCAACTACAGCCGGCCTCCTCAATATTCATTTTGAGCACATCAATATAGGGCAACCATAAATCGCGCTCTATCCAAAAACGGCGTACCCGGTCACCCTGGGTGGTGACTGCAGTAGTTGGTCCATGGGCATCAAAAATCGTAAGCGCATCAGGTTTCCGGTTTTCCTTAATATACCGAAGCGTCTCCAGTGGCACCTCGTAATCAGAAATGGGTACGCCCACGAAAATATCACTATTTAAAAAAGGACCTACATCCTCTGGCCGGATTGGCGGCATGAAGGCCGTTTGCTTCTCCAGCCGGTTGTTTTGATCCACAAAGCGCAATTGAATGACATCGCCCTGGTCCAGATGGGCATACAGGCCTTCCGTGCTGATGTTGGGATAAGCCTCCAGCAACGCACGTACATGGGGCTCATCTTTTTTCCGAATATGAGTCACCGGCAATACTGTGCCTGATGCTCCCAGCAATGCCGCTGTACCTATCGCCGTATGCGTGGCACATCCGTATTTCTCAATTACCCGGTTCTTACTCGTCGTAATGTGGTCAAATGGAATAGGGCCGAGTACGGCAACTTTGTAATGTTTATCCATAGAAATGTCTTCCGTCCTGGTTTGAAACGAATATACCATTTCTTCCGAAAATGCCCAGTATAACCCAACAACAACTCGAAATTGCCATGAATTGCTTGTAAATCACCTATAAAGAATATCATCAGTACCGTATCCCAGGCTTAGAGGTCAGGATTGAGGAGGTTTCCAAAATTGAGGGGTTCTACTCCGTTGGCGTATCTCTGCGACGCATCACCGGCACGTCTTTCACCACCATCTGGATAGTAGTATTCTTGATGCGCTCCTCCAACAGTACAATCTTGCCCCGGCGCAATTCTTCCATAATAGCGGGTTGATGATGGCGCACCGTAATTAGTTCCAGGCCCCGGTCCATCATCACTTTAAAGTCTGTTTCTATGCGTTGCGCAAAACGGTCCGCTTTGTCATCCACATCATTGACGCAGAGGCTGAAGCTAATAGCCGAATTTTGCATCATATTCACCTGGATGCGCAGTTCTGCAATGAGGTTAAAGAGCTCCCGGATATGGTGCTCCGCTACGAAGGAAAAGTCACGCGTACTAATCTGCAGCAGCACCTGATCACCTTCTATGGCAACCATAGGCGGATAATTATCCTCCACTTCATCGGAAATATAGGTGCCGGCACCGGCCGGATTGATATAAGACTTCACCATCAGCGGGATGCTTTTGTTCTGCAGGGGCTTGATGGTTTTGGGATGGATGACTTTGGCACCGTAGTAGGTCATCTCTATGGCTTCCCTGTAGGAAAGGCGGTCGAGCAGGGTAACATTTTCAAATTTTCGCGGATCAGCGGTCAGTACGCCCGGGACGTCCTTCCAGATGGTCATATCCTGAGCATTCAGGCAGAAGCTAAAAATAGCGGCCGTATAGTCCGAGCCTTCCCGTCCAAGAGTGATCGTAAAGTTCTCGGTCGTACTCCCAATGAAGCCCTGAGTAAGCACAAATCCTGATGTTTCCAGTAGGGGTCCTACTATTTTTTCGGCCCGGCTTTCGGTTTCTGCCCATTGCACCCAGCCTTCTCTGAAGATATCATCTGTGAGGATAACATCACGGGCATCCACCCAACTGGTTTTCAATTCTAACTGATTGAGAAATGCGCTCAAAATTTTAGAAGAAGCCAGTTCTCCCACAGAAACGATTTGATCGTACATGTAGTCGTAATTCTCGTGGGGTTCTTCTTCCAGCACCCACTCCACTTCCACAAATACATCATTCACTGCCGCATAAACCTCCTCTTTTTGAGAAGGGAAAAGGTCGTCCATAATCCGGTAATGCTGGGCTTTGATTTCATTAAGCAAATCAAAGGCTTTCCCACTCTGAGCCGCATGGGCACCAGCAACCTCCTCCATGGCATTCGTCGTTTTGCCCATAGCAGAAACAACGATGACCAAACGTTCGTCTTTAAAGTCGCGAAGGATATTGGCTACATTTTTGATCGCAGCAGCATCTTTGAGAGAGGATCCTCCAAATTTAAAAACCCGGACAGGACGCTTCATGATTATCAGGTTGGATTTAGTGAGTTGAGCAAATTTTGCCGAAATTGCGCAAGGTAAAAAATATCGGGCAATAGCGCCCGCCAAATTCCTTCACATCCACATTTTTTACATCATGCCTACCGAAAAGGAAAAAATGATTGCCGGAGAGCTGTATGTACCGCTCGACCCTGAACTTACCCGGGACCGTCACCGGGCCCGCCTGCTATTCAAAACCCTGAATGACAGTACCGACGATGAGTCAGATAAACGCCGGGAAGTCCTGCAGCAGCTCCTTCCCAACAAGAAGTCCGGCCTCTGGGTGGAACCCCCCTTTTACTGCGACTACGGATATAATATCTACCTCGGTGAGCGGGTATTCTTCAATTTCAATTGTGTGATATTGGATGTAGCCCCTGTACACATTGGAAGCCGCGTTATGTGTGCACCGAATGTGCAAATTTACACCGCGACTCACCCGCTAAACGCTGCAGCCCGCAGCAGTGGAAAAGAATATGCCAAGCCTGTACGGATCGGAGATGATGTGTGGCTGGGCGGCGGGGCAATTGTCTGCCCGGGGGTCACAATTGGCGACCGGGCGGTAATTGGGGCGGGAAGTGTGGTCACCCGGGATATTCCGGCAGACCACTTTGCGGCGGGGAATCCCTGCCGGGTGATTAAAAAAATTGATCAATAGAACAGGACCGATAACAAAAAATGCCCGGGCAACAACTGCTGCCCGGGCATTTTTTAGTTTCCAGCGCTATCGATTACTTATCGAAATAAGCGTCTTCAATGGTCTCGCCAGCCTGCACGCGGTCGATACGCTCTTTAAAGACATTAGACTTTTCCAAGTCGTCCTTGCGCGCGTAGATTTCCTTCAACGCGATAAGTGTGTTCAGATCATTCGGTTTGAGGGACTCTGCCTTCTGGAAATGAGGCAGGGCGTTGTCAAATTCAGAGAAAATCTGCTCCTTTAGTGACTCGTACTTTTTCAGCCCTTCTTTGGAATAGTCGTCGGCGTACTTATTAAGGTCCTGCGTCATGATAGCAGCCTTGTTGTAGTAAAGTGCACCAATACTGTAGATCGCATCTACAAAATCGGACTCTCTATCCACAGCCATCTGATAGTACTTCATGGCGCTGTTGAAATTTTCCTCAGCCGCTGCTTCGTCGCCAGACTGCAGCGCTTTCTGATATAGATTGTCGTACACATTACCCAGCGTAGAATAGAGGGTTACATTGTCCGGCTCTTTCTCAATAGCAGTCTGCAGCTTAGTAATCAGCACATCAAGCTTACCGATGCGCAGGAAGTGATTAATTTCTGCAAAGAGCAGCGACACATCATCAGGAAAGAGTTTACGCCCTTCTTCGAGGTAAACATAAGCTTCCTCCATTTTGTCCTCGTCACTAGCCATAATCTTGTAAAGGGACTCGTATATGACCGGCTTATCATACTTCTTATCATAAAGCATATCGAAGTATCCCTTCGCCTCGTCCATCAAGTTGGCATTGATTGCTGACAACCCTGTGATGTAAAGTTGATTCAGGTAATCCTCTTCGTTTTTGAGGCTGCTATCTTCATTTTCATCCTGCAGCACTTTGTGCAAGTCGAGCACCATTTTGAAATCATGGTAGGCTCTCTCGTAGTCCTGTGTTTCCTGAAAAGCCACTACACCACTATTGGAGAGGTGCCCCTGTGCCTGTTGCATGCCCTTAGTGGCATCACGCTGTTCCCACTTCTTTTCAGAAAACTCGTAAGCTTTCAGGAAAGCCGTTGCAGCGGTCATCGCCGGATCATCGACTTCAGGTAAGGCGTTCAGCGTAACCGTATCCCCAAGTTGTTTCGCGATCACATATTGATTGGAAATCTCGTTGTAGATTTCACCTTTGGTCAGGTAGGTTTTGGCTTCTTTGGCGGTTTCCGCGTCCGAAACGCCTTCCTCTACAAGGTTAATGGCTTCTTCGAGTTTGTCCTTGTTGTTGGTAGGGTCCAGGTTAAAAGCGCCCAGTGCACTGGAAGCTTTGCGGATTGCCTTCTTACCGTCCTGTGCCTGTACTGCAATTACCATCATTACCGCAGTCAGTGCTAAGATCAGTTTTTTCATGTTGTATGCAATTTTCATTTTAGGTTTATACTCTTTATAACCAATAAACGGGCTTCAAGATCGATTCGAAAGCCGTTTACCGGTTATTTTCACTTATTTAGACGAAAATCAGGAAAGAATCGGTATTTACAAAATGTTAAAGCCACAACTTATTCCTCTTCATCCGATATCGGCGGAGTAATTGGTTCGTCCTCGTCCTCCGATTTATGGATTATCGCAATATCTGCCATTTCGTCTTTCTTACCGAGCTTGATGAGGCGTACCCCCTGAGTAGCGCGGCCCATAACCCGGATATCACTAACCGACATACGGATTACGATACCCTCCTTGGTCGTTATCATCAGATCACTGTCTTCACTAACGGCTTTAATGGAGAATACGCCTCCGGTTTTATCCGTAATCTGCATATTCTTTACCCCCTTGCCGCCACGATTAGTCAGGCGGTAATCGCTGTAGATCGTCCGCTTGCCCATTCCTTTCTCAGAGAGGACCATAATCGCCGTCTCTGCTTCTTCTGAGTCGACAATGACCATCCCAACGGCAATATCCTTACCATCATTATTCAGGCTAATGCCCCGGACACCAGCAGCTGTACGGCCCATACCGCGTACCTTTGATTCTTCAAAACGAATCGCCCGGCCAGATCGGCTGGCGATGAAGACTTCCTGATTGCCATTCGTCAACTTCGCTTCGATCAGCTGATCGCCTTCGTTAATAGTAATGGCATTGATGCCCACCGTGCGGGGACGGGAGTAGGCCTCCACCAGTGTCTTTTTAATCAACCCTTTACGTGTACAGAATACGATGTAGTTGTTATTGATAAACGCCTCATCGGTCAGGTCCGGTATATTAATATAGGCTTTGATACGGTCATCTTTGGGTATCGCCAGGATATTCTGGATGACCCGTCCGCTGGAATTTTTATTCGCCTCGGGTATTTCATACACCCGTAGCCAATGACAACGGCCCGACTCTGTAAAGAGCAGCAAATGATTGTGCGTACTGGCAATAAACAAATGCTCTATAAAGTCCGCATCACGGGTTTTACTCCCCCGGGAGCCCCGGCCACCACGGCTTTGTTTGCGGTATTCCGATACCAGCGTCCGCTTGATGTAGCCCAAATTAGAAATGGTGACGACCACCTCTTCGTTGGCGATCAGATCTTCAATACTGATTTCGCCGTCAGCGGCAGTAATATCGGTGCGGCGATCATCACCGTACTTTTCTTTTACTTCCAGCAGCTCTTCTGTAGCGATCTCCCGCTGCAGCTCTTCGCTTTCCAGAATAGACTTAAGGAACTCGATCCGCTTTTGCAGCTCGTCGTACTCCTCTTTGACTTTATCGCGCTCCAGTCCCGTCAGTTTCTGAAGCCTCATGTCCAGGATCGCACGGGCCTGCGCTTCAGAGAGAACACGGCCCTCCTCACGTGGATATTCATCGGTATCTGTCTGCTCAATCAGCGGGCCAAACTGTTCCCAGAACTTATCTTTGTCCTTAATAAATGCACCTTCCATCAGCCCGTTACGCGCCTCTTCCGGTGTGGAAGAGCCCCGAATCAACTCGATCACCATATCGATGTAATCCAGTGCGATCAGCAGGCCTACAAGGATATGCGCCCGGGAAATAGCTTTACGGAGGTCATACTTTGTCCGGCGAACGATAACTTCGATACGGAATTTAATAAACTCCGTGATGATTTGCTTCAGGTTCAGCAATTCGGGCCGGCCATTCACCAGGGCCACATTATTAACGCCGTAGGAACTCTGTAGTGCCGTATATTTGTACAGCATGCTCAGGACCACACTGGCCATCGCATCCCGCTTCACATCCACAACAATTCGCAGGCCGTCGCGGTCCGATTCATCACGGATATCACTAATCCCGATGATCTTCTTGGCATTAACCAGCTCTGCGATCTTAGCCACCAGGTTAGCTTTGTTGACCTGATAGGGAATCTCTGTAATGACAATGGTCTCCCGGCTGTTATCAGCCACCTGAATCTCGGCACGGCCCCGTACCACTACCCGTCCGCGGCCCGTCTCAAAGGCTTCCTTAACCCCGGTTGTGCCATAAATAATGCCTCCTGTGGGAAAATCAGGGGCTTTGATGTACTGCATCAGCTCCTCAACCGTGATATCCGGGTTGACGATTTGGGCGACCGTCCCATCTACCACTTCCGAAAGGTTGTGGGGCAACATATTAGTCGCCATACCGACGGCAATACCGGAAGCGCCATTCACCAGCAGGTTGGGGATACGTGCAGGCAGCACGGTAGGCTCCTTCAGCGTATCATCGAAGTTGAATGCAAAGTCTACTGTTTCTTTACCGATATCAGCCAGCATCTCATCAGAGATACGCTCCAGGCGGGCTTCGGTGTAACGCATCGCGGCCGGACTATCACCGTCCATTGAGCCAAAGTTGCCCTGCCCGTCTACCAGCGGATAACGCAGCGACCAGTGCTGTGCCATACGCACCATCGTATCATAAACGGAGGAGTCGCCATGCGGGTGGTATTTACCCAGCACTTCTCCCACAATACGGGCAGATTTTTTATGACTTTTATTATAGGTGAGTCCTAAATCAGACATACCGTAGAGGACGCGGCGGTGAACAGGCTTAAGGCCATCGCGCACATCAGGAAGGGCCCGGGATACGATTACCGACATTGAGTAATCAATGTAGGCCGACTTCATTTGGTCCTCAATATTAACGGGAACGATTCGCTGTTTCAAAGACATGTAAGCGGTTTATTCTTGAGTTTTCTTGCGCTTTTTTCAAAGACAGGCAAAGATAAGAAAAAAACAGGATTTTGCTTTAGTATGACGGCTACTCCCTTACCAAAATATATCTTTGTAAAAATTTTAACCTATGGCAGAGGAAGTTAAGCCGTACGACCAGTCAGGCAGTAAAAAAGCGCAGGTATCAAAAATGTTTGATGGGATTGCGCCGTATTACGATTTTCTTAACCGGTTGTTGTCACTTGGCATTGATGTTTACTGGCGCAGACGGGCTATCCGTTTACTAAAGGACGAGGCCCCGAAAATGGTACTCGATGTGGCCACCGGCACAGCTGATGTGGCCCTTGAAGCCGCGCGGCAGCTGAAGCCTGATAAGATTATCGGTATTGATATCGCCAACGAGATGCTCGAAATTGGCCGCACTAAAATTGATAAACGAGGACTGAACACCACTATAGAACTACAGCAGGGCGACTCCGAGAATTTACCGTTTTCAGACAATACGTTTGATGCCATCACCGTTGCTTTTGGTGTACGTAACTTTGAGCATCTCGAAAAGGGCCTTGAGGAAATGTACCGTGTCCTGAAACCGGGTGGCAAACTCGTGGTGCTGGAGTTTTCCAGGCCCCGAATTTTTCCGTTCAAACAACTGTATAATTTTTATTTTCGTAATATCCTGCCGATGGTTGGCCGGATAACCTCAAAAGACCCCAGAGCCTACAGTTATCTTTATGAATCCGTGCAGGCTTTTCCTGACCGGGAGGACTTCACCAATATTCTTAGTAAAATCGGCTTCAAATCAAATCAATGTATACCACTAACACTTGGCGTTTGCGCAATTTACTCGGGTGGCAAGGCGTAGTCCTCGCGCTGCTTTTTCTGTTGCCTGCTCAACAATCAACTGCTCAGGCCAGCGGTAACTACAACTTCTTCGACTTCCAGCAGAAGCCTTACTATTTTGGCATTACACTGGGTTATAACTCCTCCCGGTTCATCCCCTTCAACTCTGACCAGTTTTTGCAGAGCGATTCTATCCGCGTGGTGGAATCAGCTGCCGGGCCAGGCTTCAACCTCGGAATTGTGACCAATCTGAAAATGGGCGATCATTTTGATTTTCGCTTCCTCCCTACCCTCTCGTTTGCCGAGCGCACCATTACCTACTCCCGCTCTGGCAGAAGGTCTAACTTATCGGAACGGCGTGTGGAATCGGTGCTTGTGGAAATGCCCTTTCACCTGCGCTACAAATCAGCACCCTATAAAGACATGCGGCTGTTCGTCATCGCGGGAGTAAAGTACGCCTTCGATGTGGCTAGTGACTCTCAGACCCGGCAAGCGGAGACCCTTGTACGTATCGCCCCCAATGAATTTGCATTGGAATATGGTGCAGGGGTGCAATTTTTCTTCCCGTTCTTCATTTTCTCCCCGGAGATCAAAATCTCTCACGGCATTGGCAATACGCTGATCTATAATGAAAATATCGAGGAGTCTACCGTTTTGGAAAAGATACTTTCCCGGACCTTTACACTCTCCTTCCACTTTGAGGGGTAAAAGCTGTTTCGGCCGCAGGGAGCAGATCTTAGTCTATGTTTTAGGTGGAAAAAGCTACAGCCCTAACAACCCGTTAAGGGCTGTAGCGGAATGATTCCCCATAAAATTTCTCAGGTTAAAGGTTAAGTACTTCAACTACCCGGGCTTCCTATTTGAAAAGCCCCAGCGAGTTGGCTTGGTAAATCGGTAAGTGGAATCGTTTCGATAGTCCAAATTTAAAGAAGAAGCGAAAGGAAATTTGAAATATGTGGCGAACCCCGCTGTGAATATGGCGAACTATTCCTTATGAGGGGCAAGCCCTATTGTAGCAGATCATGGGGTGGCGCAAAAAAGGGGACAGCGCTTACCACTGTCCCCTTCCGGTATCTTTTGAATGCCTCTACGACCTTACCGGCTAATCAATAACCGTTGGGCAACCGGCTGCCCACCAATCTTTAACCAGTATATACCACCGGGTAGACCGTCCACATCCAATTGGTGCTGCGCTGCCCCATCAGGCAATACCCAGGCCCGGGCTTCGCGCCCAAGCCCATCCATCAGGCGGGCCTGTACCGGCGCCTCCAGGGGAGCCCCCATCGACAAAGTGAACGCCCGGGAGGCGGGGTTGGGCCAAAGTTCCAGACCGGGGCCAGCCGGCCCTGAAAGTTGCAGTACCGGGCTGCCGCCAAACTCGGTATTTGAAGCGCCTATGGTACTAACCGGGCCAACGACAGCCATGGCTGTGCCTGAGGGGTCTGTGGTGAAAGCCCCAAAGCCTACCTCCACGCACTCGTTGAGATGGTCCTCCATCTGGGTGACCAATTGCCAGTTGCCACCGGAGATGCGGTAGTATGCCTTCAACAGCCCATTGTTGCGCCTCATGCCTAGCGTTACAGGGGTAGTCAACGCCGGAAATGGCGTAAACGCCTTGCCTCCATTGGGCTGCAGGCGGTTCTCCCAGCGCAGCAGCGGCGTCAGATTGGTAAACAAGCCCGCCATGGGCGAGCCGGCCGCACCGCTGTTGCGCATAAACACACCAGCATAGGTACCTGCGCTCAGCTCCTGTACATCTATGCTGATCCCGCTGCTACCGCACAGCTCCTGCACTACGCCGGCCAGTTGGTCGCCTGCACCGGAAGAAGGGTTGTTCGCCGGAGTTTCAAGGGTGAAGTACCCTTTGCCCGGGTTGCCCGTTGCACAAGGGTCATAGATATAGGTGCTGCTGCCCGGCACTATGCCGATATCGGTCGGGGCCCAGGGCGGCGGGATGCCTCCGTCTTCGAACACCTCCACCTGCGCCGTACAGCTGCTGCTGTTGCCGTGGATGTCCGAAGCGGTCAGCTCTACGCTCTGTATGCCCAGGTCTGCACAGGAAAAAGCCGTTTGGCTTAGTGACAGGCTGCTGTAGTCTAGCCCGCAGTTGTCGCTGCTGCCTGCAAAGTCGAACACCTCATCGGCGAGCAGTTCCCCCGTGCCGTCAAAGCTCAGGGGCACGGCTGTATCGAGGCAGGACAGTTGCGGTGCCTCCTCGTCTTCCACGATGAAGGTGTAGGTGAAGTCCTCCGTATTTCCGTAATCGTCGGTGGCGATGACCTCCAGCTCGTACATGCCCTGTGGCACATTGAGGTAAAGGGCGTACTGCCCCGTGGCCGCGTCCAGGAGCACCGTTTCTAATTGCCCTGTGGAGGGGCTATCCAGGTTGTCCAAGGTAGCCTCTACCGTCACGCCCGAGCAGTCCTCTATGGAAAATGCCCGCCAGATGATGGAATAGTGGCAATCGCCGGGGTCAGCCCCCACTTCCAGCATACCTTTCTTTATGAGCGTATCCCCGTCACTGTCCAGCACGTGCAGGGGCGGTGCTTCAAAATCCGGGAAACAGGGGTCGAAGGGCGCTGGGTCGAGGGTATTGCACAGCCCGTCCTGATCACTGTCGATATCGTAGCACAGCTGCGTGGACACCGTGTCCCGCAGCGCAGCCGGGTAATCGCAGTCTTCGGCCAGAAAGGTATAAGGGTGCGCCCCCCGGAATGCTGTGTCCTGTGGCGTAATGTCCAGCTGGCCGGCGTCATCCAGTTCAAAGAAGAAAGGGGAAAAGTCGAGCACCAGAGGCTCGTCCGGCGTGCCCAGCTGCCCGTTTCCGCCAAAATCGAGGCGGACAGGCAACGTGAACAAAGCTTCGTGAACGGCGCTGTAATAGCGCACTTCCATTTCTCCCTCCGGCATCGCGTGTTGAATAGTGGCAAAGTAGTATGCCTGCCCGTTGATCAGCTCGGGGGCGACCGTACCTCTTAGCTGTCCATCTATGAAGAAAGCCAGGCGGTCATTTACTCCATTTAAATGCAGCCAGTGCGTATACTGCGCACGGGCAGAGATATTCATGGTAAAAGGCTGCGCCAAAAGCGGCATAGCCCAGGTTGCTGGCGGCTGAGGATGACTGCCCGCCGTTGCCAGCACCGGCGTCAGGCTGTAATCCAGGCAGGGGCCGCCATAAGATTCCTCAAAGCCCGGCAGTTCCAGCAGGTCGAAGCCTTCCTGCGGCTCTGCGCTCTGCACCGGGATCTCCTCCCACTGCGGGCCGGCATAAGCTTCCTGTAAGGTGACACTAAGCTCCGCTGTAGCAGAATAAGCATTGGGCGTTTGCTCGGTGGCGCGCAGGGTGACCGTTGTTGACCCGGACCAGGCCGGATCTGTGGGGATAAGCGTTAGCTCTGCCCCGTTAAAAATCGTCAGGACGTGCAGGTTAAAATCTGCCGACCAGGCGATGCCGTCATTGTCCTGCCGCTCCAGGAATGGCATTAGGCCTAAGGGCGCGAAGGGCACGCCCTGCAAGGTCAGCTGTGGGGGCAGTGCCTGAAGGGCAATCGGCGCGTCCCCGTCTGTGAATACTTCAATCTCAAAGGGGGCGTCGAAGCTGCCGCTGACACCCTGATGCACAAAAGCGTAAGGCTCCTGTGCCATGTAGATAGCATCGGTGCCCGCGTGGTACACCCGCACTTCCAGCTCTTCCCCAATAGCGGTATTGGAGAAAATGGTCGCCAGGTGGAACACCTGATCGCCGATGGCCACCGGGACGCTCACGCCCCGAAGCTCCCCGCCAGAGAAAAAGCCGATGAGGTCATTGGCACTGGCGGTCAGGGCCTCATCAACTACAAGGGCAGAATTGACGCTTGCTGAGTAGTTGTAGCCTCCAGGCTCCGGTGCTCCCCAGTCAGGCGGGCCCGCGGATGCCCGGAAGGAAGCAGCCATTAGCAGGGTGATGAATAAATATCGCATAAGTTTATTCTTTTGAGCCTGCTGCCTGTGCAAGGCTGCTCAGATGGCGGCCCTGCACAATACAGCGGGTATTTTAAGGCTGTAGGTTCAATTTCGCTGACTGTACCAGTCCATTGCCATGAAGGGTAACGAAGTACAGCCCGGCAGATAAGCCATCGGGGCGCCACTCCAGCAGGTTGCTACCGGCAGCAGCTTCCGTTTCCAGGCGGGCGACTTCCCGCCCGGTCGCATCCGCCACCACTACCATTACCTCAGCAGCAGCAGGCGAATCAAAGCTCAGGTACACCCGGTCCGTTGCCGGGTTGGGGAAGAGCTCGAAGCGGGGCGTGGTGCCAGCAAGACTTTCCGTGCCCGTCACGCTCTGCAGCGTCAGTGGCTCGGGCAGGTTGACCGTGCCCAGGATGTCATTAGCGATGAACACGAAGGACTCCTCGATGGCTTTGACTTCACCATCTGCACTGTCGTAGTACTTGAAGGTTGCCGTACCGCCCTCGGTATTGCCGTAGACGGTCAGGAAGAGCAGGTAGGCGTCGATTGCTTCTACATAGACCGGCTGTGCGCTCCCGCGCACCTGACCGTTGATGAACGCACCGACTTCATCCCCTTCGTGCAGCACATTGCCGACTTCGGCATCTGTGACCACCGCGATAAGGTTCATACTGTGCTCGTACTGGTGCGGGTCCACTTCCCACTGCGAGGCGCTGCGGGCTTCGATGCCGTTGTTGCGGGACGCTTCCTCACTGGGCGCATCAAAGTTTTGCGGGTAGGTCAGCGTGCCCGGCGCGCCCAGGTTGAGCAGGTAGCCGTTGGGCGAGCTCATGAAATCGAGGTTGCCCACCCAGCCTACACCGGCCACGTACTGCGCAAAGCCAGCCTGGCTTTTCACGATATCCCCGTTGAGCGGGCTCAGGGAAGCAAGCGCCTGATTGACCGGCAGGCCTTGCTGCGGCAGGTAGCCGATCCAGTTCCAGCCTTCCGACATCGGGATAGGCGTGGCGGCCGGGTCTACCGGGTGGCCCAGAATCGCCAGGGAATCGAAGGCGGTGCCGTTGTACTGGTACATCGTCAGGTGGGACAGCTCCATCAGGGAGCCGGCCCAGACACTGCCACCGTTAAAGTACTGACTGAAGCTCGTCTGCCCCTTTATGGTCGCATCCTCCGGGCGCGTCAGGCTCATTAAAGCGGTGTTGATGCTTGGGTCGGGCAGCTCCAGGTTGTAGGAAATCCAGTTCCAGCCCGGGAAGATTGGGATCTTGCGCAGCAGCAGGTTGTTGGTGTGGATAACCTGTGGAGCAATGGGGGAACCAATGAGGTCGTCGGCCACAAAATCGAAAATTTCATCAGTACTGCCGTAGAGCGTACACTCCCTGGCATCCCAAATCTGGAAGGTAACCGTCTCCCCTACCAGGTTGTTGCTGTAGATGGTGAGGAAGGCCAGGTATTGTTCAATCTCAGGGACATATTCCACCTGCGCTACCCCGCGCAGTTCACTGCCGACGAAGGCACCGATAAGGTCGAGATTATCAGTAGACAAAGTGCCCTCTAAATCCAGCTGTGCGGTCATGGTCATAGAGTAGGCGAAGTTGGCAGGGTTGATGCCCCATCCCGGTCCTTCACAAGCTACCCGCAGGTCAACGTCAATGTCCTTGTTGCCGTCCGTTCCTACCACATTGATTTGTGTGGCGTATTCATTTTGTGGCAGGTTATTGGAGAAAACAAAGGTAACCTCTTCCTGCTCACCCGGGTCGAGGGTGCCGTCCGTTGGGGCAACAAGCACCCAGGAGGGAATACTGCCGTAGGTGACTGAGCCGTCCGGGCTGTCAATGCGTGGTCCTCTGATGGAGAAATTCATAGGGGCACCACTTTGGTTGACGATATCCCGGGTGACCGTTAGGCCATTGCCTTCGGCTACGACCTCGTCTATGTCCGATCCGGCTGTCCACCGGAGCGGGTTCAGGTCAACGAGAAATTCCCAAGCCCTGAAGTTGACGGTTGGGCTACCGGGGGCGCCAATCGGCACTTCCATAGAGTTGCCAGCAAGATCTTCGATATTGGTGGCTACCGCCCGGAGCGTTTTGTCATTGATGAAACGGGACTGTACCTCAGGCGTGATAATGATCTTTTCGCCTACACACTGACTGCTGAATGGTACAAGGGTGCCTGTTTCCGTATCAATCAAAGCAATGTTATTCATGTTGAAATTAGTCCCAACGCCGTCAGCGTCAAAGACTTTATTGCAATTGATCAGCTCATTAAACGTAATGGAAATCTCATCCCCCGAGCTCAGGATACCATCAGCGGGCTGTGGCGCACCGAACAGCTCAGGCGCCTCCGTCTCCTTGACTACCCTGATCACCTCAGAAATACCAGGCGAGAGGTCGCCACCGATCGTACCTTCACAATCAGCTACGGCCCTAAGTTCGTAAAACCCATCTTTGAGTTCCATCATATCCCACTGCACGATCTTAAAGACAGGGTCGTTGGCAAAGCTGTCCGCGGGTAGTTCCAGGATATTGATCCAAGAGCCATCACCAGGAACGGGACGGTACTGCAGTCGAACTACCTCTAAATCCGCATCTTCGTTGTCGTATTCACTAAGCGTAACGAATAGGTTTTCATTGCCTGGGGTGATGACATGGTTTTGCAGCGGGAAGGCAATGTCGATAGGCGTACAAGGCTCGATGAAGAACACATCTAGCTCCAGAGGAAGATAAAAGCGGCTGTACACCTCCTTTTCGCCATTCTGCTGTGCGGTAGGCTGGTACTCATCGTAAATAAGGAAGCCGCTATCTCCGGCGTCATAACCTACAGACTCTGAGTGGTCTATTTGGCAGGTAGAGGCAAAATACAACCCCAGGTCTTCAAAAGTAAATTGCCCGGTATTGGGGTATTCCACCGTCACTGTTTTGTTGAAGGACTGATTGCCAATAAACTGGAAATCGATGGGGTTGATCAAAGGCTCACCGTCCAGCTTGATAAGGGCACCATCAGGGTTGCCGCCTTCGTCCACGCCCAGCTCATAAATCAGGCCGTCCACACCATTGGGGCCAATGCTGCCCAGTGTCACCTGAAAGACCGCCGGGGTATTGTCAGGCACATTAATGGCGACATTTTCAGCCACCTGAATGGATACTTCCTCCCGGTTGCGGGTGCCGGGTATCCAGGGGCACATGGATTCCCCACCTTTGACTTTGAACATAGGTGCGGTAGCAAAAGGCGCTTTTCCTAAGTTGGATACCTGATAATTGGTATTGGCAATGGTGTTGTCGAAAGTATATAAGGAAGAAATCTGGTCTTCCAGTGCATCTACTTCATCCTCCATTTCCTCTAGGTCTTCAAACCCGATATTTGGTTGCGGACCGGAAGAAATGTCCACCGAGTAAAAGTCGTTTAGATCATCATCAGCGAGGGTAAAAGAAGTTTCAACCGTATTGCTGGTAGAGACCCCTTCGGTGGTTTCGTTGGTGTGGTTCCAGCTCGCCTCTATGCTCCAGTCCACGCCAAAACCATCCCACTCCCATCCATGCTCATTCTGGATACCCGCACCGCCCCCAAGCGTAGTGGTGTAAGTGTTTGTGCCCGTCATTGTACTGGTGGTCGTTTCAGTGTACGTGGCGGCCGCATCGAACGTAATGTTTCTTGAATATTCAGCCTCTCTTTGGCGAAGGCGCTTATTAGCTACTTCGGTCATCCATTTGTCCCTCGAGATCTGTGCTTGCTCCCTTTGCACCTCTGGTACACTTGAGTTGACGATGATTGAATCCAACTGCGGGACCACCTCTGTTAATATCTGCCATTCGGAAAACACAAAGTCCGTGGCAAATCCATCTGGCGCCACTGTCAAAATCTGTTCGAAGGTGAAATCACAATTATCAAAATCGTAATCCAAAATATCCCTTGCGCCAATTTCAAAATTCATGGCCGCCCCAAAGTACACATCCGCGTAAGTCCCCCAGATATCGTCCCCGTCTGAAGTACTGATTTCCTTGGTTGTGGTAAAACAAAACTCCGAAGCATTGGAATTCGACTGACTGGCTTCAAAAGAACCGGAAAGCGTGGTGGTGTTATCAACCTCGAATGTAGTAATGCTTGCTACTCCCAATCCGGTTACCAGCGATTTCTTTGTTCCCAGTTTGAAAGCTACATCTGTGCTAGCACTTTCAGAGTTAACATTGACGTCTTCCCAGGTCACACAGGTTTCGGAACCCTGAGTCAGGGTTGCAAAGGAGCCGTCTCCCGGAGGATCATACACGATCCCAAAGACCTCCGATGGGCCGGAAGTAGAAATGGTACCGGGCAATTGCCGCTCTCCTAACACAATAGTCTGGTAGGTTTCGGTGGCTTGCAACCCATCTACCTCGGCAGTTACCTGCAAAGTTTTGGTGTGAGGGGCTAGCATGTTGGGATTGTTCGCGAACCATTCGTACACATAAGTGCTGGTGTCACTGAGTACTTGCTCCTGATCACTTTCCTGAATGCCGTTATTGATGGCTAGTGTAAAGGTGTCCAGGTAGCATTTCCCACCATCGTACGATTGAAACACCCGAATGTCATTGGAGTACAGTTTCGGAGTTGAAAACTCCTGTGAGTCCTTAATCAGTGGCAGGTTGCATTCATTGGCCAGCAGTCCGTTGTTGATCTCACCCAGCTCTACATTGGGTGGGCTGATGTACATGAAATCTACCGTATCCTGTTTCACATTCCGCAGGTCCACTTCCGTGCCGCCCTGCACCTGAAAGTAATTGTAGATCACACTATTGGAGTGCTCCGTCACCGATACCGCCATGGGGATAGGAGGAATATTTTCAAACTTGAATTTCCCGTCAACCGTTGATAGCTGTACTTCCTCTTCGTAGCAGCCGTTCAGTGCGGCCAGTTTGACCTTTACAATAGCCGCCGGGTCGCCGTTGGCATCTTGGGCGATGACAGACTGCCGGCAATGCCCACCGAAGACTTGGCCTTCTATCTCCCGTTTGGTCGTGTTTTGGAACAGCACATTGGCGATGGGCGTGTTCACCTTGCGGGCCTCGAAAAAGCCGGGAAAAAAGTTATGGGCGGTGCTGTCTGCTCCATACCTCGGGGTGAGCACTACATTAGAACCGGGTTCAAAATCAGCCACGAAGCGCCCTTCTTCGTTAGTGAAGATGGGTGGAAAATAGGGTGCTCCATTGACAAAAATTTCCACGCTGTCTTGGAAACAAAACGTATTCTGAAAACGGATAACCCCGGAGATAGGCACCGTAGAAATATCCGTAAAGTCGATGTCGCTCACCGCCGTTGCGCTGTTGTTGATATTCACGAAACGGGTATTAGGTTGGAACTCGTGCGGGAACTCCTCCTGCCGCAGCGTGATGAAGGAATAGGACGCTCCCTTTATCTCCCCTGTTCCGGTAGCCGCCGGACCGCTGTCAAACAGTTCTGTCCCTTCGCTTTCATTGAAGTTGAAGTAAGAAGTCAGGCTGCCATGGCCTACATCCGTACCTCCATCGCCAAAGGCGGTAGCGTGCAGCTGTATTTCCTGCTGGGTCAGCAAAGAGTCAGCGTAAAATGCGACTTCATCTACCAGGCCTGTAAAAAAATCAGTGGGTGTAGTAATATCCCGGGCACCGACCTGCCAGGCTTCGGCTTCCCAGGTGCCGGCCAGGTTGCCGTAGCTCAGGCTGGCTTCTTCGTTCCCGTTGAGGTAGAAGGTTACCGTGCCTGTCGTGCCGTTCATACTAAAGGCCAGGTGCTGGTACTCGGCAGCGGCAGCGGTCAGTTCCTGGGTTTCGCCGTTGATGGTCAGCTTGTACATGCCGTTTTCCACAAACAGGTTGAAAGCATCACTGCCGCCTTCCACTTTGCTCAGAATACTCTGCGTGCTGTTCAGGTCGAAAGGGTGTACGGTGATTTCAATGTGGCTGGTATCGGACAGACCAAAATTGGTCAGTGCTGCCGAGGACTCGTAAGCGGCATTGAACTCCAGCGCATAGTTATTGTAAAACAACTTTGAAGGACGGGCTGTGAAGCTCTGCTCCTGGCTGTAGTTGATGCCTTCCATAAAATAAAAACCGGTGCCATCGGTGATCGCTCCATTCAGAATGTCAGGCGTATCATCCGAAAAAGTGGTTCCGTTTAGGGTCCCGTCTATGCCTGTGCTGGAGATGTCAAAAACTTTGGAGCCAAGCCCCTCATCAAATTTCCAGTAGCCCACAAGCCCTTCCGTAAACTTGTTCGCGGTGATGTCTTTGGTAGAGACAATTTCTGTCTGCGTGAGCAGGCGATTGTAAATACGGATGTCATCGAGTTTCCCTTCAAAGAACCCTGATTGATCCCGCCGGCTGCCGATGGAAAACAGGGCGGGCTCATTGACGATATCCGCTTGAATGGAGCGCTTGAATTTTCCGTCAATGTACAGTATCATGGAGCCTCCTCCGTAAACTACCGCCACATGGTGCCATTCATCCCGCTCATCGGTGCCAACCGTATTGGGGTCGTCTTCAAACTCGTATGCCATTTCATGCGCTGTGCCATCGCCAACGCCGACTACCACGCCTTCGCCCATATTGGCCGGGGTGGTATGAATCCAGAAGTTTTTGTTTAAATCACTGCCGAGGTCAATGATCCCGTCCGAGTCGTGGCTAGCGCCGATTTTCACCCAGGCAGATACGGTGAACATATCAGTTGGCAGAGCATCATTGTAAGAAATGCAGATGTTTTCGCCCTCGCCCCCGAAAGCCAGGGACTGGCCTATAGTGGGGGTCAGGGTTACCATGGCGCCGGGCACCGGGTTGCCATTGGAGGTTTGTATCTTCCCGGAAACGACCCCGTTAGGATTGACAAAACCGACGCTCACACCTGCTACGCCATCTCCAAAGGTGTTTTTTCCGATGACTTTGTACTCATAAAACTCACCGGCCTGCACATTGAAGTCAATGAACTGGGAAATACCCGGGTCGATGCTAGTCAGATAGGCATCATCCCGCAGCACGATGAACCCTTCTGAGGACGTAGGCCCCAGCGGATCTTCCGACCAGGTGACGAGTACCCGATCGGGGAAATCCCCCTGAGAGGCTACTGCGCCGGGTGCCTGAGGAGGCATCCGCAAGATGGACCATATCCCGTACTCACTGGTGTAGGGCTGCGAAGTGACGGAGCCGACCAATGGCTGACCGACGATGATGTCAGATTTATTGATATTGCTGAAAGCATTGGTGGTCGTGCCATATATAAAATTGACCTCTCCTTCGGCCACCGGCAGCCCTTCCAGCGGGTTGCAATCTGTTTCCACCTGAGCATGAAGCCAATGGCTCACCCCTATACAGCAGAACAGACATAGCAATAGTGTATATCTATAGTTCATGTTTTATTCTTTTGATGTTCAGTCTTCAAATCAAGCTGATTTGAGAAAGAGAATGTTGAAAGCCAAGCAAGTCTCCCTTCATAGGGCAGCATATGGGCTCACACCTTATTTTTTGATAATGTACAGCACGGCGATATTCTTGGGACGGGCTTCGCCTCCAGAAGAACTTGTTGTGCCACTGACACTGAAACTGTGTGTATGAGCACCTGAGGAAGAGGTGTTTTCAGTCACATACTGACCATCATCATCTTCCGTCTTATTCGCTTCCCCTTGATTATTATAAGGAGTACCAATTCTCAGACGGGTATAGGAGTGAGAATGATTACCATTTGAACTCGTAGTCCCACTATCAGAGAAACTATGAGAGTGAGTTCTATTATTGTCTGCCTGATAAGTAGTCAACGCCCGCCCATTGTCAAGACCACGGCCATTGTCCCAGCCCCGCAAAAAGACCCCACGGGAATCCGGAACATTAAAATCAGTCACACCAGCCACCGCACCAGCACCGTTGGAACCATTGCCCCATGCTGTACCAATGGCAGCGAAAAGCTCAGGGTAGTCGCTGCTGTTGAGGGCCCGTCCGTCGCAGGGTGCATAGTCGGAAGGCACATTGGCGAGCGGGCCGGCAAAAGGCATCATTGAGCCGGAAGGCACACCGTTGCCTGCCCGTGCGGCAAACTGGGTGTTCAGGGTGTACGGGGCGTAGGTCAGTTCAGTACGTGGGGAAAGCTCCACGCCGTTGACCTCCACGCCGACAAATAAGGTTTCGGTAAAATCTGCGGCATCCAGTGCCTCGATGCTGCCCAGGCGGTGGCTGTACACCCCACCTGACACCTGTACATTGGCTGTCTCTTCCCAGACGGCAGTGCCACCGGAGTTGGTGTTGTACAAGCGGAAAATAACTTCGTAGGCGCCATCGTCCACAGCGGCGCTGTTGGCGTCTTTAAGGGTGCCCTGAATGCTTATTTTAATATCATTCTGAGCAAAAACAGCGCTTATCGAAGCAAGGACAAGGGCTATGGCAACAAATAATCGAACGGAGCTTTTCATGGATTTCATGATAGAACATTTTTTTTGCAGCACAGCGGAATTCCTTTATCCGCAATCACTGCCTGAGAAAGAATGGAATAGTTGATAAATAAATACGCTTCTAATAGAGATGATTCAACGAAGAATTACATCTACGAGCGTGTTGGAGTATAATAGACTTGATGCCTCGGGAGTACTGACCGTTGGCGGTAGACAACTTTTGGGATATTAAGCGCTATAAAGGTAGAAATGATACATTTTGAAAATTCAAACATGTGGCGAACGTGGGGTATAATGTGGCGAAACCTCAAAACCTTGTGGAGAACAGCGATACGAAGACTTGCGCTCGGCTGCTGTTACTTGGGAGTGCCTTATTGTTCTCAGAAAAGGTGCTACCTTTAGGTGTATAAAATGCCCTGTAACGTATGAAGAAACTATTCATCTTCCTCCTGTTCTTTCATCTCGCAGTACGCCCTGTCCTGGCTCAAGAAGCTAAGTTAGATAGCCTGGAAGCCTTACTGGAGCAAACGGAAGGCGGTCTCGACCGGGCGCAATTATTAAAAACCCTTGTAGAAGCTTATTTGAACCTGGATGAATCAAAAATGGTAACCTATTTAGATGAGCTTACGGCGCTTTCGGCTTCGCTTCAGGTGGATAGCCTTACTGCTTATGTACATTACCGTCAGGCTGTTGCCCAGTTCCAAAGGGGCGATTATGACGCAGCCGCAGCGGAGTTTCGAATAGCAGCTGACACGTACCATGAGGCGGGCCTTTACGAGGATGCGTTGCAGTCGGAAGCCCGGGCTGGCATTATGTATAGCCTTCAGGGTGAGTATGCCCAGGCGGAAGCTATCTTCCGCTCTGCTTTGCAAGAGGCTAAGCAGCAGCGCACCAAAGATGCGCAGGCGTATTTGGAAAACCAGATGGCGACGCTTTACCACTATCAAGGCGTTTATGATTCAGCAGAGTGGTACTACCAGACTTCTATTGACACCTACAGCGGGCTACAAGACTCCCTGAGCATGATGCGGCCCATGTACAATTTAGCAGTACTACAATCAGAACTTGGAATAGCGCGGAAAAGCATTGTCCTTTATGAAACCATATACCAGTACCAGATTGCTAAGCAAGCCAACCATGACGCTATGGTTACCCTCGACGGGTTGGCCAGTGCTTGCCAAAAAGCAGGGATGCTGTCCAAAGCCGCCACCTATCTCAAAAAGATGCTTGAGCTAAGCGAAAAAGTAGGGGATGTCCAAAGCCGTGTACTAGCGTTGTTGGGCATGGCTGATGTAGAATTGCAAAGAGAGCATTTTGAACGGAGCCGCTCCTATTTGATGCAGGCCTTGACCCTGAGCGAAGCATTAGAGACCAAAGACCAAATTTTGTACGTGCTGCTCCGCCTGGGCTTGTTTTATCAAAGCCAGTCTAAGCCTGATTCCTCCATGCTGTTCCTCAAAAAAGGCCTGGCACTTCAGGATTCGATAAAAGCCTATCGGCATGAAATCGCTCTTTTATTAGCCCTGGGTAATGTTCATGTTGAGACTGGGAATGTGGATAAAGCGAAAGCCATCGCGGAACAACTGCAGTTGAAAGAAGAAAAAATCAAAGAAACAGGGGAAACATTCAGTTACTACAACTTGCTGGCCACAATCGCCCAAAAAGAAGGCCGGCATGCTGATTTTATACAATACATAACGCCCCCGTTTGAGCACTTTATTAACGAAAAACGATACGGAGAAGCCTTGAAGCAGGCCCCTGAGTTGCTAGCCGCTCACAAAGCCCTAAACCATTATCCAGAGGCACTGGCTTATGCCGAAGCTGCCCTCTGGCTCAGAGATTCTATAGCCAATAATAATGATATGGAGGGGCTGGCGGAACAAGCCAAGGATTTTGAATTCCAATTAGAGCGGCAGCAGATTGAAGCCGAGCAAGCCAAACGGGAGGCTGTACTACAGGAGAAATCTACCCAGAACCTCATCATCGCCATCGGGGCCGTAGCTTTGGCAGCCCTCGGTTTTGGCTTTTTCTGGAATACCCGGCGGCAAAACCAAACCATCACTTTCCAGAATCAGCAGCTTACAGCCATCAACGAAACTAAAGACCGCCTCTTTGCCATTATCGGGCACGATTTGCGAAAGCCGGCTATTGCTTTTCAGGGGATAACCAAAAAGGTCAACTACCTGCTGCGCAAAAAAGACTTCGAGACCCTGGAAGCACTGGGTAACGCTATTGAGCACGATGCTTCCAACCTCAATTTGCTGACTGAAAACCTGCTGAAATGGGCGCTCACACAGCGCGATGTCATGCCCTATCAGCCCACTAGCCTCAAACTGAAACCGCTGGTGGAAGATACGCTTACCCCCTTAACACGATCACTGGAAAACAAATCGCAAGAATTATCTATTCATATACCAGAGCATACGGTGGTATACAGCGATGCGAATGCCCTGAGTACCATCATCCGTAATTTGGTCGATAATGCCATTAAATTCACCCCTGAAGGTGGGCAGATCAAACTGCGAACGGTGGAAGAAGATGGCAAAATCAGCTTGGATATCGAAGATACAGGGCAAGGCATACCGGAAGACCAACTCAACAAGCTATTCCTGTTGCAAAACAACAACAGCCAAACTGGCACAGCCGGGGAAAAAGGCTCAGGTCTGGGCTTGCACCTGGCCTACGAACTGTCCAAACTGAACCAATCTATACTCGAGGTAGAGAGCCAGCTGGGACAGGGCACGACCTTCTCTCTTGGCTTAAAAACAGGTTAAGCATCCAAAAAAACAGCTCCTAAAAATGAATATCGCCCCTATACATATCCTGATTGTCGAAGACGACTTATCCTTTGGCCTGGAGCTCGAAATCCTGTTGGAAGAAATGGGCTATACCACTTTCAAGCGCGTCGATCACTCAGGCATGGCCCTCGACTATATTTACAGCCATGAACCCGACCTTATCCTCATGGATATTAATATCAACGGCAACCTCAGCGGGCTGGAACTGGGCAATAAAATCGCCCACCTCGACATCCCTGTCCTTTACATCACAGCACTACAGGATGCCCCCTATCAGGAGGCATCCCGGCTGACCAACACTATCGGCTATCTCGTCAAACCAATACAACCCCTGACGCTACGCTCTGCCATCGACCTGGTTGTCTATAAAGTGAACACCCTTAAAGCGGACGAATCTAACGAATTACTGACCGTACAGGAGCATTTCATCACGCAGCGCTACTTCTTTTTTAAGAAAAAGCAGGTGTATTATAAGGCGGAAATCAGCGATATCCTCTATGTACAGTCAGATGACAACTACGTTCGGGTGCAGGTAAAAGGCGGGGAAATGTTCATCCTGCGCCTGCCGCTGAAAAAGCTGGAGGAACTGCTTCCTGCAAAAGCTTTTCTGCGCACGCACCGTCGCTATATTGTGGCTGTAGACCATATCGAAGCCATTAACTTTCAGGATAGCACCCTGCTTATTGATAAGAAAGAACTCCCGCTCAGCCAGGCTAAACGCAAAGAGCTGGAGGACCATATAAAAATAATTGGCTAAGCGACGCGCGATCAATAACTGCCGGCTTTCCAGGAGTGCTTTTTCCTTTATCCTGCGTTGAGGAACCGCCGCCCTTAGTCAGTACGGTCTCCGGTGGCCAAAGCCCACAGGCGACGAGACACGGGCAGGTTAGCTAAAGAAAAAATCACTACCCTAGCAGGATGCCATCCGGCTGGCCACTAAATTTCAGGGGTGGAAAATGGATGCAATCGGGCTAAGTGCACCATTTTCGAGTATTCTTTGGACATGGTTGAACCGAAATCCCTGTATATACTGAAAAACAGGACCCTGCCCCATAGCATTTCCGGATTCGTAAATGATTGCTTTAAAACAGGATCAAGCACCAAAAAAAACTAGCCCTTCCCTACCCCGTTGTCCCAATCGCCCCCGCAATCGCATTAATCGTCAGCATCAGCTCTGTTTGCGTCCGGGCGGCCTGTTTAGACCCCTTAGATTTTTCAGACCGCCAGCGCTTCAACAGCTCAATTTGGTGCCGGTGCAACGGCTGCAGGACAACGGACCGCATTTCGTTGGAACGGGAACGCCGCGGATGGCGGCTTTCGTAGGTGCCTCCCAGCAGCTGGTTCAACTGTTTGCGGACCAACTCCAGCTCCTCCCGGAATAAGCCAAGAAAACGCTGCTGTATTTCTTCATCTTCTACCATGGCTGCGTAGGCCGCTATCATTTCTTCGTCTACCTCCCCAACGCTGTTGTCTACATTCTCCAGAATATACTTCAAAAATGGCTCTTCGGTGCAATGCTTTTGCAGCGCTTCGTAGGCATCGGTTTTTTCTTCCTGTAAGATCTGAAGTGCCGTGCCCAATCCGTACCAGCTCGTCATGTGGTACCGGGCCTGACTCCAGGCAAACACCCACGGGATTGCCCGCAGGTCAGCCAGCGAGCTTGCTCCGGTCCGCTTAGCAGGCCGGGATCCAATTTTGCTCGACTCAATAGCATCGATCGGCGTGGCTTGCCGGAAAAACGGAATAAAACCATCGGTGTGCAGCAAAGCTGCGTAGCGCTCCCGGCTGTCCTGTGCCAGGCGCTCCAGAATCGCCTCCAATGGATGCCCCTCGCAGGGCGACTGCTGATCGAGTACCGTACGGACAAAGGTGCCTGCCGTAAGGAGCTCCAGATTATACGCAGCATTCAGCTTGTAAGCATACTTTTGGGCAATCGTCTCGCCCTGTTCTGTCAAACGGATACGGCTGTTCAGCGTGCCACAGGGCAAAGCGTTCAAAAAGGAAGATGTAGGCCCCGATCCCCGGCTGATAGAACCGCCCTTACCATGGAAGAATATAAGATCCACGCCCATCTCTTGTCCTGCCCTGGACAATCGTTGTTGTGCTTTGTACAGGTACCATTGACTCGCCATGATACCCCCGTCTTTATTACTGTCGCTATAGCCAACCATCACCTGCTGTCGGGGCTTGTCCCATTGGCGGGTACGCATGAGGTAGCGCATCGACCGTTCGGTGAAGGGATGCTCCAGGAAGTTACGCAGGATATCCGGTCCCCGCTCTAAATCGTCTACTGTTTCGAGCAGAGGCACCACCGGAACCGTACAAACCAGGCCTTCTTCCGTCATCTCGGTCAGGCCCGCCTCCCGCGCCAGCAGGTAGACGGCCAGCAGATCAGAAACGGAGCGGGTCATACTCACAATAAAGGAGCCCAGGCATTTGATACCGTACTTTTCGGTATGCGCTTTTAGCGTCCGGTAGCAATCGACCACCGCACGGGCATTATCATCCAACTGTGCATTGGGGTGTGTGAAGGGGCGGGCAGATTCCAGCTCTCTGCTTAGAAAATCCAACCGCTTTTCTTCTGACCATGCCCCAAAGTCCGTATTAGGGACCTGTGCCGCTTTGAGCAACTGCCCCACTGCTTTATCGTGGAAGGCACTATTTTGTCGGATGTCAAGCGCCGCCAGGTGGAAGCCCAGCGTCTCCACCACCCTTTTGACCGCCACCACTTCCTGGTAAGCAACGGTGCTCGCCCCAAAAGCATCAAGGGCCCGTTGCAATAAAGTGAGGTCATCTAAAAGGTCCTGACTGTAAAAATAACAACCTTCCCGCTCCGACAATTGTACAGCGTGCCCACGCTGCGTATCTACCGGCAACTTCACCTGCATCAGGTTAGCCAGCTGCCGAAAGGCTTCTCCTTTATTACGGTCCAATGCCGATACGCCGGCTTCAGCGCCCAATTCTTCTACCATTTCGTGGATGCGCTCTTGCGCTTCCGGGATCAGTTCTTCTATTTGACAGGCAAAGCTCAGGTGGCGGACCAGCAGGGACAACTTGCGCCGGATCGCCACGAAAGCGTTCAGGCGCAGCTTTAGCAAAGTGTGCTCGGTGACCTTTGCCGTGACCAGCGGGTGGCCATCGCGGTCACCTCCCACCCAATCGCCAAAGGTGATTTGCGGGTAGGCATGCGCTCTTGCCAGGGTCCCGGGTGCTATTCCAAACTGCTCTGCTGCTTTCTCCAGCCTGCGGTCGAGCACCTCAATTAGCTCCGGAAAAACCTCCAGCAGGTAGTGCATGACATTCCGTAATTCAGAGGTAACATCCGGCTTTTCCAGGTATATTTCACCCGTTTTCCATAGGCGGTACAGGCTTTGCTTGATCTCCTGGTTCAGCTCTTCGCGTTCCCGGCTATTGTACATTTGGTTTTCCCGCTTTACCAACAAAAGGTAAAGTTCGCGGTGGTGCTCAAGTACGGTGGTGCGCTTAGCTTCGGTAGGGTGAGCGGTCAGGACCGGCTCAACTGAGATCTGCCGGAGCGCCCTCAGCCCTTCCTCTTTGCTGATGCCGGCTTCCTGAAGGCGCTTAAAGGCTGCTTCCCAAAGCCCGGGTTCCGGTTCGCCGGCCTCGTCTTCAGCGCGCCGCCGGTGCTGTACGGCAGTATTGATTTCTGCCATGCTCATGAGCTGGAAAACCAAGGAGTACAGCTGTAAGTGCCGGGTGGTAAGCTCCTCAGGGACACCGCTTTGCCCAATCCAGGGAATCTGTTCAGCCAGTTGGGCTTCACCACTTTCTTTGAGGACTTCCTGCAAGAGCTGTAAAAGGTGCTGTAGATCTTGATAGGTCTTTTTAAAATGCTGTTGGGCCTTGGCCAAAAGCGCTTCCATACGCTGATTTTTTTTTGTTGTTGCCCAAATATCCTGATAAAACTCCTTAGATCAAAGATTTCCTTATACAATAGATAGGAAAGCTATCCGTTTTTATGGCCGGCACACCAGGCAGGGGATAGAATAATCCCTATATTTGAAATTATTCATCATCCCGAAAAATCAGGATCCAATGAAACATCTGTTTTATTTTTTGGCTTTTTTTACTGTTATTTTCCTGACTTCCTGCTCCAGCAACGAAGAAGAGTTGTGGATCGAAGCAGACGGCAGCGGCCGGTTTGAATCCACCATCGACCTCAGCGGCATTTACCCTTTTTTGCTCATGGGGCTGAATAGTGAGTCTGAAGAGGGGGAAGAAAAAGATCCCTTTACCAAGATGATGGAAGGCCTGCTACAGTCAGAATCTGTAGATACGGTGATCAATCTTTCTACCCTCATGGCCCGGGAGTTGGAAAGCGAAGGAAAATCAATAGAAATGCTAATGGACAGCTTGCAGTCTATAGACCCCGCCAAAGCCGGTATCACAGAGGCTGAAAAACAGACTAACCTGAAAATGATGAAGGAGCTAATGAGTATCACGCTCCGGATGCAGATTAAGAAACCCGAGTCCATGTTCAAAATAACAACCATCAATCCCTTTGAAGATATCACAGCATTTAATAGCGGGGCCAACTTCATAGAACTCCTAATGAACATGGGCAACCAAAATCCGGCGGGAGGGCAGGTAGACATGGTCCAGGGTATGCAAAAGGCCCATACCCGGTTTTCCATAGATGGTAAATCCCTGAAGGTCTCCCGCCGTGGGCAGGACCCCGGCGAGATGAGCGAGGAAGACGAGCAACAAATGGAAATGGTGGAAGGTATGCTTGGCGATGAGCCCTACCGACTAACCATCCACTTTCCGGGCAAGGTCAAAAAGCGACTAAAATCGGACTATGCCACCCGCGCAGATAACCAGACCGTAGTGATCGAAATCCCACAGGAAGACCTTAAAAACCCGGAGATGGAGATGGACCTGGGCATTAAGTTTAAGGGCTTAAAACGATAATCCACCTCGGGCAGACTTCCTCTAACTGGACGCCGGAAGGAACATTTGCGCCCGGTGAAAGGCAGATTACGCCAGACCTAACGCCGGGGGCTTTACTATCCCCCGGCGTTCTCATAAGACCTATCACCAACAAAGCGCACCTCGAACCCAACTTCCGCACAATTGTTCTCATCTTTGCGTTTTCAGATTATGAAGTAGTGGCGTTTGAACAACCGGACGTCACAAACCCGAACTTAAATCTATTATGGCAAGAAAAGACGACTATCCTTCTTCCAGCGGCCGGCCGCGCAATATGCTCCGGGCACTGTTGGTTATCCTTGTGGTATGCATCGCAGGTGTACTCTTGTTCCGCAAATTTGTGGCACCGCCCGGCTACACCAGCGTGCCAAAAGAGTACCAGGTCAACTACGTCCCTTCCGATTTTCGGATGCCGATCGATGAGGAACGCGCATTGTCCATTCTTTCCGACCCTAACCGCAACCGAAAAGGCTTTGACGATCTCGTCTACGATGTCAATATGAGCATTCTTCAGCACGTTGGGCGCCGGATGGACCTCAACGATGAAGACCTGAACCGCCTGCAGGAAGAGTACGAAAAGCACCACCCTTACCTGAGGGAGCTCTACTTTAATGACTTTGTTCAACTCCGGGACACCACCAGCCAGCTTTACGAAACCTGGTACGAAAATGAAGGGGGAGGTGCCATTGAAGCGCTTCGGGAAGTCGCCGGAAAATACACCTGCTTTCTGGTTACCCAGGTCATCACCAATCTCGTCCCGGTAAAGGGGCAAAGCATCTATGCAAAAGGAAAAGAAGTGAATACTCCCTGCGGTGTAGCTATGCAGGAAGCCCTTAACCCCATGCTCAAGCGGTTAGAGGAACGGGCCGCCGTTCAGGACTTTAGCCGTTCCCGCGGATTATTGCAGGAAAAGGTGGAAAAGGTAATTGCGGAGCTCGCCACTATGGAGGTCCGGGATAAAAAAGGGCTTAACAAAAACCTCCAAACCCGATTCCTCGGTTTTTCTGTCTCCTCCTCGGATATTGAAGTGTCAGCGATCAGTATCCTGAAGGTCGGCTTCCGTCTGAATGAGTATTTTGAAATCGAGCTCAATTCCAAACAGGGCATTGTAACCATTACCCTGCCCGAGCCCGTCATTCTCTCGCACGAAGTGTTCCCGAAAATTGACAAACTTGACATTGGCTGGATGCGTGAGGTGCAAAGCGTAGACCTCAACAAGAACTTCGATGTGCTGCGCCAGGAATTTCGCCGGGAAGCCCTGGAGAGCGATATCATGGATTCCGCCAAATCTCAAGCCATTGAGTTGATGAATACCATGTTTGACCCGGTAGTCAAAGGTATCAACAGCCGGTACAATTTGCGGGTCCGGTTTAAAGCCGTTGAATCGGCCTATCCGGCACCACAGCCCGATTATTCTGCTGATAATCAATATAACGATTAACGATCAATGCCAACACTCGATGCCAGTTACTGGGAAAGCCGCTACCATGACCACAACACGCCATGGGATATCGGCTATCCTTCCCCACCGCTGATCCATTACCTAAAGCAGCACACCCAATCCGGGGACCGTATTCTCATTCCGGGGGCAGGCCATGCTTACGAGGCGGTGTGGCTCCACCAACAGGGGTACAAGAATGTCTTCGTCTGCGACTGGGCACCTTCCGCATTTGAAATCCTTCAGGAAAAGGCACCGGACTTTCCGGCGGACCGGCAGTTGGTGCAAGACTTTTTTGCATTGGACCTCAAAGTCGATCTTATTCTTGAGCAAACCTTTTTCTGTGCAATCGACCCGGGCCGCCGGGAAGACTATGTGCAACAAGCCCATCGGCTGCTTAAGCCCGGTGGAAAAGTAGCCGGTCTACTGTTTACACACCCATTGGAGCGGGGTGGGCCACCCTTTGGCGGCCATCCCGACGACTACCGGACTGTCTTCGAAACTTGTTTTGATGTCCTCCGGCTCACCCCGGCCACGGACAGTATCAAACCTCGCTCGGGCCATGAGGTATTCTTTGAGTGTAAGCTCACTCACAAAACACCGGGTGAAGGGAATGCACCCGGTGAAGCCCACTCACAAAACACCGGGTGAAGGGAATGCACCCGGTGAGGCGCACTACACAGACCCGTTGAGGCCCACTATCTGAACTAAGTCTAAATAAATTTGTTCTCTTCGCACTTACACTCTAATTTAGCGCAGAGACAGAACAAAACAGAGCATGGACGCCATTTCTATCGTTATCGCTGACGCACAACACCTTATCCGGGCAGGGCTTCGACACCTCGTGTCAGAAGACAGCCGTTTCCGCGTTATTGGTGAAGCCAGTAATGAGGAAGAACTGCAGCAAAAGCTCAGCGCGCTCCGCCCCGATGTGCTTATTTTGGATTATTCTCAGGAAGGCGCGTTCTCGATCGCCTCCATCGACCGGCTAAAGGAGAGCTACCCGGACGTTCGCATTATGATCATGAGTGATGATGACGAGAAAGAGCGAATTTATAAAGTGCTGCAACTCGGTGTCAACGGTTTTCTGACCAAAGGTTGCGGCGAGGAGGAAGTATTTGATGCCATTAAGGCAACTGCAAAGGGCGAAAAGCTATTCTGCACCCGGGTACTGGATTACCTTTTGGAAAAAAGCTTCCCGGATTCTCCAAAAAACCCGGCAGAAAGAGAGGGCGTCAGCTGTGGGCCCACCCCGCTCAGCCCCCGGGAAATTGAAATCGTCCGCCTGATTGCACGCGGGCTAATTGCCAAGGAAATAGCCAGTGAGCTCAATCTCAGCACCCACACGATTTACACCCACCGCAAAAACATCATGAAAAAGCTTAATATCAGCAGCGCTTCAGAGCTGGTCCTTTATGCTGTGGAGATTGGTATTGTTAACAGCCGGCAGATTCCTTCCTAAGGGACCAATGAATAATATCTTTCCAATTTAGACTAGCTTTTCACGACCTTTGGGGCATCTCAAAAAAAGATACTTCCAAATGGGTGATTCACCTCCTGTAGAATTATTGGGCATTCGAATACTGGAGCCGGTTACTTCACTGACAGACTTAGTAACTGCACTGGTATGTTTCTACGCGTTCTTCCGCCTGAGCAGACTTAATCGATCCACCAAAGTCTACCACTATTTTCGTTATTATTTTTTACTGACAGGTATCGCGACAACTTGTGCCGCATTTATCGGGCATGCCTTTCTTTACCTTTTCAGCTTTGAGTGGAAAATGGTAGGCTGGGCGTTTAGTGCCACTGGGATTCTGATGGTCGAATGGGCAACGCTTGGCTTTGTCCGGGCGGAAGTTCCAGACCGGGTATACCGATGGGTATCAATGGGCACTGCGGTCAAGTACTTCGCTTTCTGGTTCCTGATGCTAGCTACCGGGAACTTTCTGGTGACGCAGATCAATGCAGCAATTGGCTTAGTCGGAATAGTGTTGCCCCTGCATGCTTATCACTATCGCAAAACGAATCACCCCGGTAGTCGGGGCATAATTCTGGCCATCTTATTCTCGGTTTTGCCGGCCCTTACCTACAATACAAAACTAAGTTTTCATGTCTACTTCAACCACCACGACATCAGCCACCTACTAATGGCTGCTTGTATGTACTTGATGTATCGGGGCACTAAAAAAATAGTAACCCCTGCCCACCCTCCTCCGCAAATTCAACAGTAGCAATATTAGCCGCTCTTTGCTTAAAATCCAATCCGCCCCACTGCTGTGCAAACATTCATTACACGGGTTGATTCTATCCGCTGTGGCTCATTGCGAATCTGGTCATAAAAGCTTATTTTTACATACTCGTATGTTTGAAGGTGATTTAATTATCCATAATGGAGAAACTAGAATTTATTGCTTTTCTAATTCCGCTATTGTTCATCATGGTCGCTGTGGAGTGGACAATTGCCCACCGGCAGAACAAAGATTACTATAACATCTCTGATGTAGTCGTTAACTTGTGCTGTGGCCTTTTGGAACGGCTCTTTGATTTCTTTTGGATTATCATCTCCTTTTTTGTTTTCACCTTTGTACACGACAATTTTGCGCTCTTCGATATTCCCAATACCGCACGCTCTTTTGTAGTCCTCATTTTCACTGCTGACCTTGCTGGTTATTGGTTTCACCGTCTTAGCCACGAAATCAATTTCATGTGGGCAGCGCACATTGTCCATCATCAAAGTGAAGAATTAAACCTCACCACCGTATTCCGGGTCTCTGCCTTTGCCGTTATTTTTCGCACCCCATTCTGGGCTGTTCTACCCCTGGTGGGCTTCGACCCGGCAGCAGTAACCATTGCGATCACGATTATTGGTTTTTACCAGATGCTGGTCCATACCCGGTTAGTGAAAAATTGGGGCGTGCTCGAGGCGTTCATGGTCACGCCATCCAACCACCGGGTACACCACGCCTACAATGATCAGTACCTGGATACCAACTACGGCGGCATATTTATTATCTGGGACCGGCTGTTTGGTACTCATGCCTACGAAGAGGAGCCGCCTGAATTTGGTATCACCTCTGGCTTTCACAGCACGGACCCCTACCGGGCACATCTGTTCTACTGGGCATACCTTTTTCGGTTGGCCCAAAAAGCCCGCCATTGGCAAGAAAAAATACAGGTGTTTTTTGCCCACCCCCGCTGGCTCCCCGAAAACGTTCCTTACGAGGAGCCGGAATATGAAGTGGACGATAGTGGTAGCCGGGTGAAATTCAAGCCATCAATTCCAATCAATACCGCTATCTATGTACTGGCCAACGCTGTCCTGACTGCTTTCCTGTTTGTTTACATGATCGGCTTTCGCGAAACACTTACCGATTTACAGATTGGTTTAATCACCGGAGGTATACTCTTGTCCATTCTGGCACACGGTCGGGTGCTGGAACAAAAGGCGGGTTACCTGCCCCTGGAACTTTTCCGTCATCTGGTCTTATTAGGCATTCTTCCTTATGTACTTTTAACGCACTCTTATATTCCGATCCTTGGCGTACTCGCTTTATCGGTTTGGTTTATGATGGTTTTACGTAAAACCCATCACCAAAAAGCAACTGTACAACTACAAAAACAACCCCGTAAGGAGGAAGTAAAAGGATTGCCATAGTAGACTCAGATACCGTTGGGAGCAGCAAACCTTGCCCGCATTGAACTTCTACATTTCCCCGTTCCCCACACACTAATTACGCCTGCTAAATCGTTAAGAGCTGCGAAACAAATTGGTACCCAAAACCGTATACTTGCAATTGTTACCGATTTGATTTACCTTGTATGCGCAAATCATCCGATAAATCGGCCAAACAAAATATTGGGCCGTAGCGGGTATTCAAATTCAACCACATGAGAACCATTATTCTTACGCTCTTCGCCGTTTTAACACTCCATGCTTCGATCTCGGCTGCCAATCTTTACATTCTTTACGATGATGGCTGTATGGACCGATTGGAATACGCCTACCAGAATGCGGACGACAAATCGCCCTACATCATGTATCAGGTCAACACCATCCCGGGCGAAAAAATCATCCTGGAAGTTGGAGCAGAGCGGCAGACACCGCAGGATTTTATGCCTGCGCAGTTTATCCGATGTAATAATGCAGTATTCGACGAGCAACTAGTCAATGCCATCAACAGCAATATTGATGAAGTTCATATGGTGGTTCGCAAAGGTAACCGCTACTTTATTTCTCCGATTAATTTCGCAGCCCGGTTGCTCATCAACGACAACTTTATACTATACGATTCTCCGAAGTACCGATTCCAGTTTGACCGGAAGATGGGCACTATCGGAGAGAACATCGCTTACAATAACCCAAGAGCCGAGGTCTACTTCGAGGGCAAACTGGAAAATGAATGCTCTGGTGCTTACCTCTTCCACCAATACGCTGAGTTCGACGGTAATCCACACGCTGATATCGTGCTTGTTCCGGAGGTGGGCATTGTGGAGGAACGCAGTGGCATCAATGCAGAAGACGCCCTCAATAACACCCTTCGCCTGGAGAAAGTCAATGGCCGGAAACTGGAACGGCACCTGCAACGCATTTGTAACGGCGAGCTGTCGTACACCGAGCCGCAACCAGCGGAAGAAGCCTTCACCACCCGGGCAGGCCAGGGTGAATTCACCGCTAAAGGGGCAACGCCCGAATCTTACGGCGCAGAGGGTTACACCCGCCCGCGGGACCCCCTTGCCGGAGTGAATACCACCATACCCAAGGGCAATGCTGCCCCCCCCAAAGTACATAAGGTGGTGAAAGGAGAAACCCTTTACCGTATTTCTAAAAAGTACGGGGTGTCGGTAGATCAGATCAAAGCCTGGAATGACAAATCCTCAAACACAATACACCCCGGAGAGCAGCTTCAGGTAGCCGCTGCTCCTGCCAGCCCATCGCAGACCGCCTTAACAGCAAAGGGAGGCAATGCCCAGCCGCGGCCTTCAGTTAATTATGCCCCACCAACTACAGCAGCAGCCAACAGGGCAGAGCGGTTTCATATCGTCCGCCCCGGAGAAACGGTTGCTTCGCTGTCTCTTCGTTACGGTTATACCGAAGACCGGTTCCGGAAAATGAATGACCTGAACCCGAACGAAATGATAAAAATAGGGCAACAGCTTAAGGTAGACCATTGCGATTGCCCTGAAGACAACCCCAGCTCTTATCAGCAAGCGCAGCCCCGGATCAGCGCGATGGCCGCCCCCACTGAGAACAACAACTGGCAATCTAAAGGAGCTACTCCAGAATCCTACGGGGCAACGTCGGCGCGACTGCCAGCGCAACCGGAGGCCTTTTCTAATGACCGGTTTGGCAGCTCGGATACCGAATCTGAATTACGAAATACGCCTTACTTCCTGGACCGCTCCACAGCCACTGCCCCCCCGCCTGCTTCTTACAGCCAGGAACAACCCCGGAGCTATAATGCGCCACCTGCCAGTTACAATGAGCAAAATTATACGCCCAAGGGAGGGAGCAGCCCACAGTCCTACGGGGCTTACGCACAGCCAAACAATCAGGTACGCACGGTCTACATCGTAAAAGAAGGGGATTCACTGTTTAATATTGCCCGGACTTACGGCACCACGACACAACGCATCCGGGAAATCAACAACCTGGAAAAGAATGAAATACTGGTGCCTTACCAGCGGATTTACCTGAACTAAGACCAGGAATCAAATGAAAAAGGGCTATTTCTGAAAAGGAATAGCCCTTTTTTGTTTATCGAAGGTTTGTTTCCCTATTTTTGAGCAAATTATCTGAAACCTGTCTATGCTCCTACTAGGCTTATTTTTCCTGATGTCTATAATGTTTTCCTTCCTATGCTCGGTATGGGAAGCGGTGCTGCTGAGCATCACTCCCTCTTTTGCAGAGGTCACCTATAAAGAAGGGACTAAGACCGGGAAGCTGCTGAAAGAATTTAAAAGCGATATAGACCGCCCCTTATCTGCTATTCTTACCCTCAATACCATTGCCCATACCGTCGGCGCCATTGGGGTGGGTTCGCAGGCGGGCAAGCTCTACGGTGATCAGGACATGATTATTGCAGGCCTTGAATTACCCTTTTCAATAGAGGCATTCGTCGGGGCTGCCATGACCCTGGCTATTCTGATTCTCTCAGAAATCATCCCTAAAACACTGGGTGCCAATAACTGGAAGCGGCTGTCTGCCTTTACGGTCAATTCACTCAACTTTGTGATTTATGCGCTCTATCCGCTGGTGTGGCTGAGCCAGTTTATCACCAAGTCGATGAAAAAAGACAAGAACAAGAGTGTCCTGAGCCGCGCCGATTTCTCAGCTATGGCTGAAATCGGAGAGAAAGAGGGGATTTTCCGAGGCAATGAATCCAGGATTATTAATAACCTCCTGCGCCTGAATACCATTCGGACTAAAGATGTCATGACGCCACGCACCGTCGTCAAGGCAGCCAATCAGGAGCGGTCCATCCAGGAATTTTACAATAAAAACGAGAACCTGCAGTTTTCACGCATCCCGGTTTTCGCAGAATCTAAAGACCACATCAATGGTTTTGTCCTTAAGGACGAAATCCTTTCCAGCATTATTAAAGAAAAGGGGACCGCCCCGCTGAGCTCGATCATGCGGGAAATTCTTATCATTAATGAACGGGTCCCCTTACCCGATCTCTTCAACCAACTCATGGAAAAGCGCGAGCATATCGCCCTTGTCGTAGATGAATTTGGCGGCATGGCAGGCATCGTCACTATGGAAGATGTCATTGAAACCCTGCTGGGCATTGAAATTGTGGACGAGCAGGACAATATTGAGGATATGCAGCTCCTGGCACGAAAAAATTGGGAAAAACGGGCTAAAGTCCTGGGCTTGCTCGATGAATTGCAGGAATATTCTGCCAAAGCCAAAACGGAAGAGGAGGCGGAAGAAGATAATAATTAATCGCAGTAGCTGGCAAATCCTACTCCAGGGGTTACCCTTGATGCATGTTTGGAGGTGCACTTAGTCCTGCTTTTCAACAATTTGAAGCTCTGGACAAGTAATTGGACCTGACTTAACAGATTTTGACTCCTAGCATTTTTCGTCAGCGCTATAATCTACTGTCATGGGGCACGGCTATATGCCATTAGAACGGCTGGAGGCCGCTTTTGAGCAGGTAGTGAAGTAGTGCTTTGTATGGTCTGCCAATCCAGGCGTTGTGAATCCTGAGTTGCGCTTATCCCATCAGCTGCTCCAGAAAATTCTCCTTCCTGGATTGTGCCACTGACAACTCTTTGCCATTTTTCAAAACTACCGTCCCCCCCTTCCCTTTGATGTAACGTTGCACATATGCCAGGTTGATCAAAGTAGAGCGGTGGATACGGCAAAAGCCACGCACTACCAGCAGCTCCTCGTAGAATTTCAGTTTTCGGCAAATCAGGTATTTATCACCGGAGTGCAGGTGGAAGCGGGTGAAGTTATCGGCGGCCTCGCAGTACAAAATATTCTTCGCCTCCACCAATTCAAAACCATCAATAAGCGGCAGTACGAGGCGCTTGGTATTGCCCTGCAAATGCTCCCGCAGAACGGTCGACCGGGCAAAGCGGTCCTGTTGCTTGAGTTGCTCACGTACTTTTAATACCGCAGCAATCAACTCTTCAATATCAATAGGTTTGAGCAGGTAATAGGCGGCGCTGAGGTTGAGGGCCGGAATGGCATATTGGCTGTAAGCGGTGACAAAAACAATCTCAAAATCAACTGTCTCCAGCTGATCGAGCAGATCGAAAGCATTGCCATAGGGCATCTCAATATCCAGAAAGACGAGCTGCGGCTGTTCTGCCTGAATAGCCTCCGCTGCTTCCTGTATATTAGCACAGGCCTGCAAGACCCTGACCTCCGGACAGTACTTGCCGAGGTAACTTTGCAGGCTCTCCCGGCTGTCCCTTTCGTCATCAACAATCAGGGCGGTAATAGGATCAGTCATAGCGGTAAGCTTAAGGTCACCCGGGTACCAGTATCTTCCTGGTCCGGGTGCAAATCCTGTATGGTCAATTCATAATGTTTATCGTACAAGGTATTGATCAGCTCCATTCGCTCATGAATATTACTAAGCCCGGTACTTTTATACTGAGCCTGCCGGCGGGTCTTCACGGCTTTGGAACGGCTACGCCCAATACCATCATCGGTAATTTGAATGACCAATCGTCCGGCTTTATCCGGTTGGATATCCAGGGTGAGCAGCCCCTTTTCCGTTTTGTAACGCAGTCCGTGCCAAATGGCATTTTCGACAAAGGGCTGCAGTAGCATTGGCGGAATTTCTACTTCCGAATAAGGCACCCCCGGTGCTTTATTGATTACATAATCGAATTGCTCCCCAAACCGGGCGTGCTCCAGTTTGAGGTAGAGCTCCAGCAGGCGCAACTCCTCTTCAAAGGCAATAAAATCTTTCTGGCTGTATTCCAGCACCATACGCATCAGCCGGGAGAAGTCCGACAGGTACTTATTGGCTGCCCGTTCGTCCTGCTGAGCAATGTAGTTATTTATGCTATTGAGGGCATTAAAGATGAAGTGCGGGTTCATTTGAGTCCGCAGGGACTTCAGGCCCAGCAACTGATAAGCACGGCGGCGCTCCTTTTCCTGCCTGCGTACTACCCGGAAACCAATACCTACCGCAAGCAAGAGCGAAACCAGCAGGGCGATAATCACCCATTGGGCCCGAAGCTGACTGCGCAGCAAATTGCGCTCGGACTGCTTCAGCAGGAAGTCCTTCATAGATAAGTCTACAGCACCCTGTTCCCGCAAAACCGCCGCCTGCCGGTCCAGGGCCTGCTCCTGCTGCGCCAGATTGCGCTCATTTGCCGCAATATACTCCTGGTAAGCCTCTACCGCCTGCTGATAGTCGCCACGCTTAAGGCGGACTTCCGACCGGAGCTTGTATATATCAGCTGCCCGGGAGGGGTCTACGGAGGAAGTAAGAAGCTCATCTGAGCGGTCCAACACCTCTTCGGCTGCTTCTACATCCCCTTCTTCCAGCTCCAGCGCTGCCATTTGCAACTGCTCCCGGATCTTCACTTCGGGCGGCAGGGATCGTTTTTGTTGTTCGGTGAGGGTACTTTGTGCCAGTGCCTTTTTCTCAGATGGGTCCGCTACTGCATCGTCAAGGGCATCCTTCGCCTCTTCAATATCTTGATAATCTTCGTAAGAAGATACCTGCTCCGGTAGCACCTGTATGGAGTTGTTGTACGATTGCCGGGCATTCATCAGATCGCCTGCATTATCCAGGTAATTTCTGGACCGCTTGGCAGACACCCTGGCCATACCGAGGCTGTCACGACGCTCGGTAAGCGCTTGATTTACCGTGCTGTACAGCGCCTCACTCTCTTCGAATGCGCCAGCCCGACGGCTTACATCGGCCAGTCCTTCCCGGCACTTCAAGTGGACCGGATCACTTGCCGGCAGGTCCAGGCAAGCCTGATAGCTAACCTGCGCTGCACCGTATTGCCCCAGAGCCAGCTGCAGCCTACCAATCCGTTGGCGGTTAGCAGCTTGTGCATTGGCATCAGCAAGGGTATTCCATAAGGGCATTGCCTGCTGATAACGGCTAAGCGCAAGCTCCTCCTGGCCGATATCTTCGTAAATCTGCCCCAGGAGCACATACGCCCGGGCACTGCTCCGAAAGTCCTGAACCTTAAGACTGGCCTGTAAGCTGCGGTCCAGCAACCGGATCGCGCCCTGCGGGTCCGACTGCCGCCGTGCAAGCGCCTGCTCCAGATCGGTAGAATCGCCCCGCTGCCTGTAACTTTTACCTTTTTCCGCCTGTCCCATCACAGAGAGCGAAAAAAAGAGCAATGCTCCAAGCATGATATGTCGTTTCATTGGCTGCACACGACAAATATAAGCTTTCCAAATTAACATGCCTGAGCACAATTGCGTGTTCTGCCCCGACTCACAAAGCAGGTCGGCGGTTTCCCAAAGGCAGGCAGCCGACTGACCAAGTGGTGGTTTTATTTCCTGTTTTTTTCACGGAATATTGAGGTAACAAAAAAACGAATCCATATGAAAACCTTCCGTTTTTCCCCACGCCTCTTAGCCTTAAGCCTCGTTATTGCCGGGCTGGCCCTTTTCCACTTCCAGGCTTCCGCCAACTGGCTGCAGCATTGGCTGCCGGAGGCTACCGAAGTCACCCCACCTGATGACGATGCCCAACGCATGCAAGTGGCACTGCTTTTAGACACCAGCAACTCCATGGACGGGCTAATCGAACAGGCCAAGTCCCAGCTGTGGAGTATTTTGGTAGCGCTGAGCCAAACCCGCAAGGATGGCAAAGCCCCCAAACTGGAAATGGCGCTCTACGAATATGGCAATGACGGACTGGCTGCTTCCTCCGGGTATGTCCGGCAGGTCCTGCCCTTTACCAGCGATATGGACGACGTCTCGGCTGCGCTTTTCCGCCTGAGTACTAACGGTGGACAAGAGTACTGCGGTACGGTTATCCAAAACGCATTGCGCAACCTGGAATGGAGTAAGCACCAAAATGCCGTACGCATGGTTTTTATTGCCGGCAACGAGGGCTTCAATCAGGGTTCTATCCCCTACGGATCAGCTTGTGCGGATGCCAAAGAGAAAGACATCATTGTCAATACTATTTTTTGTGGCAGTTGCACACAGGGCGTAGAACTGCGCTGGAAAGACGGTGCGACCCTCACCGATGGGCATTACAACTGTATGGACCACAATCAGGCTACTACGTACATTGAAACGCCCTACGATCAGCGCTTACAACACCTGAATGACTCCCTTAACCAAACTTACCTGCCCTTCGGGCAGCAGGGGCAGCACAAGCGTACGCTGCAACTCGAACAAGACCAGAACGCCGGACAGTACGGCAAAGCCAATGCTGCCAACCGGGCCGCATTCAAAGCGTCTTCCAATTACAAAAACACCTCCTGGGACCTGGTTGATGCCTATAAAGAAGACAAAGCCGTCCTGGAAGAAGCCGAAGACTTGCCCGAGCAGTTCGCCGGCCTGTCTGAAAAAGAAATGAAAGCCAAACTGGACACCATCGAGCAGCAACGACAGGAGGTAAAAGTCAAAATCCAGGAAATCAGCCAGGAAAGGGAAGCCTATATCACCCAAAAACGAACCCAAGAAAGCGCCGGGCCTGAAGCCAACCTCGAAGCCTCCGTGCTGAAAGCGATCCGGGCGCAGGCAGCGAAAAAAGGCTTCACGACAGAGTAGTGATAGAGCCCCAGGAAAACCAAGGGGTCCAGGCGTGAAACCCGCCCCACTAATTCGGACTAGCAGACAAAACCTAAAGTACCGGGCGCTTCACAGCAGGCTTTCGCAACAAGCCACGAGAAGAAGCAAGACCCGGTACTTTCTTGTAGATGCCTCGCCTGTATTTTCCTATCCTTCTCCATTTTCCTCAAAATGCATACCTTGGCAAAAACCAACCTAAATTTTGCCATGAGCAACAAACTCAACCGCCGCGACTTCCTGCAAAAGTCCACCCTGGCCGGTGCCAGCCTCTCCGGATTCCCTCTAGCTGCTGCCAACCCGACTCCGCTTGTCACAAAAGACAGTAACCTCCTCCGGGTGGGCATCATTGGCAGCGGGATGCGCGGGCAATCCCATATTGACCTCCTGCTCCGACGGGCCGACAGTACCGTAACGGCTATCTGCGATATCAGTGACCGGATGATCAAGCGGAGCCTGGACCTGTTCGACCAGCACAAAGCCAAAGCACCAAAGGTGTACAAAGGCGAGCAGGCTTACCTCGACCTCCTGCAGGACGATAACGTAGATGCGGTCTTGATCGCTACCCCCTGGCGCTGGCACACCGAACAGGCCATAGCGGCAATGCAGGCCGGCAAATACGCCGGTATGGAAGTCAGCGGTGCTTTCTCCCTCGATGAATGCTGGCAATTGGTCAATACCCATGAGGCCACCGGGGCTCCGCTTTTCTTTTTGGAAAACGTCTGCTACCGCCGCGATGTCATGGCGGTCCTGAATATGGTACGCAAAGATCTGTTCGGCGAGCTGGTCCACCTCGAATGCGGCTATCAGCACGACCTGCGCGGGGTGAAGTTCAACGATGGAGAAACCGCCTACAACAGCGGGGTGAAGTTCGGTGAAGAAGCCTTCAGCGAAGCCCGCTGGCGTACCCGGCATTCCGTAAACCGCAATGGCGACCTCTACCCTACCCACGGCATTGGCCCAGTCGCCCAATACATTAACATCAACCGGGGCAATCGGCTGTTGTACCTCACCTCCACCTCCACCAAATCGCGGGGGCTGCATGAGTACATCGTCAACCACCCCAAAGGCGGCCCCGGCCACCCCAATGCCAAGGTCCGGTTTGAATTGGGAGATATTATCACCACCGTCGTGAAAACCGCCAAAGGCGAAAGCATCATCATCAGCCACGATACCAATCTGCCCCGCCCCTACTCCCTGGGCTTCCGCGTACAGGGCACCAAGGGCCTTTGGATGGACGTCAACGACTCTATACACCTGGAAGGGACCAGCCCGGGACATCAATGGGAGCCTGCCAAAGGCTACCTCAAAAAGCACGACCACCCACTCTGGCAAAAGTACGCCAATGATGCCGAGGGAGCCGGGCATGGCGGTATGGACTGGTTTCTGATCAATGATTTTGTGCACAGCGCCCGCAACGGCACTCCACCGCCCATCGATGTATACGATGCTGCCACCTGGCTGGCCATCACCCCACTTTCGGAGCAATCCATCGCGGCGGGCAGTCAACCCCAGCCGGTGCCCGATTTCACGCGCGGCCGTTGGATGGTTTGGGAGAACCGGTTTGCACAGGCGGAGTGATGGCAACGCTGGGGGCATTCCCTTCCCCGGTCTCCGGAGCGATCCCTCCGGAGGCGAGGAGTAGGACGGAGAAGGGAATGCGCCGGGCGGGAGCAAGAGAGAAGAACGCCCGGCGAAAGGAGTGCGCCGGGCGGGAATAAAGGAGAAAAGGCTTAACCAAATCAGCAAAGACCTGCATTGCGTCTACATCCCGGACGGCGTGACCAGCAGTACTTGCACCCGGCCTGCAACAAAAAAAAACTGCAACCCCGACCAAGCCAGGACTGCAGTTTTACTAAAAAGAAAATACACATCTACTGCCGGATCACCTTAAGCACCTCCCGGTAGCCATCTTCGGTGGCGATTCCCATGAAGTACAGCCCCGCGGGCAAATCACTTGCATTCCAATCGGTAGTCAAATCGCCCGGCTGCAACTGTCGCTGCCGCAAGGCCTGCCCGGCCTGGTTGCGCAGTACAGCCTGGCCCGCTGTGGCCAATGGCTTGCTGAACTGCAAAGTAAAGGCGCCCCGCACCGGGTTGGGCAGCACACTGGCTTTGAGCACGGCCGGCGTTTCGGCTTCCCAGCTCAGCGTATTTGGTGTGGATAGGCTCTGCCCGCCCTGGCTTTGATAGTTCACCTTGCTAAATACGGCACTTGCATCCCCACCCGGATCAGTAGTAAAGACCGCCAGCCCCATTTCCACACAGTTGCCCATGGGCAGGTAGGTCTGATAAAACGAAGTCCAGTTGCCACCATTGCTGCTGCGGTAAAATGCCTGAATGTAGTTGCCCTGGCGCACCAGCCGCAGCCATTTCGGGAAAGCGGCAAAAGAAGTACTGCTGCTCCGCTGCCCATTTTCTACGGTGCGAATCTCCCGCCGCAGCAGATTGCTCAGGTTAGAATACACCGCGACCATCTTTGCGCCCGGCGCACTGCTCTCCCGGATCATCAGCCCGGCGTAGCCACCGCTTACATTTTCGATGCGGGCTTGGATGCCGCCGTTGCCGCAGAGGGGCACGCTGGCGAATGCCAGGTTGTCGCTGTTCTGCGGGATCAAATTGTAGCCACCAGTACTAACGGTGAAGTCACCATTGCTTGGGTTATTACCAACGCAGGGGTCGTAAGCATAATCGCTGCCGCTACCCTGATTGCCGATATCGTTGGCGGACCAGTCGGGTGGCAGAGCGGTGCCTACCTCTACGGTAACCATTGCGGTGCAGGTAGAGAGGTTCCCGTTGTTGTCTGTGACCGTGAGGGTTACGCTGTTGCCGCCTACCTCCGCGCAACCGAAGCTGGTTTGGCTTAGCGCGAGGCTGGCGATTCCACAGGCGTCGCTGGAGCCGTTGTCGACTGCTGCTGCGGTGGCAGATCCGTTTCCATTGGCTTCAAGCTGCACGGTTACATTCTGGCAGAGAGCGTCGGGTGCTACGTTATCCTGCACGGTGACGGTAGCAGAGCAGTTGTCGATGTTGCCGTTGACGTCCGTTATGGTGTAGGTAATCGTGACCGGGCCTACATCCGCACAGCTGAAGCTGTCCTCACTCAGTGCTTCTGTTTGCAGGCCGCACTCTGCAGTGCTGCCGCTGGCAATATCTGCCGGATCAATGCTGGCGTTGCCATTGGCGTCTAGCTGTACAGTGATATCGTCGCATACCGCCATGGGCGCAGCGCAGCAGAAGCTGTTGGGATCGGCTACGGTAACGTTGGCTGTGCAGGTGGCGCTCTGTCCATTAGCTTGCGAAGTGACGGTCAGGGTCACGTTGTAGGTATTGCCCACATCATTACAATCAAAGTCCGTCATGGAGGCTGATAAATCAACCCCGCCGCAGGTGGCTGAGGATCCGCCATCAAGCAAGGAAGCATCTACGTTAGTGGTACCGTCGCTTGCCAGGTTCACCGTTAGGTTACCGCAAACGGCAACCGGGGGGTTGCCTTCTTCTACGGTGACAGTAGCGTTGCAAGTGTTCACATTCCCGTTGTCATCGGTTACGGTCAGGGTCACCATATTGGCGCCCACCCCGGAACAGTCAAAGCTGGTCTGGCTAAGCGACACGCTGGCGATTCCACAGGCGTCGCTGGAGCCGTTGCCGACTGCGGCTGCGGTGGTAGACCCGTTGCCCTTGGCACCGAGCTGCACGGTTACATCCTGGCAGAGGGCGTCGGGCGGGATATTATCCTCGACGGTGACAGTTGCCGTACACGTGCTGACATTATCGTTGTCATCGGTTACGGTCAAAGTCACCATATTGGCACCGACTTCGGAGCAGTCAAAGCTGGACTGGCTAAGCGACCAGCTGGCGATTCCACAGGCATCGCCGGAGCCGTTACTGACTGCGGCTGCGGTGGCAGACCCGCTGCCGTTGGCGCCGAGCTGCACGGTGACATCCTGGCAGAGGGCGGTCGGCGCGACATTATCCTGCACGGTGACCGTAGCGTTGCAAGTACTGGTATTCCCATTGTTATCGTTGACAGTGAGGGTCACGGTATTGGCACCGACCTGGGAGCAGTCAAAGCTGGACTGGCTAAGCGACAAGCTGGCGATTCCACAGGCATCGCCGGAGCCGTTGTCGATTGCTGCTGCGGTGGTAGATCCGTTGCCGTTGGCGCCGACCTGCACGGTTACATTCTGGCAGAGGGCGGTCGGCGCGACATTATCCTGCACGGTGACCGTAGCGTTGCAAATACTGGAATTCCCATTGTTATCGTTGACAGTGAGGGTCACGGTATTGGCACCGACTTGGGAGCAGTCAAAGCTGGTCGGGCTAAGCGACCAGCTGGCGATTCCACAGGCATCGCCGGAGCCGTTGTCGACTGCTGCTGCGGTGGTAGATCCGTTGCCGCTGGCGTCGAGCTGCACGGTTACATTCTGGCAGAGAGCGGTTGGCTCGATATTATCCTCGACGGTAACAGTTGCAGTACACGTGCTGACATTATCGTTGTCATCAGTAACGGTCAGGGTCACCATATTGGCACCGACTTGGGAGCAGTCAAAGCTGGTCTGGCTAAGCGACAAGCTGGCGATTCCACAGGCATCGCTGGAGCCGTTGCCGACTGCTGCGGCGGTGGTAGATTCACTGCCGTTGGCGCCGAGCTGCACGGTTACATTCTGGCAGAGGGCGTTGGGCGCAATATTATCCTCGACGGTGACGGTTGCCGTACAGGAGGCTTCCTGCTCATTATTGTCGATCACCGTAAGGGTAACTTCATTCATCCCCACCTCCGCGCAGGTGAAGAAGGTCCGATTCAGCCGGAGGTCATCAATCCCGCAGGCATCCGTCGAGCCATTATTCACCACCGCCGCCGTCGTACTACCCAGACCCTCTGCATTTAATTGTACCGTCACGTCCTGGCAATTGGCGATCGGCGCAACATTATCCACTACCTCTACCATACATTCCGTAAGATCTAAATTGCCATTCACATCCTCGACGGTCAGGAGAACCAATTGGTTCCCAACGTCTTCGCAGGTAAAATCCAAGCCTGGACTAGTTTCGCTTTGGACCGCACAGTTGTCGGTTGAAAGCCCCACATCCAGGGCATTTTCCGCCAGGCTGCCCATGCCATCGGCATCCAGGGATACGACCGGACTAAGCTCCGGACAGATGGCCACGGGGCGTTCGTTGTCGACTATTTCTACGCCACACTCCTTGCTATCCAAATTACCATTTATATCCTCGACGGTCAGAAGGACCAGCTGGGTACCTACTTCATTACAGGAAAAATCCTGCGCAGGACTACTCTCCTGCAAGACACCACAATTATCGGTCGAAAGTCCTGCCGCGAGTGCATTGGCCGTCAGGCTAGCCATGTCATTTTCATCCAACTGCAGCACCAGAGGCGTTTCCGGGCAGACCACGGTTGGTTTTACTTTATCTTCAACGATCACCTGACATAACTTACTATCACTATTTCCATTGGCGTAATGGACCGTGAGGGCCACCTCCTGCGTGCCTACATCGTCACAAGAAAAAACGCGCATTGGACTGCTCTCACTGTCTATAGCACAGTTGTCTGTAGACAGATTTCCGACCAAAATATTTTCCAATAAAGTACCCGTTCCTTCACTATCCAACTGAACCACCGGAGGCGTTTGCAGACAGACGATGGTCGGCAGTACATTATCTTCCACCGTTACGGTAGCAGTACAGGTCTGTTCATTACCGCTGGCATCGGTAGCGGTAAGGGTCACCGTATTGTCGCCTACATCGGCACAGGTGAAGCTGGTCTGATCAAGACTAATTCCGTCTAATTCACAATTATCCGTCGTGCCGTTATCGACCTGCCCGGAGTTGATGGTAGCCTGCCCATTTTCATCCAGCTCGACCAGGACGTTCTTGCAAAGGGCAAGCGGAGGAACGGTATCCAGGATGGTTAATACCGTCGCTGAACATAAACTCCTATTATCGGCACCATCCGTGACCGCCAAAAACTCAAAGAAACCAGAAGGGGTATCGCAAGTGTACACGACACTTTCCAAATATTCTTCTCCGTTCTCAAAGCTAAAGGCAAATAAACTGAAATTCAGAATACCGGAATTATCGGTAGAACCATTATCCAATTCCTCGGCAAAGAGCTCGTAAGTGCCCGTTTCATCCAGGTAAGCAGTGAAAGAAGCCAGTTGACTGCAAACGGGATCTTCTGGATCTTCTAAATAGACTTCTGATGTGCACTGGTCGGTGTTCCCATTAGCGTCCGTAACGGTGAGCGTAACCGTAACGATGGGGCCATCTGAGGCATCAAGCGTATCCGGGTCTAAGGACAGTCCCTGGGGACCAATCAGGGTCTGGCAAAAATCGACAGAGCCGTCATTTACCTCCTCGGGGCTGAGGGAAGCGGTACCACCTTCATCCAGGATGGCCGCCACGGCGGGTCTACACCTGGCGGTTGGCGGGTTGTTGATTTCTACGGTGACGGTAGCCATACAAGTCGACTCCTGCCCCGCGGCATTATCTACCGTCAGGGTGACCGTATTTGGCCCCTGATCCGCACAGGTAAACAGGAACTTGTCCAGGCTTCTTTGGAGCGGGCAAGTACTGGTAGAACCATTGTCAATCATTAAAGGATCAATGCTGACCTCCCCGTCTTCTTCCAGTTGTACCGTAATATCCCGACACATCGCCTGGAGTGGAGTAGGTTCTTCGATATTAACCTGACAGTCTACTGTGGTCTGGTTGTTATTGACGTCGATTACCGTCAGCACTACATTCTGTGGTCCCAAATCAGCACAGGTGAAATCCACCGCCGGGCTGGTTTCGCTAAGAATACCGCAGCCATCCGTAGAGAAGCCCACCAGGGCATTCGCCGCTAATGTACCCGTACCGTTGGCATCCAACTGCACCACCGGCGTAGTGGGCGGACAGCTAAAGGTTCCGGCAGGCCATATACGAATGTTTACCACACAAAGGCCAAAGGTCTGATTTGACTCATTTATGTATCTCCAGGTAAGGAGGTATTCCCCTGGTCCGTAGATACCACTCTTATCGGTTTCTGAAAAAGAACAGAAGGGTCCGCCATCAAAACACAAACGACTTTCCAGCCTGACCCCGCAACCTAATTCCCCCGTTGGCATTGGCATTTCGATGTAGACATCCGTATCGCCTTCCGGGATCATCACGCAAAGATTACTGCTGGGACATTCCTTGATAAAGCGTCTCACCTCTACCGTAGTGGTACAGGTACTGACATTATCGGAGGCATCACTGACGTATAGATTTACCTCGTAGATACCCGGCTCATCACAGGTAAAGGTGGTCTGGCTGGCCGTCAGGCTGATCACTCCACAATTATCAAAAGAACCATTATCCAGATCCGCAGGAGCGATGGTAACAACGCCCGACTCATCCGGCACAAGGGTGAGATTAGATTGACAAAGGGCTGTCGGCGGGATATTGTCCTCCACGTTTATATCAACCTGGCAGGAGCTCTGCAGTCCCTCCTCGTCCAGCACCAAGAAAAAAAGACTGTTGGTTCCTTCAGAAGTACAATCGAAATCAATTTCGTCAAAGGTGATTAGGCTAATAACTCCACCAGAGACACCAAAGACGCCAAAAGTAACCTGTAGGGAAGCATCATTCCCATTAGGATCGTAGCTCCCGCCATCAGCGTCCGTAGCGAACACAGTGGTCGTTCCATTTTCATCCAGCTCTACATTCAAGTCACTACAAACCGCTACGGGAGAGTTGGTGTCCTTTAAAACATATTCAATATAACCACTGCGGGGTTTATTAGTGCGGTCACCCGATTCTTTTGAGGGATTCTCTGCCGCAGCATTGGCAAAGCTACCGCCACCGCCACCGCCACCAGAAGTAAAATGAGTCCAACCAGCACCACCAGAAAAACCGCCACCACCGCCGCCATAGGCATCAACGGTGTTAGAACCTGCACCACCACCGCCATAACCAAAACCGCCAGCTTGATCTCCCCCAGCAAAGGCTTCTCCACCCTTTCCTCCACGAACGGATCCTGCTCGGCCATAGAAAATAGGATTACCACCCCCGGTTCTATAGCCGCCACCGGATCCCTCCCCGTCTCCAGCAGCACCGTCCGTTCCACCATCTAAACCATTTGTATTTGAGGTGCCGCTTTCGGTATCACTTCCACCTTTACCAGCAGCACCTTCGCACAGGCCGGTAAGTCCTGCTCCACCACCGCCACCGGCAACGGCCAATAATACCCAAGAGGTATTCGCATCCGCCAAATCCAAAGATGGAGTTTCCGGTAGGACACTAAGATTACTCGCGGTGGTATATAACAAACCAGATCCACCACCGCCACCAGCACCAGTGAGTGCACCACTACGTACATTTGTTCCTCGCTCCCCCGGAATAAACCGTAAGCGTCCACCCGGTACCAATTGCCCACCGCCGAGACCGACAAAAAAAGTAGCCTGCACCGTAGCGCCCTTCCCACCTTTCCGTTTGCATAGCCCATCGACGACCCGTCGCCCTCCGTCTCCCCCGTTCAGGGTAAAGGATATCGTGCCGCCCACATTGGGAATAAAATAATCGGTATAATCTGTTCCTCCCTCATAATTCTAGACTTTGGACGTGCGGAGTTTAGGGGAATTTTTTTTCCAGCCCTCTGCCAACCCGCCCTGTTATAAAAAGAGCCGTTCAGGCTCGCTTTTTCTTTGCCTTTTTACGCTTCCAGACGACTTTA